>JGI20202J14951_1000027_pt1 | contig 24217 bp, 16 predicted proteins | sample NGESurshal092012_8_FD_14951 | JGI IMG/M metagenome (IMG submission 14951)
GCTGGTCGAGGGCGAAATCCAGCTGCAGGTCGGCGGTCAGCCGGTACCGGCGGCCGGTCTCGTCCGGTTCGTCGAGGCGTTCGACAACTCCGGCGGCCAGCAGCGCGCGGGTGATCGCGATCGCCCGGAGCGCGTGCCGCAGCTGCCGGTTGCGCGGTTCGTGACTGTCCTCGATCAGCCGTCGCATGGCGGCGAAGGCGTCGCCGGGCCGCGAGATCACTCCCAGCACCATGGCGTGGGACAACCGAAAATGGGAGGTCAGCGGTTCGGGTTCGGCGACGACCAGCTTGTCGAAGGTCATTTCCGTCCAGTTGACGAAGCCCTCGGGTGGCTTGCGCCGGATGACCTTTCGCTTCTTCGCGGGGTCGTCACCGGCCTTGGCGACGGCACGTTGGTTCTCGATGACGTGCTCGGGAGCGAGCACCACCACGTCACCGGCGACGTCGAAACCGGCCCGCCCGGCGCGGCCCGCGACCTGATGGAATTCCCGGGCGGACAGCAGCCGGGTGCGCCGGCCGTCGTACTTGCTCAGTGCGGTCAGCAGTACCGTCCGGATCGGCACGTTGATGCCGACGCCGAGGGTGTCCGTCCCGCAGATCACCTTCAGAAGGCCCGACTGGGCGAGCTTCTCGACCAGCCGCCGGTACTTGGGCAGCATTCCCGCGTGGTGCACGCCGATGCCGTGCCGCACCAGCCGCGACAGCGTCCGGCCGAAACCAGGCGAGAAGCGGAAATCGCCGATGGTGTCGGTGATCTCGTCACGTTCGGCGCGGGTGGCGACGGTCAGGCTGGCCAGCGCCTGGGCCCGTTCCAGGGCGGCGGCCTGGGTGAAGTGCACGATGTAGACCGGCGCGCGATTGGTTGCCAGCAGGTCCTGCAAAGTCTCGGTCAGTGGCACCAGTGTGTACGAGAAGTGCAGGGGGACAGGGCGTTGCACCCCGGTCATCACCGCGGTCGGGCGGCCGGTGCGCTTGGTCAGGTCGTCGGCGAAGAATCGGACGTCACCCAGGGTCGCGGACATCAGCACGAACTGCGCCCGGGTCAGCTCGAGCAGCGGGACCTGCCAGGCCCAGCCGCGCTGCGGGTCGCCGTAGTAGTGGAACTCGTCCATCACCACGATGCCCGCGTCGGCGTCGATGCCCTCCCGCAGCGCGATACCGGCGAGGATCTCGGCGGTGCAGCAGATGATCGGGGCGTCGGCGTTGACGGCCGAGTCGCCGGTGATCATCCCGACCGCTGCCGGGCCGAAGATCTCCACCAGGTCGAAGAACTTCTCCGACACCAGCGCCTTGATCGGCGCCGTGTAGTACGCCCGCCGCCCGGTGGCCAGTCCGGCGAACAACGCCGCGGTGGCGATCAGGCTCTTGCCTGAGCCGGTGGGGGTGCCGACGATGACATTGGCGTCGGAGACGATCTCCAGCAGCGACTCCTCCTGGTGCGGGTACAGGGTGAAGCCGCGTTCGGTCGCCCAGGCGGAGAACGTGTCGAACAGGGTGCCAGGGTCCGGGGGTGTGGTGACGGTGCCGTCCGGCTGCACGCCCCCGGGTTCGCCGGGGACCTGGAGCCGCGCACTCCAGGCGCCCTCGTTCTCCCAGGCGGGGACGAGGTCGGCGATGGTCACCGGCTCAGCCTTTCACGGCAGGCGGCGGGCGTCGTCCGGGTCGGCTCGGTCCGCCGCGCTCAGGACCGACATCGCGGCCCGGTCGACGGCACCGGGCGCGTGCGGCCGGACCGCACTCCCGGACTCGCGCGGCTCAACCGGTTGACTCGCGTCACTCCAGTCCCATAACCGCGACGTTCGGCGGCGCCGGCGACGTTGATCCGCGCCGTTTGGGCGCCCGCTACCAGGCGGTGGGCTTGCCCGCGGTGTAGAGCCAGGTGGTGAAAAACGCGTCGAGATCGGCGCCGCTGACCTTCTCGCTCAGCGCGATGAAGTCGGCCGTCGTGACGTTGCCGTAGCGGTGGTCGCGGTACCAGGTCCGCAGGATGGTGAAGAATTTGTCGTCGCCGATCTTCTCCCGCAGAGCCTGCAGGGTCATCGCGCCGCGGTTGTAGACCGGGGAGCCGAACAGCTTGGCCGGGTCACCGGGATTGGCGGGCGGTGGGTTCCACAGGCGGTCGGTGGCGGGCCGCGCCAGCAGGGCCGTGAACTCGCCGTGCGCCGATTGCAAGCCCGTGTGCTCGGACCACAGCCATTCCGACAACGTCGCGAACCCCTCGTGCAGCCAGATGTCCGGCCACTGGGTCAGGGTGACGGCGTCGCCGAACCACTGGTGAGCGATCTCGTGGGCGAGTGTCGGCTCGTCCGGCGCGCTGTCGAAGACCGGCTTGGTCTGGGTCTCCAGTGCGTACCCGACGTCGGGCGCGTTGTCGACGATCGCGCCCACGGTCTCGAACGGGTAGCGGCCGTAGAGCCCGGAGAAGTAGTCGACGATCTCCGGCAGCTTGGCCAGAACCGTCCACGCAACGTCCTGGTTCGGATCGACGGCCACATAGGTGGGGATGCCGCCGGGCGTCCGGCCGCGCCTGACCTCGAATTTCCCGAAGGTGATGGTCGCCAGGTAGGAGGCCATCGGGTACCGCTCGAACCAGTGGAAGGTGGTCCGGCCGTTCTTGCTGCGCTGCGAGAGCAGCGCACCGTTGCCGACCGCAGTGAGCCCGTCGGGCACGGTGAGCTGCACGTCGTAGGTGGCCTTGTCGGTCGGGGTGTCGTTGGCGGCGAACCAGCCGGGTGCGCCCTGCGGCTCCCCCACCACGAAGGCCCCGTCATCGGTCGGCACCCAGCCTTCAATGGCATCGTCCGGGTCGGTGACGACCTCGGGTGTGCCGGCGTACTGGATCTGCACCACGAACGGAACATGTTGGCGCAGCGGTCGTTCCGGGGTGATCGTCAGTTCCTGCGCCGGTTCGGTGTTGTCCTGGGCAGGGCGGGTGAAGGTGGCGGGGGCGCCGTTCACCCGCACGCCCTCGACCGTGAAGCCGCGGAGGTCGAGATCGAAGCTGCTCAGCGCCTGGGTCGCCGTCGCCAGGACCGTCTCGGAGCCGGTGAGCACCTTGCTCTCGGGCTGCCAGGTCAGATCCAGGCGGTAGTGCCGGACGTCGTAGCCGCCGTTCCCGCCGAACGGGAAGAACGGGTCGCCGACCCCCGGCGATCCGGGACTGCCGGCGGGCGGTGATCCGGCGACGGGCGGTGACCCGGCGGCGGACGGTGACCCGGCGGCGGACGCAGTCGCCGCGGCGGGCGCGGCCAACGCCAGGCACCCGGTGAGGACGAGGACTGTGGCGATCCGGAGGCGGGGCATGGCTCGCCCTCGCCGTCCAACGGATGCGAGTCAAGTACGGCGATGCTTTGGCATGAATTTGTCTGAATCGACAGAAACCATCTGCGGTGGTGACTCTCGCCGTCATCGTGATCATGGATCAGGCCCGGTTCGGCTCCTCGCGGCAGCGCTCAGCTGCGACGGCGGAGCCGTCCGTGCGGAGTTGTCCACAGGCCAGATCGCGATCTGCGAATCGGCGCCGCTGCTCTGATACCGTCGGCGCGCATCACGGCCTGCAGGTGGGCGCGGCGGTCGCGGGAGGAGTCGGATGTCGTCGGCGGATCAGCTGGAGCTGTCCCCCAGCCGGCTGGAGTCGGCCTCGGAGCAGCTGGGGAACGACGCCCTCGAGGCCAGGTTCACCGCCGACCTGATGAGTGTCGCCGGCGGCCCACTCGGTGATCCGGAGATCGGCATCGGTGTTCGAGCAGCTTTGATCGGGCTCGGCCGCGCGTACGGCGACGGATTCCGGACCGTGGCGAACGAGCTGGACGCCCTCGCTGCCCAGGTGACCTCCACCGCGCGGCTTGCCGTGCTGGTGGACAACAACGTCGCCGGCTACTTCACGCCCAGCGACGCAATCTGATGGACGCCTGATGACTCTGCCGACCGTCCGATGACTCTCGCAGGCGCCGCCGCCCGGTTCGACTACCCCGGCGACGATCCGGCGGCGCTCGTCGCGGCCGCAGACCAGCTCGATCTGGCCGCTGCCAGGGTTGACCGTCTGACGCAGTCGATCCAGCTGTCCCGTCAGGCGCTGCGCGAGGCCTGGACGACCCAGGCGGCCGAATTGGCGGACGCGGATATCGGCGTGCTGGCCACCGGGCTGCCGGTGGTCCGCTCCGGACTGGACGCGGCACAGGCGGCGGTGCTGACCCACCGCGGCACGTTGACCCGGATCAGGGCGGACGTCGACGAGCTGCGGATCCGTTCTCTGCGCGCCGAACACGCCATCGCGGCCGCGGATGCCAAGTTCGACGAGCTGGCCGACCGCACCGACCCGATGAGTGGGCTGCTCCGGCAATCGGCGGAAGATGCGGGGCAGGCAGCGACCGCTTCGCACCAGTCTGTCGCCGAGGAGTATCAGCAGCTGGTCCACCAGGCGAACACCTCCGCGCAGTCCTGCGCCGACGCGCTCGCTTCGGCGTGGGATCCCGCCGGCCGATCGCGCAGCAGCAACCTCGCGGATCCGGGTGGCGTTCTCCTCTCGCGGGGCGGCATGTCGGTGAGCAGCCTGAGCATGCTGAGAATCCAGCGGGAGGTCGAAGAAGCGATCGCGCTCGCGACGCAGATCGACGGACTGCAACAACCGACCGCGACCGACCCCGCACTGCAACAGCGCGTCGCCCGACTCGCCGCGATCTGGGACAAGGATTCCGATAACGGCGTCTTTGCCACCAGGTTCTTCTCCACGCTCGGCGCCGACGGGACCGTTGACCTGCTGGCCCGCGTCGGGACCCTCATCCAGCCCACCGGGCCAGCCGGGACCGGCGCCCTGACCGATGAACTCATCCGCGGTCTGCAGACCGATCTCGGCGCGGGCCTGGCGATGTCCACCACGGGTATCGAATACGGCCCGAGTGGATTGCTGCAGGACTCCATGCCCGGCGGTCTGAGCGTCGACTGGCTGACCGCGCTGATGGCGCGGGGGCGGAGCCAGATCACCGTGCCCTGGAACGACGTGCCCATCCAGGTCAGCGGTTACGTGCCACTGATGGCGACGCTCGCCCAGGGTCAGGGGTTCAGCGCGGGAGTGCTGCGGGCACTCGGGGACGACATGAGGGACATGGAGGTTCAGTACGCCGCGAACGGCAATGGCGCCGGCGACACGGTGTGGAGCAGTACGGCCCCGGTGCGGGTGCGCTGGGACTGGAGCACCGACGGCACCCGATTCCCGATGGGCAACGACCCCTTCACGTCGTGGACCGCGGCGATGATGGGCTCACCCGGTGCGTCCACCACCGTGCTGGCCACCGATCCCGCACTGCTGAACCACCTGCTCAACGGCCGCAGCTGGCTGCTGCGGGATTCGGGCGAGGATTTCGGCGCGACCCAATGGTTGTACCGCGTCGCGGACGAGAACGAGCCGTTGGAGGGTCTGGCCGCCTTCGGCAACGCCCTGCCGGCCATGGTCGGCCAGGGTGCGCTGAGCGAGGACTCGGCCACCGCGTTCAACAACGTGGTCCGCGCGCTCGGCGACAACTCGTGGAATGCCCGTATCGACGCCGGCGATTTCCAGGAGTCCGACTGGATCCCGCCGGAACTGCGACCCGGCGTCGGCACCATGCTGGTGTTGAACGCCGACACGCTGAATTCCGTGTTCGCTGAACCGAACAGCGTTGGTAGCGAAGCTTTCTCGCGCGTCCTGGCGGATGTTGCCAAGGATCAGGGCACCGACGCGAACGGCCACACGGTGATCGACCGACTGATGTCCGCGCAGTATTCGGTGATCGCCGCGCAGAGTGTCGACGGCGCCATCAGCACCGCGGACCTGGAGGCGCAGGCACGCATCGCGGCCACCCTGGCGCACGGTCATGGCGCCGCGAACATCGGCCTGCAACAGACATCGGATGCTGCACACAATGCGAGCGTGGCGACGGTGGCCGGGGTGGTACAGCTCGGCCTCGACCACAGCCCGACACCTGTGACCTGGACGACGCAGGCCTATCAGCTTTTCGGCGGGGACCTCGTGCAGGGATTGACCAGCCAGTTCACCCAGGACACCGCGCTGCCGGCCAGGAATGAGACCTCCGACTGGACCAGCTCGCTGGCGGACGAGGTCATGCAGACGTCCAGGAATCAGTGGTACGCCTTCGTGTTCGATGAGCTGCCGCCGCCGGACATGCCCGGCGTACAACTGGTCGACCCCACCGGGCGGCCGTACGCCTGGTCCGAACTGGACAGGACCTCCGCGCTCTGGGCGGTCCGTGAATGGCCGCCTGATCGCGAGAAACCCAGGCAGATCAGCTCGCAGATGTGGACCGCGTTCGACGGTCAGGTCGCTGCGATGAAGGCCTACCGGATTCCCTACGCGGACGGAACATGAGCCGATCCTGCGCGACCGGCCCTCTGCTCGCCGGCGTCCTGCTGCTGGGGTTCACCGCCGCCTGCAGCGGCCCGAGTGCTGACGACCCGGCGCCATCGGGATCGGCAGTGGCCCTGCCACACAAGGGAACGCCCATCCCGGGAGTGCTCGCTGCGGACCTGATCAGCACTGCACGCGCCACGCTTCCCGGCAGCCTGCAGGAGGACACCCGGTTGGCCGGCACCGGTTACGTCACCTGGACCCACACCGAGATCGGCTATCCCGGTGAGCACGACCGCGACTTCATCACCACCAATGCGCCGGCGATCACCATCTTCTGGGAGGACGACGGAGCGGTCATCCTGGTCGGGTGCGGAGACATGGTCAACGCGGGGCTTTCCCCGGCCATGGCAGTGTGCACCGACCTGTCGATCACCGGGGTGCCGACCGGGGCGCTGCGGTCCAATTTCTCCGCCTACCCGGACAAGCCCTGGGAGGTGGCACAGCCCTTTCCGCAGATCGCCCTCGCCGGTTTCGACTACCCCGCGGCACCTCCGAAAACCGGCACCGCAAGGAGTTTCAGCGTCACCGGTCCAGATCCGCCGTCCATCGAGCCGACCAACACCTCGTCCCTGTGACGACGACGGCGACCGCTGGACGGCTGTCCGATCCGTCGCCCGACCCAGTCCCCGACGGACCGCGGACAATGCAGGAGGCACCAGCCCTGGCCCGCGCACCGCCGACCGGCCCCGGCCCCGGCCCTGGCCCTGGCCCTGGCCCTCACGATCGATGGAGATGCTCGATGGACACCGCTCAGGTGGAGCAGCCCACCGCCGACGCGCTTGCGGACGCCGTTCCCCGTTGTCGCCTGGCGGGCCGTCATCAACCTCGATGCCACCTCCAGCCTGCTCGAGCACGCGGTGGTGCCGGCGCTGGCCGTCATCGACTGGGTCGCATTCGGCTCTGGGCGGGTACGGCAGCTTTGGTGGACCTCGCTGAGCTGGCTGATCCTGCCGATCGGGTACCTGGCCGTCTACTACAACCTCCGGGACTCGTCGGGTGAGCCGCTCTACCCATTTCTCGATCCGGGTGCGGCGAACTTCTGGACCTGGGTGGGCATCATGATCGGGGTGTTCATCGCGGTCGGAGCCGTGGTGTGGAGCGTCGGGTTGCTGCGGTCGGCCGGTCGCCGATCCGGGGCCGCCGCGGCGGCCCCGATGCCCGACCGATGAAACGGCAGGCGATGACCACGATGACCTAGCCGGTATCGAGATCACCGGTCCTGCAGTGGTTCTCGGTCCGAGGTATGACGTCACCGCGCTGGCGACCGCAGCCGTGGCGACGGCGAACAGGCTGGCTCACGGGGCTTCGTCCCACTTGTGGCGGCGTTCTTTCGGTGATGCGGGACGACTACGGGGTGGCGGGCAGCGGCAAGGATCGCCGCGTGCTGGAGCTGTCCGACACGCCCAGGAGTCTCAGGTCGTGGGATTCCGTGTCCCAGGAATCGTAGGTGCGGACGTGGTAGACGAGGTTGTCGTGGTCGCGAACGACGTACCACTGCGTGTAGTCCCCGGATGCGGCCACCTGACGGGGAACATGCACCAGGTCAAGGGCGTGAAACGCCTGGTTGACCGCAGTCCGCGCATCCTTCGCCGTCACCGACACGGTCGAGAGCACCGTGGCTCGGATGAAGCGCGACGGCGGTGTGACGTCGCCGGGCAACCCCAGCAGGCCGGTTCCGTTTCCCGTCGGGTTGACCGCTACTCCCATCAGGTTGACCGGTGTGGCCTCCGCATTGGTCAAGTTGACGTAGTTGCGCAGATTCGTGTTGTGCCAATCGAAGGTGGGAGAATTGGTGAGCACCCCGACGGGGTTGTCGTGAAAGACCGGCGCGCCGTCCAGGAACTCCACGACCAGGTCTCCGCCGTGGGCGTCGTGTACGGCCAGATGCATCGGGAAAGCAAAGTCGAGCAGCGGCTTGACCATGTCGGGCATGGTCCGGTCGGCAGGCCACAGCATCCGGACGGGGGCGTTCCACACCTGCACTCCCGCAAAGGCCGCACGCACGTCCTGCACGGTCGCGCAGGTGCCAAGGATCCAGGACCCGAAATGAATGAGATCGATCGCCGGCGCCGGGCCGGACGCAGGCGGTTTCGCCGGCAGCGTCGTTTCGGGCAGCCACAATGTGCCGATCGACAGGCCGGCGTCATTGAGGCCGTCGCACGCCGCCCACTCAAATCCGAACGCGTCCATCGCGACATATCCGTGCGCATTCGTCCAGCGCAGGGTCTCGACGTCGCTGTGAGTGCGGGTGGCCGACCACTGCTGACCGACCGGTACCACTTGTAGTTTGGATTCGAGTTCCTCGGCGAAATCCATGGTGCGCGCCGAAACGTGGAGATCCGCGAGTTGAACGAGGCGCACGTCGGTGCACATGTTATTGCCCCCCAAGCGGATGGATTCTCCGTCGAAACCGCCGCGCTCCCACCGTAGCATTTCGCTGCGACGGTCGACCTCGAGCCGGTCGGCGTCCGCGAAGAAAGGCATCCTTGGTGATCCCCATCCGACCCCGGTCGCGAGGGGGGAACGAGCCCGAATCGGACACGAGTCGCCGACTACTGCTGCGGTAACACCCGCCGGCCCGTGGGGTCGAAATTGGAAACGCCGACAATTGGCCCGATTTGCTGCGGGAATGGACAAGGCAGTCGCCTGCGTGCTTCTTTCAACGCGACCGACACCGTCGAATTCCAGCCGGGTGAGTTGGCTGAAGTCCGTGAGCGCCACTCGGCGCGCTCGTCTGGCGCGTCCCGCATCGCGACAAACGCCCAGGCGTTCGGCGGATCGAGGTCGCCGGGTGTCGTTCCGGCAGCAACGAGCAGCCCACGCCTGATCCCCCGCGAGAGCGATGCGAGCCGCCGCGATCGACACGTCCAGGGTGCGGCCGACGTCGGTGCCCCCGCCGGGCGCGGATCAACATCGACAGCGCGGACGAACCTGCGCCTTTTGGGACTGGTGGTGCAGAAGTGAACGATTTCACACGCGGGGGCGATGTTGATCCGCGCTGACAACGGCGATTCCGGGCACGCGAGGAACTGGGGGACACTGGATGGGTTGCCCGCGCACCAGCGGGCATCCGCGCGCAGAGCGCGGGCAAGCCGCCATTTGTGAAGGATCCGCCCGTGACCGACGGCCCGCTGATCGTGCAGTCCGACAAGACCCTGCTGCTGGAGATCTCGCACCCGGACGCGGCGGCCGCGCGCGCGAACATCGCGCCGTTCGCCGAACTCGAGCGGTCACCGGAGCACATCCACACCTACCGGATCACCCCCCTGGCGCTGTGGAACGCGCGCGCCGCCGGGCACGACGCAGAGCAGGTGGTGGACGCGCTGGTGCGCTGGTCTCGCTTCCCGGTCCCGCAGGCGCTGCTCGTCGATGTGGTGGACACCATGGCCCGCTACGGCCGACTGGTGCTGCAGACCCACCCGGCGCACGGGCTGATCATGGCCTCGCGGGATCGGGCCGTCCTGGAAGAGATCCTGCGGCACAAGAAGATCGCCCCGATGCTGGGCGCCAGGCTCGATCCGGACACGGTGATCGTGCATCCGTCGCAGCGCGGGCACCTCAAGCAGGCGCTACTGAAGGTGGGCTGGCCCGCCGAGGACGAGGCCGGTTACGTCGACGGCGAGGCCCACCGCATCGAGCTCAACCTAGCCAACTGGCATCTCCGGTCGTACCAGGAAGAAGCGGTCGAGGGATTCTGGGCCGGCGGATCGGGTGTCGTGGTGCTGCCGTGCGGCGCCGGGAAGACGCTGGTCGGTGCGGCCGCGATGGCCCGGGCAGGGGCGACCACGTTGATCCTGGTGACGAACACTGTCGCCGGGCGGCAGTGGCGGCGCGAACTGCTGGCGCGGACATCGCTGACCGAGGAGGAGATCGGCGAGTACTCCGGCGAGCGGAAGGAGATCCGTCCCGTCACCATCGCCACCTACCAGGTGATGACCCGCAAGACCGCCGGTGTCTACAAGCATCTGGATCTGTTCGACTCCCGCGACTGGGGTCTGGTGATCTACGACGAGGTGCACCTGCTGCCGGCGCCGGTGTTCCGGATGACGGCGGACCTGCAATCCCGCCGCCGCCTCGGATTGACCGCCACCCTGGTGCGCGAGGACGGCCGGGAGGGCGATGTGTTCTCGCTGATCGGCCCGAAACGGTACGACGCCCCGTGGAAGGACATCGAGTCGCAGGGCTGGATCGCGCCGGCCGAGTGCATCGAGGTGCGGGTGACGCTCACCGACGCCGAGCGGCTCAGCTACGCCATCGCCGAACCGGAGGAGCGGTACAAGATCGCCTCCACGGCACGCACGAAGATGCCGGTGGTGCGCTCGATCCTCGATCGACACCCGAGTGAGCCGACCCTGGTGATCGGCGCGTACCTGGATCAGCTGGAGGAACTCGGCGAGGAACTGCAGGCGCCGATCATCCAGGGATCCACCCGCAACGCCGAACGCGAGCGACTGTTCGACGCCTTCCGGGCCGGCGAGGTGCCCACCCTGGTGGTGTCCAAGGTCGCGAACTTCTCCATCGACCTGCCGGAGGCCACCGTTGCCATCCAGGTGTCCGGCACCTTCGGGTCGCGTCAGGAGGAGGCGCAGCGGCTCGGAAGGTTGTTGCGGCCCAAGGGTGACGGGCGTCAGGCGCATTTCTATTCGGTGGTCTCGCGGGACACCCTGGACACCGACTACGCCGCGCACCGGCAGCGCTTCCTGGCCGAGCAGGGGTACGCGTACCGGATCGTGGACGCCGACGACCTGCTGGGTCCGGCGGTGCCGGGGACGCCTGAATAGCAGCAGCGGAGCCGGCTCCGCGATGCTTGACTGGTGCGCATGACCGGCACCGACCGCGCCGAGTTGGCCTGGACAGCCTCACAGACCGTCGCACAGGCGGCCTCCCTGTGGGACGTCGAGCCGGGTTACCTCAACACCTCGTCCTACGGGCCGCCCCCGCGCCCGGCGTGGGAGGCACTGCAACAATCGCTGGACGACTGGCGGGCCGGCCGGACAAGTTGGGAACCGTGGGCTGACGCAGTGGGGGTGGCCAGGCATTGGTTCGCGGCGCTGGTCGGCGTCGACCCAGCGACGGTCGCAACCGGTGCCGCCGTCTCCCAGCTGCTGGCCCCGGTGGCCGCCGCGGTGCCGGACGGCACACGCGTGCTGGTCCCGGACGTGGAGTTCACCTCCAACGTCTTCCCTTGGGCGGTGCACACCGATCGCGGCGTGACCGTGCGGACAGCACCTGTCGATCGGCTGGCCGACGCCATCGCACGTGACGTCGACGTGGTCGCCTTCTCGGCCGTGCAGTCGGCGACCGGGGAGGTGGCCGACGTCGCGGCGATCAGTCAGGCCGCACGCGACGTCGGCGCGTTGAGCGTGATGGACACTTCCCAGGCCATCGGCTGGTTGCCGGTCGATCCGAACGCCGCCGACCTGCAGGTCTGCGCGGCTTACAAATGGCTCTGCAGCCCCCGCGGCACCGCTTTCCTGGTGCATCATCCGGCCCTTGCCGAGAGGCATCCCGGCATCACCTCCCGGCTCAGGCCGCTCGCGGCCGGCTGGTTCGCCGGCGAGGTACCGCACGAGTCGTACTACGGGCCGCCTTTGCGGCTCGCCCGGGACGCGCGCCGGTTCGACATATCTCCGGCGTGGCATTGCTGGGTCGGCGCGGCGCCTGCGCTGCAGGTGCTGGCGGCGACCGGTGCCGGCGCGATCGGCGAGCACAATGTCGCGCTGGCCGACAGCTTTCTCACCGCGCTGGATCAGCCGCCGTCGAACTCGGCCATCGTGAGCGTGCCAGCCGACGACGCAGCCGTAGCCAGGCTCACGGCGGCGGGGGTTCGGTTCGGCGTGCGCGCCGGCCGGGTCAGGGTGGCCTTCCACCTCTACTCGACAGCCGACGATGTCGACATGGCGATCGGCGCACTACGGGGCTGAGCTCCGCTGATCGCCGACGCAGATGATGGGCCCGACGTCCCGGTCGGCCGTGGGCCGGTCGGCCGTGGGCCGACCGGCTGTGGGCCGACCCCGTGGGCCGGTCGGCCGTGGGCCACCGGTCGGCCCTTGGCCGCAGCATGCGGTGATGGGCGCAGCGCCGCCGATGCGCCGATTCCGCAGCCCAGTTCTTGGGAAAGACATTGGAATGCCCTGTGTCATCAGGCTTTCTGCGCGATGAGGGGTTGGCCGGCGCAGCGGGTGGGTACTGGCGAATCTGGGTGGCCGGATTGACCAGTCCCGTCCCCGATCCGTTCCGCCCGGTGCGGATCACCTCGACGAAGAGGAGATCACAATGACCGGCACCGCGCCGTCACCTATCAGGGTCCGATGAAGGTGTCCGTCGAAGAGATCGACTACCCCACGTTCGAACTGAAAGACGGCCCTGGCGTCAACCCCGCCAACGTCGGACGCAAAGTCCCGCACGGCGCCATCCTGAAGGTCGTGACGACCAACATCTGTGGCTCCGACCAGCACATGGTGCGCGGCCGGACCACCGCTCCCGACGGGCTGGTGCTCGGCCATGAGATCACCGGCGAGGTGATCGAGGTCGGCCCGGGCGTGGAGTTCGTCAAGGTGGGCGACATCTGTTCGGTCCCGTTCAACATCGCCTGCGGGCGGTGCAGGAATTGCAAGGAGGGCAAGACCGGGATCTGCCTGAACGTCAACCCTGATCGGCCCGGGTCGGCGTACGGCTACGTCGACATGGGCGGCTGGGTCGGCGGGCAGGCCGAGTACGTGCTGGTCCCCTACGCGGACTGGAACCTGCTGGTGTTCCCGGACAGGGACCAGGCGCTGGAGAAGATCACCGACCTGACGATGCTGTCGGACATCTTCCCCACCGGCTTCCATGGTGCCTACACCGCCGGCACCAAGGCCGGTTCGACCGTCTACGTCGCCGGCGCCGGACCCGTCGGTATCGCGGCCGCGGTATCGGCGCAACTGCTCGGCGCATCGGTGGTGATCGTCGGCGACCTGAACAAGGACCGGCTGGCCCAGGCCCGCAAGCACGGCTGCGAGACGGTCGACGTCTCGCAGGGCGATCCGCCGGACCAGATCGAACAGATCCTCGGGGTGCCCGAGGTCGATTGTGGTGTGGACGCCGTCGGTTTCGAGGCGCACGGACACGGCAAGGACTCCGGCAAGGAAGCGCCGGCGACCGTGCTGAACTCGCTGATGGACATCACCGCCGCCGGCGGTGCGCTCGGCATCCCAGGCCTGTACGTAACGGGTGATCCCGGCGCCGCCGACAAGGCCGCACAGCAGGGCTCGCTGTCCATCCGCCTCGGTCTGGGCTGGGCGAAGTCGCATTCGTTCGTCACCGGTCAGTGTCCGGTGATGAAGTACCACCGCGGCCTGATGAACGCGATCCTGCACGACAAGGTGCGCATCGGTGATGCTGTCAACGCCACCGTGATCGGTCTGGAGGACGCGCCGGAGGGGTATGCCGAGTTCGATTCCGGCGTCGCCCGCAAGTTCGTGCTCGACCCACACAACACCACGGGCAAGGTGACGGCGGCCTGAGCGGTGCTGGCGGAGCCGATGCCAAGACCGGCGTCGCTCCGCCATCGGCCGGCTCCTGATCCATCGCGTGGCTCCTGGTCTACCGGCCGTCTCCTGGTCTACCGGGTGGCTCCGAATTCCGGAACCGGGTGCCACGGCGAGACGGGTGCTCCAGGGTGCCGGAGGCGTGCCGGTTCAGCGCGATCACCCGCGTGTTGTGCCACAGTTGGTCCATGGCCAGGCTGGCCACCCGCCGCCCGCCTCGACCGCGAGCCGGCCGATCATGAACATCTGGCCGGGCGAACGAGAACGAGCCGAGGACGTCCAGCCCGAGGGCTGCGCCGACGAACCAGGGGGCGCTCCGTTCCTCGGTCGACAGCACGTGCCGGAAGCCGAAGCGGCTGGAAATCGTCTGGCCCCTGGAGGGGTCGAAGACACGGACCACCACGGGCAACTCGGGCCCGGATTCCCATCGCGGGCCGATGAGATCGCTTACGGCCAGCGCGGTTTCGGTGTTCACCATGTCGCCGCTGGTGAGGATGGCGACCGCGGCGGGTCGGCTGAGGTGGGCGGCCTCGAGGGTGCTGGACAGCGTGGGCGTCACCGAAAACGACCGGCACTCCGAGCGCCTGCGCATCGGCCAGGAACCGATTCTCCGGATCTCGCTCGATCACCACCACCGGCTTGCCGGACGCCACCAGGGCACCGGCGACATGGACTCCGAAGGCGCCGAGCCCCACCACCACCACGTGGCCGGACATCACGCGTGCCCGCCGCCAGCCGATCGCGTGCTTCAGCCGGCGGGTGATCAGCATCTCGGCAAGGAACGTCATCAGCACCGCCGTGCAGGTGATCCCCGCCGCCATCAGGAACATCGCCCAGATCCGCAGCCATGGGTCCTGATCAACGAAGTTGAAGTCGCCGTAGCCCACGGTCGCCACGGTCTCGGTGCTGAAGTAGAGCGCGTCGAGCACGCTCATTCCGGGGTAGCCGGTACCCGCGCCGGAGCACCACGGTGGAGACCGTGACGAGCGCGATCAGGACGGCGAACGCCCGGTACAGCCCCGGATCGAAGTCCGTGACGATGCCGCTGAGCGTCATGCTCGTGCGAGTCCAAGGGCCGGGTGACGACGCGGCGGGGTGGTCGACAACCGGTCAAGGTCGACGTCCGCAGCGCGGAAGTCGGCCACGGTGCCGAGCATCGCCGCAGGACGGCACAGCGCCGTTTCGTTCGTCGGCCATAGTGTTGGTCTGCGACGATCGCGCGACCATCCACCCCGCTGCGCCCACCGTGGTGCTCAAGATCGGACCCCTCCGTCGGCTGCTCGGGCAGCGTAGGCACTCGGTCGACCCATCGTGTTCCGGCGTGTTACCGGCAGGAAGACTGCGCGCAACCTGCACGGACGGCAGGTGCCGAGGCTCGTGTGACACCCTTGGCGGTGAGGGCGGTGCAGGGCGAGGGCGAACAGGAGTGACGGTGCGTCGCAGGAATGGGACGGGCCCCGCCGGGTTGGCACCCGGTGGTGGCGGATGAGCGTTGTCGTGGTCGGTGCCGGGATTGTCGGGTTGGGCGTGGCCCGGCAACTGCTGATCGACGCACCCGGCGAACCGGTCACCGTGCTCGACAAGGAAACTCGGGTGGCCGCCCACCAGACCGGGCACAACAGCGGGGTCGTGCACGCCGGCATCTACTACCCGCCGGGCTCGCTGAAGGCGCAGCTGTGCCGCCGCGGCCGTGACCTGCTCTGCGAGTTCTGCGCCGCCAACGGGATCCGCGTCGATCCGGTGGGGAAACTGGTTGTCGCGCTGAACGAGGCGGAGCGGGACGGTCTGGCGGAGATCGAGCGCCGAGCGCTGGCCAATCGGGTGAGCGACGTGGTGATGCTCGACGGGCCGGGGCTTCGGCGGATCGAGCCGGAAGTGGCCGGCCTCGCCGCCGTTCATTCTCCGTCGACGGCGATCGTCGACTTCGTCGCGGTGGCCGGGGCGCTCGCCGCGGACATCGCGGCCCGCGGCGGCACGGTGCGTTTGGGTGCGGAGGTGATCGATGTTCGGCAGGGTCCGGCCGGCGTAGCGGTGGCAACGACGACCGGCGAGATGACGGCTGATCGGATGGTGGTGTGTGGGGGTCTGCAGTCGGCGCGACTGGCCACACTGATCGGCGGCGATCCGGACCCACAGATCGTGCCGTTCCGGGGCGAGTACTTCCGGCTCACGCCGGACGCAGCGGCGCGGGTCCGCGGCCTGGTCTATCCGGTGCCGGATCCGCGGTACCCGTTCCTCGGGATTCACCTCACCCGGCGAATCGACGGCGGGGTCGACGTCGGACCCAACGCGGTGCTGGCGCTGGCCCTGGAGGGGTACCGACGGGGGACGGTGTCCCTCGCTGACGTGCGAGCCATCCTGGCCTGGCCCGGATTCCGGGTGCTGGCGCGGCGGAACTGGCGGATGGGCGCGCGGGAGATGCTCGGCTCGCTGTCCAAGCGGTACTTCGCCGCGCAGGCACGCGCCTACCTTCCCGGGCTGCGTGCCGCGCAGCTGGTGCCCGCGGCTGCCGGCGTCAGGGCGCAGGCCATCCGCCGCAACGGCGACCTCGTCGACGACTTCTGGATCACCCACCACGACCGCATCACGATGGTGCGCAACGCACCGTCGCCGGCAGCCACCTCGTCGCTGGCCATTGCCGAGTACATCTGCGCCGAGATGGCCCAGGCCTCGGGCTGACACACCCGCCCGGCTCACCCGCATTTCATGATCGAGCCGATCGCCTGCGTGACGCGCGCGATCCCGTCGTGCGCCAGCCCATGAAGGCCACTGACGAACGCCCTCATCCGGTCACGGCCCACACGCATATCGAGAATCACCGTCCACCTCCCCCTGTACACCGAACCGATGCTATGGCCAAAGACGACCCCATCCCGAGTTATCCACATTTCGTCGGGATGGCGCCAGAAGTTGTCCACAGGAATTCCGCCCGCACCCCTGCTGTCGGGATCGGGTGCTAGCTTCTGCGAAATCAACGGTCCAACGAACGGGAGTCGACATGGGAAGCCCGGAACCGGTACTCACCGGCGGAAGTGGCGAGCTGGGTTACGACCCCGCCGCCATGGCTGGAGGACTGACGGCCATCGACGACGCCGCCAGCGAGATTCGCAACCTGTTGTCCGCCATCCAGTCCGAGGTCGACACCCTGGGTGCCACCTGGCGTGCCCGGTCCAACACCGCGTTCGCTCAGGTCCACGCGAAATGGTCGGAGCGCGCGACACTGATCAACACCGCGTTGCAGACGATGCATCGCAAATTGTCGGCCACTGATGTCGCCTACGCGAGAACGGAGCAGGCGCAGATCGAGCAGTATCAGGCCTTGGCCAATTCCATCTGAGTGCGCTCGCTTTCTCACACTTCGGCCGAACAACGGCACCTCGGGCAATTCTTGCTGCCCATTTCAACCAAGGACAACGATGGTCGCCACTGAGAGTTCCATTGCTCTGAGCTTTTCCGCCCTGCAGACCGCGCACCACCAGCTCAGCTCCGATCTGTCCGCTCTGCGGGCCAGGCTCGACCGGCTCGCAGCCGACCTGCAGCCGCTCGTGCAGAGCTGGAGCGGTGACGCACAGGCTGCCTATCTCGTGCAGAAGCGGCAGTGGGAGCAGGCCGCGGACGACCTCGCACGCATGCTCACCGCGATCGTCACCGGACTGGCGAACACGTCGGCCGACTACACCGACGCGCAGCGTCGCATCGTCGCGGCCTTCAGCTGACCCCGCACAGCACCATCCACCCCCGCGTCGCGTTGGTCGCGGCGCTGACCCTCGAAGGCGGACTCGTTGTGGCGGTTGTGATGTTCAAGCGCCCACCCCGCCGCGAGCCGCCGAAGACGGTGATACGGCGAGTAGATGTGCGCCCTCCGCCGCCGATGCCGGAACCGGCCTCGGCGGGCGCGTCCGGCTGGCTCATGGTGTTGCCGGCGTTGGGCGGGCTGGGCTCGATGGCGTTGATCCTCACCGCCGGCGGTGGCGGCACGCAGATCGCCGCGGGGGTGATGTTCGGAGTGTCCGCCCTGGCCATGGCAGGCGGCTCCCTGGCCAGGGTGGGCGGCGACCGGAATCGAAAGGTGGACCGCGAACGCCGCTCCTACCAAAGGTATCTCGCGCAGATCAGGCGACAGGCCCGGGCTGCGACCGCCGATCAGGCCGAGTCCTTGTTCTGGGTGCATCCCGATCCCCCGCGGCCTGCTCTCCCTGGTCCGGACGTCCCGGCTCTGGGAACGGCGGCCCGCCGACCCGGATTTCGCGGCGCTCCGGCTGGGTGTCGGTGACTGCACGCCCGCGATGGATCTGTTGCTCGAGGACACCAAGCAGTCGCAGGACGTCGACATGGTGTCGGCCGTATCCGTGCGCCGGTTTCTGCGAGCGCACGAAACAGTCCCCGCCCTCCCGGTGGCGGTGTCGTTGCGGGAGTTCGGCCGAGTGACACTCGAAGGCGAACCGGCCGCGTGCAGGCGGCTCGCCACCGCGATGGTGTTGCAAGCGATCGCCTGGCATGCACCGACCGAGTTCCGCATCTCGTTGTGCGCCGACCACAGCGGTGTGCAGACCTGGGATTGGTTGAAGTGGGCTCCGCAGATGACCGACCGGCCAGGACGGCCGTCGCCGGCCCGGTGTCACAGCGTTGCCGCCGACCTGACGGCACTGGAGCACCTGCTGGCCGAGGACCTGACCGGACGACGGTGGGCGACCCCGGACGGCGATCCGTTGGTCGATGGCAGCCACGTGCTGGTGGTGATCGACGGCGGAAGGGTCGGAGACGGCGGGCAACTCGCCGATGCCAACGGCCTGCAGGGGGTCACGGTGCTCGATCTGTCCGGCGCGCTACCCGCCGGATCGTCGACCCGAAACCTGCGTTTGCGCGTCTCCAACGACACGGTGCTGCGTGTCGATATCGACAGGCTCGGCCGGGAGATACGCACCCGGGTCGCCGTACCCGACGCGATCGGGCCGGCGGAGGCGGCTGCCACCAGCCGAGCCATCGCCGCCAAGGTCATGCCTGACGAGGAGAACGCTGACCAGTCGCTCGTCACGGCAACAGGTTTGACCGACCTGCTAGGGGTGAGGAACATCAGCACGCTCGACCCGCGGACGGCCTGGCCGACCCGACAGCCACGGGACAGGTTCCGTGTGGCGATCGGGGTGGCCGCCACCGGTCAGGCCGTTGAGCTCGACCTGAAGGAGGCCGCCAGGGGCGGCATGGGCCCGCACGGCCTGGTCGTCGGCGCCACCGGCTCGGGCAAATCCGAACTGCTGCGCACACTGGTGCTCGGGTTGGCGATGACGCACCCGCCCGAATCGCTCAACTTCGTGCTCGTTGATTTCAAGGGCGGCGCGACCTTTACCCGGCTCGATGCCCTGCCGCACACCTCGGCCGTGATCACCAATCTGTCCGACGAGCTCACCATGGTCGACAGGATGAGGGACGCGATCAGCGGCGAAATGCACCGCCGGATGGAGCTACTACGCAGAACGGGCCATTTCGCATCGTTGCAGGACTACGAAACCGCCAGGACCACAACGGGACTCATCGGCCGTGCAGGTCCGTTGCCGGAAATTCCGACGCTGCTCATCGTCGTCGACGAGTTCAGCGAATTGCTCTCGGCCAAACCGGACTTCCTGGATCTGTTCATCACCATCGGACGAGTCGGACGTTCGCTGGGAGTGCACTTGCTGCTGGCGTCGCAGCGTTTGGAGGAGGGACGGTTGCGCGGGCTGGACACCTACCTGTCGTACCGGATCGGACTGAAGACGTTCTCTGGCGCCGAATCCCGGCTCGTCCTCGGCGTACCGGACGCCTTCGAATTGCCAACCGCGCCGGGCAACGGCTACCTGAAATTCGACACGGGTTCATTGCTGAGGTTCAAAGCGGCCTACGTCTCGGGTCCGGTGCGTGGGCAGCCGCCATCCGGGGGCAGGCGCAGGTGGTTGGACGCCGAGCCTTTCCGGCTGACCCTCCCATCCGGGCCGGCATCCTCACCTGCGACCGCAGCGGCGGACTCCGTGCCGATGGATGGTTCCGGCCTGCGGGCGCCGGCCGGAGGTGCGGGACGGGTGCCCGCCCCCACCCTGCTGGACATCGCGGTCTCCCGACTGGCGGGCAGTGGCACGCCGGCGCATCAGGTCTGGATTCCGCCGCTGCTCGAGCCACCGTCCCTGGATCTCCTGCTGCTCAACACGGAGTCGACCCGCATCGCTGAGCATGCGGGCAGGCAGGCAGGCGGGCAGATCAGGGCCGTCGAGATACCTTGGCAATCAACGACCTTCGGCGACGCGACCGCTGGCGACGCGACCGCCGGCGCCACCGCCGGCGACGCTACCGCCGGCGACGCCACCGCTGGTGACGCCACCGGCGGTGACGCCACCGGCGACCGCGTGTGGTCGAACCCCCACCTCAGCGTGCCGATAGGCTGGGTGGACCGGCCTTTCGAGCAGCGTCGCGGCGTACTCACCCTCGATCTGTCCGGGTCCGGCGGTCACGTCGCGATCGTCGGCGCGCCGCAAACCGGGAAGTCCACGGCGGTGCGGAGTTTGATCTGCGCATTGGCCCTCACTCATACACCCGACCGGGTCCAGGTGTATTGCCTCGACTTCGGCGGTGGATCACTGACGACACTGTCCGGACTTCCGCACGTCGGTGTCGTCGCCGGTCCGGCGCAACCGGACCTGGTGCGCCGAACCGTCGTCATGGTCGACCGGATCATGTCCAGACGCGAGGAAGCCTTCGCCGCCCACAGCATCGGCTCGCTGCGCGAATGGCGGGAACGCAGGGAGTCCGGGCAACTGCCGGGCGATGTCTTCGGCGATGTCTTCCTCGTCGTCGACGGGTGGGGTGGCGTCCGGGACTTCTACGAATCGTATGAAGCGCAGATCATCTCGATGGCCGCGCGCGGTCTGAACTTCGGCGTGCACCTGGTGCTGTCGGCCAACCGTTGGTCCGAGATCCGTCCGGCACTGAAGGATCTCGTGTCGTCACGGGTGGAACTGCGACTCGGTGACCCGCTGGATTCGGATGTCAACAGCAAGGCGGCGACGGGCGTCCCGACCGATCGCCCCGGCCGGGGACTCACCCGCGATCAACAGCACCTGCTGACCGCCGTCCCGCGGATCGACGGCGTGACCAGCGCCGACGGCCTGGCCTCGGCGACCGCAGCGCTGGTTGCCACGGTCGCCGAACGGTGGCCCGAGCATGCTGCGCCGCGGGTTCGGCTGCTGCCCTCCGTCCTCCGGTTCGCCGACCTTCCGGCCCTGGAAACCCAGCGCGGGTATGCGCTTGGTCTGGATGAGGAATTCGACCCTGTCTACTGGAGCCCGGGCGCCGACCAGCACCTGCTGATCTTCGGCGAGGAGCAGTCCGGCAAGACGACCCTGCTGGCAAACCTGCTGCGGCAGATCTCGGCCCGGAGCGGTACGGACCAAGCGAGATTCGTCATCTTCGACGGCCGGCGTCAACTACTCGACATCGGCCACCGACCAGATCAGCTGATCGCGTCGGCGACGACCGCGCAGGACGCGGCCAACGTTGTCACCGCCAACCTCGACCGCCTGCACCGTCGGATGCCCGTGGCAAGCGCGAGCACTGCGGAGATTGCTCGGCGTGCTTGGTGGGGATCACCCGCCGACATCTTCCTGGTCGTCGACGACTACGAGAGATTCGCCGGATCCAGTCCGCTTGCACCGTTGCTGCCACTGCTGGACCACGCCGGTGACATCGGGTTTCACCTGATCATCGCGCGGCAGGCACGGGGGGCCAGCAGGGCGATGTATGACGCTACCTACACCCGGCTCAGGGACACCGGAAGTCCGGCCGTCGTGCTGTCCGGCCCGGAGCCAGAGGGCGTGATCTACGGCAAGACCCGGGCCCAGCCCCGACCACCGGGACGGGGAATCTGGGTGCCGCGCCGCGGCCCGGATCGGATCATCCAGGCGACCGTGGACTGCGGGATCGCCGATGGAACCTGAACACCACATGGATGATCGCACCGGCCGCCGGCGATCACCAAGGAGCGATTCAGCCTATCCCGCAACGAGTTTACCCGCGCCGTCGATCCCCCTGGAGGAGGGCGCGGCGCGGGTGCTGCCCTTGCGGCCTCGGCGCTCTGCTGACACGAACACGCACGCCCAGGAGAAAGCCAGTCCGGGGCGGGACCCAATCGCCCGAATCCCACCGCCGCCGACCCCTGCGCTGCACAGTCAACCTGGACTGGTCCGCGTCGCACCGGCGGGGGCGAGCGATCTGCCGAAATCGGCTCAGGAAGATCATCTTTCGGTCGACCTCGAGGACCAGGGAGTTCCGTCCACGCTCGTCAACGTCGACACCGACAGGACCGACCGGTCACCAGCCGCACCCCAACCGAACCCCGGAAGCCGTCTGATCCGGCTCAGCGTGCGCACGGCGCTCTCTCGCGTCGACCTCGCGCTGTCCGAGGGCTGCACGTTCGCGGAAACGCTCGAAACGGTTCTGGACCTGTGCCCACAAGCGTTGCAGGACAATGCGGTTGCCCATGGCGGCTGGAGACTGCGAACGGCCGCGGGACGCAACCCGGACGGGGAATCGACGCTCGCTGCCGCTGGGGTGTTGGACGGCGCCACCCTGTTCCTGGTGGGCATCGACCCGGGCGCCGAGGGCAGCATCTTCGACGACATCGCCGTTGCGGTGGCCGAGACCGTTCAGCATGACCCTTCCCAATGGTCGTCCGGTGCCCGACGGGGCGTCGCATTGGGCGCAGCGGGACTGTTTGCCACCCTGGCGTGTCTGCCGCTGCTGCTCTCGGGTCCACCGTGGATACCGATCTCGCTCATGTTGGCCGGTGGCACGGTCATCGCACAGGTCGCGGCGGGTGTGCTTGCGCGCGGGGGAGGCGATAGCGGTACCGCGGTCGTCGCCGGCCTGATCTCCGTCGCGACCGGGGCAGCTGCGGCCACCGTCGCGACCGCTGGCCAGCTGCGCCTGCTCGAGGTAGGGACCGCACAACTGCTGCTCGGTGCCGTCGCTGCCACCATCTGCGCGAGCACGGCCGCGTTGATCATCGGTCACGCCACGGTGCCGCTGGCCGCCGTCATCGCCGGTGGTCTGCCGACGAATCTCGCCCTGGGTTGCGGTGTCGTTGTCGATCTCCCGCCGGTGGGTTGCGCGGCTATCACCGTCGGGCTGTGTATGGGCTTGATGCCATTGGTGCCGGCCGCCGCGCTGAAATGGGCCAGATTGGCACCGGCACCCGTGCCGACCACCGCCGACGATCTCGCTGCCGACACCCAGACGGTCGACGCGGAACGTGTCGAGCGGATGACCCGGCGAGCCGTCGAGCAGGTGACCGCGATGATCCAGGGACTGTCCTGGCCTGGCTTGGTGGCGGGTGCGGTACTGGCATTCAGCCAGGACGTCACGGCGCAGCTGCTCACCGGGTTCGCCGCCGCCGCACTGTTGCTGCGGGCCCGATTGTTCGCCACCGTCGGTCAGCGACTTCCCCTGCTGCTTGCGGGTATCGGGTCGACCGCCGCGCTGCTGCTCGCGGTCCCCATGGACCGCGTGGGCACTCCGGAATCGTGGTGGAGCGGAGTGCCGGCCGTCGCGGCGTCGGTGGCATGCCTCTGGCTGGCGAACCGTCATCGACGGCCGTCCCCGAGTGCAACCAGGACGGCGGAGATCGCCGATCTGATCATCGCCACCGCGATCATCCCGCTGGTGTTTGGCGTGCTCGGCGTGTTCGGCTTAGTCCGGGGGCTCGGAGGATGACCGACGGGCAGCGTCGCGGTAGCGATGGTTCACGGACCTCCGACGGCCCGCCGCCGCAAGCTTCGCGGTCCCGAAAGCACCCACGAACAGACACGACGCTGCAATCGCCGGAAAAGCGGGCGCCGCATCGTGTCGACGCTGAAGGGTGGCCGTAAGGCATGGTCACCGATACCAAGGACAACCTGCGGGCCCACCGGTTCATGAGCCGCAGGGTGCACGCGGCGTTGCTGGACGGAGACGCTGATGCCGGCGAGCGTCCCCTGAGCCGCCTCGGCACGGGCACCTACGCCGGCATCTTCGTCACCGTCGCGCTGCTTGCAGTGGCGGGCATCGTCGGTGTCCTGCGGCCGGGTGGGTCGAACGCATGGTTGGAACCGGGCGCGTTCATCGTCGAGAGCGAGACGGGTGCCCGTTATGTCTTTCTCGACGACCAGCTGCACCCGGTGCTGAACTACTCATCGGCCCGACTGTTGCTCGGGGAACAGCTTCACGTCGTGTCGGTGTCGGTGCGCTCGCTGGAATCAGCGCCGCACGGCCCGCCGGTC
>JGI20202J14951_1000033_pt1 | contig 22283 bp, 23 predicted proteins | sample NGESurshal092012_8_FD_14951 | JGI IMG/M metagenome (IMG submission 14951)
CGGCAGGCCGCGCCGTTCCGGCGCAGGGCCACCTGGGGGGAACGCGGCAGCCACCGGTAGGAGTACCGCCGGGCGCACCGAGACACACCGGGCCTGCTCATTGGGACCTGCTCGCCGGGACCCACCCACCGAGACTGCACAGAACGGACGACTGCATGAAGGGGATCATCCTGGCCGGCGGCGCCGGCACCCGGCTGCACCCGATCACCCGCGCGGTGTCCATGCAGCTGCTGCCGGTGTTCGACAAAGCCGGTGATCTACTACCCGCTGTCGGTGCTGATGCTGGCCGGGATCCGGGAGATCCTGGTGATCACCACCCCGGAGGACAGCGCCGGCTTCCGCCGGTTGCTCGGTGACGGCAGCGAGTGGGTCTGGCGATCTCCTACGCCGAGCAGTCCGCGCCGAACGGTCTGGCGGGGGCGTTCATCATCGGCGCCGACCACGTCGGCGACGACTCGGTCGCCCTGGTGCTGGGCGGCAACATCTTCTACGGCCAGGGTTTCTCGCAGACCCTGAAGCCGGCGACCACCGGCGTCGACGGGTGTGTGCTGTTCGGCTACCCGGTGCGGGACCCGGAGCGGTACGGCGTCGGCGAGCGTGACGCCGGCGGTCGGCTGATTTCGATCGAGGAGAAGCCGGCGAAGCCGAAATCCAACCTGGCCATCACCGGCCTGTACGTGTACGACAATGATGTCGTCGCCTACGCCGCCGACCTGCAGCCCAGCGCCCGCGGCGAGTTGGAGATCACCGACCTGAACAACATCTACCTGGACAAGGGCAAGGTCGTCACTGATCGACCTGGGCCGCGGGTTCGCCTGGCTGGACACCGGCACCCACGATTCGCTGCTGGAAGCGGGGGAGTTCGTCCAGGTACTGGAACACCGGCAGGGCGTGCGGATCTCCTGCCTGGAGGAGATCGCGCTGACCGTGGGCTTCATCGACGCCGAGCAGTGCCTGAAGCTGGGCCGGGCGCTGGCCAAATCGCCGTACGGCCAGTACGTCATGGCGGTCGCCGAGGCCGCCGGCGCGGTCGGATAGCCCGCCGTGTCCACGCACCCGCAGCCCCCCGTCGACACCCCCGTGGACGCCCCGATCGAGGTGGACGCCGTGGTCCTGGTAGGGGGACAGGGCACCCGGCTGCGTCCGTTGACGTTGTCGGCAGCCAAACCGATGCTGCCCACCGCGGGCGTGCCGTTCCTGGAGCATCTGTTGTCCAGGATCCACCAGGTCGGCATCCGGCACGTCGTGCTCGGGACGTCCTACAAGGCGGAGACCTTCACCGAGTACTTCGGTGACGGGTCGGCGGCCGGACTCGACATCGAGTACCTGGTCGAGGACGAGCCGCTCGGCACCGGGGGAGCGATCCGCAACGTGGGCGGCACGCTGCGCGCGGACACCGTGATGGTGTTCAACGGCGACATCCTGTCCGGTCTCGACCTCTCGACCCTGCTGGCCACCCACCATGAGAACAACGCGGACGTCACGCTGCATCTGGTGAAGGTAGCCGACCCGCGGGCCTTCGGATCGGTGCCGACCGACCCCGACGGGCGGGTGCAGGCGTTCCTGGAGAAGACCGACAACCCGCCGACGGACCAGATCAACGCCGGGTGCTACGTCTTCCGCCGCAGCGTGCTGGAATCCATCCCGGCCGGCCGGGTGGTGTCGGTGGAGCGGGAGACCTTCCCCGGGCTGCTGGCCGCGGGTGCGCGGGTGTTCGGCCACGTCGACGCGTCGTATTGGCTGGACCTGGGCACTCCCGCCGCGTTCGTGCGCGGATCGTCCGACCTGGTGACGGGGACCGCCCCGACCGACGCATTGCCCGGCCCCGCCGGCCCCGCGCTGGTGCTGCCAGGCGCCTCCGTGGCGGGCGATGCGACCGTCTCCGGCGGCAGCACGATCGGTCGGGACGTCGTGGTCGGCCCGGGCGCCGTGGTCGACGGCGCGGTGGTTTCTTGATGGCGCGGTGACCGGCGCGGGTGCCCTGGTGACCCGGTCGGTGATCGGCGCGAATGCGCGGATCGGTGACGGCGCGGTGATCACCGATGCGGTGATCGGCGACGATGCGGTGATCGGCGCCCGCTGCGAGCTGATCTCCGGTGTGCGGGTGTGGCCCGGCGTGGAGCTGCCGCCCGGTGCGGTGCGGTTCTCCGCGGAGGGCTGATCTCAGGATTCGACTCAGGGTCCCGGCGCGCTGCCGGACACCCGGTAACCCTCGTCGGCCAGCCAGGCCCGGGCCCGGCCACGGTGCCGCTCGTCGGAAAACGCGAAATAGCGCTCCAATTCGCCGGGCCATCGGGCGAGCACGTCCTTGAACCGGCGGAACGCGCCGCGGCCCTCGATGGCGATGGCCAACCGGTCGGCCCGGCCCGGGTCGCCGACCGTCTCGATGAATTCCTGCATATCGCGGTAGCCCGAGCGCGAGCCGAGGTTCCGCACCCACAGCCACCGGTCGGTGTCCTCGCTCTCGTCCTCCTCTTCCTCGCCCGACTCCCGTGCGTACTCGATGGCGGGACGGGACCACACCTCGCCGGTGCGGAGGTCCAAACGGCCGTCGCCGTCCATCGGATCGCCCTCGAGAACACCGGCGAGCTCTTCGAGACTGATCGGACTGATCGGGAGGGGGCGGAGCAGAGGTGTCGCGCCGGCGCCGGTCAGCCCGTCCAGCTGGTCGGCCAGCTCCTCGTCGCCGGTCCAGCCGCGCTCGCGAAGGAGGTCGACGCACCTGTGCGCGAGAGCCGCCGCTCCGCCGATGTGCTGACCGAGGGCGGCGATCAGTCCGTCGCCGACCAGTTGCAGGGCGTTGTCGGGCCACGGTCCGGATTCCAGCAGGGCTACCAGCGCCTCGCCGTTCCCGGTATTCACCGCGATCCGCAGGTCCGTCAGTGGTTCGTCTGCTCGCACGGGAACATTCTGCTCCGGTGGGTCAGTCCGGCTCGGTGGGGTGCGACAAGGCAGCGGCGACGGCGGCGCGGACTCCGTCGTCGACCCCGTCAGGGAGCTGGTCGACCGGGAAGAATTGCAGGTCGACCGATTCGGCGGAAATTGCCGGAACCGCGGCGGGCGGTGCGATGACCCGGAAGCGCACGTCGAAATGCCGGGTGGGACGGCCCAGCGAGCAGGTGATCGGGTGGATGTCCAGGTGGACCGGTGCGGGATCGATCTGCAGGTCGGCGATGCCGGATTCCTCGCGCGCCTCTCGCAGGGCCGCCCCGGCGATGGTGATGTCCTCCGGCTCGCAATGACCGCCCAGCTGTACCCACCGGCCGACCCGCGGGTGCAGGGTGAGCAGCACGGCACGCCGGTCCGCCGACAGCACCACCGAGCTCGCCGTGACGTGGCCAGGGACGCTGGACCGCGCCGTCGCGTCGGGCCGGATCTCCAGCAGGGTCAGGAACGCCTCGCGGATCGCGGCCTGGCAATCGCTTCGCGGCCGCCACCGCCCCAGGACGGTCTGCACGTCTGCGTGCAGCGCGGCGTGCGCTGCGACGACAGCGGCGTCCACAGCGTCCACGGCGGCCACGGCGTCCACGGCGGTGGCCGCGTCCACCTCGGTGGCGGCGTCGTCGGTGGCGGCGTCGAGGGCGGTCAGATGGTCGTTCGTCACCGCATGACCACCCCACCGGTCGCCGGCGGCCGGGGGGCGGGAGCCGTTGCCGGATGGCCGATTCCGACCGCGCCCAGGGGTTCCCAAGCGGCCGGTAGGTCGAGCACCGAGCGGACGACTGCGGGGCAGAAGATCGTCGAGGAGATCCACGCCGAGCCAAGCCCCTCCGCGGCCAGCGCGACCAGCAGCGCCTGCACCGCGGCCCCACCGGCGACGGTGAACATGGTGTGCTCGGCCCGGCGCCGGCGTTCGTCCGGGTAGTGGTGCCGTCCGTCACCGGTGATGAACGGGATGACGATCTCGGTGGCGCCGCGCAGCACCTGCCCGCGGGCGGTCCGTTTGGCGATCCGGTCGGTCGACCAGCCGTCGGAGGCTAGGTCGGCCTCCCACTCCGCCTGCATCGACTCCAACAGCGCGCTGCGATGCTCCCGCACCCAGACGAACCGGACCGGGTCGGTGTGGTGCGGCGCCGGTGCGGTCCGCGCGATGTCGACGCAACGGGTCAGCACCGCGGGGTCGACCGGATCCCCGGTGAACTCCCGGACAGTGCGGCGCAGCAGCACCGCCTCCCGCCGCCCCTGCGCGATCGACAGGTCGGTCCCCAGCCGGAACAGGTCCTCCTCGCGCGGCCGGATCAGCACCTTCGCGTCCTGCGCCGTCCCCCCTTGATGGCGCGGATCAACATCGTCGGCGCGGCTGAAATCGGCGACTTGCGTCACACCAGTCCCATAACCCGAACGTTCATGCGCGCTCGGGATGTTGATCCGCGCCGAGGGGGGCGGGGCCACGTCATCCGCGCCGAGTGCGGGCGAGGGCTGCGCGGACGGGGGGTGTTCGACGAGCGCCCCGAGCCCGCGCGCAACGGCCACCGGTACCGCGTCCAGCTTCCCCTTCACCAGGTCGCCCGCGGCGGCCAGTTCGTCGCCGACCGCGACCTGGGTGACCACCAACTGGTTGCCGAAGGCATCGACGTTCCCGCGGTGGTCGGCGAGCACCACCACCCCGGCCGCGCCGACGGCCACATCGGTGACGCCGTTGCGCCAGGCCCTGCCCTGGGTGTCGGTGACGATCACCCCGACATCCCGCCCGCGGCGGGCGAACTCCGCGCGCAGCCGGGCCGCCGAGGCATCCGGATCCGCGGGCAGCACGGCGATCTCGTCGGCGTGCACATTCGACGCATCGACCCCGGCCGCGGCCGCGACGATTCCGAGCCGGTTCTCGACGATCCTGGTCCGGCCCACCTGGGCCACCAGCCGCACCGTCTCCTCGTCGATCAGCTTGCGGCGCAGCGCTTCTCGTTCGTCCGGATCGGTCGGGGATGGCACCAGCCGGCCCTCCGTCTTGGACACCACCTTGGAGGTCACCAGCAGTACGTCGCCGTCGGTGATCCACGGCGCGGCCGCGGCGATCGCGGCGGCGAGGTCATCACCTGGGCGGAACTCGGGCAACCCGGCGACGGGCAGGATGCGCACCCCCTCGGGCTCCGCACCCGACCGCCCGGTCGGCCCCGAAATCGGCACACCGTCAGATCCGGACACCGGCCACCTCCGCGCACGCCGCGACCATGTCCGCGGTGGCGTCCGGGTCGGACATCAGCAGCGGGCGGGAGACGACGGTGACCTCCGGCACGTCCGCGGTGTCCTCCTCCGCGACGAGAAAGGCGTCCAGAATGCCGCCGCCACCCCCGACACTTTTCCCGACACTGCGCCGGGATCCGTAGTGCCGACCGACGCCCTGCGCCGAGCACTCCACCCCGATCGCGGCCAGGCATGCGTCGGCATGCCCACGCACCGGGGCGCGGCCGATCACCGGGGACACCCCGACGACCGGCGCGGGGGTGGCTCGCAGGGCGTCGGCGATGCCCGGGATGGCCAGGATGGTGCCGATGGACACCACCGGGTTGGACGGGGCCACGAGCACCAGGTCGGCGTCACCGATGGCCTCGACGACGCCTGGGCCCGGTTTCGCGTCGGCGGCGCCGATCGGCGTGATGGACAGCGCCGGCAGCGCCGCCCGGTAACGGATCCACCATTCCTGGAAATGCAGCGCGGTCAGCGGTGGCCCGCCGGCCTTCGCCGCCTCCTGCGCCGCGGCGACCGAGGGCTCCGGGTCGGGCACCACCACGTGGGTCTCCACCCGCTCGTCGGTCATCGGCAGCAACATCACGCCGGGTTGCCAACGTTCGCACAGGGCCTGCGTGACGGTCGACAGCGGATATCCGGCGTCCAGCATCCGGGTCCGCACCAGGTGGGTGGCGATGTCCTTGTCGCCCAAGGAGAACCAGGGCGCCTCCGCACCGTAGGCGGCGAGTTCGGCCGACGCGGTCCAGGTTTCGCCGGCCCGGCCCCAGCCGCGCTGCAGATCGGCTGCGCCGGAGAGGGTGTACATGCAGGAATCGAGATCCGGGCAGATCTGCAGGTTGTGCAACCGGATGTCGTCCGCGGTGTTGACGATGGCCGTGATCCGGTGGGCCGCCTGGTCACCGGAGTCGGCCTCCGGTGACGGCGAGGGCGGCCCGAACGGTGACCAGCCGAGGTAGGCCTTCACCCCGAGCAGGAACTTGGCGCCACCGACACCACCGGCAAGGACGGCGATCTTCACGTCTGAAGATCCTTCCAGACGACCGGTCGGTGGCCCGCATCCCAGGTGGCGGCGGGGCGAAGGCACGGCGCGCCGTTGACGTCCCAACTCCACGGGCCTCAGGCCCAGAACCGGAACAACCCAGAACCGATCCCGGCCAGCGCCCGATTGCCGCCCGCCAGATCGAACAGCTGGGTCCCGGCGCTGAAGATCCAATTGCTCGCGCCCGGCACCGACCAGAGGATGGCGAAGACACCCAGCGGCAGCCATGGCCGCAGCGGCCGGATCGCCTCTTTCAACCGCTGCGGCAGGTAGGGCTCCAGGATGCCGAATCCGTCGAAGCCCGGCACCGGCAGCAGGTTCAGCACGGCCGCCACGAACTGCAGCAGGGCAAGGTAGGACAGCGCGGCGCCCAGGGTGGACAGTAGCGGCGCTGCGACGATCGCCAGCACGAATCCGGCGATGAGGTTGGTCGCGGGCCCGGCCGCGGACACCAGGCTGGCGTACCAGCGGTGGCGCAGCCGTCCCGGTTCCACCAGCACCGCGCCGCCGGGCAGCGGTATCCCGCCGACCGCCAGCAGCACGATCGGGATGACGACGCTGTAGGCGACGTCGGTGTACCGGGCCGGGTTCAGCGTCAGATACCCACGGGCCCGCACCGAGGTGTCCCCACCGGCCAACGCGACAAGGGCGTGCGCGAATTCGTGCAGGCACAGGGTGATGACCCAGCCACCCAGCACCAGCAGGAACACCCACACCCCGACGGGGCTCGCGCCGAGCTGGATGGCGATCCCGGCACCGGCAGTTGCCGCCACTACCGTTGGGAAGATCCAGTTGCCGCCCGTTCGGTTCGCCACGCCTTCAGTGTGACCGGTGGTGACGAAAGCAGGCCGCCTGAGGCCTCGATCGAGTCAACCTGCCGTCATCAGGCATATAGCACCCCCGAGAGCTTGACGAGACACGGGACACACCTGTGTAATCACATCGGTGTCATTCGCCGAGACGTTCTCGTTCAGCCCGTCACCGGCCACAGCCGGAGGGTTCCAAGCCAGCAACACATCGGCGACACCGGCAGCCAGATCACGGCATCAGGGGCGTGGGTTGGCTCCATCGGAAAGGACAGGTCCATGACGAGCTTGGGTCAGACCTCCATGCAGGTCGTGCCGATACAGCGCAGCACCAGCGCCGAACCGGAGTGGCACGAGCGCGCGCTCTGCGCGCAGACCGACCCCGAGGCGTTCTTCCCCGAGAAGGGCGGCTCGACGCGGGAGGCCAAGAAGATTTGCACCGGCTGCGAGGTCCGCTCCGAGTGCCTGTCCTACGCGCTCGCGCACGACGAGCGCTTCGGTATCTGGGGTGGGCTGAGCGAACGCGAGCGACGTCGCCTCAAGCGCGCGGCCGGCTGACCGTTCCGGCGGTCAATCCGTCATGGCCTCCGGGTTGCCGGTCCCCGAGCGGATCCCCAGCCGTCCCCGCGTGCGGCCGCGATCAGGGCTGCCCGGCCGTTGAATGGGCCTGCGGGCGGGCCCGCGGACGGCCGGGCATCACGGTGAGCCGGTCGCGGGCGGCTTCCTCCACCAGGATGGGCACGAATTCCCGGGTCGGATGGTCATCGAACCGGTGGTACGTGTCCCGGACCACCCGCCTGACGTCGTCGGGGTCGACCGCGGGAAAGTGCCGCGAAAGTCGTTGTGCGACATGTTCAATTGTCTGGCGTTCTGGATCGGCAATCATCACCCTCAGCCTGACCGCCCGACCCGCGGCCCGTCAATCCAGCAACCGGTGATCCGCGGCGCTCGACCGGTTCGGCTCGACCACGCACCGACACCGTGGTCGTCACCCCATCGCCCCGGAATCGGGAGAACTCGTCGCAATTCGTCCCTTTCGGGTATTTCCAGCGGGATCTCAGTATGTGGACAACGGGGGAAAACTGTTGTCGCCGTGACTGTTGCGCTGTGCATAACCTGTGCACAACTCACACCACCTTTTCCTCTGAAAGGGTCGGGGTCCGGGCCGGCGAGCGGGTCGGTGACGATCGCGTCCGCCGCCGCGAGCGCTCGCCGGCCCACGGCCGGGTGAACCCCGCCACGATCACCCACTCGGCGTACTGCCGGCCGCTACCGTCTTCAGGCATGCGGTTCTTGCTCAACATCATCTGGGTCGTGCTGTGCGGATTCTGGATGGCCATCGGTTACGTGCTGGCCGGCATCGTCTGTTGCATCCTGATCATCACGATCCCGTTCGGCATCGCCTCGTTCCGGATCGCGGGCTTCGCGCTGTGGCCGTTCGGTCGCACCGTGGTCAGCAAGCCGATGTCCGGGGCACCGTCCTTCATCGGCAACGTGATCTGGTTCATCTTCGCCGGATTGTGGCTCGCCATCGCACATTTCGTCACCGGCATCGCGCTGTTCATCACGATCATCGGGATCCCGCTGGCCCTGGCGAACTTCAAGTTGATCCCGGTGTCCCTCGCACCGCTGGGCAAGGACATCGTCCGGCTGGACGATCCGTCCGCGCTGCGCACCGTCAGCTGACCGGAACCCTGGCCGGCCGACCCGACAGCCGACCGACCCTCCCCGAACGCCGACCCAGCCCGGAGGACCCCGGCCGACCCCGGCGCGACCCACCCCGGGCAGGGCGCTACGGCTCTACACCGTCCGTCCCCGGGTCGCCCAGCACAGCGCTGAGTTGCTCACCCAGCACCTCTGCCACCAGGTCGGTCAGATCCCCGGAATCGGTCGTCCGTGCCTCCAGCGGCCGCCGGTAGACCACCACCCGCGCTTTCGTCTGCCTGCCCCTGCCGTCGATACCCGGCGGCATGAACCGGGACAGCGGCACTCCGCCGTCCAGCACCACCTCGGGGGCGGGCAGTTCGGGGCCATCGGCCGGCACGATCGGCACCTCGTCGACCGCGAACTCCAGCGCGTCCAACCGCCCAGGCCACTGGAGCTCGAGGTCCGCGACCGCCTCCAGCACCGCCTGGTCGAACTGTTCGGCCCGAGTACGCGACGCCGGGAGGTTGTCCGGCAGCAGTGGTGTGCGCAGACCCCGGCCCCGCCGGTCGCGGCGCGCCGACACCGGCGGAACGGGCAGCGCAACGGGTCGGCGGGGGAGGGCCGGGCGCACCCGAGGAGACCGGCCGGGAGCCGACGGTCGGGCCTGCCGGAACGGAACGGACTCGTGACCAGCCATGACCGGGCCAGTCTAAGAGTCGATGCACAAGCCCGGCTATCGCGACTGGCTGCCGCCTGCCGCCTGCCGCCTGCCGCACGCCTCACCGCTTGACGGCGCGCCGCCGCCGCCACGCCGGTCGGCGCGCGTTATCGTGCCGCAGTGGCCAGATTGCGGCGTTGCTCACGGAGCGGTTGCACGAATCCTGCCGTTGCCACGTTGACCTTCGCCTACCGCGATTCGACGGCCGTTGTCGGCCCGCTGGCCACTGCGGCCGAGCCGCATTCCTACGACCTGTGCGCCACCCACGCGGTCACCTTGACGGCGCCGCGCGGCTGGGAAGTGGTGCGTCCGGACGGCGAACTGGCTGACCGGGCGAGTCTGTCGGACGACCTGGAGGCGCTGGCCAATGCGGTTCGCGAGGCGGGCCGGGCTGATCGGGCAGCAGAGCCCGCGCCCACCAGCACCGGTCGGCGTGGACATCTCCGGGTGCTGCGGACCCCGGAGCCCTGACGCCGAGCCCTGACGCCGAGCCCGACGACGGAACCCCGTCGCCTCGGCTGTCCCGATCGCGCCCTGCCGGGGGCTGCAACGGTTTGCCACCAATCAGCCGCCGCACGCCCGGCGGGGTATCGGGACCATCCTTGCACTGTGCCGGCGCCGGTAGTGTCTGCGCTCATGGGGCGCTGCCGGCGGTTGATCCAGGGCCTTTCACACCAGCAGCCTCAGCCAACACTGAGCCAACTGAGCCAACACTGCCAACAGTGAGCCAACAACCAGACGGTCACCGACCGCCCGAACAGTCAGGAGCACCACGGTGGGTGATGCGGTCATCGCGTCCGGGTCGGGGCCAGTCGGCCCGGTTGAGGCAACCGGGAGTCATCCGATCCGGCTCGACGCCATCGTCAAGGCCTACGACATCCGCGGACTGGTCGGCAGCCAGCTGACCGCCGATGCCGCGCGCGCGATCGGGTTCGCGTTCGGTGGCTTCGTCGCCGACCGATCGCCGGCCGTGGTGATCGCGTACGACATGCGGGAGTCCTCGCCCGAGCTCGCCGGGGCGTTCGCCGAGGGCGTCACCGGCGCCGGACTGGACGTGGTGATGGCCGGTCTGGCCTCCACGGACCTGTTGTACTTCGCCTCCGGTTCGCTGCAGCTGCCGGGCGCCATGTTCACCGCCTCGCACAACCCCGCCCGGTACAACGGCATCAAGATGTGCCTGGCTGGGGCCGTGCCGATCAGCCGTGACACCGGGCTGGCCCTGGTGCGCGATCACGCGCAGGCGATTCTCGACGGTGCCACCCCCGAACTCGCCCCCCTTGCCGGAACGGTCACCGAACGGGCACTGCTGGCCGACTACGCGGCCTACCTGCGCTCGCTGGTCGACCTGTCCGGAATTCGGCCGTTGCACGTGGTCGTCGATGCCGGCAACGGCATGGCCGGGTACACGGTGCCCGGGGTGTTCGAAGGCCTGCCGCTGCGCACCGAGGAGATGTACTTCGAACTCGACGGCTCGTTCCCCAACCACGAGGCGAACCCGCTGGATCCGGCCAACCTGGTGGACCTGCAGGCCGAGGTAGTCCGCACCGGTGCCGACATCGGGCTGGCCTTCGACGGTGACGCGGACCGCTGTTTCGTGATCGACGAGCGGGGCGAACCGGTCTCGCCCAGCACTATCACCGCGCTGGTCGCCAGCCGGGAGCTGCGCAGGCACCCGGGCGCCACCATCCTGTACAACCTGATCTCCTCCCGCGCGGTGCCGGAGATCGTCACCGAATTGGGCGGGGTGCCGGTCCGCACCCGCGTCGGTCATTCATTCATCAAGGCCGAGATGGCGTCAACGGGAGCGGTTTTCGGCGGCGAGCACTCGGCGCACTACTATTTCGCCGACTTCTTCCGTGCCGACACCGGAATGCTGGCCGCGCTGCACGTGCTGGCCGCACTCGGTGAGCAGCCGGGGCCGCTGTCCGAACTGGTCGCGGCGTATTCCCGGTACTCCGATTCCGGGGAGATCAACTCGACGGTGACCGATGTGCCCGGCAAGCTGGAGGAGATCCGCGGCTGGGCCGCGCGGCACGACGGGAAGATCGACGAATTGGACGGCATCACGGTCAGCATCCCGGGCGCGCGCTGGTTCAACGTGCGACCGAGTAATACCGAACCCCTGCTCCGGCTGAACGTCGAGGCTCCTGACCCGGACGCCATGGCGTCGCTGCGCGACGAGATCCTCACCCTCATCCGCTCCTGAAGTGGTTCAGACCCCACGAAAGGCTCGCCATGGCCTCCGCAATCCCGTCACCCATCCCGTCACCCATCCCGTCACCCATCCCCCAGTCGAACGCGGCCAATGCCCAGGGTCTCGACCCGGTGCTGCTCGAGGTGCTGGCCTGCCCGGCCGAGCATCACGCACCGCTGCGCCTCGGCGGCCAGGAAGATCCGAACGCACCCAGCCTGACCTGCACCGAATGTGGACGGGTATTCCCGATCAGGGATGGCATTCCGGTGCTGTTGCTGGACGAGGCGACGTCCGGCGGACCGTCCCTCGACTCCGCCGCGGGCCGATGACCTCCCGTGATGCGCCGGCGGACCTGCACGACCCGGCCAGCCTGACCGCCGCCGATGCCGGCTCGCTGCTGCCCTCCGCCGCGCTGGCCGGTGCGCAGGTGCGCTCCGCCGCCGAACAACTGGCCGGGCTCACCGCGCTGGACCGGCCGCGCGCCTTCGTCGTGGTGGGCGCCGGAGCGACCGTCGATGCGGCCCTGCTCATCGCGCTGATCGGCGAGCAGGCGCAGGCGCCGGTGGTCGGCGCGGCCAGCCTGCCCGCGTGGGTGGGCCCGCTGGACGTGGTGGTGGTCCTCGCCGCCGGCATCGACGACATGATCGCGTCAAGGGCCGCCGCGGTCGCCGCCCGCCGCGGCGCCGCGGTCTTCGTCCGTTCGTCGGCGGAGGGCCCGGTGGCCGACGCTGCCGGTGGCAACCTGCTGGAGCCCAGGGTCTCCGTCACCGAGTCGCTGGCCGGACCGGCCCGGCTGACCCTGCTGACGTCCGTGGCCGCGGCCGCCGGCCTGTTCCCGCGGCCGGATTTCGACGGCGTCGCCGAACTGCTGGACGCGATGGCGCTGGCATGTCACCCGAGTTCGGAGTTCTTCGTCAACCCCTCGCTGCCGCTGGCCGAACACCTGACCGCCGGTACCCCGCTGCTGATCGGCACCGACCCGGTGGCGGATGCGCTGGCCGGATATGCCCGCCGATCGCTCGGTGCACTGGCCGGGGTCGCCGCTTGCGTGCTCACCGCCGGCGAGGCTGCGGCGTCACCCGCGGTACTGGCCAGGACGGCCCCGCCGGACGCCGCGGCCGGGGTGTTCTACGACCCCTTCGAGGACGACGGCGACGAACCCGGCCAGCGGATCAGCCCGGTGCTGCTGTCGGGGCCATCGACGAAGGCGACCGCGGAGACCTCCCGGTTCTCCGCGGCACTGGACGCTGCCGTCCCCAGGGCGTTTCGGATCGGACGCGACGAACTCCCCGAACCTGGTGCGGCCGCGCCGACCGGCCCCGAGCAGGCCGAGGTGGAGGGTTTCGCGTCCACCGTCCTGCTGATGAGCAGGCTCGATTTCACCGCCGTCTACGCGGGCCTGGCCACCAGGGCACGCCCGCCGGCGGACGTGCCCGACGGCCTGGGACGGCCTGGGCGCAATGCGCAGCATGTGTCGCCCGCGGTCGTTCCGTCCCCCTGGACCGAGAGTGAGCCCGGTTCGTGGAGCTGATGCATAACCGGATTCGGCCGTACGCCTGGGGCTCCCGGACCGCGATCGCGGAACTCCTGGGGGCGCCCAGCCCGTCGCCGCACCCGCAGGCGGAGTTGTGGATCGGTGCGCACCCGGCCGATTCCTCGACTCTGGTCGACGAGCGCGGCGAACGCTCACTGGCGGATCTCATCGCCCAGGACCCCATCGGCATGCTGGGTGAGCCCTCGTACTCGCTGTTCGGGCCGCGGCTGCCGTTCCTGCTCAAGGTGCTGGCCGCCGACGAGCCGTTGTCGCTGCAGGCCCATCCGTCTGTCGAACAGGCCACCAGGGGATTCGCCGCGGAGGAGACGGCCGGCGTCCCACGGACCTCGGCCAACCGCAACTACCGGGACAGTTCGCACAAACCGGAGCTGATCTGCGCGCTCACCGAGTTCGACGCGCTGTGCGGGTTCCGGGAACCGGAGGCCACCGTGCGGCTGCTCAGCGCGCTCGGGGTTCCGCAACTGGACCATTACCTCGGGGTGCTGTCGGGGCAGCGCGACGAGTACGGCACCAGGGCGCTGTTCTCCATGGTGATCACCATCCCGCCGGCCAAGCTGGGCCCGCTGCTGGCGGATGTTCTCTCGGCGTGCGTGGAGAAGGTTCGCAGCCTTACCGCGTCGGAGTTCGACCTGGAGTACCGCACCGCACTGTCCCTGGGGGAGCGCTACCCGGGCGATCCCGGGGTACTTGCTTCGCTGCTGCTGAACCGGTTCGTGCTCGCGCCCGGGGATGCCCTGTACCTACCGGCCGGCAACCTGCATGCCTATCTGCACGGCGTCGGCATAGAGATCATGGCCAACTCGGACAACGTGCTGCGCGGCGGCCTGACCCCCAAGCACGTGGATGTTCCCGAGTTGATGAAGGTGCTCGACTTCTCGCCCGGAGACGTGCCGGTGCTGCGCGGCGATCCGGTCGCCGACCGGCACGTCGTCTACCCGACGCCCACGCCCGAATTCCGGTTGTCCCGGCTGGAGTTGCGCGGCGAGCAGCGCGAGGTGACCCATCGCGGCCCGCAGGTGCTGCTCACCATCCAGGGCGAAATCGTGGCCACCGACGGCAAGGGCGCTGAGATCATCGTCCCCCGCGGCCATTCCGTGTGGTTCGCGGCGACCGACGGTCCGGTGTGGATCACCGGCAACGGCACGGTCTTCCGGGCGACGGACGGGCTGCCGGGCTGATCGGCGCACGGCCGCTGCGAACGACCCTGCGGAAACCCTGTGGAAAACCGCTGCGGAAACACCGCCGACCAGTCGACACCGTGCAGCTGCCGTGTCGCCGGCCGCTCTCGGCTCCCGCGTTTTGCCGATAGATCTTTCGGGCACATTGAGGCTGTCGTCGTCGGTCGGTTTGCCCTGTTCGGCGCGCATCTGCATCGACCCGGCGTCTGGATACGGCGGAATGGGAGCTGACATGGCATCTACCTGGCGCACGAAATCGGTGGAGCAATCCATCCAGGACACGGACGAACCCGGCCACAAACTCAAGCGCAGCCTGTCGGCGTGGGATCTGACGATCTTCGGCGTCGCCGTGGTGATCGGCGCCGGCATCTTCACCCTCACCGCGCGGGTCGCCGCGACCACCGCGGGCCCGTCCGTCTCGATCGCGTTCGTGATTGCCGCGATCGCCTGCGGGCTGGCCGCCGTGTGCTATGCCGAGTTCGCCTCCACGGTCCCGGTGGCGGGCTCGGCGTACACGTTCTCCTACGCGACGCTCGGCGAATTCGTCGCCTGGATCATCGGCTGGGACCTGGTGCTGGAACTGGCGCTGGGTGCCTCGGTGGTGGCCAAGGGCTGGTCGTTGTACCTGGGGGACCTGTTCAGCCAATTCGGCGGGGCATTGACGACCACCGTCTCGCTAGGTCCCGTCGACTTCGACTGGGGCGCCGTGGTCATCGTCGGTCTGATCACCTGGTTGCTGGCGGAAGGCACCAAGCTCTCCTCGCGCGCCAACATGATCATCACCGCGATCAAGATCGGCGTGGTGCTGCTGGTGATCGTCGTCGGCTTCTTCTTCTTCAATTCGGCCAACCTTTCGCCGTTCATCCCGCCCAGCGTGCCCGCGGCGGAGGGCGCGTCCGGCGGCCTGGAGCAACCGCTGCTGCAGCTGATGCTCGGTGGCGCGCCGTCCAGCTTCGGAGTATTCGGTGTGCTGACCGCGGCGTCGCTGGTGTTCTTCGCTTTCATCGGGTTCGACATCGTGGCCACCGCCGCCGAGGAAACCCGCAACCCGAAGAAGGACCTACCGCGCGCCATCATCGGCTCGCTGGTCATCGTCACTGTGCTGTACGTGTTGGTCACCGTGGTGCTGACCGCGATGGTCCCGTACGGCCAGCTGGGCCCGGTGCTCCCGGACGGCACCCACGACGGCGACGCCGCGACGCTGGCCAGTGCGTTCACTGCCGTCGGCGTCGATTGGGCCGCGAAGGTGATCGCGATCGGCGCGATTGCCGGACTGACCACGGTGGTGCTGGTGCTGATGCTCGGTCAAAGCCGCATCATCTTCGCGATGAGCCGCGACGGCCTGCTGCCGCGCGGGATGGCGCGCGTCAACGAGAAGACCGGCACGCCGGCCAGGATCACCGTCGGCGTCGGCGTCGGCGTCGCCGTAGCGGTGATCGCCGGGTTCTCCGAGATCGGTGTGCTCGAGGAGATGGTGAACGTCGGCACCCTGTTCGCGTTCGTGCTCGTTTCGATCGGGGTCGTCGTGTTGCGCAGGACCCGGCCGGATCTGGAGCGCTCGTTCAAGGTGCCGTTCATGCCGGTCATCCCGATCCTGTCGGTGCTGGCCTGCCTGTGGCTGATGATCAACCTGACGGCCATCACCTGGGTGCGCTTCGTCGTCTGGATGGCCATCGGGGTGGTGGTCTACTTCGTGTACGGCAAGAGCCACTCGATGGTGGGCCGGCGGAGACATGAAGGCTGGGAGTTCGCCCAGGAAGAGCTCGGGTCGACGTGGAAGGCAGAGTCGGAGAGCGGCTGGGTCGGTCCGCGGCAGGCTCATGCCGGTCGCGGTTCTGGCAGGCGTCCTCACCAACAGCCCGACCCAGGTGGACCGCCGTCAGCCCGGTCCGACACGCCCCCCGGCGATCCGACAGGCCGGAGCGGTATCCCGGGCGAGTGACCGCGTGTCCCTACCCTTGGCGGGGGCGGTCACCATGAGCTGCCCGAACGATCTGCCCGAACGACCCTGCGCGGGCGCCCGGCGAAAGGACGTGCCATGTTCGACTCGCTGTTGGTGGCCAATCGGGGGGAGATCGCCGGCCGGGTGATCCGCACGGCCACGGAAATGGGGATCCGCACCATCGCCGTGTACTCGGAGGCCGATGCCGGTCTGCCGTTCGTGGCAGCGGCCGACGAGGCCGTGCTGATCGGGCCGGCGAACCCGGCGCAGTCCTACCGCAACGGGCCGGCGGTGATCCAGGCCGCGCTGGCCACCGGCGCGCAGGCCGTGCACCCCGGCTACGGCTTCCTGTCCGAGGACCCCGCCTTCGCCCGGCAGGTGGTCGACGCCGGGCTGATCTGGGTGGGGCCGTCACCGGAGGCGATCACCGCGATGGCGGACAAGGTGGCCGCCCGGAACCTGGTGGCGGGCGTCGGGGTTCCCGTCGCACCCGGCACCGAGGAACCGGTGCGCACCCCGGAGGATGCCGCGCTGGCCGCCAAGGAGATCGGCTACCCGGTGATGATCAAGGCCGCGGCCGGTGGCGGCGGCATGGGCATGGCCGTGGTGACCGCTGCTGAGGCGTTGACCGCGGAGTACGAGAAGGTCACCGCGTTCGCCGGCCGGCTGTTCGGCGATCCTTCGGTGTTCATCGAACGGTTCTTCCCGCGGGTCCGGCACGTGGAGGTGCAGATCCTCGGCCTGCCCGACGGCACCGTGCTTGCCGTGGACGAGCGGGAATGCTCGGTACAGCGGCGCCACCAGAAGGTCGCCGAGGAGACCCCGTCGCCGGGCGTGGACGAGGCGTTGCTGGCCAGGATGCTGGCCGCGGCGCGCAGGGCCGGTGAGGTCGTGCACTACCAGGGCGCGGGGACGGTGGAGTTCCTGGTCAGCCCGGCGATCGAGGATGCTGACGGCAGGAAGCTGAAACCATCGGAGTTCTTCTTCCTGGAGATGAACACCAGGCTGCAGGTCGAGCACCCGATCACCGAGGCGGTGCTCGGCATCGACCTGGTACGCGCCCAGCTGCTGATCGCCGCGGGCGAGCACCCCGGCTTCGACGAGGACTCACTCACGCACACCGGCCACGCCATCGAACTGCGGATCAACGCCGAGGACTCCAAGCGCTTCCTGCCAGGGCCGGGCTTGATCACCCAGTGGCACGAACCGACCGGTGAAGGGATCCGGGTCGACGCCGGTTATGCCGCTGGGACCACGGTGACGCCGTCCTACGACTCGCTGATGGCCAAGTTGATCGTTCACGGGGCGGATCGGGCGCAGGCCTTGGCCCGGGCGGAGCGGGCGGTCGCGGACTTCACCATCGTCGGGCCGAAGTCCAATCTGGCCTTCCACGCCGAGCTGCTGGCCAACCCGGAATTCCGTTCCGGTGATTACGACACCGGAATTGTGGGAAGGATGCGTGCCTGACGATCAGTGCCGCCGGGGGTGGTGTTTGCCGCCGTGCGCGGGCGTGGGTAGGTTCGCATGCGGACCGTTCACCACCGCGGTGATCGGCGCCCGAGCTGGTCAGCCCTGACGACAGCGCGCGTGGTGATGGCTCTTGACGACAGTTCACGATCAACATCGAAAATGAAGTGAGGCCGACGTGGCTCTGCCCCAACTGACCGACGAGCAGCGCGCTGCGGCTCTGGAGAAGGCCGCGGCCGCCCGCCGGTCCCGCGCCGAACTCAAGGAGCGGCTCAAGCGGGGAGGTACCACCCTGAAGCAGGTTCTCGCCGACGCGGAGAACGACGAAGCTCTTGCCAAGCTGAAGGTTTCCGCGCTGCTGGAGTCGTTGCCTGGCGTCGGCAAGGTCCGCGCGGCCGCACTGATGGAGCAGTTCGAGATCGCGCCCAGCCGCCGTGTTCGTGGGCTGGGTGAGCGACAGCGTCAGGCGCTGCTGAGCGAATTCGGCTACTAGCCCGCCGTGGCGGCCACCGGCTCCGGGTCCGACTCCTCTGGATCCCGGCAGCCCGGCGCGGGGCCGCGTGGTCGGCTGTTCGTGCTCTCCGGTCCGTCCGGTGTCGGCAAGAGCACCGTGCTGAGCCGGGTGCGGTCGCTGATGCCCCGTCTGTGGTACTCGGTGTCGGTGACGACCAGGGCCAGGCGGCCCGGCGAGGTCGACGGAGTGAACTACCACTTCGTCAGCCACCACCAGTTCGCCGAACTCGTTGCCCGCGGCCAACTCCTGGAGCACGCCCACTTCGCCGGCAACCACTACGGCACTCCGCGGGCCGAGGTGGAACAGCGGCTGGCGGCAGGTCAGGATGTGCTGCTGGAGATCGAGGTGCAGGGCGCCCGGCAGGTGCGGGCCGCTCCGGGACTCGGGCCGGAGGCGGTTCTGATCTTCCTGGCGCCGCCTTCCTTCGAGGAATTGGCCCGCCGGCTGGTGGGGCGGGGAACCGAGGACGAGGCGACCCGGGCGGCCAGATTGCTGGCCGCCCGCGCGGAGCTGGATGCCGAACGGGAGTTCGATCACACCGTCGTCAACACCGATGTTCAGGCCGCGGCTGCCGGCTTGGTACAGTTGATGGCTGGGTCGCGCCCAGGTTCACCCGTGGGCTGAGTGCGACGATCGAAGTGTTGGGCCGACGGGGATGGTCATCGGCCGGGTTCGATCAATTCTTTCCCGTTCGAATTCTTTGCGAAGTCTCTCAGTACGCGGCACCGAGCCGCATGTGCCCCCGACGAACCAGGAGTCCTGTGCCGATGAGCACTGCAGCCGATAGCGCCGCACCGACGGCAGCCCAGATCGCCGCGGCCGGCATCACCTACCCGCCGATCGACGAGTTGCTGACCCGCACCAGCTCGAAGTACGGCCTGTCGATCTACGCCGCCAAGCGCGCCCGCCAGATCAACGACTACTACGCCCAGCTGGGCGAGGGTCTGCTGGAGTACGTCGGGCCGCTGGTCGAGCCGCTGCCCAAGGAGAAGCCGCTGTCGATCGCGCTCCGCGAGATCAACGCCGGGCTGCTCGAGCACACCGAAGGCGAGTGACCCCACTCGGTGACGAGATCCCGGCCGTAGTGCTGTCCGCCCCGTCCGGCGACGTTGCGTTGCCGGGCGCCGCCCCAGGTGCCGTCCGGGGCCTGGTGGTGGTCGGCGTCGGCGGTGGGATCGCGGCCTACAAGGCGTGCGAACTGGTCCGCCGGATGCGCGCCGACGGCTTCGATGTCACCGTTGTTCCTACGGCCAGTGCGTTGAAGTTCGTCGGCGTCGCCACCTGGGAGGCGCTGTCCGGACATCCGGTTTCCGGTGACGTGTTCACCGACGTCCCCGCGGTCACCCACGTGGCCACCGGACAGCAGACCGATCTCGTCATCGTCGCGCCGGCGACCGCTGACCTGATGGCCCGCGCCGCCACCGGCCAGGCCGATGACCTGCTGACCGCGACCCTGCTGGTCACCCGGGCCCCCGTGCTGATGGCGCCGGCGATGCACACCGAGATGTGGACCCACCCGGCGACGGTGGCCAATACCGCAACGCTGCGCTCGCGCGGAGTGACCGTCGTCGATCCCGCGGTCGGCCGGCTCACCGGCGCGGACAGCGGGCCGGGGCGGCTGCCCGAGCCCGAGCACATCGCCGCGCTGGCCGACCTGCTGCACCGCGACCCGCAGTCGCTGCGCCGGGACCTTGTCGGGCGGCGCGTCGTCATCTCCGCCGGTGGCACCCGCGAACTGCTCGATCCGGTCCGCTACCTGGGTAACCGCTCGTCCGGCCGTCAGGGGTACGCGCTGGCGCTGGTCGCCGCCGCACGCGGCGCGCAGGTGACGCTGGTGTCCGCCAACGCCCCCTTGCTCGAGCCGCCCGGTGTGGCCCTCGTGCCCGTCACCGACGCGCGCGAGCTGGAGAGTGCGATGGTGGAGCTGTCGGCCGGTGCCGACGCCGTGGTGATGGCCGCGGCGGTGGCCGATTTCCGGCCGTCGAGCACGGCCACCATGAAGATCAAGAAGGTCAGCGGCCAGGATCCCGCTCCACTCACGCTGGTGAAGAACCCCGACATCCTGGCCAGGCTGTCGTCGGCGGGTCCGGCCCGCGCCCGGGTGGTCGTCGGGTTCGCCGCGGAGACCGGCGACGGATCGGCCGACCCCATGGCCTCCGTGCTGGCCTACGCCCGGGAGAAGCTCGCCCGCAAGGGCTGCGACCTGCTGGTGGTCAATCGGGTCGACGACGGACGGGCCTTCGAGGTCGCCGACAACGCTGGCGTCATCCTGGCGGCGAGCGAGCGGCCGGGTGACTGGTCCGATGTCGTCGCGGAGGCCCCGATCGGACCCAAGACGGTGCTCGCCGCAGCGGTCTGCGACGCCATCGCGGCACGACTCGGACCGCCGGAATGACCGCAATGCGTCCGGAGCGGCGTTTCGCAATGAGAGAATGCACCGACCTTCTCGCCGGGACAGATCCCCAACCATCCAGCGGGTCAGCCCGCCGCACCGTAGGAGCTCTTTCGTGACGTCTCGCCTGTTCACCTCCGAATCCGTCACCGAGGGCCACCCGGACAAGATCTGTGACGCGATCAGCGACACGATCCTGGACGAACTCCTGCGTCAGGACCCCAGCAGCCGGGTCGCTGTCGAGACGATGGTGACCACCGGCCAGGTGCACGTGGCCGGTGAGGTCACCACCAGTGCCTATGCCGACATCCCGACCCTGGTCAGGGAGACGGTGCTGCGGATCGGCTACGACTCGTCCGCCAAGGGCTTCGACGGCGGCTCCTGCGGGGTCAACGTGGCCATCGGCGCCCAGTCGCCGGACATCGCGCAGGGTGTGGACACGGCGTACGAGACCCGAACGCATTCCGCAGAGGAGCTCGATGACGCCCTCTCTCAGCAGGGCGCCGGCGACCAGGGGCTGATGTTCGGGTACGCCTGCACCGACACTCCGGAGCTGATGCCGCTGCCGATCGCGCTGGCCCACCGGCTGGCCCGCGGACTGGCCACCGTCCGCAAGTCCGGCGCAGTGCCCTACCTGCGGCCGGACGGCAAGACGCAGGTCACCATCGAGTACGCCGGCGACCGGCCGGTCCGGCTGGACACCGTGGTGGTCTCCAGCCAGCACGCCGAGAACATCCATCTGGAGCAACTGCTGGCGGTGGACGTGAAGGAGCAGGTCGTCGAGCCCGAGCTGGCCTCACTCGACATCGACGTCAGCGGGTACCGGCTGCTGGTCAACCCGACGGGGCGGTTCGTCATCGGTGGGCCGATGGGCGACGCCGGGCTGACCGGCCGCAAGATCATCGTCGACACCTACGGCGGGATGGCCAGGCACGGCGGCGGCGCGTTCTCCGGCAAGGACCCGTCGAAGGTCGACCGGTCCGCCGCGTACGCGATGCGGTGGGTGGCCAAGAACGCGGTGGCGGCGGGGCTCGCGGACCGCATCGAGGTCCAGGTGGCGTACGCGATCGGCAAGGCCTCCCCGGTCGGGCTTTTCGTGGAGACCTTCGGCACCGAGCAGGTGGATCCGTTCAAGATCGCCGATGCCATCCGGCAGGTCTTCGACCTGCGGCCGGCCGCGATCATCCGTGACCTCGACCTGAAGCGCCCGATCTACGCACAGACCGCCGCGTACGGCCACTTCGGCCGCACCGACGTCGACCTGCCCTGGGAGAACACCGACCGCGCCTCTGACCTGAAGTCCGTCCTGGGCATCTGACCCGTCGGTGGACCATGGGCGCACCCACGTCGCCCCCACCCCGCGAGCGGCGCGCGCAGGTCGCCCCCCCGCGTCCCCTCATCTCATTCGGCGCGGATCAACGTCGCCTGCGCGGCTGAAGCAAGCGGTTGTGGGACAGGTGGGGCACAAGTGCACCATTTCAACCGCGCAAATGGGTCAGCGGGTCGGAGGCTGCGGAATGGGCCGATGACCAAGCTCGGCGCGGTGGTGTTCGGGTAGGCGAGCACTGACGGTGCCGTCTGATATCCAGAACCCATGACGACCGCGCCTCCGGCGACCCGCGGCACCCGCCGTTCCGTGGCGGG
>JGI20202J14951_1000036_pt1 | contig 21496 bp, 16 predicted proteins | sample NGESurshal092012_8_FD_14951 | JGI IMG/M metagenome (IMG submission 14951)
CGAAGGACCAAGGAAGCACGACGTCAGCAGGCGACCGGACCACCATTTTCAGCCCGGAAGGGCCCTCCCCGCAGGGGAGACCGGAGACTATTGAGAGACCCGGCGCGTCCAAAGACTACGTCCTCAACCAAGGTTCGCCTTCCGGCCCGCTCAGGCCGGCGCGGCCTCCAACTCGGACTCCCGCACCAGCCGGACGACGATCCGATCGAGCGCGGCGTCGACCTTCTCGGTCTGCGGCATCTCGGCGCCGGCGGCCGGTAGCCATTCCTGCAATTCGTCGACCAGCCACACCCGCCAGGCCGCGGTGATCAACTGTGCCTGACGCCGCCCCTCCGGGGTCAGCCGGAGGACGTCGCCCTTCCTGGTCAGGAACCCGGCCGCCACGATCTCGTCGAAGAACGGCCGAAGCACACCGTGCGGCACGCCCACCGAGCGTTCGATCGACGTCTCGCTGGCACTGCCGGTGATCGCGTCCCGCAGGTACACCTCGAAAACCCCCCAGCTGGTGGGGATGTCCAGCGAACTGCCGGACGCTCGCAACACCTCGGGCGCCGCGGACTCGCCCTTCTTCTTCAGCACCTGGCCGATGACGTTCTCCAGTTGGGTATCGGCGTCGGCGCCCTGCGGGATCGCGAACCCGTCGCCGGCACCCGCGGCCGTGACCCGGCCCCGCAGTGTGACTTGCGGCAGGAACAACGCCACCACCAGCGCGGCCAGCGCGACCGGCACCGCCCAGAGGAACACGGTCTGCAAGGACTCCATGTAGGCGTTCACCACCGGCGCCTGGACCGAGGCCGGCAAGGCATGCAGCGCAGCGGGATTGGTCGCCGCCTCGGGTGGCAGCCCGGGCGATTCCGCGACCGCCGCGGGCAGCCTTTGCACGAGTTGGTTGGAGTAGATGCTGCCCAGCACCGCGGCGCCGAACGACCCGCCCAGGGTCCGGAAGAACGTCACCCCCGACGTCGCGGTGCCGAGATCGCGATACTCGGCGGTGCTCTGCACGATCAGCGTGAGGATCTGCATGATCAGCCCGATGCCGGCGCCGAGCACCAAGAAATAGGCAGACTCCAGCCAGAGCGGCGTGTTCTGATCGAGGCGCGATGTCAGGTACAACCCGATCGCGGTGATCGCGGCACCGGCGATCGGGAACATCCGGTACTTGCCGGTGCGGCCGACGACCGAGCCGCTGGCGATGGCGGTGACCAGCAAACCGATCACCATCGGCAGCATCCGAACGCCCGACGACGTGGCCGACGCGCCGCTGACGAATTGCAGGAAGGTCGGCAGGAAGGTGATCGACCCCATCATCGCGAACCCGACGATGAAGCTCAGGATCGAGGCCATGGTGAAGACCCGGCCGCGGAACAACCGCATCGGCAGGATCGGCTCTTCCGCACGCAGTTCGACGAACACGAAGATGGCCAGGCAGATCAGCGACCCCACGAACAATCCGATGATGGTCGCCGAACCCCACGCGTATTCGGTCCCGCCCCACGAGGTCGCCAGGATCAGGCCGCTGGCACCCAACCCGACGAAGAGCACACCGAGATAGTCGATGGTCGGCTTGACGCCTGCGACCCGCACGCCCGGAATGGTGCGGGCCGCCAGCAGGATCACCACGATCGCGATCGGCACGTTCACGTAGAACGCCCATCGCCACGACAGGTGGTCGGTGAACAGCCCACCCAGCAGCGGACCCAGCACCGTGGTCACGCCGAACACCGCACCCAGCGCGCCCTGGTACTTGCCGCGTTCACGCAGCGGGATGACCTCGCCGATCAACGCGGTGGCGGTGACGGCCAGTCCGCCGCCGCCGATGCCCTGCACGGCGCGGAACGCGATCAGCGTCGTCATGTTCTGCGACAGTCCGCAGAAGAACGAGCCGACGATGAAGATCAACACGCTGAGCTGGAACACCCGTTTCCGGCCGAACTGATCGCCGAATTTCCCGGCCAGCACGGTGGAGATGGTCTCGGCGAGCATGTAAGCGGTGACCACCCAGCTCACGTGCCCGGCGCCGCCCAGGTCGCCGACAATCGTCGGCAGCGCGGTCGACACGATCGTCTGATCCAGCGCCGACAGCAGCATGCCCAGCAGGATCGTCGCGAAGATGACGTTCATCTGCGCCCGCGACAGCCTTGGCGGTTCGCTGGCCGGCGCCTCTTCCGGCCGGGTCGACAGGTCCTGACTCACCGGTCCATCCACCCCCACGGTCCATCCACCCCCACGAATGACGGACCACGGCTGCCCGGTCGGATCCGGCGGTGTAAGCATCCCCGCAAGCCCGCAGACCCGCTACTCGCCGCTCATCACCAGTCGCTCTACGAGGTCGTTGCGGAACTTGCCGACGGGGTCGTAGGCACGCAGCAGCCGAAAACCCGGCCACAGCTCGTACAGTCCGGCCAGCGCCGGCGGCGAGGTGGTGAACACCTTTCCCCAATGCGGCCGGGCGCGGAAATCGGACAGCCGCTCCTCCATCGCGGTGAGCACGGGGGAGACCGCCGTCTCGTCCGGGATCCAGGTGAAATGCAACGCCACACTGTCGGAGTGGTAGCTGGGGCTGATCCACAGGTCGTCGGCGGCAACCGTGCGGAACTCCGAGATCTGCAACACCGCCGCGATGTCGCCGGAAATGTCGTCAAGGGCGGCTCGGGCCTGCACGGCCTGTTCGCGCGGCAGCAGGTATTCGGATTGCAGTTCGTCGCCGTTGCTCGGGGTGAAGTCGAGCCGGAAATGCGGCAGCCGCTCGTTCCACGGGCCGGCCTCACCGAGTTGCGCGGTGGTAAACTCCGTCGGCATCCCGGGGACGGGATGGCGAGGCGTGGTGGCCGGCACAGCATCCAGCCAGCTGCTCTCAGCCGGTCCGGAACCAGCCTTGTCGACCTGGCTCTTGCGCCAGACCTGATGCATCCCAGCGGGTTTCCGGTCGCTGAAGATGCTCACGCTGTAGCCGCTGGCGAAGATCTCGTCGAGATGCGCATCGAAGCGTGTGCGGGGCAGGTCATCGTAGACGTCCTGCCGGACGTCGAACGTCGGCACGATGTCCAGGACCAGACGGGTCACGATCCCGAGCGAGCCAAGGGCGAGGACCATCCCGTTGAACTCGTCGCCATGGGTTTCCCGGCCCGCTTCGACCAGATCGCCGGCCGCGGTGACGAACTCGATCGCCGACACCATCGTCGACAGATTGCCGTTGGTGTTCCCCGAGCCATGGGTGCCGGTCGCGCAGGCACCCGCGACCGAGATGTGCGGCAGCGAGCCGGTGTTGTGCAGCGCGAACCCCGAATCCTGCAGGGCGCGACCGAGTTCGCCGTAGCGGGTGCCGCCACTCACCGATACCCGCGACCGCTCACTGTCGATCTCGATGACCGTGGGCAAACCGGCGAGTGATACCAGATCGCCGGTGGTGTCGGCGATCCGGTTGAAGGAGTGACCCGTCCCCACGGCACGCACTTTCGACGACCCGGCGACGAGTTGCTGGAGTTCAGCGACGCTGGTCGGTCGGTGGGTCCGAGCCGCCGCGAAGGTGACGTTGCCCGCCCAGTACTTCCGCGGCTCGTTCGTCATGAGGTCGGTTGTCATGAGGTCGATCGTCATGAGGGATGAACCGGTGCCAGCCGTGCCCGCAGCCGGGCGAGGTGCTCCGCGAGCACGGCCTGCTCATCGGATACGTCGAGACCGATGACCTCGCGTCCGCGCCAAAGGAATGCGTCCAGCGGAACAGTTGGTCGTCGGTACGCGGTTGTCGATCGTGCGACTGCTGATCCGTCTTCATGGGCATACGGCCGACCATTTCCGGTGGCCCGTCTTGTGGAGGTTGTCATGAGTCATCCCATCGTTCACGCGGAGATCAGGTCGGCGGACCCCGACGGAACTCGACGGTTCTTCGGCTCCTTGTTCGGCTGGACCTACCCGACCGAGGGAGCATTTCCCGGCTACACCTTCGTCGAGACCGGTGTTCCGGGGGCCCTGTACACGGCCATCAGCCCGCTGCAGGGCGATGGCGATCTCGTCACCTTCTTCGTCGGAGTCCAGAACATCCAGGACACCATTGCCGACACGCTGCGGTTGGGAGGGCGAGTCGTACAGGAGCCGGTCACCGTACCGGGAGTCGCGTTTGCACTGATCGCCGATCCGCAAGGTCACGTTATCGGATTGGCCCAGCAACTCTGACGGCTGAGGGGCGGTCGCGGGCCGCCACCCGGATCACCGTGTGCGGCACGCGAGCGGTGCCGCAGGATTGGCTCGTCGGGCTCCACATCGACCCGATGCGCTCGCCACCGGCCACGACCCTGCGCGCGTTGATCGGAAGGTTGCCTATCTTGTGGGATGAGCATGAGGCGCAGACGCCGGTTGCAAGCCACCGCCGTCGAGAAACCCGAACCCGGCGTCCCAGCCATCGGCATGCCGATCCTGCACATCGGCGGGCGGCTGCGCGCCGCGATATCCGTTGCCGCGCCGGCGTTCCGCTGCAGCGCCGAGCAGCTCACCGAGTTCCTGCCGGCCATGCGGAGCGCTGCGGACAACATCAAGATCCTGTTGCCCAGCTCATGAACGGGCGACCCGATCGATTCAGCCAATTCAGTGGCGAGGTGTTCGTCAAACGCCGGAGCGACGCGCCGCGGGATTTCTTCGCCTGGGAAGCGGCCGGCCTGGCGTGGCTGGGCGAGGTCGCCGAGGCCGGGGGAGCTGCCGTTGTCGGCGTGCGCGAGGTCGGCGACCGGCACATCACCCTGGACAGGGTCGAGCCTGCACGCCCGACGGCAAACGCGGCAGAGGCGCTGGGCCAAGCACTGGCGGTGACCCACGCGGCTGGTGCTGCCGCGTTCGGTGCGAGTCCGCCGGGCTGGCGCGGTGACGGCTTCATCGGCCGACAAGCCTTGATGATCAAAGAGTTTCGCCGCTGGGGCGAGTTCTATGCCAGCACCCGACTGCAGCCGTACGCGATCGCCGCCGAGCGGCGGGGCACGCTGAGCCCGGCCGGTGCCGGGCTGGTGGATCGGGTGTGCGAGCGGCTGGTGGCGGGCGAGTTCGACGACGACCGGCCGCCGGCCCGGATCCACGGCGACCTGTGGGGCGGGAACGTCCTCTACTCGGCGGGCCCCTCGTCACCGTCCATGGCGGTGCTGATCGACCCGGCCGCGCACGGCGGGCACTGCCAGACCGACCTGGCGATGCTCGAACTGTTCGGCACGCCGCACGTGGAACGCGTCCAGCATGCGTACGCGGAAGCCGCGGAATTGCCGACGGATTGGCGTCAACGGACCGGCCTGCACCAGCTCCATCCACTGCTCGTGCATGCCGTCACGCACGGACCCTCCTACGGACAGGAAGCAGCGGCCGTCGCCCGGCGATACGCCTGAACGCGGCTGGCCGACCGCTTCCCGGCACTCCCGTGGCCGCACCGATTCGGGCATCCCAGGCTCGGATTCGGGCATCCCAGGCTCGCTCGGACACCACGGCCCCGCCCCGATACGGTGTGGCGATCGGGCGTTCCCCGGGTTCCAGCAGGACACACCTGCCCGTGACCGGTAGACCTGTCACGAGGCACACACGTCGACGGCGATGAAGGAGCGAACTGGCATGTTCTCTCGGATTGCGGTGATCAACAGAGGTGAGCCGGCGGTGCGGCTGATCCGGGCGGTACGGGAGCTGAATTCCGAGTACGGGTACGGCATCAAAGTCATTGCGCTGCATACGGCCGCCGAGCGGGGAGCGCTGTTCGTCCGGTCCGCCGACGAGGGTGTGCTGTTGCGCGACAAGGGTGATCTGGGCAGCCCCTACCTCGATCACGCGGAGCTGAAGCGGGCCATGATCGCGGCCAGGGCGGATGCCTGCTGGCCGGGTTGGGGGTTCGTGTCGGAGGACGCCGGATTCGTCGAGTTGTGCGACCGGATCGGGGTGAGGTTCATCGGTCCGCCGGCCGCGGCGATGCGCAAGCTCGGCGACAAGGTCCAGGCGAAATATCTGGCGGAAGCGACCGGAGTGCCGGTCGCGCCGTGGAGCAAGGGGCCGGTCGAGGACATGGCCTCTGCGCTGGAGCACGCCAGGGTGATCGGCTACCCGATGATCCTCAAGGCCCGCAGCGGCGGCGGCGGTCGCGGCATCCGGATGGTGTTCGACCCGAGCGAGCTCGAAGAGGCGATCGAACGCACCCAGTCGGAAGCGCAGAAGGCGTTCAACGACCCGGTGATCTTCATGGAGAAGCTGGTGCAGGGCGGCCGGCACATCGAGGTCCAGGTCATCGCCGACAACCACGGCAACGCCTGGGCGCCCGGGATCCGGGACTGCTCCATCCAGCGCCGCAACCAGAAACTGATCGAGGAATCCGGCTCGCCCGCGCTCACCGCGCAGCAGGATGCGGATCTGCGCAAGGGCGCGGTCGCGCTGGTCAAGGAGGCCGGGTACCGCGGCGCCGGCACGGTGGAGTTCCTGTACCAGCCCGAGGAGAAGATGTTCGCCTTCCTCGAGGTGAACACCCGGCTGCAGGTCGAGCACCCGATCACCGAGGAGTCCACCGGGCTTGACCTGGTGAAGCTACAGATCCTGGTCGCGGACGGGCACCGCCTTGAGGGCGAGGCGCCGCCGAACCACGGGTACGCGATCGAAGCCCGACTGAACGCCGAGGACGCCGACAACGGTTTCGCGCCGTCACCGGGCAGGGTCGAACTGCTGACCCTGCCGACCGGCCCGGGGATCCGGGTGGACACCGGCATCGCTACCGGAGACGCGATCTCGCCGGACTACGACTCGATGGTCGCGAAGATCATCGCCTGGGGTCGGGACCGGCCGGAGGCGATGGCCCGGCTGCGGGTCGCGCTGCGGGAGACCACGGTGGTGGTCAAGGGCGGGACCACGACCAAGTCGTTCCTGTTGGAACTGCTGGATCACCCGGAGGTCATCAACGGCACCGCGGACACCGGCTGGCTGGACCGCGCCGGCCTGACCGACGAGCCGCGGGTGGCCGCGCATGCCGACGCGGCGCTGCTGTACGTCGCCTCCGACGTCTACGAATCCGAGGAGGCGCTGGAGCGCGACGCGTTCCTGCGCTCCGCCCGCGGCGGCCGGCCGCGCGCCAACCACGCCGTCGGCCGGGAGGTGGAGCTCGGGTACCAGGGCCAGACGTATGCCTTGAACGTGGCGCAGATCAGCCCCCGGCGGTACCGGATCGAGGTCAACGGCACGATCGCCGAGGTGGAGCTCGAGCGGCTCTCCGCGTTCGAGAGCCGGCTGACCATCGGCGATCGCCGCCACCACATCGTCGCCAACCAGGGCCCCGCGGGCCATCTGGTAGAGGTGGACAGCGTCAGCCATCGGGTCAGCCGGGACGAGGGCGGCATGGTGCGCTCGCCCGCGCCGGCGGTGGTGGTCGCGGTACGCGCCGCGGCCGGCACCGAGGTGGCGGCCGGCGACACGATCGTGATCCTGGAATCGATGAAGATGGAGACCCCGGTCAAGGCCCCGTACTCCGGCCGGGTCCGGGAGATCCTGGTCGGAGTCAACTCCCAGGTCGACGCGGGCGGCGCCATCCTGCGGCTGGACAAGCTGGAGGAAGAGGGCGCGGCGTCCAGCACACCGACCGTCGAGTTCTCCGCGGACGCCGTCGACACCGGGCCCGACGCCAGGTCGCAGATCCTGGCCGATGTCGGCACGTTGCGCGGGCTGATCATGGGTTTCGACGTGAGTGCCGCGCGGGCCCGTGCGGTGCTGGCCGACGTGGAGAGGCTGGCCGGCAGCCTGCCGGTCGACGATGACGAGCTGCTGCACGCCGGCATCAGTGTGCTCGGCACCTTCGCCGACCTGTGCGAGCTCTCGCGGAACCGGCCGGCCCGCGAGGAGGAGAGCGACGAGCGGGTGCACAGCCCGCGCGAGTACTTCCACTCCTACCTGCACTCGCTGGATGTCGAGCGCGAGGGACTGCCGGAGGCGTTCCGGACCAGGCTGCTGCGGGTGCTGCGCAATTACGGCATCACCGATCTGGAGCCGACCCCGGCGCTCGAAGAGGCCGTCCACCGGGTGTTCCTCGCCCAGGAACGGGTGGGCGACCAGATCCCGGTGGTGGCCGCGTGGTTGGAGCGGTGGCGCGCGGCCGGGGCGTCGTTGACCGGCAAGGTCCGCGAGGAAGTCGGCGACGTGGTCGAGCGTCTCGTGGTGGCCACCCGTACCCGGTATCCGGTGATCGGCGACCTGGCCCGCAGCATCCGGTACGAGGTCTTCGAGCGGCCGGCGATCGAAGCCGCGCGCGATCGGGTCTACTCCGGGGTCCGGGAGAACCTCCGGCAGCTTGCCGCGAACCCGGCCGCCGCGGACCACGCGGAGCGCATCAACGCCCTGGTCGCCAGCCCCGAGCCGCTCATCCGGTTGCTCGCCGAGGAGCTGGCCACCGGCGGCAACGGGATCGATGCCATGCTCGAGGCGATGACCCGGCGGTACTACAAGGTCCGCACACTGCGAAACGTCCGGACCTTCCACGAAGGCGGAAGGCCTTACGTCACCGGCGATTTCGAACTCAGTGGGCAGGACCTGCACCTGGTGGCGACCGCCGCCGAGCAGGCCGACCTGGCCGCCGCGCTGACGGCCGCCAACGGGCTCGCCGGCCAACTTGCGGATCCGGCGAACGTGGTGACGGACCTGTACCTGTCCTGGCCGGATGCCCCCGAGGACACCGAGCAGGTGTCCGCGGAGGTGAAGGGCGCGCTGGAAAGCCAAGCGGCGTTGGCCGGTGGACGCCGGGTGACGGTCACCGTCTCCCAGGGCAGCGAGCGGGTGGAGCAGTTCACCTTCCGGCACAGCGGCACCGGGCTCGCCGAGGAACTGGTGATCCGCGGCATGCATCCGCTGACCGGTCAGCGGCTGGACCTGTGGCGGCTGAAGAACTTCACCGGCACCAGAATGCCCGCACCCGAGGGCATCTACGTGTTCCACCTGGTGGCACCCAACAACCCCGCCGACGAACGACTGGTGGCCCTCGCCGAGGTCCGCGACGTCACCCCGCAACGGGACGCGGAGGGGGATGTCACCGGGTTCCCGGTGGCCGAGCGGGTGCTCGCCTCCTGCCTGGAGAGCATCCGTCGCGCTCAGGCGTCAGGCAAGAGCAGCCAGCGGCTGGACAACAACCGGGTGTTCCTGCACGTCTGGCCGACGATCGAGGTGCCGCTGGCGGATCTCGCCGGCTTCGCCCAGCTGAGCACGCCGCTGACGCTGGGCACGGGGCTGAAGGAGATCATGGTGCTGGCCAGGCTCCGGGAGGAGCCGGACAAGCCGTTGCGGGATGTGGCCATCAAGTTTGCGTACCAGGCCGGGGCTGGCGTGTCGGTCACCGTGTCCGACCCGCCCACCGAACCCCTGGCGCCGCTGGACGGCTACACCCAGAAGGTGCAGCGTTCCGCGGCCCGCGGCACGCTCTACCCCTACGAGTTGGTGCCGCTGCTGACCGGCGCGGACGGCAGCTTCACCGAATACGACTTCGACGAGGCAGGCAACTTCGTCCCCGTCGACCGGGCTCCCGGCCTGAACACCGCAGGCGTGGTGGCCGGGCTCGTCAGCACCCCGACGGTCAAGTACCCCGAAGGCATCACCCGCGTCGCGCTGTTCGGCGACCCGACGAAAGCCCTTGGCACCGTTGCGGTCCGGGAATGCGCGACCGTGGTGGCCGCGATCGACCTGGCCGAGGAGAAGGGCATCCCGGTCGAGTGGTTCACCCTCTCCTCTGGCGCCAAGATCTCCATGGACAGCGGTACCGAGAACATGGACGGTGTCGCCAGGGCGCTCCGCCGGCTGATCACCTTCACCCAGGGCGGCGGCGAGGTCAACATCATCGTCGCCGGGATCAACGTGGGTGCACAGCCGTACTGGAACGCCGAGGCCACGATGCTGCAGCACACCAGGGGCATCCTGATCATGACCCCGGACAGCGCCATGGTGCTGACCGGGAAGATGTCGCTGGACTACTCCGGCGGCGTCTCGGCGGAGGACAACTTCGGCATCGGCGGCTATGACCGGGTGATGGGGCCCAACGGCGAGGCGCAGTACTGGGCGCCGAACCTGTCCGCGGCCTGCGAGATCCTGTTCGCTCATTACGATCACGCGTACGTCGCGCCGGGGGAGCGGTTCCCGCGGCGGGCGGAGACGTCCGACGCGCTGGATCGGGACGTTCGCAGCTTCCCGCACGTGCACCCGGACAGTCCGTTCACCACGGTCGGCGACATCTTCTCCGAGGAGACCAACAAGGACCGCAAGAAGCCGTTCGACATCCGCACGGTGATCAACGCGGTCGCCGATCAGGACCACGCCACGCTGGAACGTTGGGCGGGCATGTCCGACGCGGACACCTCGGTGGTCGTCGACGCGCACCTGGGCGGCTACCCGGTCGTCATCGTCGGCATCGAGTCCCGGCCGATCCCGCGCCGCGGCTTCCTGCCGGCGGACGGGCCTGACCAGTTCACCTCGGGCACACTGTTCCCGGCGTCGTCGAAGAAGACCGCGCGGGCGATCAACTCGGCCAGTGGCAGCCGTCCGCTGGTGGTGCTGGCCAACCTGTCCGGGTTCGACGGCTCACCGGAGTCGCTGCGCAACATCCAGTTGGAGTACGGCGCCGAGATCGGCCGTGCCATCGTGAATTTCGACGGCCCGATCGTGTTCTGCGTGGTGTCCCGCTACCACGGCGGCGCCTTCGTGGTGTTCTCCGGCGCGTTGAACGACAACATGGAGGTGGTCGCCGTCGAGGGCTCGTTCGCGTCGGTGATCGGCGGCGCGCCGGCCGCGGCGGTGGTGTTCACCCGTGACGTGAACACCAGGGTCGCGAACGACCAGCGGCTCAAGGAGGCCGAATCGGCGCTCGCGGCGGAGAAGGATGAGGCAGAGCGCAGCCAGCTACGGGTTCAGCTCGCCGATCTGCGGGCCGCGGTCCGCTCGGACAAGCTCGGCGAGGTGGCGGCGGAGTTCGAGCAGATCCACAACATCGAGCGCGCCCGGGAAGTCGGCTCGGTGCACACCATCGTGCCGGCCGCGCAGCTGCGGTCGTACCTGATCGAGGCCGTCGAACGGGGCATGGCGCGCACCAGCGAGGTCGGCGCCAAAACCTGACAGCCGGCTCGGCCGGGACACAGACCGAATTTGGTGTCGCACGCCGGGTTCATCCCGGCGATGCACCTGGCCACGGGCCGGCCTGATCGAGTTTGCGGTCGACAGCCGGCGCCGTACACCCGAACGAGCGGCCGCTCGCGCCGACCTCGCGAGGGGGACGTCCGTCCCTAGCCGCAACTGCCCGCGACACTGACAGTGGTTGGTGACAACCGGAATGGGGAGGTCACCGTGGAAAAGATCATGTGGCTCGTACTCGGGGCAACAACGCTGATCGCAGCGTTGCGAGCGGGTGCCAGCCCCCGCGCGATGTACGTCGCCCGGGCCGCTCTTGTCGTGCTGATGGTGCTGTTCGGCGCGGTCGTCAACGCGTTATATCTGTTGAGCGGCTCCGCCTACTACGAGGACTTCGCCGCAGCCTCACAGTTCGCCTTCGTCCGCGAAACCTGGGACTCCCTGGTAATCCCCCACCAGGGGTTCTTTATCATGCTGCTCATCGTCTGCGAGGTGGCGGCCGGCGTCCTGGTCGCGGTCGGCGGTCGATGGATGCGCTGGGCACTCATCGCTCTCATCGGCTTCCATGTGGGCCAACTGGTCTTCGGCTGGTATATGTGGCCCTGGGCCGTTTCGATGATCGTCACCTTCGCGCTGCTCATCAGGGCGCAACAGCGCACGCCGACGCCGCCCCTCACCCTTCACCTGCCGCCAGCGGTGGTCCCAGTGCACTGATCAGCAGCCAAACCAGCTCGTCCGTCGCGGACGGACCTGAAAGTCTCCTCGGGCAAGCGCCAAGTACTGGGGTCGCCGTGCAACCGCCGAAATTCCGGGCGGATTTGGCTGACCAGCGATGATCGGGCCGTCAGGTACTCGCCTGGAGGGCGGCGAAGTCGGCGTGGGCTTGGTCGATGGCCTCGGGGTACGTCTGCGCCTTGTCGTGCTCGGCAAGCGCCCGGTAGATGCTGGCCGGGCTGGGGTGCTGGCCCTTGCGTTTGCCGTTGGGGATGATCAGGTGCGGTCGGATCTGTTCGACTGACTCGCCGTTGGCGCGGCGCCGGAGAACGGTGTGCAGCATGTCGGCGGTGATGACCGGCGGGCGGCCGCCGTGGCTTCCCTTGCGGGCTGCGGCGGTAAGTCCTTCGAGGGTGGCCAATGGGAAAGTCGCGGTAACCCAACGCCTCCCGGATCTCCCACGAATGCCCCAACGACGTCCGTCACGCTCGGCGTACCGGCGCATCAACTCGCCGGTCTCGGCCGTCGGCGCGACCTGCTCAGCGACATACCGGACCACACCGACAGGGACCGACACCCAATCGGACAAGAAGGCCCCAAGAACCGGACCGTCCCCACCTGCACCCCGAACCCGACCCGATTGTGTATCGCCACGGCGCACCCGCACCCGCCGCAGGTCCGTATCGTCCAGGAAGAAGAACCGCTCCAGCTCAGCCCGGCCGGGCTCCCGGATGAACTGGCCGTACACCGCAGCCTGCTTATCGCTCAGGAACTCCACCGGCACAAGATCAACTTAGAGCATTACCGACCCCCCTTAGTAGCGCCGGATCCTGGACCACCGCGGCTCAGACCCCAGCGTCCCGGCTACGCGGGCTCCCGTACGTCCTGGACGACCTCGTTGCGGCGGAGAAACCATGGCTTGAAGGGCGGGTCGAAGCGGGCGAAGCGTGGGGGACCGATCGGTGTCAGGCCGGCGTCCCGCACCGCCTGCTGCAGTTGTGCGCTGTGCTTGTCGAAGCCGGATTGCGACCAGCCGCCGGAGTAGCCGACCGCGGCCGCGAGCCCCGCTGGGATGGTGTGGATTTCCACCTGGGGATTCGTCGGTACCGGCGCGGTGTCGGCGGTCAGGGACGCCGGCAGCACGAACGCGACGACGAACTCGCCGTCCCCGGCGGGCCGCTGCACCACCGGCGCGGTCATCGCGACCTTCTGTGAGCCGCCGTTCTGATCGGTGGTGTCCTGACCGGCTGTGGTCGGCGCGACGGCCTGCACCACGGGCGCGGTCATCGCCACCGACGCGTTCGTGCGGTTCTGCCCGCTGATGTAGCCGAACAATGAACGGAACGCCGAATTGCCGGCCCTGTCGAAGGATGCCCGCACCGTGACCTCCGCGACAGTATGCGCGGGATAACGGCGCAGGTCGAAACCCGGATAGCGGCGGACGAGATCGAAGGGCTGCTGCTCGGTCATCACCATCGAAGTTACACGCGGCTGACCTGCGCAGATGCCGAGGGCCGCCGGGGGAGGGACTACATGGTGGCGCAATGTGAGTCGCGTGGTGTGAGTCGCGTGGTGTGAGTCGCGCGGTCGGGTGATCACGACTTCCGGCCCTCTGACGTCGTGCAGCAACACGATATGGCCGCTGACGGTGATCAGCCGGGTCCGGACCAGATCGGCGGCGCTTACAACGCCAGCAACACCTCGGGGTCGACCAGCTTCTCCACGGCGGCCCGGGCCCCCGCCGCGTCCTGCGCGTTCCTCGCCGCTGCTGCCATGGCCTCACAGGTCTCGATGTCCGTGCGGGACAACGCGAACCGCACGGCCGGGACACCGGCCGGGGCCATCGACAGGCTGCTGATGCCAAGGCCTACCAGGACCAGCGCCAGCAGTGCATCGCGGGCTGCTTCGCCGCACACGCCGACGGGCTTGCCGACCGCCTTCCCCGCGGCACCGGCCGCAGCGATCAGGTCGAGCACGGCGGGCTGCCAGGGATCCAGCAACTCGGCCAGCTCGCCGGCCATCCGGTCGGTGGCCATCGCGTACTGCGTGAGGTCGTTGGTGCCGATGCTGGCGAAGTCGACGATCTCCATCATGTGCCGGGCCCGGAGCGCCGCCGCGGGCACCTCGATCATCATTCCGGCGACCGGAAGGCCATTTGAGCGAACACGTTCGACGAACGCGCGGGCCTCGTGCACGGTGGACACCATCGGCGCCATCACCCAGACCTTGGCGCTGGTCGCCTCGGCGGCCTGCGCGATGGCCTCCAGCTGGTCGTCCAGCAGCTGAGGGAACCGCCGGTCCATCCGCAGGCCACGGACGCCGAGCGCGGGGTTCTCTTCTTCTTCGCTGGGCGCGAACGCCAGCGGCTTGTCGGCGCCGGCGTCCAGGGTGCGGATCACCACCTTGCGCTCGCCGAATGCCTTGAACACCTTGGTGTAGGCAGCTACCTGATCGGCGACGGTGGGCGCGGTCGCGGAGTCCAGGAACAGGACCTCGGTGCGGAACAGGCCGACGCCCTCCACGTCATCCTTGGCGGCGCGCTCGGCGTCCTCGACAGCTCCGACGTTGGCCAGCAACTGCACGCTCTGCCCGCTCTTGGTGCGACCGGCCCCGCCGGTGGCCGTCTTGAGCGCGGCCCTGGCCTTGGCGCGGGCCAGGATCGCCTCGCGCAGGCTGTCGTCCGGGTCGAGGACCACGCTGCCGTGGGCGGCGTCGATCGCGATGGTGGCGTCGTCCTGAAGAGTCATGGCGCCCTCGACCCGGACCAGACAGGGCAGGTCGAGCTGGGCCGCGATGATCGCGGTGTGGCTGGTCGGGCCGCCGAGTTCGGTGACGATGCCGACGACGTGGTTGAGGTCGAGGGATGCGGTGTCGGCCGGCGCGAGATCGGTGGCCACCACGATGGTCGGCTTGGTCAGTTCCGGCAGACCCGGCTCCGGGACGCCGAGCACGTGCGCGACGATCCGGTCCCGGACGTCACGGAGGTCTGTGACCCGCTCGGCCATGTAGGGGCCGCTCTTCTCCAGCATCGCGCAAAATTCCTCCACCGCCTGGTCGACCGCGGTGGCTGGGCCCGTGCCGGCCTTGATGCGCTTCTCGACGCCTGCGATCAGGCCGGGATCCTGCGCCATCAACGAGGTGGCTTCCAGGACGGCCGCGGTGGCCGCCTGGGCGGCAGCGGCGCGCGCCCGCAGATTGGTCGCCACGTACTGGAATGAGCTGCGTACCAACTGTTCTGCCGCCGCGGTGTCCGCGGCAGCGGCTTCGTCGGCGGGCGGTTTCGCGGCCGCCGCCAATTTGACGACCGAGCCAACCGCCGACCCCCGTCCCACGCCGATGCCCGTCAGGGTCGGGGTTGCCGTGCTCGATCCAGCAGCGTTGGAGGTTGTTGTCGTCATCGGTTCGCTTCAACTCCCGTGTCTTGTTCGAGCGATCTCGTCCGAGGGATCTGGTGCGACGGATAGGGGCTCGTCCCGCGCGTCCGGCGATGTGGCGCACAGCGCGTGCCGTCTGAAATCACGCGCTGTGAACGTACTCCCGCCCCGTCCCGCCCCGCCGCGGGGTGCGCTGGGGCAGGACCGGGCGGTGGTGGTCAGGGAGCGTCGTGATCGATCTCGAGGAGCTCGACGAGCTTGTCGAGAGCGTCGTCCGCGCCATCACCTTCGGCGGACAGGGTGACCTCGTCGTTGTTGCCGACACCCAGGCCCATCACCATGAGGATGCTCCTGGCGTCCACGGCGTCGCCGCCGGTCTTCGCGATGGTGACCGGCAGGCCGGTCGCGGTGACGGCCTGCACGAACAGCGATGCGGGGCGGGCGTGCAGTCCGACGCGAGAGGCGACCTTGACGGTGCGGCTGGGCATGTGATGACTCCTTGGTTGGTGTCTGGAACGGTCTGGAACGGTGTGTTCGGTCTGGAACGGGGGAGGAACGTGGGTGGAACGGTGGTGCGTGAAGCCTCAATGAACGGTGGTGAGACCGGACCGGGGCTGCGACGAACATCGTCGCAGCCCCGGCGCGGCTGTGCAGAGTGGGAGTCGGGCTGGGAGTCGGACTTGGCGTCAGCGTGACTGGAAGCCGACAGCCAGCCTGGATTCGATCAGGCGGCAACGCCCTCGATCGCGTCTTCGGACTCGGCGATCTCTTCGGTGTTCTTCGCGTCCAGGCTCATCAGCAGGATGACCAGGGCGGCAGTGATAACGGTGCCGATGGCAATCGCCAGCAGGTACAGGAACGGCGAGGAAACCAGCGGAAGGACGAATATGCCACCGTGCGGGGCCCGTAGCTCGTTACCGAACAACATGACCAGACCACCGGTCACGGCGGCTCCGGCCATGGTCGACGGGATGACGCGGAGCGGATGCGCCGCCGCGAACGGGATGGCACCCTCGGTGATGAAAGACGCGCCTAGCAGCCAGCAGGCCAGACCGTTCTCCCGCTCCGCCTCCGTCCACAGCTTCCTGCGGACCGCGGTGGCCAATGCCATGCCGAGCGGGGGTGTCATGCCGGCCGCCATGACGGCGGCCATGATCTGCAGGGCTGGCTGCGCCTGCCCCGTGCTCTGCACGGCGATAGCGGTGGTGAGCCCCGCTGTGGCAAAGGTGTATGCGACCTTGTTGATCGGGCCACCCAGGTCGAAGCCCATCATCAGGCCAAGGATGACGCCGAGCAGTATTGCGGTCGAGCCGGACAGGCCGTTCAGCCAGTTGGTCAGCGCAGTGGTCGCAGCCGCAATTGGCTTGCCGACGACAAAGATCATGAACAAGCCGACCACGGTGACCGACACCAGTGGGATGACGACGACCGGCATAATGCCGCGAACACCCTTCGGAACCCGCAGTCGCGTCATGGCGTAGGCGATGCCGCCGGCGGCGAATCCGGACACGAGGCCGCCGAGGAATCCGGCCCCAAGCAGGCCCGCCAGCAGGCCCCCGACGATGCCGGGAACCAGCCCGGGACGGTCCGCAATAGCGAAGGCGATGTAGCCGGACAGGATCGGTACCAGCAGGAAGAACGAGATTTTACCCAGCACGAACAATATGCCCGCGAATCCCGCCGCGGAGAGCACTGCATCGAAGTCACCTGACAAGAATTTGGCGGGCAGACCACCCGCGATGTCCGGGTAGACGACACCCTCCCACATCCCACCGGGCTGACTCGCTGAGCCGTACGTCTTGTAGACGACACCTTCACCGCCGAACAGGAAGCCCAGCGCAATGAGAATGCCACCGGCGGCGACGAACGGAATCATGTACGACACGCCGGTCATCAGCCACTGCCGGACCTTTGTGCCGACGCCAACGTTGCGGGTCCCGCCGCCGCTCGACGAGGGTGCGGGTGCGGCCGCGGCCATCGCGGCCGCTTCCGGGGTGCCCGCCTTCGGGGCGTTCTCGACGGCGGCGACGGCTGCGGCGATCACGCCCTCCCCGTCGTGCACCGCCTTCTTGACGCCCACGTCGATGTAGGGCTTGCCGGCGAACCGGGCCTTGCCCTTGACCTCGAGGTCGGCCGCGTAGATGACGCCGTCCGCGGCGGCGATGACGTCGTCGGAGAGGGGAACCGTTCCGGCCGAGCCCTGGGTTTCGACCTGGACATCGTGCCCGGCGGCCTTACCGGCCTGCTCCAGGTTCTCGGCCGCCATGTACGTGTGGGCGATGCCCGTCGGACATGACGTGACTGCGACGAACTTCATTGTCCTCCAACCTCTCCTTGGACGTAAGACGCGACAGCCGCCGCATCAGGGGCGTCGATGATGGTCTGGCGGAACGCGGGACGCACCAGCCGCCGCGCCAGCGCGGCCAGGATGGTGAGGTGCTCGCTGCCGCCACCGGTGGGGGCAGCGATCAGGAAGACCAGGGTGGCCGGACCATCAGGCGCACCGAAATCGACCCCGGCCGGCACTCTTGCCAGCCCGAGCGACGGAACGGTGACGTAGTCCGACCGCGCGTGCGGCAGGCCGATCCCCCCCGGCATTCCGGTCGCCATCTGCGCCTCGCGGGCGGCGACATCGGCCAGGAACCCGTCGAGGTCCGTCACCCGGCCGGCGGCCTGCAGCTTCTGGGCGAGTTGCCTGGCGGCGTCAACCTTGTCGGTGGCGACGAGATCGAGGATGACCAGGTCTTCGGTGATGAGGTCTGTCATGCGACGTCCTTCACTNGTTGGAGCGGATCGGGGTCGGCGACGACGCGGACTGCGCCGGCACATTCTTGGGTTTCTTGCGGGCCGGGCACCGTGCTGCCGGGCAGCAGGCAAGCGGCGCGGCCCCACGCGACGGCCCCGGCCAGCCGGTCGGCCGGACTACCGGTGGCGTGCAGGTAGCCGGACAGCGTGCAGTCACCGGCGCCGACCGTGCTCCTGGGCACGAGCGGCGGGCCGCCCGCCCACCAGGAACCGTCGGCGGTGATCAGCAGGGCACCGTGCCCGCCCAGGCTGACCAGCAGTTCCTTGGTGCCACGGTCGCGGAGCTGGCGGGCGGCGTCGACGACGTCGCCGACGGTCACCAGCTCGCCGGTCACCAATTCCTGGAGCTCTTCCAGGTTGGGTTTGATGACCGTCGCCCCGGCATCGACCGCTGCGGCCAGCGCCGGCCCCGAGGTGTCGATCGCCACCGGAACCCCGGCGGCAACCGCGGCCTTGGTGACCTGGGCGTAGAAATCGTCGGGAGCGCCGGCCGGCAGGCTGCCGGCGGCCACCAGCCAGCCGGGCGCGGGATCGGCAGCGAGCTCTTCGTTGACCGCAGCCAGCAGCGCGTCGACGTCGGCCTGCGACAGGTGGGCACCCGGCTCGTTGAGCTTGGTGGTGGTGCCGTCCTTCTCGACGACCGCGATGTTGGTCCGGATGGCACCGTCGATGCGCACAGTCTTTGTCGAGACCTGTTGCGGCGTCAGCAATCCCACCATTCGTTGGGCGTCGTCACCGGCGGGCAGCACGGCCGTGGTCCGGTGGCCGTGCTTGGCCAGCACGCGGGCCACGTTGACACCCTTGCCGCCGGCCTCNACCAGAGCCTGGCTGGTGCGCTGCACCTCCCCGACCTGCAGGACAGGAACCTCGACGGTGTGGTCCAGGCTCGGGTTGGGAGTCACGGTGACCACCCGCGAGGGTGCTGGTTCCGTCATACCCGGATCACCTCCGGTCCCGCGTCTTCGATCTCTCGGGCCATGTCGGCATCAACCTCGCTGTCGGTGATGATCGTGTCGACCTCGGATAGGTCGGCAACGTGGGCAAACTCGTCCCGCCCGAACTTGCTGTGATCGGCGAGCACCACGATCCGCCGGGCGGAACGCATCAGCGCGCGCTTGACCGCGGCCTCCGCGACGTCGGGAGTGGTGATGCCGCGTGCGCTGATTCCGTTCGTGCCCGCGAACACGATGTCGGCGAAGATCCCCGCGAGGTCGCGCTCGGCCCAGGTGCCGACCGCGGCCAGCGTTCCCGACCGAACCTGCCCGCCGACCATGTGCAGAGTGATGTTGGAGCGCCCGGCCAGCAGGGCGGCAATCGGCAGCGCATTGGTGACCACGGTGTAGCCGCGGTCGGTGGGAAGCATCTCGGCGAACCGCACGGTTGTCGTGCCGGCGTCGATGATGATCGAACCGCCTTCGGGCAACTGGTCGAGAGCTGCCTTGGCGATGCGCTCCTTCTGCACCGCGTTGACCCCGTAGCGTTCCTCGACCGCCGGTTCGATGCCGAGCCGCTCAACCGGGATCGCCCCTCCGTGCACCCGGCGCAGCACGCCGCGCCGCTCGAGCCCGGTGAGGTCCCGGCGGATCGTCTCCGGAGTGACGTCGAAGACGTCGGCCAGCGAGTTGACATCGACGCGGCCGGCGGAGCGCGCGCGGCCGAGAATGGCCTGCTGACGCTCCGGTGCGTACATGTCGGACTCCGTTGTCTGGACTGCCTGTGGCTGTTGTGGTCTGGACTGTCGGTGGCTGTTGTGGTCTGGACCGTCGGTGGCCGCCTGCCGGTGTTGGACAGCGATGCTGCGGCCGATGAATTTCGTGGCTGCCTGGTGACTCGCGATCGCGCTCGCCAGGCGAATTCAGTTAGATCGTGTTCTCCTACGGCGTCGAGGGCCACGCGGGATGTTGTGGTGGTGGACACATGTATATGCCCGCTGCGGGCTCATGTCAACACGTACGGAAGAAGACGGATGTAAACGGGCCTGGGCGCGTGTTTGAGTCTGCCTGTTTGCCGGACTTCAGCGGCAACTCCTCCTTTCCAGGGCCCGCCTGCCGGCGCTCGCGGCAGAGCCCGCGCTCGGGCCAAGTAGCATGCGGCTTCTGCCAAACCTTGCCCGCCTCCGGCGATGTTCGCCAGCGGTGCGACTCGTGCACGTTAGTGGCGCGGGGCGACCATTGGCGCTGTGACACGTGAGACGGGTGCGACTGGTGGGAATTGTTACCCGACCGTTGCGGGTTTGTCGCCGTGGGACACTGGTCGGGCCATGACTCGCTCCCTCCCGTTGATCTTCACCGCGCCCCGCCGAGGCACTCCGCCGACCCATCTGGCCGACCTGACATCGGCCGAACGCGTCGACGCGGTCAAGCGCATCGGACAGCCGGCGTTCCGCGCCAACCAGGTGGCCCGGCACTACTTCGCCGGGCTCACCCGGGACGCTGCCGAGATGACCGATTTGCCGGCCGCGGGGCGGGCCGAGTTCGTCGACGAGTTGCTCCCCGAGCTGCTCACCGAGGTGCGGTCGATCGCCTGCGACGACGGCGACACCCGCAAGACGCTCTGGCGGGCGCATGACGGCACCCTCATCGAGTCGGTGCTGATGCGCTACCCCGATCGGATCACCCTCTGTGTCTCCAGCCAGGCCGGCTGTGGGATGGCGTGCCCGTTCTGCGCGACGGGTCAGGGTGGATTGCAGCGGAACCTGTCCGCGGCCGAGATCATCGAGCAGGTGCGGCTGGCCGCGCGGGCGGCCAGGGACGGCGTACTGGGCACCCCCGGGCGGCTGTCCAACGTGGTGTTCATGGGGATGGGCGAGCCGCTGGCGAACTACAAGCGGGTGCTGACCGCTGTCCGGGGGATCATCAGCCCGCCACCCGCCGGACTCGGCATCTCGGCGCGTGCGGTGACGGTGTCAACGGTGGGTCTGGTGCCGGCGATCCAGAAACTCACCGCCGAGAACCTGCAGGTGCGATTGGCGGTCTCGCTGCACGCGCCCGACGACGAACTGCGCGACACCCTCGTTCCGGTCAACGAACGCTGGAAGATCGACGAGGTGCTGACGGCCGCGCGCGGATACGCGGACGCCACCGGCAGGCGGGTGTCCATCGAGTATGCGCTGATCCGGGATGTGAACGACCAGGCCTGGCGCGGCGAGATGCTCGGCGCGCTCCTGCATTCCCGGTTGGGGCAGCTGGTGCATGTGAATGTGATCCCGTTGAACCCGACACCGGGTTCGCAGTGGGACGCCTCGCCGAAACCCGCGCAGAACGAGTTCGTCCGCCAGGTGCGCGCGCAGGGGGTGGCCTGCACGGTGCGCGACACCCGCGGGCAGGAAATCGCCGCGGCGTGTGGGCAACTGGCCGCTGAGGTCGGCGCCGGGTCGTAGCTGCTGCTCCGCTCGCCTCCACTCGGCGCAGCTGATCCGAAAATGAAGGTGACCACGGCACCTGTCAACGGCGGCCGGGCTTGAGCACACGGTCGGGAGCATTGTGCGTGGTCGGTTTGTGGGTTTA
>JGI20202J14951_1000037_pt1 | contig 21315 bp, 16 predicted proteins | sample NGESurshal092012_8_FD_14951 | JGI IMG/M metagenome (IMG submission 14951)
CGTTCGTCAGACGTCAATTCCAGCAACGCTTTTGGTCGACCCGTTCGTGCCATACCTCACTGTATCATTTATGTAGCGCTTCAACGGCGCAGGACACTAGCAGGGTGTCGCTGGCCGCGACCCGGTCAGGGTCGCACGTCATGACGTCTCCCGCGACGTCGACGACCGGCGGGGGCGCCGCTTCGGCGATCCCTGTTGGCCGCCGGGAACCGTCGTCACCGATCGGCAGGAACCTCGCCGCGTCGTTCATGTCACCTTCCCTGGAACAGATATTCCCGGCGCGGGGCCACCGCACGCGCCCGGGAAGCAAGCAGGAAAAGGACTGGTGGCTAGCCCGGGCCGGGCGAGTGGTCGTCGATGGTCGCGGCCGGCCGGTGACCGGGGTGGTCGGTGTCGCCGGGTGGCAGGCGGTCCAGCTGCGCCGCGATCGCGATGCTCACGAACAAGTCGAACCCGGCGCCGTCGGGCTGCCGCCATCCCAGCACCGCCTGAGCCAGACCGAGTTCGGCTGCCGGTCCGGCGGCGAGGGGATCGACCGGCCGGCCACCGGGGTCGCTGTGGTGGGCCAGGGTGCGGGCCATCGGCAGGTACCTGCGGAACACCGCCTCCCGCGCAGCGGCCAGCGCCCAGGGAGCATCGCCGGCTCTGGCCTGGGCCAGCACGGACCACACATCCCGGGTCGCCGCAACGGCGTGAGGTCGATCACCGCGGAACCGGTGTTCGGGTCTCACCACAGCGGACAGCCACACCGGGTTCCGCGGGGGAATCACATGGCCGGGGGTATCGACCGCGCCGGGGCCGGTTCGCTGGAGCATAGGGATGGGGTTGCCTCTCCTCCGCCAATGACCCGAAGGGCCAACCACTTTCGTGGACAGCGGGTGGGGCCGTACGCCCGATCATTCGGGGTGGCAATCTCGCAACTACCCTCAACTGTGTCACGTCGGGAGGCTTTTGTCCCCCTTCGTCCTATATGCGGGACTGTGCGTCAGTGCGGGTGCCGCGAGGCTGTGCCTGCTATACCCATCGACGTGGAGCAAGCCGCTCCGCCTTGGTCGGCTCGGCTTTGGTCGCCGTCCGACTTTTCAATGGAAGGTAAGTCAGCTTTCGCGCGTCTCGGCTAGCTAGATCAGTTGAACCACAGCGGGTTTGCCGGAGACTCCGCCTCTTGGGAGGGACGGGGGTGGGTCATGTCGAGGAGATCTGGAAGCTACCCGAAGGAGCTGCGCGAGCCTGCTGTGCAGGTCCACCGCATCACCGTGAGGTTGCACGCCGCCTGAATTATGTGACCCCAGATGAGCACTCCGTCGGTGGCGACGGCAGCCGCAAGGCCCTTCGGGACGGATTGGAACCCCCGCCTCGACCTGCTGCCAACCATCGTGACGCCCATCGGGGACTCCTTTGCCTGGATGAACGGGACGATCGAGGCGGACATCTGCGGCAATGTCGACTCCACCCACCTCATGGGTTCCCGAATCCAGAACGGCAATGGCGACTGCGCCCGCAAGGCCTACGTATCGATGTTCCTGACCCCGTCCGCCGCCAAGGGCGGGGCCATCGATCTCCTGCATCGTGCCGATAGCCACGTCGAGCACACCGGCATACTGTTGATCATGATGGCGCGGGTCGCCGGTCGATGATCGTCGTTACTTCAGCTGGTCGCGGGCGGAGGTCAGGAAAATGGTGCCCAGGCGTTGGGTGAACCCAGCCTGTGTGGTGATAAGCGTGCGACGTGGCTGCCATCGGCGAGTTTCTCTTCGGCGTCCACGACGGACTCCAGTGCGACCCGGTAAGCGTCCAGGGCACTGAGGCCCGCGGCGCGGGCAGCCTCGATGGCCTGCTCGTTGAGCTCGCGGATCCGTTTCACGCTGGCCTCGATCGCATCGATGCTCTGCGCTGAGACGGCTTGGCGGATTCGAGAAGGTCGGTGGCGGCCGGGTTGTCGGTGGTGCTCATGGTGTCTCGCTGGGGTCCGGGGTGGTGTGCGTGCTGGGTGGGGTGTGCTGCAGCGGTCTTGTCGAGCGGCCTGCTCGCTGTGATTGAAGGGGTTCGGCCCGAAGAGGTCGGCCCGCCGACGCACGACAGATCACGGATCTCGGCGCGCATGTCGACTAACCGGCGGCCCTGGAGGACTCGATACCGCAGTGTGAGGGCCGGCGGGTGCCAGTTCGAGCGTCACCCGTGCGACGTAGGCGCCGTAGGGGTCACCGCTTTCGGGTAGCTGGTCGAGCGCCGGGTCAGCGTCGGAACAACGGCGGGTTGGGCAGGATCGGTTTACCGAATGTCGACGCGGCGACGCCGGCCAGACACAGGTACCAGGCCAGCGCAGCGGCGACGATGCCGAGTATTCCTCCTGCGGTGGTCAGACNGGCGCTGCCGTTGATCGCTCCGAGAGCGAGCAGCACGAACACCACGGCGAAGACCGCGAACAGGGCCGCGAGCACGGCCGTGGTGCGTAGGGCGGCGACGAGCATGAGGGTGGTGAAGATGGCCCATGCCAGCAGGTACCAGCCCGCCGCGACGCCGTGGTGCTCGGCGGGGATGCCTTCGGCGAAGAACGTGAGGTAGGCCCAGAACGACAGCCAGAAGGCGCCGAACGAGGTGAAAACGGTGGCGCCGAAGACGTTGCCCTTGCGGAATTCCCACATTCCGGCGAGGAGTTGCGCGACACCGCCGTAGGCCAGCGCGACGCCCAGCATTACCGGTTCGGTGTCCTTGGGAAGTATCCCGGCGTTGACCAGGCTCAGCAGGAATGTGGTGAGCGCGAAAGCACCCAGACCGAGCGGCGCCGGGTCGGCGATCATCCGGACCTGCTCCGATGCCAGTTCCCCCAAGACCGCCACCGCCCCCGCGGTGGGATCGTAGAGGTCGGGAACGAATTCGGGTGGGGTGACCGTTGGGTTTGGCGGACCGTGCGTAAGCGAGCTCATTTGCGGAAGACTCCCTATCAAGGATTTGTTGCAGAAATGATCATTGGTCCAAATCCGGGCGAGCCGCGGCCGAAAGCCGGTGACTGACGTCAACGTTGCGTTGGCGCCGATCCGGTCAGCGGAACGCGTTGAGTCCGGTGATGGCGCGCCCGACGATGAGGGATTGGATGGAGTCGGTGCCTTCGTAGGTGTAGACGGCCTCGATGTCGGCGTGGTGCCGCGCGACGTGGTGATCCAGCAGGATCCCGTTGCCGCCCAAGATGTCCCGGGCCATGGCGCAAACCCGGCGGGCACCGTCCCCGGTGTTCAGTTTGGCGATCGCGGCATGTTCGATCGACACCCGGCCCTCGGCCTGCAGCTGGGACATGCGGGTGCACATCAGCTGCATCCCGGTGATGTCGCTGAGCATGTGCGCGAGCTTGTCCTGGATCAGCTGGAACCGGGCCAGTGGGCGGCCGAACTGCTGGCGGCGCATGGAATAGGTGACGGCGGCTTCGTAGGCGGCCACGGCGTGGCCGAGCGCTTCCCAGGCGACGGTTTGCCGGGATTTGGCCAACACATAGTTGGCGTCGTCCCAGGTCCGTGCCTTGGCGAGGCGGGCGCCGGCGGGGATCCGGACTCGGTCCAGGCGGATCTGAGCCTGCCACACTCCGCGGTTCGCGGCCTTGCCGACGATCTTCCGGGCGTGGTAGCCGGGAACCGGGTGCTCGGGGCCGTCGGGGTGTTCGACCACGAAGGCGCCGACCTGGTTCTCGTCGTCGCGGGCACAGACGACCACGATGTCGGCGACGGTGCCGTTGCCGATCCACCGCTTCTGCCCGTCCAGCACCCATTCGTCGCCGTCCCGGCGGGCGCGGGTTTCCAGGGCGACGACGTCGGAGCCGTGGTTGGGTTCGGTCAACGCGAACGCACCGAGCACCTCACACGTGGCCATCCGGGGCAGATAGTTGGCGCGTTGCTCGGGGGAGCCGAGCATCGCGATGGTGGTCATCGCCAGCCCGGAGTGCACTGCGTTCAACGTGGCGATGCTGCCGTCGCCGCGGGCCAGTTCGGCGGCGATCACTCCCTCGGCGAGGAACGACACGCCTGGACAGCCGTCCCCGACGATGGACGCACCGGCAATGCCGAGGCGCCCGTAGCCCTTGGCCAGTTCGACGGAAAACTCTGCGCGTTCCCAGAAACCTGCGGCGGCGGGAGCAACCTCGGTGTCGCACCACACCCGCACCCGATCTCGGAGTGCTCTTTCCTGATCGGTCAGCAACTCGTCCAGCCAGTAGAAATCGGTCCCCCGGGAGACCGCGAGATCATCACCGTTGGGAAATTCGTTGTCGGTGATCCCGGCGTCGACATCAGCAACGACCTCGGTCACCGAAACGGTGGGTGCGGTCATGCCGCGGTCCTGACGCCACACGGCCCGGGCCGTGTCGGGATGGGTGAAAACCTCATGGTGATCCTCGGTCCTGGCCCGCCGGAACCCGTGGTGGCCCTCGTCGGTGACGAGGGACGATTTGTCCTCGTTCGGCCCGACGCGGTGCGCGGCCGCTATTTCCCTCGTCTTACTCCGTTCCGGGAATATGCGCCAGAGCACGTGGCCGGGCGTCGTCACCGCGGTTTGACCTCGATCCGACCGCGGTTCCGGCGTGACCACCACAACAGCGGCCCGCGCATGCGTCCCCCGCTGAAAAATGTCTGCCTAGAACGATTTAGGTGCGAGATACGTCGTGCCGCAGGCTTTTCGCACGTGCTGCGATATGACTCACGACGCCCTGTAGTTTTCCTGCGGCCAACTTGCGGCGGCCCCTTTCACGGGTGCTGCCGAAACCGGACCGACAGCGCGGGGGAGTTGCCGGGAATTGTTCGTGATTTCGCTGGCTATTGCCCGGACGCCTATGCTGAGCGGGGAGACGATCCGCGCCTGCACGGCGCCGACCGGATGGCTGCACGTGGGTTTGCGGTCTGCTGGGTACCCAGCCCCCGATCAAGCCTTCGGTTCACGCGACCATTCGCGTCCCGCTGCTTCTCTTGGAGGACCACGATGACTGTTCCCGTCGAACCTCGCTCCGGTGCCACCCCGGCCAGTGGCAACGTTGTCACGCCCGGGGTGCCGCTTCCCGGCGAATCACTGTTCGGTGCGGAAGTCCGGGACAAGGTGGTCAGTGCCGTCGAGGCGGTTCGGCTGATCCGCGACGGTGACGCGGTGGTGGTCGAAGGTTTCGTCGGGCAGGGTTTTGCCGAGGAGTTGACGTTGGCGTTGGAGCAGCGTTTCCTGCTGACCGGCGCACCGCACGACCTCACGTTGGTGTTCACGGTGGCGCCGGGGGATCGGCAGGGTCGCGGTCTGGACCGGCTGGCGCACCAGGGCCTGGTCAAGCGGGCGGTCGGTGGTCACTGGGGTTTGTCGCCGGCGCTGGGAAAAATGGCGGTGAGCGGCCAGATCGAGGCGCACAACCTGCCGCAGGGGGTGATCTCGCATCTGTTCCGGGATACCGGGGCCGGCAAGCCGGGCCTGCTGACCAGGGTGGGTTTGGGTACGTTCGTCGACCCGCGGCACGGCGGCGGGAAGATCAACGACCGGACCGGTCAGGACCGGGTGGAACTGCTCGTCATTGACGGCGAGGAATACCTGTTTTACAAGGCGCTCAAGCTCGACGTGGCGTTCCTGCGCGGCACCACCGCCGACCCGGAGGGCAACATCACCATGGAACGCGAGGCCCTGACCCTGGAGGCCCTCGCGGTGGCGACCGCGGTCCACAACTCCGGCGGTCTAGTGGTCGTGCAGGTGGAGCGGGTCGCCGAGACCGGCAGTTTGAGTCCACGGGAGGTCAAAATCCCCGGTGTTCTGGTCGACTGCGTGGTCATCTCGCAGCCGGAGCATCATTGGCAGACGTTCGGCACTCCCTATTCGGCGGCGATGAGCGGCGAACTGCGGCGGGTTCGCAACTCGATCCCTCCGTTGGAGCTGACCGAACGGAAGGTCATCGCGCGCCGGGCGGCGATGGAACTCCGCCCGGACAGTGTGGTGAATCTCGGGATCGGATTACCGGAAGGAGTGGCGAACGTCGCGGCCGAGGAACACGTCCTGGAGTACCTGACGCTGACCGCGGAACCCGGCCCGATGGGCGGCATGCCTACTGCCGGGCTGGATTTCGGTGCAGCGGTGAACTCACAGGCGATCCTGGACCAGCCGTACCAGTTCGATTTCTACGACGGCGGCGGGCTTGATGCGGCGATCCTGGGGATGGCTCAGGCCGACCGGCTGGGCAATGTCAACGTGAGCCGGTTCGGTTCCCGGCTGGCCGGTTCGGGCGGGTTCATCAACATCAGTCAGAACGCCAAGAAACTCATCTTCGTCGGCACTTTCGTGGTGCCCAGCCGGAGCCGGGTGCAGGGCGGCCGGCTGGTGATCGCCGACGGCGCCGTGTCGCCCAAGTTCCTGACCGACGTCGAGCAGCGCACGTTCAGCGGGGCGTACGCGGCCGCCGCCGGTCAGCAGGTGCTGTACGTGACCGAGCGGTGCGTGTTCCGGCTCGCCCCGGACGGTCTGGAGCTGGTCGAGATCGCCCCCTGGCTGGACCTGGAGCGCGACGTCCTGGCCCACATCGGTTTCACCCCGATCATCAATGGCGAACCACGACTGATGGACGCCCGGATCTTCGCCGACGAACCCATGGGCCTGAAGGATGATCTGCTGACCGTGCCGCTGGAGAACCGGTTCGCTTACGACGCGGAGCGGAACATGTTCTTCCTCAACATGGAAGGCATGTCACTGACCGGGCCCGACGACGTCGAGGCGATCGGCACCGAGGTCGAGAAGCGGTTGGCCGCGATCGGTAGGAAGGTGCAGATGGTCGTCAACTACGACAACTTCTACCTGGCACCGGATCTCACCGACTCCTATACCGCCCTGATCCGCAGACTTGCCGAGAACTACTACGCCGACGTGACCCGGTACACCACAAGCTCGTTCATGCGGCTCAAGCTCAGCGAGCAACTGTCCCACCGCGGGTTGGCCCCGCACATTTACGAGAGCCGTCAGGAAGCGATGAACTGGCACCGCACATAGCCACCGGGACTATTCGTTCCTGGCATCACAATCGCGCTGCGATGAGATTGACCAGGCACGGCTCGTCCCCTGGCCGCCTGTCCTCGGACGAGGTCGGCGCGGCTATTCAAGCGGACCGCAGCTCTTCGCAGTCGGGCACACCTGCCCGACATCACCAATTGCCCGACACCAGGCTCGGTCGAGTCCCGCTGTGCCGGATCGGGTGATGGATCTCGGCCGGGACTGATCTCGCGGCCAGGCGCTGCCAGTCGTTACGTTACAGTCGCGGTATTTCGTCACGGTTCGCGGTATGGCGAGGATGAAGCGGTCGGGACGGCGCGAAGGTGTGGTCGACGGTGCTGTCCGAGCTGGCCCAGGTCAGGGTGGATCGCCGAGGTCGAAGCCTTCTGTGCGGACACGGGGTACCCGCAGACCCGCTTCGACGCGGACACCCTGTCGGCCGCCGAGTTGCTGCGCCCACTGGGTCATGGCGACATCGCGGAGATGGGTGCGCTGCTGGCCCAGGCCGTGCCACCCAGTCACGCCGGCGGTCATGTTCGCCGCCGGTCCGGAGCTGACTGGTTGGGTGGTCGCCTACCGCTGGCCGGCCGGCGGCCCGCTGGGAGAGCTCCTCGGGCCTTCCAGCCACCGTCCGGAGCTTGGGTCGGACACCGCCCTTCCCAGAACCCGTCAGCATTGCGGCAAACCGTTGAACATCGATGGTTCTCGGGGTGGTCGGCCGGCCAGGTACTGCAGCGGTGCCTGCCGGACAGCAGCGCATCGCGCACGGCACCGCACAGCACCGGAGACCGCAGTTCGCTGACCCGGTGACTCGCCAGCCAACACTGGGCGCACGGCCGGGCGGTCGGCCAACTGGCGTCGCCACGTGCCCCGATCAACAGTGAGGGATGCCGAGGCGCTGCGGCATCCGGCGGATTCTGCGGGGTCTTTTGCCTCTCGTGGTTGGTCGCCGCGCCGGAAAAACTGGTTGGTGTTGGCGAGCGGCGGTCCGTCCGGCTACGTCTGGACGGGCGGGTCCGACGCCCCGTGATCCGGGGGGACTGACGTGAAGGCCGTGATCCGCGTGCTGATTGCTGTCCTAGCGCTGGCGGTGGGTGGAGCGGTCACCGCGCCTGCTGCGGCCGAGGCCGTCGCGGCCGTAGCGCCGAACACGCCGGTAGCGGGTGCGCCGGTGGCGGCGGGTGGGTTCGGGTCGGTGGCGCCGCTGCGGGTGCTGGACACCCGATCCGGTACCGGCGCGCCGGCCGCGGCGATCCGGGCCGGCGCCACGGTCGCGGTCAAGGTCACCGGGCAGGGCGCGGTGCCCGCCACCGGGGTGTCGGCGGTGGTGCTGAACGTGACCGTCACCGCGCCCACCGCGGCCGGGTTCATCACCGGGTACGCCTCCGGCTCACCCCTACCACTGGCCTCGAACCTGAACTTCACCGCCGGGCAGACCGTACCGAACCTGGTGGTCGCCCCGGTCGGCGCCGACGGCGCCGTCGCGCTGTACAACGGATCCCCCGGGACCGTCCAGCTCATCGCCGACCTGTCCGGCTACTACCTGACCGGCCCACCCGTCGCCGCGGGCGCGGTATGGGCCTGGGGGTACGGCGGTGACGGGGAGTTGGGCAACGGCAACACCGCCGACAGCGCGGTCCCGGTACCGGTGTCCGGTCTGCGCGACGTCACCCGCGTCGCCGCGGGCGCATACACCGCTTACGGGCAGCGCAGCGACGGAACCGTCTGGTCCTGGGGATACGGCAGCGACGGGGAACTGGGCAACGGCCACACCACCAGCAGCACCGTCCCGGTGCCGGTGTCCGACCTCACGGACGTCACCGCCATCGCCGCCGGCACCTACACCGGGTACGCGCTGCGCCGCGACGGAACCGTCTGGTCCTGGGGTCAGGGCGGCGCCGGGGAACTGGGCAACGGCCACACCGCCGGCAGCGCCGTGCCGGTGCCGGTGTCCGACCTCACGGACGTCACCGCCATCGCCGCCGGCACCTACACCGGGTACGCGCTGCGCCGCGACGGAACCGTGTGGTCCTGGGGATACGGCGGTGACGGGGAACTGGGCAACGGCCACACCGCCGGCAGCGCCGTGCCGGTGCGCGTGTCCGACCTGACGGACGTCACCGCCATCACTGGAAACACGTTCACCGGGTACGCGCTGCGCGGCGACGGAACCGTCTGGTCCTGGGGTCAGGGCGATGACGGGAAGTTGGGCAACGGCCACACCGCCGACAGCGCCGTCCCGGTGCCGGTGTCCAACCTCACGGACGTCACCGCCATCGCCGCCGGCACCTACACCGGGTACGCGCTGCGCGGCGACGGAACCGTGTGGTCCTGGGGATACGGCGGCGACGGCGAACTGGGCAACGGCGGCACCGCCGGCAGCGCCGTCCCGGTGCCGGTGTCCGTCCTGAAAAACGTCACTGCCATCGCCGCCGGCATGTTCTCCGGGTACGCGCTGCGCGGCGACGGAACCGTGTGGTCCTGGGGTCAGGGCGGTAACGGCGAACTGGGCAACGGCCACACCGCCGGCAGCGCCGTGCCCGTGCCGGTGTCCGTTCTCCATGGCGTCTTCGGCATCGCCAGCGGCGCGGGCACCGGGTACGCCCTGACACGCTGAACCCGCCGAGCGGGCTCGCGGCGCTTACTTCCCGCGGTTCAGATCCCAATCATTGGTCCGATGGTTCGGGGTGGTGAACACGGCGGACCGACCGCCCGGAGCACCCGGCCGGATCGATGGATACGACGTCCAACCGTCCCGGCCTCCCGCAACTGGGCCGATCGCGGCGCCGGCGGCGTCACGTGACGAAACGCGCCCGGCGAGGGCCGCGCCGAGGCTGTCGGCGGGCTCGGTTTCCCGCGATGGCCCGTCGTTTCGGCGTCCAACGGCCGTGGTGGCCAACTCGCATAACCGGGCGCTATGCGAGCCAAGCCGCAGGTCGTCATTGGTGGCGCAGCTCGTCGATGACGGACCTTGGGGGGCCGCACGCTGCGATCAGCTTCGGTTCCCGGCGGTGGCGCCCTGCGAGGTAGGTGTCGACGGCTCGTTTGCTGGTGCGCCAGGTGCCGTCGGCTCCGATTTCGGCGTCCAGCCGGCCTCGGGTGGCTGCCTGCCGGAGCGCGGGGTAGCTGATGTCGGGGCCGGCCAAAGATTGCAGCGGCACGAGGCCGGCTGGTCCGGCGATGCTCGGCACGACCAGTCGTTGGAGATTCTCGAGCACGGATCGTGCGATCAATTCGGCGAGGGGACCGAAGTCGGGGTGATCCGCGCGGTCCAACGCGGCCAGGTAGCGGTCCCTGGCCCGCTTGTAGATGATGGCCGGCGGCCAGCCCAACCGCACCAGGATGAGGTTCAGCACCAGTCGCCCGACCCGACCGTTGCCGTCGATGAACGGATGGATCCGCTCGAAGGAACAGTGCAATCTGGCCAGGGTGAGCGGCACCTCCCGGGCCGGAACATCGTGGGACTTTTCGCCTGGCGCCAGGCGGCCCACGTCCCTGACCCAGGAGGCGAGCTCACTGGCTACGTCGGTCCAGGCCGGCGGTGTCATCCCGCCACCGAAGGGGTGGACGTCGTGGCGCCGAAAGCTCCCCGGTCTTTCCGCCGGGGCTGCGTCCGGGTGGGGCGTCGCGGATTCTGCTGAGGGCATCGGCGATCTCGATCCTCCGTCGGGTCGACGTCAGCTCGACCCGCTCCAGCGGCGATCGCACCGACGGCATCGGCAGAACAACATCCGGAACGGCTCTGGTGAGCGCCGCCCAGGGCCCGTGGAGGTGACCGCAGGTGCGGCGGGCGCGTCGCCATCGCAGGAGTCCGTCCACCGGGATCGAGGCCAGGATGCCGATGCCCGCAAGGACCCCGGCCAGGACGATGGCCACGGTGTTCACGGATCCAAGGAACAGCAGCGGGCCGCCCCGGTGCTGTACCGCAGCAGCATCCCGGTGCCGGCGGCGAAGGCAGCCACCGCGGCGAAGGCGGATCCGGAGGCAACGAAGAACAGCCTGGCCGATCTTGGCCCGTCGCCGGCGGTGAACGCGTGCCGCAGACACATCCTCGCGATCCCGACCAGGCAATAGACCAGGGGATCGAGACCCACTGCGCTGCAACCCCTGCCGATCCACGAGATGTGCCTGCGGGATCTCGAGGTCAACGATCGTCGGCTCGCGACCGGGGATCGGGGGGTCGAAGCGCTCGAAACTGAAACTGTGGGATTCCTTCCTGAACGTGGCCTGGGCACAGTTTATGAACTATGTTGCGGTGCCATCGGTTCGGTTGGTTGCCTCAGAAATGTCGCCGCTGGTCGAGGCCCGCTCGTCGGGCCGATCGACCGCCAAGTTACTGGCGCGTAGCTGTCGATTGAGCTGTCAACGCTATCTGAAGATCGTTCGCGAGGCCATGACCCGCGGAAATAGCGCGCCCGGAGGGATTCGAACCCCGACCTTTCGATCCGTAGGGTTATGCATGTTCGATAGGGCCTCCACCCTGCCTCGACAGCAACGCGGCCACCCTCCCCTGACCACTCCAGCATCATCGCCATCAGCATTTCGCGTCACGACCGCGTCACGGCGATCGCGCTGTTGCACGGCTCGATGCTCCTGATCCGGAGCCTGGCGTCGTCGACCTTGTCGGCTCGGCGGCCGATCGACTGCGACGCTGCAGGTCCCGCCGGTGACGGGATCATGGGTGGCAGCAGGTCGGTGGTTGACGGGTGCGCGCGAGGATTGACGCCGTCGGGGCCCGCAGGTCACGGCCCGCCACCGGGCGCAGCCCGCCAGATGGCGTGGCGCGGCTGTGGTTTGGTCGGCAGAATCGCGGGGATGCCGACCAATCTGACCATCCAGACGCTCCTCGGCGCGTGGTGGGCTCTACCGGACACCGCTACGCCGTGGCCGACAACGCCGGCAACACAACGGACCCGGTGAAGATCATCACGAATCCGGCTGGCGGCTACCTCGGCGTGTACCACACCGGAAACAAAGTGAATCTGGCAAGCAGCACGGACCTGGTGAATTGGGTGTTCCGGCGCACCCTGGATGCGCAGGCCACTCGACCCACGATCTGCGCTAGCTCGGACCGGTCAAGGAACTGGGGATGACGGCTCTGTTAGTCTCGACGTCGCTCATTTTCTATTCTGACTTTGTTCCCACGATACAGCGGGCCACGCCTGGAGTCCGGACCTTGCCGTCCATCTCATACGCACTCACATTGGCGATGACCGTCGCCGCGATCCGTTCGCGGGTCGCTTCGTCGACGTGTTCGAGCGCCACAACTGCGGGCGAGACGTGTTCGCTGACCATTTCCCAGTACTGCGTGGGCGACGTCGTCACCAGCTCGGTGCCTACGTCCCATTCGGCCACGTCAAGAAGTCCCGCGGCTCTGTAGAGGGCGCTGACATATCCCGGAGCCGCGCACCGGAACATATTCGGTCCTTTCGGATCGGGTGGCGCCAGCACGACTTCGGTCGCAATTGCCTGCATGACGATCGACGTCCACGGGTTTGCCTCGGGGTTGACCCATACCGACGAGCAGACGCGTCCACCGGGCTTGAGCACGCGCGCGAACTCGGCTGTCGCCTTGGCGACGTCGGGAAAGAACATGTACCCAAAACGCACGGAGACGCTGTCAAAGGTGGCGTCGTCGAAGGGCAGATCGTCGGCGCTGCACACCCTCGTCTCGATATTGGTCACCCCCTGCTTGTCAGCCCGTCGCGCTGCAACCTCCAGCATCTCCGGTACGAGGTCGGTCAGAACGACACGTCCAATCGGCGCGAGCCGGGCGATACTCAGGCCCGGCTCACCTGTGCCGGCTGCGATATCGAGATGCTGGTGATCTGCAGTGATGCCGAGACTTTCGATAATCGCGGCGCCGACCGGGCCCAACTGATCATTGATGACGGGATCCCACTTGTCCCAGCCAACGGACAACCTCGCCCAGGTCGCTCGCTGCGCATCACGGATCTCATCGGCACTCGGCATCGGCCCTCCAGTCCTTGATGCGGTCCATCAAACGCGAAGCCGCTTCTGGCGTACATGCATTGTTTCAGTTCAGCTCGCCGCGCCACCGTCAATGAAGGCGGTCCGGACGACGGTCGATCTGTGGCTGGCTCGGTACGCCGAGCTGGGCGTTCGCTGGTCTGCTGGATCGCTCGCGGGGCGCCGGTCATGAGCAGGTGCCGCCGCGGATCCGGTCCCGGCTGCTGGCGCTGTCGCGGCAGAGTCCACCGGTGGAGACGGGATTGTCGCACTGGTCGAGTCGGGAGCTGGCCCGGTACGTGAGCCGTACGACCGGTCAGATGACGAGACTACGCGTCACTGAGTTCGCTTTCGTCGGTCGCCAACCTGTGGTCGGGTGGGATGGCCGGCCTTGCGGACGCAGGCCAGGACGTGGTCGGGAGAGCAAGCCCAGCCTGACGCCGACCCTGGCGGCAGACCATCCACTGACGTAGAGCTGGACAGCTTCGGCTTGGTCGTCGGCCGTCAGACCCTGGTGGCGGATTCCAACACCGGCCTCAGCCAGGAGACGAAGGACAACGCCCTTGCCGAGCCCGTAGTCCGCATGAGTGACCTGGTGGACTGGCCGGCTTTGTGGTCCACCACCAGCTGCTGGATTGCCTCTGGTGGTAGACGTTGCTCGACTTTGTGGGTGAAGCGACTTTTCGCGGGGCTGACAACGACCGGTTCGCTACGGAGGGTAGCCAGGCGTCTATCCACGCGACGCAGAGTAGGCAAGACGGACGAAATAGGGTTTGACTAACTTCTCAGGAGCTCCATTGGATCCACACTTCAGGTGGCCTTTTCAAGCCGTCGGATCCTGTTCCACCGACCTACCAGACCCGTCAGGCATTTTTCGCAACCGGCCGGAATCGGGCAGCGACTGTCCGGTACCGGCCCGACCGGAGTCCCGGCCCCGAGGCGGGGACCAAACTGCCTCGTGGGGATGGTTCCCCAACCCCGTCAACGGGCGTGTGCCCGGGCCGGGTTGGACGCCGTGTTGGGCGAGTGGGTCAACCGGACTCTGCCGTGCGTTGTGGTTCGTGGCGTCGATACGGTTGTCGGGTGGCAAAGGGTCCGCGGCAGCGGCTTGCGACGTTGCTGGGTGCGACGAGCGGGCGCGGGGCGTTCAGTGCTCGCCGAACCGCGGCGCCGGGGGATTTGCATATCGACGTTGCCGGCGTCGGACCGCTGGAAATTCCGGTGCCCGCGGCGCAAGCCAGGCAGCTGTGTGGCATAGCCCGTCCGGCACGGTACGGGCTGGGCGAGCAGACCCTCACCGATTCCCGGGTCCGCAGCACTTGGGAGGTACCCAAGAGCAGGGTGCGGATCGATCAGCGGCGGTGGAACCGGACCCTGTCGCCGATACTTGCCAAGCTCCGCGCCGATCTGGGCCTGTCCGATGGCTGCGCCTTGAAGGCTGAGCTGCATTCGGTACTCGTCTATGCTCCGGGCCAGTTCTTCGTCCCGCACCAGGACTCCGAGAAGTCCGACGCCATGGTGGGCACGCTGACCGTGACGCTGCCGGGTACCTCGCGTGGCGGAGCATTGGTGGTGGAACACTCCGATGCTCGGGCGACGTACCGCTCGTCGGGAAAGTTGCTTTCCTTCGTCGCGTTCTACGCCGACTGTCGACATGAAGTCCGTCCAGTGACCAGTGGTTACCGGGTCGTGCTGACCTACAACCTGCTTCTCGCGGGTGATGCGGCGTCTGGCCTTGCGTCTGCGCCGGACGACGTTGCGGAGTTGGCTACTTGCCTCGATGAGCACTTCAGGGAACAGAACAGGCTTGTCTACCTGCTCGACCACGAGTACACGACCCGTGGGCTGAGCTGGTCACGGCTCAAAGGCGTTGACGCAGCGCGGGTCTCCGCGCTGAGTGCTGCCGCGCAGGTCAGCGACTGTGAGATCGTCCTCGCACTCGCCGACGTGCATGAGACGTGGAGTTGCGACGAGCCGTACGAAAGGGGCAGCTACTGGCACGACGACGACGACGAGGACGACGAGGACGACGAGGACGTCGAGGACGACGCGCGTGAGCTCGGCGAACTGCTGGACTGGAGTATCAGCCTGGACACCTGGGTCGACCGGTCCGGTGCGCCCGCGCAGCCCGCGGCGTTCGCGGTCGGCGACGCCGAGGTGTGCGCGACAACGCCGACGGCGAAGCTCACGCCGTACGAGTCGGAGTACGAGGGCTACATGGGCAATTACGGCAACACGATGGACCGGTGGTACCGGCGCGGCGCGGTGGTCATCTGGCCGCGGGGGCTCGACTTCGCGGTGCGAGCGGAGGCGTCTCCGAGCTGGGCGCTCGACTCGTTGGCTGGTCTGCTTCGCGGCGGTGAGCAGGCGCGTGCACGGGAGCTGGTCGAGTTGCTTGCCCCGTTCTGGGCGGACGCGTTGCGGGTCGGTGCCTCGGTGGGCGTATCCGCATACCTGCCGCCCCGCCAGCCAAACCTCGTTCAAGCGTTGCTGGTCGCGCATGGCCTTGACGATCCGAGGCTCGCGACGATGCTGCTGCGGCCGTTCCGTCCGGAGCTGTTGACACCGGCCGATGCGCCCGTCCTGGCTGCCGTTGCCGAACGCTATGGCGAGGGCTGGATGTCTGAACTGCTCGCCGAGTGGGATCTCGGCGGCTCGCGCGGCTGGTACCGGGCTCCCCGGGAACGGTACAGCTGGATCGCGGCGCTGCCGGAACTGTGCCTCGCGCTGAATGGGGCCGGCGGCAGCGGCGTCGCCAGGCTCCTGCTGGCGGCTTGCTGGATTTGGCTCGCGGAGTCGGTCGGGGGGGCGCGCTCGATCATCCAGCCGTCACGCCGTGCGCAGACACTCGACGAGCTGTCGGCGCCGATCGCCGGCCTGCTCGTGGGCGCCGCGGCCAGCGACGCATCCGAGCTCAGCGACACCGCGGTCGCGTTCCTGTGTGCCGGCGACGACGCGCTGCTGGCCTGCCTGGTGAAGGTTCTGCGGGTTGTCTCCGACGCCGCTCCGGAGCACCGGGTCGGCGCGGGATTCCAGGCGATGGCCCGACACATCCATCAGCGGCTCGATGCAAGGCTCGCGCAGCCGCCCCGAGACCCGGACGACTGGTCCATCAACGCCTCTGGCGGGTGTGCGTGCCAGCTGTGCGCCACGCTCGATGCGTTTCTCGCCGATCCCGACGATCGGACCCTGGATTGGCCGCTAGCGCAGCAGGGTCGCCGGCATGTGCATGACCGGATCGACCGGCAGGAACTGCCGGTCGAGCATCGGACCAGACGGGTCGGTCGGCCCTACACGCTGGTGCTCATAAAGGCGCCTACCCTGTTCGAACGCGAGGCGAAGGAACGGCATTCGGACGAGACGGACCTGCAAATGCTCCGAGAGCTGCTCGGCTGACTGAGCCCGGCCAGGGTTGGAACTCCGTCCCGTCGGTGCCCCTCGTTGATCACCGCAGCGCGAACGAGAGCGCGGCGCATCACTATGGGGTGACCCATTTGTCGGCTCTTCGGCATTAACAGGGCTTGGGGGCTCTGGTTGGCGCCCGGCGTGATGCGCGGGTGCAGGCGAATCGTATCCGGCGTTGGTGATTCTCAGTACTGCGGAAGCCGAATGCGATGTGCTCAGCGAAACCGTCTGCCTCAGAAGCGCTCTCGGGCGTGGGTGACGGGCACCCGCGCCGCGTCCCGTCGTGTCGCTCGTTGACCTCCAGAAGGGCTCGGGTCAGCTCTTGAGCCGCGTGCTGAGGGTCTGGAAGAACTTTTCGGAGGTCTCCCGGACGAAATTGGCGTGCGCGGTGAACAGGGTGCTGGGCCAGTCCACGCCGGTCTTCTTCGCTGCCTCCTCCTCGAGATCGAGCAGGTCATGCAGCACCTTCTCGTAGCCCTCCAGCCACAAGTCGTACCCCTCCAGCCACAAGAGCCCGTTCGCCTTGGCCTGGGCAGCGACCTGCTCGCTCAACTCTTCGGCCCGCTTCGCGGCGGCCTCCAGGCCGGCGCTGACATCCGGAATGCTCATCATCTCAGTGATCCCTCTCTTGGCCTCACCGCGGCCGGCGCCGCGGCGGTTGCGTTTGCCTCTCGCTGCTCCGGCCGAGCTGCGCCCGACGTGTTTGCGGTGGTCGTAGCGCAACCAGAGTCAACGCTGCCACCTCTGGGGTGTTCTGTCATCTTTCGTCCCATTTCCGCGCCTGCACACGAGCGAACACACCACGGGGTGCGCGGTCGTCGGCGCCGAGAAATCTCGATCAGCGCCTCCGGTCATCCAGTGGGCGGATGTTCTGCAGGTGGGTCATCTGGGCCGGAGTGGGGCCAGCGGCCGCAAGCTGGCCCCTCGGGGACTCGTTGCGCGGCAGCAGCTGTCAGCGGCAGCCGACGCGCTGCCCCGATGTCGAGCGTCCGTTACTGATCAATTGACGCTTCGCGAGACCCGGCTTGACCCTGTGCCGCAGACGCCAGGCCTCCGAAGCAGCTCCAGCACGGGTCAGCCCGCGGCGAACACGCAACGCGGATGACCAAAGCACGGCGTCGTCCCACGAATACCAGCGGCGCAGCCGTGGACATCAAGTCCGCCGAGACCGCCGCGGCAAGCCTGTACCGGTCGCACGGCGCGCCCTCGGTTGGACGGCCCTTGCGCAGGCCGGCCGTTCGCTCGCCGCTCCACCTACCCACTGCTGCAGAGCACGAGCGCGAGCCCCCGCAGATGACTTCGCGCACGACGCGAGGATGCCGACCCTGCGGGTTTGGGGCCCTCACGCGGACCGACGACCGTGACGTCATCTCCAGAGGGCGTGCCCGCGTCCCGCGGGCACGCTTTCCTGCAGAGGCTCAACGCAGATGAGGTCTCGCCGCAGCTGAAGTTGACGTCGTTCGCGTCGCCGGGGGCAAGCCCGTTCACGACGCCGGGGGTTGCTTGGATTGGCACAGCTCGCCTTTCGCGCAGCTCCCAGACCCGCGCGGTCGCGTCGTTGCTGCCGGTGACCGCGACCGGGACGCCGTCCAGCTGGGTGCAGGCCACCGCGTTAACCGGTCCAGACGCAGCTCCGCGAACTCTTCCTGGAGCAGTTGATGCCCTTGACTCACCCTGATGCCGTCTGAGCCGATTCCTCTCGGGGCGGCCGTGTGTCGCGGCGCAGCGGGTGATCGGCGGGGATCTCGACGAGCACGATTCGGTTTCCGTCCGGGTCGGCGATCCACATCTCGATCAGCCCCCAGAACTCCCGGTGCGGACCGCGGAGGACCGCCGCGCCTGCTGCCGCGAGCCTGGCGTGCTCACGTGTCACGTCCCGGACCTGCAGCCAAATGGCCGTCGACGAGGTGCCCGGCTGGTCTGAGTGCCCGGAGATCTCGATGAGCCCCTGACCGGCGTAGAAGACCATGCCTGGGGACTCGGGCGGCCCGAACTCGCGATACACGGCCAGCCCGAGCGTGTCTCGGTAGAACCGCTGACTGACCGTCGGGTCGGTGGGATGCAGAATGATCCGGCTGGCGAGAACGTCCATGCCGAGGATCTTGCCGCAGGCCCGGTGTTGGAGCGCCGACGGCCTGGTGATCGCCAGGGCCAGTGGCGCGATCGCTTGCTGTTTGTCCGGTCCCGGTCGAACACCGGTCGAAGGGAGATGCCGACGAGCGCATCGGTCACCGATGGGTGACCGGGACGGGTAGGCCATCGGCTGGGGTTACGCGCATCCTTGTTGCGCCGGTCATGATCGCGTGTCTCTCCCTCGCTGCGAGCTGAGCCCGGTGACGCTGACGGACCCCGTAGCCGGCATGACTTCGTGCTCGACCTTCGGCCGGTGATCATTGCCAGCGGTCAGGGCTTTGAGCTCGTCGAGCGTGTCTCGGATGAGTTGCGCGAAGTCCTGCTGGTTGGTTTCGTTGATCCAGCGTTCGAACGCGATCTTAAGGCAGCGATCCCTGCCTCCGCGGTCAGGCTCGCGGCCGGGTCTGTGACGCCGCGCCGGCGCAACGTGTCCGCGAGCGCCGCGGACAATGCTGCGAGCTTGATCAGCTCGCGTTCGTGAAGCTCTGTGTTCGCAACAATCGAGCAGTTCCCGGCCGGGATCGGCCGCTCTCGCCGTGGTCGGTCCGGCCGAATGGCCGACCTATCATCACGACACCGCGCGGTCCGGTGTTGCGCCGCAGATGTAACCCGTCGGCAGCGCGCTGGGCGTGGGATGGCGTGCCGAGCTGGACGGGGCGGTGTACGGCAGCCCCTGGTGATCGGGAACCAGGTGATCGCGGCCACCGAGAACGACACCGAGTATGCCCTGTCCGCGCGCGATGGGCAGGTGGTGTGGTCGGTGTCGTTGGGTCAGCCGATGCCCGGTGCGGACCTTGGGTTCGCGGGCAGGTTCCCCTCCGCGGCACCTCTGCCACCGCGTTCGACCCCCAGCGAATGGTCCGCGACGGTAACGCCGACCGATTTCAGCTGTCCGCGCAGCCGCGCGACCCGTTCATCGGACAGACCCAGCGTGGTGCCGTGCCGGTCCGCGCCGGTGTAGACGACGGTCCTGACGTGGTCTTCCGTACGTCCTGAGTTGAATCACCCTTGCGATTGAAGCGCTATTGGGTATTGAATTGTGTTGATATTTGTGGGGAAGTCTCGAGCCTCGACCCGGGACAATCGAAACCGAAGCTACCTATCCCCGTTGAGCGCCGACTGTGGCCGCCCGATTGTTCGGATCCCCAATTGGTGAACACGCTGAAACGACTTGACCGGTCGGCTCGACCGTCATGTCGGGCGCTGAGCCGCTGGGATGGTGCGGTCCGAGGTCGCGGGCTCGTGGCCGCCGCGCGGAGCGACTCACTGTCCGAAGTGGTGGTCAGTGGTGTGGGGTCAGCTGTGCGGGTTGCGGGGTGCGAAGGCGGCGCGGACGACGGCGGCCTGTTCCACCTCGTGAACGCGTGCCGATCCGGCGGAGGGTGCGGCCATGGCGCGGCGGGAGACCCGTGTGATGCCATCCAGTCTGGGGATCAGCTCGGGCAACGCGCGGGCCAGGAACGGCCAGGCGCCCTGGTTGGCCGGTTCTTCCTGCACCCAGCGGATGTCGGTGACGTCCGGGTAGGCGTCCAGGACGCGGCCGAGGGTCCGGCGGGGAACGGGGTAGAGCTGTTCGAGCCGGATGATCGCCGTGTCGGTGATGTTGTGGGAGCTGCGGTAGGTGTCGAGTTCGTAGTAGAGCTTGCCGCTGGTGAGCAGCACGGTGCGGACGTCGGCGGCGGCATCGGGAATCACCATCTGGAATTTTCCGGTGGTGAAGTCGGCGACCGAGGAAACGGCTGCCTTGTTGCGCAGCATCGACTTCGGGGTGAACACCACCATTGGCCGGCGAACGCCGCTGATGACGTGCCGGCGCAGCAGGTGGAAGTAGTTCGCCGGGGTCGACGGTACGGCGACGGTCATCGATCCTTCCGCGCACAGTTGCAGGAACCGTTCGATGCGGCCGGACGTGTGGTCCGGGCCCTGGCCTTCCTGGCCGTGCGGGAGCAACAGCACGAGGGTGGATCTCTGTGCCCACTTCGCTTCCCCGGACGAGAGATACTCGTCGATCACCGATTGGGCGCCGTCGACGAAGTCACCGAACTGCGCCTCCCACAGCACCAGCGCCTCGCGGTTGGCGACGGAATAGCCGTACTCGAACCCGAGGGCTGCGTATTCGGTGAGCGCCGAATCGTAGATCAACACCCGCCCTTGATCGGCGGAAAGGTGTTGCAGAGGAAGGAATTCCGCTCCCGTCTTGTGGTCGATCAGCACTGCGTGGCGTTGCACGAAGGTGCCGCGCCTGGTGTCCTGGCCGGACAGCCGGACNAGCCGGCCGTCCATCGCGATCGAGCCGAGCGCGACCAGTTCCGCGAAGGCCCAGTCGATCCCACCGCGGCGGGACATCTCGACTCGGCGCTGCAGCACGGTCTTCACCCTGGGGTGCGGGGTGAACCCATCCGGGAGGGTCACCGCGACGTCGGCGATACGGTGCAGGGTCCTCTCGGGAATCCTGGTGTCAACCCCGGATGGAGCCAGTTGCTGGGTTTCAACGGACGGCGACGGAGCCGGCGGCGCCTTCTCCAGCTCACGGACCTCGTTGAACACCCGTTCCAACTGGGCCTGATAGTCCCGCAACGCCTCTTCGGCGTCCTCGCCGGACAGGTCGCCGCGGCCGATCAACGCCTCGGTGTAGATCCGGCGCACCGACCGCTTGCCGTCGATGATCTGGTACATCAGCGGGTTGGTCATCGACGGGTCGTCGCCCTCGTTGTGTCCGCGGCGGCGATAGCAGACCATGTCGATGACGACGTCGCGGCCGAAGGTCTGCCGGTACTCGACGGCCAGCCGGGCGACCCACACGGCGGCCTCGGGGTC
>JGI20202J14951_1000055_pt1 | contig 19295 bp, 16 predicted proteins | sample NGESurshal092012_8_FD_14951 | JGI IMG/M metagenome (IMG submission 14951)
CGCGACGTCACCCCGAGCTTGCGGTACACGCTCTTGAGGTGCGTCTTCACCGTGTTGTGCGAGATGAACAGCGACGTCGCGATCTCGCGCTGGCTGCGGCCCTCGGCCAGCAGGTTCAGGACCGCGGACTCCCGCTCGGTCAGCACCTCCCCGTAAGCGGCGGCCCGCCGTGGCGGTGTGCCCAGGGTCTGGCGCAGCCGTCGAGCCCGATCCGGCAGCGCACCCGGGTCGCGCTGCCGGCTGAGGATCGAGTCCGCGGCATCGAGCGATCGAAGCGCCAGAGCCGAGTCGCCCAGTGCGTGCTGGACCTGGCCGAGCAGGAGGTACGCGTTGGCGTGCAAGCAGGACAGGGTCCCCGCGCCCAGGAGCGCGAGACTGGCTTCGAAGTGCGCGACCGCGTCCTGCAGCTCGCCTCGGGTACGCCGTACCTCACCCCAGGCCATCTCGATCAGAGCGGCGGACGGCGTGTTGTCCGCGCCGGTGCGGCGGATAAGCTCCAGGGCTCCGTCCAACACCCGCTCCGAGACCGGCTCCGTTGCGCTCGCGGCCTCGACCAGGGCCAGGTTCGCCCGGGCCACAGACAGCAGGATCGGGTTCGTGTCGGGGGTGAGAGCGACCGATCTGTGCAGGCACGCCCGGGCCTCGTCGAACCGGTCCTGCAGGTAGAGCGCCTGGCCCACACCGCACCAGGCCATACCCTCCCACCGGGCGGAGGGCGCAGAACTCGCGGCGCGTCGACCCGCTTCCTCGGCCCTGCCGACATCGTTGACGCTGGTGACGGCGCGCAGGTAGTCGACGCGGAAGGAGAGCGGAAGCCCTTGGCTGTCCTGCTGGTCCGCTGGTCCGGTGGCCGCAAGATCCAGCCAGCCGACCAGCGCCGTCCAGGTCGTTGTGCACACCGGCATCCACGGCCCTGGCGTAGGCGAGCTCCGGATCCCGCTGGGCTTCCGGCCAGGACAGCTCAGAAATCCACCGGCGAATCCTGTCCCGGCGACCTCTTGCTGCCATCGGCTGCGCCTGCGCGGCGAGCAGACGGCCCGCGTGGCTGACGTCGCGAGCGGCGATGGCGTGGTCGGTCGCCAGCTCGAGGTCCCCGACCCGTTCGAACCACGCCGCCGCCCGCGAATGGAGGAGGGAGACGAGATCGGGCCGGGTGCGGGCCAGCTCGACCTGCAGCGCTTCATGGAAGAGCTGGTGGCTCTCATACCACTGCCCCGCAGCGTCCACCGAAATGAACAGACCCGACCGCTCCAGATCGGCGAGGACGGCCCCCGATCCCGACGTCGCGGCCACGGCGTCACACAGCGACCCGTTCATCCGCCGCAGGACCGACACCTGGAGCAGGAACTCCCTGCGGTCGGGCGGAAGGAGGTCCAGCACGTCACTGGTGAGATAGTCGACCACCTGGCGCTGGCCGCCGCTGAAGGACTCGATGAACTCCTGCCGCCCGCTCGCGGGCATCAGAAGGGCTGCGATCCGCAGCGGAGCCGGCCATCCACCGGCGCGATGCACGAGGCTCCGCTCGCCCTCCTCGCTCAGGCCAGTGACTCCCATCCCGAGCAGGAACCGGCTCGCCTCGTCGTCGGAGAACGCCAACGAATCGGCCCGCAGCTCGACCAGGCTCCCCGACGCCCTCAGCCGGGCGATCCCCAGAGCCGGGTCCGATCGGGTCGCCACGACGACTTGCAGGCAGTGCGGACGGTAGGACAGAACCTGGTCCACGGCGACGTCGATCTCGAGCGTCTCGGCGCGGTAGTAGTCGTCGAGGATGAGCACGATCGGCGCCTCGACACGCCCGAGGTCGTCGAGCAGCAACGGCAGCGCGGCGTCCAGGATCCGGTCCGGACCGGCCCTCATCGCCTCGAGCGAACGCTCACCCACGCCAGTGGCAGCTCCGGCCAGAGCTGCGATGACATGCCTCCAGAAGCGCACCGGCTCGGTGTCCCTGGAGTCGAGCGTCACCCACGCGAACGCAGTCGCGGGGGCCGACATACGCGCCGTCTCCACCCACTCGGTCAGCAGCGTGGTCTTGCCGAAGCGGGCGCGCAGATCAGGGTCAGGGTGGCGCCCCCGCTCTGGCCGAGGATCTCGACCAGCGCCGGTCGCCGGATGGCACCGCGGGGCATCCGCTGGGGGGCGAGCTTGGCTGGGAACAGCGCGGGGGCGACGGACGCCATCGTCGGGGCGTCCCCCGGTCCACCAGACTCCACGCGGTTCCTTCTCAAGCCGACAGACGGGGCCACCAATCCTGTCCGACTTCCGTCGAGGCGCGGTAGTCCGAGGACTTCAGTGGGGCTGAGTGTAGCCGGAGTGACGCCCGCCGCCGAGAGGCCTCAGCAGTCGGCGCAGGGAGCTGGATCGGGTCAGTATCGGCCAGGTACTGCTGGGCGCGGACGAGGCCGTCGTCCAGCGGCTTGCGACGCATCGGGACGCCCGGCGGCACTGACATCGCACCCGCGGCCGGACGGATCACGGTTGGTGAGGTGGACGGCAGTGGCTCGACTCTTCACGCGCCTCGGTCCAGGCCACAACCACAGCAAAGCCCGAGTGCGCATGAAGCTTCCGCGGCCGGGCGGGGGTGCCGTGGCGATCGGTGACGGTCGCCCGCCGGCCATCATCTTGGACGCGGGCCTGGCGTCTAGAGGGCCGCTTCACCCTGGGCAAGATGCCACAGGTCTGCGCAAATTTTGGGCGATGCCGCCCTGAGAACGCCATCAGAGGCCATATCCCCGTCGGGATAGGGGCTCTGATCTGCATAAACGCCTGTGGGCGATACTGGGATCGAACCAGTGACCTCTTCGGTGTGAACGAAGCGCTCTCCCGCTGAGCTAATCGCCCTGACCCTGCTGCCAGTCGGGCAGAGGACACCTTACCCGATGCCCACCGACCTCCCCACTTCACCGTTCGCCAGGGGTTTTGTACTCCGATCGGGTGAACTCGGCAAGTTGGCGTGACAGGAGGCCACGTGCGCCGTCCCCCATTGCGAGAGGGAACGGCCTGACAACCAGCAGCGCGGACGAGCATCGATCCCGCACAGGCCGCCGGACAGCGGAGCAAGCCATGACACAGCACACTGCGGCGGTTCACCAGATGATCACCGCGACCACCGAGATGCTGCTTCTTTCCGATCCGACGATCCCGGCGGTGCACGCGGAGCTGCGCTACTACTGCGACGACCCGTTCGCGGTGCAGATGCTGCTGTCCATCGAGCAGAGCCCGGCCATCTGTTGGATCTTCAGCCGCGATCTGTTGATCAGCGGCGCCACCATGCCGAGCGGGGTCGGTGACGTCCAGGTGTATCCGACACACGACGGCGTGATCATCGAGCTGCGATCCGGCCCATCTGCCGCCGCACTCCTCGCCTACGCCCCCGACGTGGCCGAGTTCATCGACCGGACGCTGGCCGTCGTACCCGTCGACGCGGAGATCGAGCACTACGACATCGACGCTGAACTGACGCAGCTGCCGGTTCACGATCCGCACGACGTGTGAGGTGGCCCGCGCGATCCTGGGGGACCAGGGGGGAATCGCGCGCGTCAACAGCACGGGGTGGGGATGGCAACGGCCGGGCTGGGACCCGGAGCATCGCGGAAGACGGCAGGAGTCCGTCAGTCCGGCCTTACGAGGGGTAGGCCGGCTCCGCAGGGCCCCAGACCCGGCCGGTCCGCGTCAGCACGGCGAAGAGGAAGCGGCGCACCGGTTTGGAGGGCACGTCCGGATTCGGATACAGTGGCCCAGCCATCGCGGCCCTAGGCTGCGACGATAGGCGGACGTAGCGCAGTTGGTAGCGCATCACCTTGCCAAGGTGAGGGTCGCGGGTTCGAATCCCGTCGTCCGCTCGGAAGATGCTCAGGTTTCCTCACCTGGGGGCCTTCTTGGTGGGATGGCCGAGAGGCGAGGCAACGGCCTGCAAAGCCGTGTACACGGGTTCGAATCCCGTTCCCACCTCGCGGCACAACCCGTTCTGCCAGAACGGTGAGGGCGATTAGCTCAGCGGGAGAGCGCTTCCCTGACACGGAAGAGGTCACTGGTTCAATCCCAGTATCGCCCACCAGCATTATCGCAGCTCCGAGCAGGTATCCGACAGTCGAGCAAGATCAAATGTCGAAACCTGCCGAATGAGCAGAGACGCCGGTGCACGCCCGTGCAGCGCTACCGCTGAGCACTACGTCACCAAACGCCGGGTTTCGACCGATTCGAGATGCCGAGTACGCACACTGATACCACGCTGGTGGCGGATTGTCAGACATCGGTGGCGGCCCACCGATCGAGGGGGTTCAGTGCGTATTCGATCCTCGGCGACCTGTCTGGTGCTCGTTCTGGCAGGACTGCTCGTCCCGACCGTCGCCCACGCCGCGGCCACCGTCGCCGTGGCTACCTGTGGCGCGGTGCTCACCACCGACGCCTACCTCAGCACCGATCTGACCTGCCCCGGCCCGAACGGTCTGAGCATCGGCGCCAACATCACCCTCGACCTGCGCCACCACAAGCTCACCGGTCCGGGTTCCACCACCTCCGGCGCGGCCGGCATCGCGATCCTCGACGGATTCAGCGTCCAACTGTCGAATGGGACCGTCCAGAAGTGGGGTACCGGAATCGGGTTCATCGAAACGGATGACACCCCGGCATCGGGGTCGGCGACCGTCACCGATGTGTCGTTCATCTCCGATGGCGCGGGTTCGTCAGGTGGGATGTCCACGACGCTGGTGTTCCGCAGGACCAGGTTCCTGAACAACGGAACCGGTATTGCCGGATCGTGGATGGGGTCCGCCACGGTGAGCGACTCCACCTTCAGGCGAAACCAGTACGGCGTCTCCATCGACGACTCCGGCCTCACCCTGACGAACTCGATAGTCGACCGGAACGACACCGGGGTGTCCTGCTATGACGCCTATTGCCATTTGAATGGCAACTCGATCAGCAACAACAAGATCGGGGCGGCAAACGGCTTCGTCGGCTCATTCGCCATGACGAAGAATGTCATCCGCGGCAACGATGTCGGCGTCACTTCGGGGGGCTACAGCTTCGTCGATCTCAGCTACAACGCTTTCGCCAGGAACAAGACCGGACTGGAGCTATCCTATGGCTTCGGTTCCATTTTCCGGAACTCCTTCATCGCCAACGACGTAGGGTTGACGTCCACCAACTACAGTGATTCCTTCGCGATCGCCACCATCGAGCAGAACGTCGCGTTCTTCAACGGCGACGGCTTCTCTATTACCGGCGTCGGCGACCAATTGAAGGCGAACACCGCGAACCGGAATCACCGGTGGGGTATCAACGCGCCGAACGCCATCGACCTGGGCGGAAACCGGGCATCGGGCAATGGCAACACCCCGCAATGCGTGGGGGTCGCCTGTCCCTGACCGCCCGCCCGGAAAGCCCAGAATCTCCTTCACCCAAATGGGTGACTATCTTCGCTTCGACAACTCCGGAAGACTGGCGTTACGCCCGACGAGACCACAGCGTCGGGCGTGCCAGCCTTCGCGGGGGGCGATTGGGGGACCCCCTCGAACTTCTCGTCGCTGCGCCTAGCGACGCGCGGCGGTCGGCGAGCGGATGGTGAGCCCTCGCCGACCTATCGCCGACCTATCGCCGACCTATCGCCGACGTTCGCGGCTTGCAGAGCCTGATGCGCTCCGGACGCCTGGGCGGCGCTTTCCAACAGTCAGAGTTTCTGCCGGGCGAGCACTTTGCGCTCCACCTGCCGCTCGGCGACGAACGACACGAACGGGATGGTTCCGGCGATGAGCACCCACAGCGTGCCCAGCGGGGACCAGCGGTCCTTGTACGCCAGATCGAACGCCAGGATCACGTAGCCGACGAACAACGCGCCGTGGATGGGGCCCCAGATCGACACCGCGCGGTCGATACCGAACGCGTACTTGAGCACCATGGCGGCACACAGGATCAGCAGTCCCCAGCCCACGATGTAGGCCGCCACCCGGTAGCGCTTGAACGCGGCCATGATCTTCGGCGGCACCGTCGGCGCGCCGGCACCGCCCGAGCCCGGCGGGCGCCCAGCAGGCTCCGGGCCTGCGGACGGAGTGGGGGTGGCAGTGATGTCACCGGACGGTTCAACGGGCACGACGGCGGTCCTCCTCGGCCAGAGCGGCCAATGCTCGGTTGTAAGCGGTCAACTCGGGGTCGTCGACGTCGTCGTCGCCGACGGTCGCCACGGCGATGGTGATGCCCTGGGAAGGGCGCTGGCGGCCGCGGCGCTGCTCCGGCACGGGTGCGATCGCGTCCCCCTCCGTGCCGACCGGGCCGTCGTCGCCAGTGCCGCAGGCGGCCGTCGACCCGGTGTCCGACGCACCGAAATCGCCAGTGGTGTCCGGTTCGTCGTTCGAGGGCGTCGCCGGGCCATCGGGCCAGGCCAGCCGGTCTTCCGCGGCCCCGTCGGGACCGGGGATCTTTTCCATCTCGGGCACCTGGTCCTCGGCGTCCTTGATCACCTCGAGCTGGAGGAATCGCAGCCACATATAGATGAACGCGGCCCCGAAGGCGGGCCACAGCAGGGCGTATCCGAAGTTCTGCGCGGTGCCGTCCGAATCCTGAGTGCGGCCCCACTGCCACCAGCCGAGCCGCAGACAGACCAGCACGGCCAGAAGAACCAGCAGGTGACCGGCTATCCAGCCGGGCCGCAGGAAGCGTCGGTCCACACGTTGACGGTACCGCCGTGCCGCCTGCCTTCGGAACCGACGCGATCGGTGGCGCAGGTGGTCCGGTCGAGCCGGGGCGTCAGGCCGGCCCGCGAGCCTCGCAGAGCGCGGGTGCGGTGCCGCCGAGCACTCCGAGAGTGCGCCGACCGGCGACGCCGGGCAGATCGCTGGCGAGGTCCACGTCCCGGCGCAGGCCGGAGTCAGCGGGGACTTCGATCGGAACCGCCCCGGCGGCCACGTGGCGCGCCAGCGACCCCACGCCGTACTGAGGCACGAGCAACGCGGGAGAGGTCGCGGCCAGCAGCGTGGTGCCGGTCCCCTGCCGGTCGGCGACCACGGCCACCCGGTGCGGTGTGCAGGCGGCGAGCGCCGCGTCAAGCTCGTTCGCCATGAGCGACGGTAGGTCGGCGGGCAGGGTCGCCACCGGTCCCGAGCCGGACACGCCTGACGTCCCAGGACGCGATCGAGCACGGGCGGCGGCGGGACGATCCACACCCAGCGCGGCCAGGCCATCCGCGATCGCGTCGTTCAGATCCCTGGTCCGGGTCAGCAGCACCCGGATACCCGCCAGCTGGCCGATCTCGCGACCGTCGGCCTCGTCCTCGACGACCACCAGCACGTCGGCGACCGCGGCGGCGCCGGCGACGGCCGCGGCGGTGTCCATCGCCATGGCGAGCGTCAGTCGCTGACGGAGCGCGGGATGCACGTCGATCCGGCTCTTGCCGCGGCGGGTTGCCTTGAGCGGCAGCACGACGGACCACATCGGACCGGAACGGATCGCTGGCACCCCGCCATTGTGACGAACCCGCCCCGGGACGCGGCGCACCGGTCCGCGGTGGCTCGACGGCACAGAACGCTCGACCCGTCGGGCAGCGACGGGTCGCGGGACGGACGCCCCCTCTGTCAGCTGTGCTGCACCCGGACCTTCTCCACCTCGACGTCGAACTCGGCCGGCGGGTAGGCCGGATCGAGGGTTTCCAACGTCTCGGTCAGCAACGACGCGACGGCCCAGTTCCGGTACCACTTCCGGTCCGACGGGATCACCCGCCACGGCGCATGGTCGGTGCCGCACTTGTGCAGCGCCGCGGAATAGGCCTCCTGATAGGCGTCCCAATAGGCCCGCTCGTCGACGTCGCCTGGATTGTATTTCCAGTATTTTGTCGGATCCTCCAGCCGGGCAAGCAGCCTCTCTTTCTGCACCTCTTTCGAGATGTGCAGGAAGCATTTGACGACGGTGACGTCCCTTTCGGTCAGTTTCTTCTCGAAATCGTTGATCGCCTGATACCGCTTCGCCCAAACGCTTTCGGGCACCAGTTCGCGGACCCGGGCGATCAGGACGTCCTCGTACTGCGACCGGTTGAAGACACCGATGAATCCGGGTTCGGGGACCTGCTTCTCGATCCGCCACAGGAAATCGTGGGCCAATTCCTCCTGTGTCGGCTTCTTGAAGGTCGCGAAATGCACGCCGTCCGGATCGACCATGCCGAGCACGCTGCCGATCACGCCGTCCTTCCCGGCGGTGTCCATGCCCTGCAGGATCAACAGCACGCTCCGCCTGTGCCCGGCGGTGCTCTGCGCGTAGAGCCGTTCCTGCAGTTCGGCCAGCCGCGGCGTCAACTCGGCCAACGCCTGCGCCGCGTCCGATTTGGACTGCGGGCCGATGGGAGTGCCGCCCGGGTCGATGCGGGTGACGTCCGTGACTCCGGCCGGCACCGCGAACGCCTGGCTCGGCGAGTGCCAATCCCCGCCGCTCGTGGCACCGGTGCCCTCTGCGCGGTTGCCCTCCGAGCCGGTGCCCTTGGACTTGCCCTGCTTGGCCATGGCTCACCCTGACACAACAGCCCCACGGACGTCCGCTAGGCCGACACGGGCTCCATGCGCCGACCTCCGGAGGGGGGCATACACCGTTGGACCACCTGGTTCAGCTCCGCGCTCGCGACACCAACGGTCGTAGGCTGATCGTTCACCCTGCCGGTGACGGCTCACCCGCGGTAGCCGCAGCCAGGCCGCCGGCGGGCGCACGAGAAAGGCACGCCGTCGTGACCGTCACGCCCTCCAGGACCCCGACCCAGGACGATCCACAGACGTTCCTGGACCTGGACGACCGGTGGTGCGCGCACAACTACCACCCGCTGCCGGTGGTGATCGCCTCCGCCCAGGGCGCCTGGGTCACCGATGTGGCAGGCAGGCGGTACCTGGACATGCTCGCCGGGTACTCGGCGCTCAACTTCGGGCACCGCCATCCCGACCTGATCGCCGCGGCGATCAACCAGATGAGCCTGGTGACGTTGACCTCACGGGCCTTTCACCACGATCAACTCGGCCTGTTCTGCGAGGAGCTGGCCGCGTTGACCGGCACCGAGATGGTGTTGCCGATGAACTCCGGCGCCGAAGCGGTCGAATCGGCGGTGAAGGTGGCCCGGAAATGGTCGTACCGGGTGAAGGGTGTCCCGGAGAATCGCGCCCAGATCGTCACCGCCGGCGGCAACTTCCATGGCCGCACCTTGACCATCGTGTCCTTCTCCGACGATCCGGTCGCCACCGCCGACTACGGCCCCTTCACCCCCGGTTTCGTCACCGTGAAATACGGCGACGCACAGGCCGTGGAAGCGGCGATCACCCCGGACACCGCCGCGATCCTGCTGGAACCGATCCAGGGCGAGGCCGGTGTGGTGGTGCCGCCGCCGGGCTACCTGGCGGAGGTGCGCCGGCTGTGCGACGAACACCACGTGCTGTTCATCGCGGACGAGATCCAGTCCGGCCTCGGCCGCACCGGCACCGTGCTGGCGCTGGACCAGGAGGGCGTCCGGGCCGATCTCTACACGCTCGGTAAGGCCCTCGGCGGCGGGATCCTGCCGGTGTCCGCGGTGGTCGGCCGGCGTGACGTCCTCGGCGTGCTGCAGCCCGGTCAGCACGGGTCGACGTTCGGCGGCAATCCGCTGGCCTGCGCCGTCGGCCGGGCCGTCATCACGCTGCTCGGCACCGGTGAAATGCAAGGCCGGTCAGCCGATCTCGGCACGCACTTGCACGCCAGGCTCGCCGAACTGGTCGGCAAGGGACTGGCGGAGGTGCGCGGCCGCGGGCTGTGGGCCGGCGCGGAACTGTCGCCACGGATCGGGCCGGGGCGGCCGGTCAGCGAGGAGTTGGCGCGCCGCGGGATCCTGGTCAAGGAAACCCACGAGACGACGCTGCGGTTCGCGCCACCGCTGGTGATCACTCGCGGCGAGATCGACCTCGCCGTCGACACTCTCGCCGACGTACTGACCGGTTTCTGACGGCGGCCCCCTTGCGTCCTGCAGAACGCGTACTGCGCAGGACGCGGGGTTCAGCCGGCGTCGCGGGCCAGCGCCAGCAACCGCGACGTCGCCCGCAGGTACTTCTTGCGGTAGCCGCCCTTGATCATCTCGGGGGTGAAGATGGCATCCAGCGGGGCACCGGACGCGCGCACCGGGATCGACCTGTCGTACAACCGGTCGATGAGCACCACCCAGCGCAACGCGGACGACTGGTCGTCCAGCGGACGCACCCCGGACAGGTGCGCGGTGCTGATCCCGTCGACCAGCCGTCCGTAGCGGGACGGGTGCAGCTGTGCCAGGTGGTCGGTGAGCGGGTCGAACGCGTCCAGGCTGGCGCCGGTCATCGCCGACGCGGCCGCGCGTAGGGCGTCGTCGGCCATCGGCGGCGGCGCCTTGGCCAGCCCGGCATGCCTGAAGTCCGGCCCGTCGACCCGCAGTGTCTCGAAACGTGCCGACAGTGCATGGATCTCGCGCCGGAAGTCCTCCGCGGCGAATCGGCCCTCACCCAGCTTGTCGGGCAAGGTGTTGGACGTCGCCGCGAGCCGGACGCCGGCATCGGACAGCTGGCCGAGCAACCGCGTCATGAGCATGGTGTCGCCCGGGTCGTCCAACTCGAACTCGTCGACCGCGAGCAGCCTGTGCCCGGACAGCCGGCGCACAGTTTCGACGAACCCGAGCGCCCCGACCAGATGGGTGTATTCGACGAAGGTGCCGTAGGCCTTCGGCGCCGGCACCTGATGCCAGAGCGAGGCGAGCAGGTGCGTCTTGCCGACCCCGAAACCACCGTCCAGGTAGTACCCGCCGGTGACGGCGGCGGCCTTGCGGAACAGCCCGCGCCGCGGCGGGGTGCTGATCTGATCGGCGAACTCCGTCAGCGCGCGCACCGCTCCCGCCTGCGACGGCTCCGCCGGGTCAGGGCGATAGGTGCCGAACCGAACAGCACCGAAACGCGGCGGCGGCTCCAGTCCGATGACCAGCTCCTCGGGACTGATCACCGGAAACAGCTCGGCCAGCTGCACGACGGACACGATCGCAGCCTATGGGCGAATCGGACCGAGCTCGCCCGCGGGTCCCGTCCCTCACCGCCGGCCGTGATACGGATGGTGGGGTGTATCCCGACCGCGGCGACCTGGACACCCCGCAGGAGCGATCCGTCCCCGCGCAAGCAGAAGAGGCGCAGGTGGTCCCCTGGTCGCCAGCACAGCCCGACGACGACACCCTGGCCCGCTGGTACCGCTGGCCCGAACCGTCAGACGGCGACGCCGGTGCCGATCGCGCGGTCGTCCGGGCGAACATGGTCGCGTCGCTGGACGGCGGGACCACCGTGCACGGCCGTTCCGGCGGGCTGGGCAACGCCGCCGACGAGCACCTGTTCGCGCTGCTCCGGGACCTGGCAAACGTGGTCCTGGTCGGCGCCGGCACCGTGCGCGCCGAGCGCTACGGCGGTATCCGGCTGACCGAGGAACGGGCGGCACGGCGGCTGCGCTGGGGCCTTTCGGCCAGTCCCCCGCCGATCGCCGTGGTCACCTCCCGGGGGCTGGATCCACAGTCCCCGTTGTTCACCGACACGGTGACGCCACCGATCGTCATCACCACCCCCGCCGGCGCCGGGCAGGTGCCCCCCGGCGTCCAGGTGATCAGCTCGAACTCAGACCAGGTGGACCTCGCTGCCGCGTTGCGCACGTTGCGGCAGAACGGCTTTCGTCATGTGCACTGCGAGGGCGGACCGGCCCTGCTCGCCACGCTGGTCGCCGAGGGTCTGCTCGACGAGCTGTGCCTGACCATCTCGCCGATGCTGCTCGGGACCGGGTCGGCACCGATGGTGCCGACCCGGCTCGGAGAGAGTGTGCGCTGGTCGCTGGACGGTGTGCACGTCGTCGGGGACCACCTGTTCACCCGATACCGGTGGCTCGCGGTTCCGGGCACCCCGGACCGAACCGGAGCACTCCGGTGAGTCCGGTGCGTCCGGTGAGTCCGGTGCGTCCGGTGAGTCCGGTGAGTCCGGTGAGTCCGGTGAGTCCGGTGAACCCCGTTCCTGGCCACCGGCCCGGCCGGACCCACGCGGGCCGGGCCATGGCGTTGGTGGTGACCCTTTCGCTGCTCACCGCGTGCACCCTAGGGCCGTCGCAGCGGCCCGGGCTGGCGACGTCCGGGACCGGCGCGCCGCCACCGTCCGCCACTTCCGGCTCGGGCGTGCCGCTGGGACCGGGCGGGCCTGGGCAACAATCCGACCCGATCCGCTGGTCGGCGTGCAGCGACGTCGACCCGACCGACCCGGCGACCGGCACGAAGTTCACCGTCGAATGCGGTTCGGTGGTGATCTCGCGACCGTCCGGAGATCCGTTCGGCGATCAGGTCATCGAGTTGAGCAGGGCGCGCGCGGCCGGCGTGCCCGACGACGCGCCCAACCTGCTCGTGCTGTCCGGTGAGCCCGGGCAGAACGGCCGTGACCGGGTCGCCTCCGTGGCCGGCGCGCTGTCACCGGCGGTCCGCGACAAGGTCGCGGTGATCGCCGCCGACCTGACCGGAACCGGTCAGTCGGCGCCCGTCAACTGCCTGTCCGGCAACGATTCCAGGGCCATCGTCTCGCTCGGCGCCGACCCCACCGAGCCCGCGGCAGGAAACCTTCTTGCCGACCTGTCGCGGTCGCTGACCTTCGAGTGCGGTGACCTCGCCGGCGCCGGGCTGTCCTTGCTGAACACGACCGCGGCCACCGACGACCTGGACACCGTGCGAGCGGCGTTGGGCACTCCCACACTCGACGTGCTCGGCGTCGGTTACGGCGCCACGCTGGCGGCGATCTACGCGGATCGGTACCCGGGCCGGGTCGGGCGGATGGTGCTGGACGCGCCGACCAACCCGCTCGATCCGATGGACACCACCGCGGCGGCCGTGGCCCGCGCATCGGAGAAGGCGCTCGACGCCTTCGGCGCGGCCTGCCCGACGTTCACCGGCGGCTGCCCGCTCGGCGCCGACCCGCGGGACACGATCACTCAGCTGGTAGCGAAACTGGACGCCTCGGAATCCCTCGGCACTGGGCGGGCAACGGGCGGAACCGTGCTGTTCGCCCTGCTGATGGCGCTCGGGGAGATGGCCGCCTGGCCCGAACTGGCCGCTGCGCTGGCGTCAGCGGTGCAGGGCGACACCACGCCGGTGGAAGACCTGTTGGACCGGCAGCTGGGACTCGACGGGAGCACGGACTGGCTCATCGGGTCGATCATCTACCGCTGCAACGACAGCTCGCTGCGCATCTCGCAGGCGCAAATCAGCGAGGCGGTCAACGCGGTGAAATCCGACGCACCGCTGTTCGGCCCCTTCACCACCGGGCTGGTAGGCCTCTGCGCCAGCTGGCCGGCTCCAGAAACCGCGCTCGGCGCGGTGACCGGGAGCGGCGCCCCGCCGATCCTGGTGCTCGGCGCGGTGGGCGACCCTTTCGCACCCTACGAGGGGGTCCAATCGCTGGCGGGTCAGCTCGCCTCGGCCGGTTTGGTCAGCTGGCAGTCCGGCGAGCACGGTAGTTATCCGGCCAGCCCGTGCGTGACCGGCATCGTGGACGCCTACCTGCTCGGCGGCACCATGCCCGACGTCGGCGCCCTGTGCCCGCCCTGACGGTGTTGGCGCGTGCGGCGGCGCCGTATCCGAGGCAAGGGCAAGCACCGCCAACACCGCCGTCGACCCGCATCGGACGGCGTGGTGTTCCGCCGGCCCTCGACAGCCGCCGTATGGTCGCCAGAATGATCGTGTCGACAACCGTCGCGGGTCCGGCGGAGTTCCGGCGGGCCGTTTCCCGCCTGGACGCCGCCCGGCTACGGCGGGAGGTCGAGATCGGTGCGCTGCCCGCTCCCGGTCGGTTGGCACCCTTCAGCCACGCCATTGCTGCGACGCTTTACGCCCCCGATAGCGACACGGAGTCAGCGTCGGGACGCATGATCCTCTTGTACGACCCGGATGGCGTAGACGCTTGGGGGGGCACTCTTCGTATCGTGGTGTTCGCCACGTGCGAACTCGACATCGAAATCGCTCAGGATCCGCTGCTTCCTGAGGTCGCCTGGAGTTGGCTGACCGAATCTCTGGACGGCAGCGGCGCCGGCTATTCGGCCCTGGGTGGCACCGTCACCGCGACGTCGTCGACCAGATTCGGCGATATCGCAGGTCCACAGCGCGCAGATGATCTTGAGCTGCGTTCCTCGTGGACCGCGGACGAAAACACCGATCTCCACTTGCAGGGCTTCGCCGACTTTCTGGCCGCCGCAGCGGGCCTACCACCGGAGGGGGTTACCGTCCTTTGACCCGACAACACCACCGAATCGGGTGAGACCCGATAGTGTCGGCGAGTACTAGCCGATCAGGGTGCTTGACCACGGACGGGCGCAGGGCAGACACTACGGGTGACAACAAATCGACTCAATCAGGCGGTGCAGGTGTGGGGGCTAAATCGCTCGCACCTCGCGCATCGCGTCCGGATGATGGTGTCACCGCGCAATCGGTTGGCAGGGTGGGAGGACTCCGGTGAGCAGCTTGTCTGTCGGAATCGGGGCAAACCCTTACAGGCGGGTAGAGGAAGCGCGACCCAACTCGCTCTTGCCGTCCCAGCGATCGCCGTTGCGGGAAACTCCGATGGTGCCGCTGCGGATGGCAACGGTGCTGGTGGTGGACCCGGACCGGGCCACAAGGGAACCGCTGCGCACCAGCCTGGCGGAGATCGGGATCGGCAGGATCCTGGAGGCCTCGTCGGTCGCATCGGTGGAGGACCTGGTGTCCCGCCAGGTGCGCGGTGACCTGGCCCTGGTGAGCCTTCAGCTGGGTCTGGACGCCGGCCGGGTGGTGCACGCCCTGCGCGAATCCGGCTGGCCTCGAGTCGTCGCGCTGGCGCCCACTGCCGAAATCGGCCCGGTCATCGACGCCGTCGGCGCCGGAGTCAGCGGTGTGCTGATCGGCCGGCGTGCCAATCCGGCCGCGGCGAGCATCCCCAGCACGATTCACGACCTGTCGACCCGGGAGATCGAGGTCATCCGGCTGGTTGCCGACGGCAGGTCCAACAAGTGGATCGGCGAGCAGCTGTCGTTGTCGGCGCTGACCGTCAAGAGCCATCTGGCAAGGATCGGTCGCAAACTGGGCACCGGCGATCGCGCGCACATGGTGGCGCTCGCGATGCGCGCCGGAGTCGTTTCCTGACCGGTACCGGCTCGGCGCGCCTGGGATGACCCCGGATCGTCCGCAGCGCTGTACGTTCCGCTGGTGTCTGCACCACGCGAACCCACCGAGCTGGCTGGGGTGACGGCGCAGGATCTGCCCGTCATTCCGGGCACTGCGGGCATTGCGGGCGGTTCACCGGCACCCACGGATAAACCGCCCACGGACGGCGAGCCTGCCGACGCCGGCCCGGTCCCGCTGCTGGTTCCCGCCGGCCCGGTGGCCGGTCCGATCACCGATCCGGGCGAACTCGCCGAGTGGGCGGCGCGACTCGGTTCCGGGTCCGCTGACCCCGTCGCCCTGGACGCCGAGCGCGCGTCGGGATTCCGGTACGGCTCCCGGGCCTACCTGGTGCAGCTGCGCCGGACGGACGTGGGCACGGCCCTGCTGGACCCGATCGCGCTGGGCGACCTGAGCGTGCTCGACGAGCCACTGTCCCGGTCCGAGTGGGTGCTGCACGCGGCCAATCAGGACCTGCCATGCCTGGCCGAGGTCGGGATCCGCCCCCGCCGGCTGTTCGACACCGAACTGGCCGGCCGGCTGGCCGGGCTGCCCAGGGTGGGTCTTGGTCCGCTGGTAGAGCAGATTCTCGGTCTGCAACTGCGCAAGGGTCACGGCGCAGCGGACTGGTCGACGCGCCCCCTACCGCACGACTGGCTGGTCTATGCGGCACTGGATGTCGAGGTGCTGATCGAGCTGCGGGACAAGATGGAGGCGCTGCTGCGGCGGCAGGGCAAGTGGGAATGGGCACGTCAGGAATTCGAGTCGATCGTGCTGACCCCACCGGCGGTGCCGCGAACCGACCCGTGGCGCCGTACGTCCGGCATGCATCGGATCACCGACCGCCGCGCGCTGGCCGTGGTGCGGGAACTATGGGAGAGCCGGGACCGGATCGCCCGCCGTCGTGACGTGGCGCCGCACCGGATCCTGCCGGATTCGGCGATCATCGCGGCGGCCACCGCACGCCCGACCAGCGTGTCCGCGCTCACCGCGCTGCCGGTGTTCGCCGGTCGGATGCAGCGCCGGAACGCCGACGTCTGGCATTCCGCGATCGCCCGGGCGATGTCCATGGCCACCGAGAATCTCCCGGCGTCCCGCCCACCGGCGGAGGGCCCGCCGGCACCCGCCAAGTGGGCCGCCAAGGACCCTGACGCGGCCGCACGATTGCAGGCCGCCCGGTCCGCGCTGGGCGAATTGAGCGAGCGGATCGGGACGCCGGTGGAGAACCTGCTGTCCCCCGACACCGTCCGTCGCGTCCTGTGGGAGCCGCCGGCCGACGGTGACGTCGCCCGCGTACTGGCCGGACGCGGCGCCAGGCCGTGGCAGATCGAACTGACCGCGCCGCTGCTGACTGCCGCGCTGGACGCGCGAGCGGGTGGCCAGCGACAAGTTACTGGCGAGTAGCTTTGGCGTTAGGATGGCCGGAGGGCCGGCCGCAGAGTTATGACGGCACCTGACGGCAACCGCTACCGCGCCCGCACCCCCGCCCCGATCTGCAGGGCGGTCGGTACCCGGCGCCAGCCCAGAGAAGGAGTACCCGTGGCCACAGCAGCACCCGCAATACCGGCGGATACCGGACCCGCCCGCACCCTGCGGGACGTGGTGTTCGTCGAAGGCGTCCGGACCCCGTTCGGCAAGGCCGGCGAGAAGGGTCAATACGCCGATACCCGCGCCGACGACATGGTCGTCAAAGTGATCAGGGAACTGCTGCGCCGCCAACCGGGATTGCCGCCCGAGCGGATCGACGAGGTCGCCATCGCGGCCACCACGCAGACCGGAGACCAGGGGCTGACCATCGGCCGGACATCCGCGATCCTGGCCGGACTCCCCCGTTCCGTCCCTGGCTTCGCCATCGACCGGATGTGCGCCGGCGCGATGACGGCGGTGACCACCGTGGCCTCCGGCATCGCGGTGGGCGCGTACGACGCGGCGATCGCAGGCGGTGTCGAGCACATGGGACACCACCCGATCGGCGAGGGCGCCGATCCGAATCCGCGGTTCGTGTCCGACCGGCTGGTCGACCCTTCCGCGCTGAACATGGGCTCCACCGCCGAGAACCTGCACGACCGTTACCCGCACCTGACCAAGCTGCGCGCGGACGCGTTCGCCGCCGCCAGCCAGGAGAAGTACGCCAAGGCGCTGGCCAACGGCAAGATCACTCCTGACCTGGTGCCGGTCGCCACCCGCTCCGTCGAACTCGGCTGGGGTCTCGCCGGATCCGATGAGATGGCCCGCCCGGGAACAACTCTCGAGGTACTGGCCGCGCTGCGCACGCCGTTCCGGCCACACGGACGGGTCACCGCCGGGAACTCCTCGGGGTTGACCGACGGCGCCACCGGGTGCCTGCTCGTCTCCTCCGACGTGGCCGGCGAGCTCGGCTTGCCGGTGCGGATGCGGATGGTCGGCTACGCCTTCGCCGGGGTCGATCCGGAAACCATGGGCACCGGACCGATCCCGTCCACCGAGAAGGCCTTGGCGAAGGCCGGTCTGACAATCCAGGACATCGGGCTGATCGAGATCAACGAGGCGTTCGCGGTCCAGGTTCTTGCGTTCACCGACCATTTCGGGCTGGCCGACGACGACGAACGGATCAACCCCTACGGTGGCGCGATCGCCATGGGTCATCCGCTGGCGTCCTCCGGTGTCAGGCTGATGACTCAGCTCGCCCGGCAATTCGCCGAGCGACCGGACGTCAAGTACGGAATCACCACGATGTGCGTCGGACTGGGCATGGGCGGCACGGTGATCTGGGAGAACCCGCACTACGGCAGCGATTCCGAGAATGACGCTGTTGAGGACACCGAGACCGACCGAGCCGACCAGACCGCTCACACCACTGCCGCCGGGAGCACCCTGTGACCACCATCGAGAAGGACCGGACCGCGACCGCGCCGGACGCCGGCGCCAATGCCGACCTACTGGCAGCGCGGCCGGAGGTCGTCACCAAGGCCATCACCCGGCTGATCGAGGTGCCATCGGCCGGTGCACCAGACAAATCGATCACCGTCGCGTTGATCACCCTGGACAACGGCAAGGACCACACCCGGCCGTCCACCTTCGGCCCGTTGGGGCTGGCCAGCCTGGACGCCGCGATCACCACCGCCATCGACGCGCGGCCGGACGCGATCGCCGTCACCGGGAAGCCGTTCGTCTTCGTGGTGGGCGCCGACCTGTCGCAGATCGGCTCGATCGGCGACCGCGCGGTGGCGGAGGACATCACGGCCTTCGGGCAGCGAGTGTTCCGGCGGCTGGGCACGAGCGACATCCCGACATTCGCGTTCGTCAACGGCGCGGCGATGGGCGGCGGCCTGGAATTGGCGCTGCACTGCCGGTACCGGACACTGGCGTCCAACGCCGCTGCCATCGCCTTTCCCGAGGTATTCCTTGGCATCCTGCCCGGGTGGGGCGGCACCCAACTGCTGCCGCGGATCGCCGGGCCGGACAACGCCGTCACCGTGATCGTCGAGAACGCGCTGAACCAGAACCGGATGATGAAGCCGAAGGACGCGCTGCGGCTCGGCGTGGTCGACATCGTGCTGGATGCCGCCGACTATCTCGAGCAGTCGCTGGCCTGGCTCGCCGGCGTGCTCGACGGCTCGATCACCGTGACGCGCAACGAGTTCACCGACGCCGGCGACGACGAATGGACCGCGGCCCTGGAGCGCGGAAAGATGGTCGCGGACATGCGGACGCACGGCCACGCGCGTTCGCCGTACCGCGCGCTGGAGCTGATCGAGCTGTCCCGCACCACCGACCTGGACGCCGGACTCGTCGCGGAGCGAACAGTGCTCACCGACCTGATCATGTCGCAGGAGTTCCGCGCCGGGGTGTACGCGTTCAACCTGGTACAGAAGCGTTCTCGCAAACCCGCGGGTGCTCCCGACCCGTCGCTGGCCCGGCGGGTCAGCAAGGTCGGCGTCATCGGTGCCGGGCTGATGGCCTCCCAACTGGCGCTGCTGTTCGCCCGGCAGTTGCACGTTCCGGTGGTGATCACCGATGTCGACCAGGCCAGGCTGGACAAGGGCCTGGCGTCGGTGCAGCGGGAGATCGAGAAGCTGAAGGGCAAGGGCCGCATCAACTCTGACGAGGCCAACCGACTGACCGCGCTGGTCAGCGGTTCGCTGGACTACGCGGCCTTCGCCGA
>JGI20202J14951_1000067_pt1 | contig 17638 bp, 11 predicted proteins | sample NGESurshal092012_8_FD_14951 | JGI IMG/M metagenome (IMG submission 14951)
TCGAACCCGCCGCCTGAACCAACGATGCACGTCGTCAACGGCCCAGCCCACAGCTCGGCCGGCGGACCAAGGCGCCGTGGTCACCTTCATTTTCGGATTAGGTCGTCCTCGACGCGAAAGGGCCGGAAACGGTGATCAGCCGAGGCCACCCCACCCGTCGCCACCGTCAGCGGCACGAGCGGGCAAGGCGCGGCGTGACGGGCAAACCGGTATGCGCCGTCAGAGCGACGCCTCCTGATCACAGCGGCGCCGCAGGTCGGCACGGAAAGTCGGATCGGACAAGCTACCCAGCCCATCAAGCATGACCCAACTGAACGACCAACAGGCAGTCCAACAACTGCCGGCAAACCACGCCAAACCGGTCGGCAGCGTCCTAGCGCTCCCGCACCACCCGCCCCGCCGCCCAGTCCGGCTGGTCGGACCGCCGCACCCCGCCGTCAGCGCCGAAGATCAGGAACGAGTCGAAGGTGCGGGCGAATGCCCGGTCGTGCGTGACGGCGACAACTGTGCCGTCGAACGCGTCAAGCGCCAGTTCCAACGCCTCGGCCGAATGTAGGTCGAGATTATCGGTGGGCTCGTCCAGCAAGAGCAGCGTCGCGCCGGACAACTCCAACAGCAGGATCTGCAACCGGGCCTGCTGACCGCCGGACAGCGTCTCGAACACCTGCTCACCGGCGCGGGCCAGGCCGTATCGGTCCAACGCCCGCGCCGCCTGTTCCCGCCCCATCCCGGCTCGGTGCTCTGTCCCCCGGTGCAGGATCTCCAGCAGCGTCCGGCCGGTCAGCTCGGGATGCGCATGGGTCTGCCGGAAGAACCCCGGACGCACCCGCGAGCCCAGCACGGCGCTCCCGGTGTGCGGAACGGCCGGCACATCGTCATCGGAGACCGGTTGGTGTTCCACTCCGGGGTCCGACCCGCCGCGGGCCAGTAGCCGAAGGAAATGCGATTTTCCCGAACCGTTGGACCCGAGCACCGCTACCCGGTCGCCGTAGAACACCTCCAGATCGAACGGCCGCATGAGCCCGGTCAATTCCAACCCCGCGCACACCACCGCCCGCTTGGCGGTCCGACCGCCGGACAGCCGCATCCGGACCTTCTGCGTCAGCGGCACCGCCTCCGGCGGCCCGGCCTCCTCGAACTTAGCCAGACGGGTCTGTGCCGCTTGATATCTCGACGCAAGGCCATCGTTGTAGGCTGCCTTGGTCTTGTACATCAGCACCAGCGCCTTGAGCTTGGCGTGCTCTTCGTCCCACCGCCGGCGCAGTTCCTCCAACCTGGAGTTCCGGTCGTCCCTGGCCTGGCGATAGGTAGTGAACGACCCGCCGTGCACCCAGGACACCGCCCCGGCGATCCCCGGTTCCAACGTCACGATGCGGGTCGCGGCACGCGCCAGCAGTTCGCGATCGTGGGAGATGAGCAGCACCGCCTTCGCGGTTGCGGCGAGCCGCTCCTCCAGCCATTGCTTGGCCGGCACATCGAGGTAGTTGTCGGGTTCGTCAAGCAGCAGCACCTCGTCCGGCCCGCCGAGCAGAAGTTCCAGGACGAGCCGCTTCTGCTCCCCGCCCGACAGGCTGGTCACCGCACGGTACTTCGCCCGGTCGTACGGCACTCCCAGTGCAGCCACCGTCGCCACGTCGAAGCGCGTCTCATGCCCGTACCCATCGACGTCCGCCCAATCTGCCAACGCGTGCGCATACTGCAACGAGACCTGATCCGAATCATCGGTCATCATCTCGAGCTCGACGGCGTCCAGCGACGCGGCCACCGTGCGCACCGGCTCCGGCGACACCGACAGCAGCAGGTCACGCACGGTCGAGGAGTCGCGCACCGAGCCGATGAACTGCGGCATCACCCCGAGGCTGCCAGAACGGACCACACTGCCATCCTCGCAAGGGATCTCGCCCGCGATGATGCGCATGATCGTGGTCTTGCCGGTGCCGTTGGGGCCGATCAGGGCGGTGACGGATCCGGGTCCCGTGCGGAACGAAACATCGGCCAGCAACGGCCTGCCGTCGGGCAGGCTGTAGCTGACGCCACTGGCTTCGATGTGTCCCACGCGGTCAGCCTGGGTGAGCGGACCATCTCCGTCAATTCCGTTACCGTTCGATCCTGGCAGGTTCCGTTGCCGTATCCGGCCCGTTGCCACCGCAGGGCCACACGACCGTGGATTCACCCGAACGTCCGTATCGCGCCGGTTCGGCGCGTGACCGATACCGTACGGGACGTGACTGCCGCTTTGTCCTCGGCATCGTTCTTGTCGTGGTCATCCGATGACGGTCGCCGCCTGGAAACGGTCAGGGTGGTGATCACCGAGCGCGGGCTGCGCGCGAGCGGCTACCTGGTCGTCGTCGGCCGGGCAAGCCTGGGTGCGTCGTACTCCCTGCTCTGCGACTCCACGGGTCGGACCCGCCGGCTCACCGTTCGCAGCGACTCGCTGACCAGCGAACGCGGCCTGTCCCTGACCCGCACACCCGGCGGGCCGTGGCTCGACGGCGCGGGGAAATCACCACCGATGCCCGACCTCGACGTGGCCTTCGACATCGACTTGAATGCCAGTGCGTTCACCAATTCACTTGCCATTAGACGACTCGGTCTGCACCAGCGGTACGGCGAGGAGTCGATCACCGTCGCCGAGATTGCCGTCCCCGACCTCGCCGTCGAACCCGTCCAACACCGCTACAAGACCATCGAGGTGTCGGCCGACGGCGCGCGGATCGACCATCACGGGCCCTCCGGGCATCACGAGATCACTGTGGACCGAAAGGGTTTCGTGGTCAATGTGCCGCGCCTTTCCTATCGCTTAGGCTGACAGGGTGCACGCCGGGGGCAGGGACCGCCCCGCAGACCCGGCTGACCGGTCCGGCTTGAAGGGAATGACCGTGGTCGATTTCGACGAGTTGAAGAATTAGGCGCAGGAGCTCGCGGCGCAGCATTCGGACACGATCAAACAGGGCATCACCAAAGCCGGCGATTTCGTCGGCGAGAAGGTGGGGCACGACAAGGTCGACCCGGTCCAGGACAAGCTCCACGGCCTGGTCGACAAGGTTGCCGGTCGTGAGGATCCTCCTGCCCCGCAGACCCCACCGACAACGCCGGCGTGACGGGGCGGGCATGAGCCCGACGGTCTGGGGTTGTGCTGGGGAACTTCCGGGACCGTCGGCCGGCATGCTCCACTCACCTGAAATGACACATATCCGTGTTATTTCCATCAACTCTGCTATCGTCAGCGGGTGCCGTACGACGCGCAACTGACCTTCGCCGACCACGTCGGCCGTTTCTATGCGCGCCAGTACGCTTTCCCGCCGATGGCGGGACGCCTGCTGGGGTACCTGTTCGTCTGCGATCCCCCGCAGCAGACCATCGACGAACTTGGTGAGGCGTTGTTGGCGAGCCGGAGCGCCATCACCGGCGCGGTGAAGCTGCTCGAGGGTTACCGGATGGTGCGGCGAACTCGGGTCGCCGGTGAGCGGATGGACCGGGTGAGTCTTGATCCGGCGAGTCAGCAGCCGCAGAACTTTGATTCAGCCATTCACACGGAGCATGCGGCGCTGTTCCGGGAGGGATTGGCGCTACTGGCCGATGCTCCGTCGGATCGTCGCGCCCCGCTGGAGGAAATGGTCGCGCTGGCCGAGTTCCTCAGCGAGCGACTGCCCGCGCTGCGGACTGAATGGCAGACGCATCGCGATCAGCTGCTGGCTGCGGGAACGCTGCCCAGTCCGCTCGATCCCCCGCGCACCCCGGAGCAGTCGCCGGGCGAAACCCACCACCGACAACCATCGAAAGGTCCTGCATCATGACTGATCCCGATCTGGCCGCACTTCGCGAGCGGGCCGACAACGGTAGCGCGGAAGCGGCCGACGAACTGATCGAGCTTGCCACCGAGCGCGGCGACATCGACGAGTTACGTCGCCTTTCCGACCGTGGCAACGGCACGGCGACCGACCAGCTCATCGAGCTCGCCGGCGAAAGCGGTGACGCCGACGAGCTCAGGCGCCTCGCCGACCGCGGGAACTCCGATGCGGCCGACCAGCTCATCGAGCTCGCCACCGAGCGCGGCGACATCGACGAATTGCGGCGCCTTTCCGACCGCGGGAACGGCACGGCGACCGACCAGCTGATCGAACTCGCCACCGAGCTGGATGACCTGGACGAGTTGCGCCGGCTCGCCGGCGGGGGCAATACGACCGCCGCCGAGGTGCTCGCGGAACTCATTGCCGAATAGCCGACCGAGCAGTGGGTCACCGAGCAGTGGGTCACCGAGCAATGGGTCACCGAGCAATGGGTCACCGAGCAGTGGGTCACCGAGCAGTGGGTCACCGAGCAGTGGGTCACTGAGCAGTGGGTCACTGGGCGGTGGTCAGGAGCGCTGCCGACAACCCCGCAAACGCGTCCATCACGAGACAGCCCCTCGGCGAGTATCTGCCGAGCGGCCATCTCGTCACGCGGTCGTTGCTACCAGCCGAGGAACCGCGAGCGCACAGGCGCCCCCGCTCAGGTTCCACGCACCGTGGTTTGTGCCGACACAGCGGGGGGTCACCGGCGGAGGTGGCGGTGACGGCGCCGGTGTGCTGGTCGGCGGCGGGTCGTTGCTCACGCATGAGACACGCCAGCACCGGGATCCGTCCGTCTGGTCACCGACGACCGCACCCGCAAACACCGGCGTTGGCGGCCAGCAGGCCCGCCGAGAATGCGATGATCATCAGCAGACTTGCGGACTATGACCTGGGCTTTCATCTGCGCGCAGCGCCACGCCGGGCCGCCACCATCGTCGGGGCGATCACTGTCGCGACCAGTGCGCGGCACCCGGGGCCGCCGACATCGAAATTTCCGACACCGCCATCAGCCCGGCAGTTATCGCGGCGATCAAGGCCCTGCAGGCGGACCTTCGCCTGCGAAGAACCTCGTCCATGTCCTGCCTTCCAGCAATGCGGATCATGAACTGGAGTACGCAGGGATTTCCCATCCGGTTCTCAGCCGTTGCTGCTCAGGCACTCTCCCAGCCTGCGGGGTGCCACGCCGCCGTCTCAGCCCCGCGAGACAGTCGACCCCGCCGACGCCCGACGATCCGCCGCCGCTACCCGAGTCGTCGACTGAGCTGCCGGAAGCACAGCCGGCAGCTCAGTCGGCAGCTCAGTCGCGGCGGCCTGGATCCGTTTGACGGACACCGGGATGGCGGTCCGCATCGGCTGGGCGAAAGAGGCGATCCGGTATTCCTGCAGCATCCTGCGAACGGCCTGCACGTCCTGATCACCTCCGCGCTCCGGCGGCAGTCCGCCGATCTTGTCCTCTACAAACCCTGTGAGCGAATGGATCTCGGCCAATCGTTGGCGATCGCGCGCGGGGTTGTCGCGGACCCGGCCGGCCCGCACGCCCAGGGCCTGCACGTACCGGGTGAGGTCGGGCAGGTGCGCCGCGCCGGTGCGGGTGATGAAGCCACGGGCTATGGCCGCGGCGAGCTGGGCGCGCATGTCGGCCAGCAGGTCGGGGACCGCCGCGCCGGCCGGACCCTCGGCGAGTGCGTCGATCGCCCGGGCCGCATCGTGCGCCGCGCGCAGCGCCTGTTCGGCGGCGACGACGACGTCGCGCACCGAACGATGCAGGTGCGGGGTGATCTTGGCGTTCAGGGCGGCGAACGCCGCCGCAGTCCAGACCGGGCCGCCCGCCCAGTCGAGCAGCGCGTCGATGGCCGCCTCGGTCGCATCGGTCACCAATGACCCGACCGAACCATAGGGAGTGGCGGCCAACGTCAACAGCTGATCGCGGGACAGCGAGTTCCGCAGGTGGGCCAGCGGCGGCGGCGCGTCCAGCATCAGCAGTCTGCGCGTCCCGCCGCGCATTGCCCTGGCCTGATCGGCGGCCGAGGCGAACACCGTGACACCGACCGTCCTTCCCTCGTCGACCAGCGCCGGATAGCCCTCCACCTGGTGGCCGTCGACGGAACTGGTGACGGTCCGGTCGAGACCGCCGGCGGGGAACTCAGTCAATGCTGTGAACTCGACCATTCCGGACGCGGTGGCCACCGCCTTGCGCACGTCGGACTTCAGGGTGTCCTGCAACTCTGGGAGATCCTTCCCGGAGCCGACCGGCCGGCCGTCGGCGTCCACCACGGTGAACGTCATCCGCAGGTGGTCGGGGATCTTCGACAGGTCGAAATCCTGCTGCCTGACGACGATGCCGGTCATCGAGGTGAGTGTGGCCGCCAGCGCCGCGGGCAGCGAACCCGCGGCCGGGAACCCGGAACCGCCGGCCTCGATCCGGGACAGTGCCGCGGCCGCGAAGTCGGGGGCAGGAACGAAGTTGCGCCGCAACGTCTTCGGCAGCGAGCGGATCAGTGCCACCGCCAGATCACTGCGCAGGCCTGGGATCTGCCTCTCGAACGCGGCGGGGTCGACCCTGGCCAGCACGGCGAGCGGGATGGTCACGGTCACCCCGTCGTCCGGGCGCGACGGGTCGAACACGTAGTCGAGGTCGAGGTCGACGCCGCCGGAGGTGAACCGGTCGGGATAGGCCGCGGCGTCGAAACGTTCGGCGCCGGCGGCGATCAGCATGTCGGGGGTGAGGGTGAGCAGGTCCGGCTGGCTCCGCTGGGCCTTCTTCCACCAGGAGTCGAAGTGCCGTCCGGAGGTGACCTGCGGCGGGATCCTCGCGTCGTACAGCGCGAACAGGGTGTCGTCGTCGACCACGATGTCGCGGCGCCTGGTCCGCTCCTCCCACGCCGCGACCTCGTCGATCGCCCGCTGGTTTGCCCCGAAGAACGTGTGCCGGGTCTGCCAGTCCCGCTCGACAAGGGCGTGCCGGATGAACAGCTCGCGGGACAGCTCCGGGTCGATCCGGTCGAACTGGACGGTGCGGGCACCGACCAGCGTGACGCCCAGCAAGGTCACCTTCTCGGTGGCCACCACGCTCGCCCGGCGAGCGTCCCAACGGGGTTCGGAGTAGCTGCGCCGCAACAGCTCTCCGCCGGCACGCTCGACCCATTCCGGTTCGACCCCGGCGCAGACCCTACCCCACAACCGGCTTGTCTCCACCAGTTCGGCGACCACCACCAGCCTTGGCCCGGACCGGGCCAGCGCCGACCCCGGCCAGATGACGAACGAGCTCCCCCGGGTGCCCTGGTACTCCCTACCGGTCTCCTGCTTGAGCCCGATGTGGGACAGCAACCCGGACAGCAGCGCGGTGTGCACGCGTTCGCTGTCGATGTCGGTGGCCAGCGAGCCCCGGCCACCCTGGGTGGCCGAGGCCGCAGTGGCCGCAGCCTTGCGCGGCCGGTCCTGTCCAGCGGAATCGCTGACAGCCGGACGGTTCTCGACCAGCATACCCAATCCGCGGGCGATCTGCCGGAGCTGCGCGTGCAGATCCTGCCATTCCCGGATCCGCAGGTAGTGCAGGTATTCTCGCCGGCACATCCGGCGAAACGCGTTACCCGACAATTCCTCCGCCTGGTCGGCGAGGTACTGCCAGATGTTGAGCAGGGCGTTGAAATCGGACCGCGGATCCACGAACCGGGCATGCGAGGCGGTCGCCCTGTCACGGTCCTCCAGCGGGTACTCGCGGACGTCGACGATGGACAACGCCGCGGCGATCACCAGCACCTCACGCAGGCACCCGAGCTTGTCACCCTCCACGATCATCCTGGCCAGCCGGGGGTCCAGCGGCAGCGCGGCCAGCGACCGGCCGACCGGGGTCAACCTGACCGCCGCAGCCCCACGATCGCCACCCCCCGTCTGCAGCGCGCCGAGCTCGGTGAGAACGGTGATCCCGTCGGTGATCTGCCGCCGGTCCGGCGGATCGATGAACGGAAAGGTCTCGATGTCTCCGAGGTTGAGCGCCGCCATCTGCAGGATGACCGACGCCAGTGCGGTACGGGCGATCTCCGGGTCGGTGAATTCCGGCCGGCCCGCGAAATCGGCCTCCGAATACAGCCGGATGCAGATCCCGTCGGCCAGCCGCCCGCAGCGCCCGGCCCGCTGGCCGGCCGAGGCCTGGGAAATCCGCTCGATCGGCAGTCGCTGGACCTTTGTCCTCGGCGAGTACCGGGAGATCCGGGCGGTGCCGGGGTCGATGACGTACCGGATACCCGGCACCGTCAACGAGGTTTCGGCGACGTTGGTGGCCAGCACGATGCGCCGCCCGGTATGCGCGTGGAAGACCTTGTGCTGGTCGGCCGCCGACAACCGCCCGTACAGCGGCAGGACCTCGACGGCGCCACCACGCCTGCCGGCCAGGTGACCACGTAGAATCTCTGCGGTGTCGGTGATCTCGCGTTCGCCGGACAGGAACACCAGGATGTCGCCGTCACCGGCGGCCATCAGTTCGTCGGCGGCGTCGCAGATTGCCTGGGCCTGGTCGGGTGATTCGTCCCTGGGGCGGGAACTTCCTGCGGATCGCCGCGCAACGGCCTGGCCGTCGTCGTCGGCCAGCTCCTCGTTGTCGATTTCGTCGACACCGTACGGGCGGTAACGGATCTCGACGGGATACATGCGGCCGGAGACCTCGACCACCGGTGCGTCGGCGAAATGCCGGGAGAACCGCTGGGGGTCGATGGTGGCCGAGGTGATGATCAACTTGAGATCGGGCCTGCGGGGCAGCAGACCGACCAGGTAGCCGAGCAGGAAGTCGATGTTCAGGCTTCGCTCGTGCGCCTCGTCGAGAATGATCGTGTCGTAGGCGGACAGCATCCTGTCCCTGGCAATTTCCGCCAGCAGGATGCCGTCGGTCATCAGCTTCACCAGCGTGTTCGGCCCGGTGTGGTCCCCGAACCGGATGGTGTACCCGACGGCAGCGCCCAACTCGGTGTCGGTCTCCTCCGCGATCCGTTCGGCCAGCGCTCGGGCGGCGATCCGGCGCGGTTGGGTGTGGCCGATGGTGCCCCGGATCCCGCGGCCGATCTGCAGGCAGATCTTCGGCAGCTGGGTCGACTTCCCGGACCCGGTCTCGCCCGCCACGATCACCACCTGGTTCGCGGCGATGGTCGCGGCCAGGTCGTCGACCCGCGCAGAGACCGGCAGTGCGGCGGGGAATCGCAGGACGGGAACGGCTGCCCGGCGCCGGGCGATGCGGGCCTCCGCGATCTCGAGCTGAGCCGCGACGTCGGCCAGTGCCTTGTCCCGCTTGGCCCTGTCGGAGATCCGCCGCGCGCCGGCCAGCCGTTTTTCCAGCCGTCGCTCGTCGAGAATCGTCAGCTCACCGAGGCGGGCGGCGAGGTCNGCCGCCGACGGGGCTTCGGGTCCGGTCATCGCCGTTCAGGATAGGTGCCGATCGCGCACCGCCGGCGGACACAGCCCCGCTACCGGAGATCGGCCCATCGGAGCGCCGCGGATCACCGCCGGTGGATCACCTTGGCCTACCCTGCAGGGTCCAGCCAGTGCTCCTGCTTCGCGACCATGTCCCACCGGCGGGCGCGGGTCAACGCGCCGTCGGCGCCCCGCGACCGCGGGACACCCGCCAGCGCATGCATCGCGGTCCCGACGTCCGCGGCCGTCAGCCGTCGCCCGAGGGTGATGTGCGCGGTCCACCGGCCGGGGGCGAAGGTGCCATGCCGATCCACCGTTGCATCGGCGCCGTCCGGGAGCGCGGCCATCACCGCCGCCTGCAACGCCAGCACCGCCGCGTTCGGCACCACGAGGCGGGTCAGCACGAACCTGGTCGAGCCGAAGACGAGCAAGCCGCCGATGGTGATCGGAACCGGCAGCGCACCGACCGCGTCACGCAGTCGCGATTCCACTTCGGGATCGATCTGCGAGGTCAACGCCAGCGTGACGTGCGGACGGTTGGATTCGCCCCTGGAATCGGCGCTGTGCCGGGCCTGACTGGGCACGCCGGCCTCGGCCAGCGCCGTCCACTGGCGACGGATCCACCGATCGGATTCGTCGTCCAGCACGACCTCCACCGAATACATCAGCCCTCGCGCACCTGGCCCGGACCGCCGACACCGGAGACGGGATCCGCGGCAACCCCTGTCCCGGCCCCTGTTCCGGCCCCTGTTGCTGCCCCTGTTCCGGCCCCTGTCCCGGCCCCTGTCCCGGCCCCTGTCCCGGCCCCTGTCCCGGCCCCTGTGGCGCGGCCCCTCTCCACCGACCGCGCAATATGTCCGGCGCCGGACATCGCTGCCCGCCGCCACGGCGCCACACCCTCGATCTCGATCTCCAGCGAGAAGCTGAGCACCGTTCGGATCACCACCACCAGTCCCAGCACACTGACGTTCTCCAGCGTGGGCTCGACCGCCACCGTCTGCACCAGGTCGGCGGCGACCAGGATCTCGAGACCGAGCAGCAGCACCCCGCCGAAGGACTCCCGCAGGGTCTGGTACCCCTGCCGACCCGACGCGGAACGACGCCAGACAACGGCGGAGTACACCAGCGACCAGATCAGCCCGGCGACCAGCACCAGCGCACCCACCGCTTCGAAGGCCCGCGCGACGTGCTCCATCACCTCGGTGAACGTCACGACCTCCGCTCTCCCGCCCGCTCGACCATCACGATCTCCCTAGCTGCGACGACGCCAGCGCCAGCTGCCCTCGGCGAGGACCTACCGTCAGTACCACACCTCACGGCCGGCGGCCCCGGAGCACCGCCGAAAGACCGGTCTCGCGCGGTCTCACGGCAGCGTCGGCGGGGTATTCACACACAGTCGCGGCGACCCACGTCCGACGGAAGGGACCACCACCATGATCGGACGTCGAGCGAAATCCCCGAGGGACGGCGGCGGGGACGCCGCCACCTCGCCGACGGCCGGTCAGGTGATGTCGCCGGCGGTCCCCGATCCCGGCGCAGCGGGGCTCGACCACGACCCTCGTCGTGCGCTACAGCACGGCGTCATCTCGCTGTCCCGCTGGACGGTGCGGTTGCTGATCATTGCGGCGGGTCTGGTCGCGACCTTCTGGGTGATGGGTCAGCTGTGGAGCATCCTGCTGCCCGTGCTGTTCGGGCTGCTGCTGTCCACCGTGCTGTGGCCGCCCGTCCGGTACCTGCGACGGCACATGCCCAACGCGTTGGCCGCGCTCATCGCAGTGGTGGGCCTGCTGGTGGTGTTCAGCGCGTTGATCGTCGCGCTCGCCCCGCAGGTTCGCTCGCAGGGCCAGGACCTGGTCAATCAGGCCTCGGCCGGCCTGGATTCGCTGCAGCAGTGGGTCGCCGGGCCGCCGCTCAATCTCGGCGACGACGCGATCGGTGAGTTGATCGACAGCGGCGTCAGCCAGCTGCAGAGCAACGGCCAGGTCGTTGCGGGCTATGTGCTGAGCAGCCTGGGCGTGATCGGCAATGCGGTGGTCACCCTGGTGCTGGCGCTCGTGCTCGCGTTCTTCTTTCTCAAGGACGGTCCCAGGTTCCTGCCCTGGCTGCGGAAGTGGACCGGCGAATCCACCGGCCGGCACGTCGAAGAGGTTTCCGGCCGGGTATGGACCGCTCTGGGCCAGTACGTCTGGTCGCAAGCCGCGGTCGCGCTGGTGGACGCGGTCTTCATCGGCCTCGGCGTCTGGATTCTCGGTGTGCCCTTCGCACTGCCGATCGCGGTGCTGACGTTCTTCGGCGGCTTCGTGCCGATCGTCGGAGCGTTCGTCGCCGGTGCCATCGCCACCCTTGTCGCACTGGTGTCCGGCGGCATCTGGACCGCGGTCGGTGTGCTGGCCATCGTCTTGGTGGTCCAGCAACTGGAGGGCAACGTGCTGCAGCCGATCCTGGTCGGCCGTAGCCTGAAGATCCACGCCGCGGTGGTGATCGCGGCCGTGGCCCTTGGCGGAACGCTGTTCGGCATCATCGGTGCCTTCCTGGCCGTGCCGGCGGTGGCGGTCGTTCAGGTGATCGCCCAGTACATCCGCGGTCAGATCGGCCGCGCCCCGCCTGGTGAGCCCCCGGTCGGCACCTCCGGGACCTCAAGCGGAGCCGCGGCCGACGACCGAGATCGGGTCATCGCGCCTTCCGAAAACGCTCCCCCGGTGCAGTCCTGACGGGTGGAGTCCTGACTGGTCTGACGTGTGGAGTCCAGATCAGTGGAGTCCAGATCAGTGCAGTGCCGAGCAGGAAAGGCCAAACGGCGGCGGTGCGCATCCCGGGTCGGCAACCACAGCGGCCGCACAGCGAACGCACGGGTAACCCCCGGCTCGACGGGCCAGTCTTCATCATGTGAAGGCCCCGCTCACCCACCGAGTCCGTACCGGCGTCACCGGTGAAGGGCTGCGCTTCGCCGCCGTCGGCCTGGCCGCCACGGGTGCGCAACTCGCGCTGTATGCCTTCCTGGACAGCTCGGTGGGTCCGCAGTTGGCCAACGTGCTGGCCTGGCTCGCCTCAACCCTGGTCGCCAACGCGGCGCACCGCCGCTACACCTTTCGACTGACCCGCCGGGCCAGTGAGAGCGACCATCTGGTCGGCCTGGTCAGCAGCCTGGCCGCACTCGGGCTCAGCTCCCTGGCATTGTTGCTGTTGGACGAGCCCACCGGACTGGACGGGGTCGTCGCACTGGTCGCGGTGAACGCTGCCGTCGGCGCCGTTCGATTCCTCGCGCTGCGGTGGTGGTGGCTCGGCCGCGGCCTACGTCGCCGCGCTCCCGGCGCTGGAGTCGGGCGCGCTGCCGTGCTGGCGCGGGCCTGACACCGCCGGAGCGGCCGACGACCGCCCGGCAGGGTTGGATGGGCGGATGACCGCCGAATCTCTCCGCACCCTGATCCTCGTGCGGCATGCGAAGTCCGCCTACCCGCCGGGTGTGGCGGATCACGAGCGGCCGTTGGCCGCGAGAGGGGAACGCGAAGCGGCGCTGGCCGGTGCGTGCATCGCCGAGCGGTGGACCAGCATCGATCGGATTCTCTGCTCGACGGCGGAACGCACCCGGCAGACGGCGGCGGTGGCCGGGCTGGCGGCAGTGCCATCAGCGCCGGTCACCTACACCGACGACATCTACGACGCCTATCCGGACGAACTCGAAGACCTGATCCGAACCGTCGATCCCGCTGAACGCACGGTCGTGCTGATCGGGCACGCCCCTGGCCTGCCGGGTCTGGCGGAGGATCTCGCCGGGTCGGGTTCGGATGAGGCGGCGCTTTCCCGGATGCGCGGCAAGTTCCCCACCTCGGCGATCGCGGTGCTCACGGTCGACGGTGACTGGGCTGAGGTCGGGCGCGGTGCCACCACCGCGCTGGTCGACTTCGTCGTTCCCCGCAGCTGACGGCCCCAGCTGACAGCTCAGTTCACAGCCAGAAGGAGGACTCATGTCCGCAGCACCGCAGCGCATCGTCTTCAGGGGCGCCGCCCCGTCGGTGGACGAGTCGGCCTGGATCGCCCCCTCCGCCACCGTGATCGGCGCGGCCACGATCGGGGCGCAAGTCGGCGTTTTCTACGGCGCGGTGGTGCGCGCCGACACCTCGACCATCAGCATCGGCGAGGGCAGCAACCTGCAGGACGGCGTGGTGGTGCACGCCGACGCCGGTTTCCCGGCGACGGTCGGGGCGGGCGTCAGCGTCGGTCACCGGGCGGTACTGCATGGGTGCACGGTGCAGGACGACTGCCTGATCGGAATGGGCGCGGTGGTGCTGAACGGGGCGGTGGTCGGCGCCGGGTCGATGATTGCGGCCGGCGCCGTCGTGCTGGAAGGCACCCAGATCCCGTCCGGCTCGCTGGTCGCGGGCGTTCCCGGAAAGGTGCGGCGGCCGCTCACCGAGGAGGAACGGTCCGGGATCGTCAGCAACGCCGAGCGGTACGTCGCTCTCACCCGCGAGCACGCCGCGGAATTGGAGGACCTGTCCGGCTAATCCTTTGGGGGATCGCTCTTACGGGTTACGGCGGGCTGACTCTTGTGCACAACCTTCCAAGAAATGAGACTCTCCAGCTCCTCTTGACAACAAATTCGAATGAGATCACTCGGTTGATGAGTGAGCGCCTGCGCTCCGTTCACTTGCCTATCAGCGACCGACGGCACCCGAAGCCTCCTCTTCCGCGGAACTCGAGTTCCCGCTCCCTGCATGGTGTTCGGCAAAATTCGACTGTTGTTGACCCTCGACTCCGACATCTTCTCCTCGCAGGGATGGTCGCCAATACCACATTGCGAATGACGGTCATGTGCGAAATGCTTCGGCTGGGTGGGAGCTACCGCGAACGCGCGATGGCCAAGGTCGCCGGGATGACGGGTGGGCACAATGCAGCGGGATGGCCGGGGTTCTCTGCGGCAAAAATTCGGGAAATGCGGCGTTGCCCTCCTGACGGTGACGGCATTGATGGTCGTGCCGTCCGTGGGCTCGCCCGCTGGTGCCGCGCCGCCGCCGGCAGGAAAGCTCCAGTCCGCTCCCGCGGCAAAACCGGAGGGAGGCTCCACCGCTGCTACGGTCCCCGCTGACGTCACAGCGCTGATCGCCGCGGGGCCCGCGGACATCATCCTGGGGGTGGACCCAACGCCCGGCACATCAGTGATGAGCGCTGCCGGCGGAGTGCAAGCGGGCGCCGCCAAACTCTCGTCGGCCGTCGTCCGTGCCGCAGCGGTCTACTCCGAAGAAAAGCAATCGGCCCTCGCCAGCGCGGGTGCGGGGGTGCACACCGTCAGGGATTTCGACTCCCTGCCGGTGCAGGTGGTGCGGGTCGACACCCCCGAAGCGCTTTCGGCTCTGGCCACGGCGCCAGGGGTGACCTCGCTGGCCGTGCCGGCGACCTATCAGTCCACCGTCGATCCCGATCTGGCGCTGATCAGGCAGCCCGAAGCGCAACAAGCGGGGTATTCGGGCGCCGGAGTCGTGGTCGCAGTCATCGATACCGGAACCGACTACACAAGGGCCGGGGTCGGCGGCGCGTTCGGTGACTGCAGTCAGGGCCCCGGCACTAGCTCCTGCCGCATCGATCATCTCTCGGATGTCTCCGGCACAGGTCTGCGTGATGCCGACCCGGATGGACACGGCACGAATGTCTCGGGAATCGTTGCCAAGACGGCTCTCAGCGCCCACCTGGACGTCTACGGCGTATTCAACGTCGGCGGCACTTCGGCCGCGGACGGCGACATCCTGGCCGCTCTCAACTCCATCACCACCGATGGCCCGGCCAGGAATGTCAGAGCAGTGAACATGAGTTTGGGTAACGGATCCAGGCAAACCACTGAATGCACAGACTCGGTCTATTCGAGCGCATTCTTGAATCTCCGTGCTCTGGGCATACTACCGATCGTCGCGGCCGGGAATGACGCTTTCGCCGCAGGCCACTACGAACCCGGCGTCTCGAGTCCGGCCTGTGCGACCGGAGCAATCCGGGTCGGTGCGGTGTACGCCCAAAACTCCTCGAGCGTCACCTTTGCGCAATGTTCGGACCACAACCCCACTACTGATCAGATTGCCTGCTTCTCGCAGGGAGGTCCGTTGGTCTCGCTGCTGGCACCCGGACTGTTCGTGAACGCGGCCGGTATCACGGAATCCGGTACTTCTCAGGCATCCCCGCATGTGGCCGGGGCGGTGGCTGATCTCGTCACAGCGAATCCCAACGCCAGTGCTCAGCAGGTCGCCCGTGCGTTGACCGGCACAGGACGATCGATCACCGACCCCCGTGACGGCGTCACGGTCAACAGACTGGACATCGCGGCAGCAGCCCAAGCGGTGCAGGTGCCAGGCGCCGAGATCAGTGATGCGCATTGTGCCGACAATTCCCTACCCGCCAACGACGACGGTTCAACCGGGAGCGTTCCCCTGCCGTTTGCGACAGACTTCTACGGAACGACATATCAGGGCCTGTTCGTCAACAACAACGGAAACGTGACTTTCCTGCAGCCGCAGAGTCAATACACCCCATTTGTCATCGGGGCCGATACGCCGCCGATGATCGCGCCTTTCTTCGCCGACGTCGACACTCGCGGAGCCAGCTCCGGGCTGACCACTTACGGCGTCACCAGCTACGGCTCCCGCGCCGCATTCTGCGTCAATTGGGATCGGGTCGGGTACTACAGTGCGAAGACGAACAAACTGAACAGCTTCCAGCTGCTGATCGTCGATCGAGGCGATGTCGGCGCGGGCGATTTCGACATCGTCATGAACTACGGTTCCATCAACTGGGAAACCGGCGATGCCTCTGGCGGTACCAATGGCTTCGGCGGCACAGCCGCGGGGGCCGGCTTCTCCGCCGGTGACGGAGTCGCGGCTCATTTCTTCCAATTTCCGGGGAGCCTGACCCACCTGGGACTGGTGGACACCAACAGCCAGACTGGTCTGGTCAACTCCAGTCGGGGGAGCCTGCAGTCCGGCCGATACGTGTTTACCGTCCGCAATGGGCTACCACCAGGTTCAGGGACATTCACCGGCACCGTCAAGGACAACGCGGGCGCACCCCTGGCACTCGCCCCGGTTCAAGCATGTCCCGTTGCGGGTGGGTCGTGCGTGGTGGGCGTCACCGGCGGCGACGGCCACTACACCATTCTGGGTGTCGGCAGCGGGGCATGGAATCTGACCGCCCTGCCACCATCCGGGTCGTCGCTCGAACCGGGTCGTGCAGGTCCGTTGACCGTCGGGACGGGTGCGACGGTCGTGGCCGATATCACCCTGCTGGGCCCGCTCGGAATTCCTGACGGCACAACTATCACCGATCGCGGGCAGGTCGGTGGAGTCCCCGTCATCTACTGGACGGACGACCTTGCGCTGGACACCGCGGGGTGCGTCGGCGGAACCGGCACGTACGTCATCCGACAGGGAATCAGCACGCTACGTTCCGGTCCGCTGACAGAATCTCCGGCCGGGTCGGGTCGATATCACGCCACGATCGCAGCCTTGTACCCGGATCACGGTGACGCGAGGGTGACGACGTCGATCGCGTGTCCCGGCGGTGCCAGCGACAACGTCGAGTTCACCATCTACATCGATCCGTCCGGCGAGGTCGTGGATGCGTCCGGTCGTCCGATTTCCGGCGCCACGGTGACCCTGTTGCGCGCCGACACCTCGACTGGCCCGTTCGTCGCCGTCCCGGAAGGCGCAGCGATCATGAGCCCGAGCAATCGGAGCAATCCGATCGTGACCGGCTCGGACGGCATCTTTCATTGGGATGTGTTGGCCGGCTTTTACACCGTCGAAGCGTCCAAGCCCGGATGCATGGCTCACGACACGCACGAGCCATCTGCCATCAGCGCGGTCTATGAGGTTCCACCGCCGGCTCTCGACATCCACCTGGTACTGGACTGCGGCGCTCCCACCGCGCCCGGTGCCTTCACCTCGCTGGCACCCAACCGGGTGCTGGACACCCGCACCCAGTTCGGCGCTGCCGGACCGGTCCCCGCGCAGGGCAGCATCTCCGTCCAGATGACCGGACGCGGCGGCATCCCCGCCACCGGCGTCTCCGCCGTCGCCCTGAACGTCACCGCGGTCAGCCCCACCAGCGCCGGCTACATCACCGCCTGGCCATCCCTGACCAACCGGCCAGTGGCCTCCAACCTGAACTTCTCACCCGGCCAGACCATCCCCAACATGGTCATCGTCCCCGTCGGCACCGACGGCAAGATCAGCCTGTTCAACGGATCCGGCGGCACCGTGCAACTGCTCGCCGACGTCGCCGGCTACTACCTGGCCGGCGCTCCCACCGCGCCCGGTGCCTTCGCCTCGCTGGCACCCAACCGGGTGCTGGACACCCGCACCCAGTTCGGCGCTGCCGGACCGGTCCCCGCGCAGGGCAGCATCTCCGTCCAGATGACCGGACGC
>JGI20202J14951_1000070_pt1 | contig 17494 bp, 17 predicted proteins | sample NGESurshal092012_8_FD_14951 | JGI IMG/M metagenome (IMG submission 14951)
CTGCTGATCAACCAGGGAACCGGTACCGGCCACGCAATCAGCGCCGTCGGCCACCGCCACCGCCAGATCAGCGAAAACCCGACCGGGCTCGTGTACCCACTGACCCTGGTAGGTGTCGGCCAACACCGCGGTGACGCCCTCGATCAGATCAGACCGGTCAGATCCGCGACCTCCCGCAACAACCCCACCCCGGCATGCGACACCACGCCGGCGCCATCGGCCGACACACGGACCCGACGCACACCACGACGACTCTTGCTACGCTTCACCTTGAAAGTGCCTTCCAGCTTGGATGATCGAGACCTTAGACAAGAATCATTGTCCTTGCAGGACAGGCACTTTCGCTACTTCAGAGCCCTTGACAGGCCGAATTGCACGCAAGATTCAGGTTAGGATGAATCCGGTGAACATCGCGGTGAACACCTCATATCCCGGTGCGGTGAAACAAGAACGGAAACGGCGCAGCAGCGACGACAGGGGACCGGGTACACTGACCTTGGCGGGCATTGGCGGAACACTCCGTTCATCGGCGGTGTTATTCGCACCACCAATGTTCAGCCCTGTTCCATGAAATGTTCGACAGGTGCGCCGACGGAATGGCATTAGATTCCTGTGAGATCACATTCTTGTTCGTTGAGTGATTTCAAAACCTTCAGTCGTCCGGGCACTCAAAACTGCAAAAGTTGCGTTGTGTGACTATGCCATCAATCTGAGGGGACGGTGACGGTGCTTGAATCCCGTCATTTCGGTTGCGCAGGTCCAGCCGTGGGACGATCTGGTCCTGACCGGCCCACCAGTCCAGCCNCCCCGCGCGACACATCTCTTTCAGACGCTGACCAGGTCAAAGCTTTCCCACAAGCCGATCCCGCCCCGGCTGGCGATCAGCGACCTGATCCCGGCGTTCTCTGCCGTGACATACCTGCCGTTAGAGCAGCAGCGCCGCACTGTTGGACTACCTGCAGGTCAGCAAACCCGGATCACCGACGCCGAACCAGATACCTTCTTGCTGAACTTCCACGGCAGCCGACCACACGCCGGAAACGGCGAGGTGGCCTTCCGAGTGCTGACCGAACCAACTCGGCTACCGCCCCCGGCCTGGCGGGACGATGCCGCGTCTGCATGATTATGCCGACTTCTGCGTTATCCCGACCACCAGGTGAGTATCGCTGCGGGATAAGCGAGCCCGTTCGGTGCGGTCGGCATAACGATCCTTGACTCGATCATTGTCTTGTTCTGTTCTCGCAGCGAGGGAGACGTGCAATGGTCGGTGCATCGAGCAGGGTCCTGATGACGGGACCACTGGCGCCGTTCGCGGACGCGTACGTGCTGGAGCTGCGGCGGCGTGGCTATACGGCGTTGACGGCGGTGAACCAGCTCCGGCAGGTGGCTCGACTCAGCGGCTGGCTCACGATGCGGGTGCTGGGAGTCGCCGAGCTGACCGACGAGCGGGTGGAGGAGTTCCTGGCTGTCCAGTAGACGGTCGGGCGGCACCCTTCGCAGTCGCGACCGGGCCTGCAGTGCCTGCTGGAGGTGTCGCAAGGACTTGACGTCGCCAGCGTCGAACCGCCGCCGCGGACCACCTCGCTCGCGGATGACCTGCTGGAATCGTTCGGGCGGTACCTGCCCACTGAGCGCGGTCTTGCCCCCGGCACGGTCCGCGGATACGTGAACCACGCGCGCCGTTTCCTGGCCGGGTTCACCGCGGAGGGCCTGACCGGTGTGACGGCCGGAGACGTGACCCGGGACGCGCTGGAGGAGTCCGGTGCGGTGTCGGTGAGCACGGCGCAGAGCTTCATCGCCGGGCTGGGGGCATTCCTGCGCTTCTGCTTATTCGTCCAGGGGCGGGAGCCGGTCGATCTGTCCCAGGCNGCGCTGGGAGTGACCGGGCGGCGACGCTCGACGCTGCCGCTGGGATCACCCAGGCCGATGCCCGGGCGATCCTGGACTGCTGCGATAGGCGCAACGTGATCGGGCGCCGCGACCACGCGATCATCACCCGGCTGCTGCCGTTGGGCCTGCGCAGACGGGAAGCAGCCGTCCTCTCGTTGGACGACATCGATTGGCGGGCAGGTGAACTCTAGGAGAACCTGGCTTGGTGGCCCGAAATCTCAGCGGCGGGTGTTGCTCAGTTGGCGCCGAAAGTACTCAACGGTGGCTGCAAGGCCCTCGTCCAGCTCCACTCGAGGGCTCCAGCCCAAGACACTCTTGGCCTTGGTGATGGTGGGCTGTCGCTGAGTCGGATCGTCGGCCGGGAGTGGAAAATACTCGACCTCGACGTCATTGCCGACGAATTCGATGACCTTCGTCGCGAGTTCGGACATGCTGAACTCGTGCGGATTGCCCAGATTGATCGGTCCGGTGACCTCGTGCGAGGTGTTCATGAGTCGGACAAGGCCATCGACAAGGTCGTCGACGTAACAGAAGGATCGGGTCTGCGTGCCGTCGCCATAGATGGTCAGTGGCTTTCCCGTTAGTGCGGAGACGATGAAGTTCGAAACCACCCGGCCATCATCCGGCCGCATGCCTGGACCGTAAGTGTTGAAGATGCGGGCAACCTTGATCGGCATGTCGTGCTGGCGGCGGTAATCGAAGAACAGCGTCTCCGCGCATCGCTTGCCCTCGTCGTAGCATGATCGGATACCAATCGGATTGACATTTCCCCAATAGCTTTCGTCCTGGGGATGGACGACTGGATCCCCGTACACCTCGGACGTCGAGGACAGCAGGATCCGGGCCTTCGTTCGCTTGGCCAGTCCCAGCATGTTGATCGACCCGACCACAGACGTCTTGGTCGTCTGGACCGGGTCTCGTTGGTAGAAGACGGGTGAGGCGGGGCAGGCCAGGTGATAGATCTCGTCGACCTCGACGTAGAGCGGAAACGTCACATCGTGGCGCATGACCTCGAGCTGGGGATGGGCAAGAACATTGTTGAGGTTCGAGCGGCTGCCGGAATAGAAGTTGTCGACGACAAGCACCTGGTGGCCTTCCCCGAGCAGGCGTGTGACCAGGTGCGATCCGATGAAGCCAGACCCACCGGTTACCAGAATCCTGCGCTCGAGCATCGACACCAACTTCCGACATTGTGGGCGGGAACATCCCGCCCAGCGAGGACCCGGAACGCCAAAGGCCCCGGAGGCAATTTCCGCCCGCCCTCGTCGGGGGGCTGACCCTGATCAGCAAGCAAACTGATGCGGCATGTACTATAGCTTGCTCGCTACGCCCCCACCGGCAACCACACCCACCGTGGCGAGAGTTGGTGCTGACGGAGGATGGCCCAGCGTGACGCTGGGGCCGTTGATCAACAAGATTGCAGCGCAGTGGCGGTTTGACGGGCCAACATGGCTCGTACACGCCTCACGCTTGGTAGGATACCACGATGAAACTTTCTATCCTTATGCCGGTATACAATGAACTCGCAACGCTTGAATCTGCGGTCAAGCGGGTCCTTAACGTAAACTACCCAGTCGAAATCGAACTTGTTATTGTTGACGATGGCAGTACGGACGGCACGCGGGAACTGTACGCGCAGTGGGCCAACGAGGCACGTGTTCTGATGTACGAAAAGGCCACCAATGGAGGCAAGGGCTCCGCGATTCGCAAAGGCTCGGAATTGGCGACCGGTGATTACGTCATCATGTGCGACGCCGATCTTGAATATGCTCCGGAAGAGATCCCCGGCATGCTGGAACCGATTCTGCGGGGGGATGCGGAAGTGGTCTACGGCACTAGGACCTTTGGCAGTCACAATGCCTATTCGTACCTCTACGTACTCGGTAACAAAGCAGTTACCACATTCACCAATATTCTCTTTAATTGCTATATCAGTGACCTCGAAACCTGTTTCAAGCTGATGCCACTACCGATGTACCGGAAGTTGGACGTCAAGTCGGCTGGGTTCGGCATGGAGGCCGAGGTCACTGGCAAGATTTTGCGATCAGGTGTTCGGCCGTACGAAGTGCCGATCAGCTACAAAGCCCGCAGTCGTGAGGCGGGGAAGAAGCTGACGTGGCGTGACGGTGTTGAAGCACTGTGGATTCTGGTGAGAGAGCGCATCCGGGCACCCATCGCCTATGACATCACTGCGGGCGCTGAACCCACACTTGGAGCGATCGATGGTCAATGATGGAGTCAACGCCAATACGAGTCCGCTTGTGCGCTGAAGCATTCAGGTTTGAGTGCCTGGTGCTGCGAGTGCTGAGGCTGCGTTCCGCTTGACGAGCTGGTCACCCCCTTCGATATTTGTAAAAACGAGCTGCCGGTAAGCCCAGAATCGAAAAGTTGTCCCGACAGCGAGACCAACTACGTTGGCGGCAATATTGTCGGCGAGGCCGGACTTGAACCCCAGTACGTAATGCGAGACCGCAAGGCAGAGGAGCGACAAACCCAACCCGATAGTGCACATCAGGACGAAGAGCGCTAGTTCGCGCAAAGCCTGCGGGCGTCGGGTGTGGCGGAAAGTCCAAAAGCGATTGCCCAACCAAGACGCAACCGTAGCCACTCCAGAGCTGACGATCTTCGCCCACAGCGGTTGACCAGCCAGAAGAGGAGACTCACCCGCGTAGAGCAGAACGTTGAATACACTGACATCGATCACGAAGGCGCAGGCGCCGACAACCCCGAACTTGGCGATTTGCCTGATCAACGCTAGCCCGGTGCTGCGGGTCCAGTGCAGTAAGGCGTTCGCAACGAGCGGACCCTTCAACGTCATGGGTGGCATAGTAGTTCGTCGCCTACTCCTGGCAGAACGCCAGGCTCACCAGCGAGGTGACCGGCCTCGGCGTGCTCAACATGCTGCAGGCAACCCGGCTGTATTGCGTCGACGACATCACCAAGGTCCGGTTCTATCAGGCCTCGTCCTCGGAGATGTTCGGCAAGGTTCAGCAGGTGCCGCAGAGCGAGGCCACCTTGCTCTGGCCGCGCTCGCCGTACGGCGTTGCCAAGGTCTACGGGCATTACATGACGATCAACTACCGCGAGTCATACGGCATGCATGCCTCGTCGGGGATCCTGTTCAATTACGAGTCACCGCGCCGTGGTCCGGAGTTCGTCACGCGCAAGATCAGCCTGGCCGTCGCCCGGATCGCTAACGGTCTACAGGATTGGATCTCGCTCGGAAACCTGGACGCCAAGCGCGACTGGGGCTTCGCCGGTGACTATGTCGACGCCATGTGGCGGATGGTGCAGGCGCCAGCGGGCGACGACTACGTGGTTGCTACCGGTGAGACCCACTCGATTCGCGAATTCTTGGACATCGCATTCGCTCGCGTCGGTATCGACGACTGGTCCAAGCTGGTGTACGTCGATCCCCGATTCTTCCGTCCGGCAGAGGTCCACCTGCTGATCGGCGACCCGACAAAGGCAAAGACACAGCTGGGCTGGACCCCCACCGTGTCGTTCCACGAGCTGGTCACGATGATGGTCGACTCCGATGTCGCCGAACTGGGGGCACCAGGCAGCAGCTGATCCTTTCCATGACGACGGCGTTGATCACCTGGGTGTCGGTCAGGATGGCGGCTATCTCGCCGAGCGACTGCTGGCGGAGGGCACGACGGTGCACGGGCTGGTGCGGTTCGTCGAGGATTCGGCACCGGTCATCGCAGCGATGCCGGGCCTGTCCTTGCATGTCGGTGACCTGAACGAGGTCGACTTGGTCGCCCGGCTGATCCGGCGGATCGCTCCAGACGAGATCTACAACCTGGCCGGCATTTCCTCGGTGGCGCAATCCTGGGGCCGAGCCGATCGCGACCGGCCGGGTATCGGGCCTGGCCGCGGCCGGGTTGTTGCACGCGGCCTGGGAGTTCGGCGAATCGTCGAGCAAGCGGGTGCGGGTCGTGCAGGCGTCGAGCGCGGAAATCTTCGGCAGTCCGGTCATCAGCCCGCTGGACGAATCGACACCGATCGCCCCGATTACGCCATACGGCGCGGCCAAGGCCTACGCGCACCACATGGTCCGGGTGTACCGAGGCCGCGGGCTGCACGCCGTCTCGGCCGTGCTGTACAACCACGAATCGCCGCGCCGGCCGGCGACGTTTGTCACACGGAAGATCACCCAGGGCGTTGCCAGGATCGTCCGCGGTGAGCAGACCGAGCTGAGGATGGGCAATCTGGATGCGCGTCGCGACTGGGGCTGGGCCCCTGATTATGTCGATGCGATGATCCGGGCCGCTCGTCATGACGAACCCGACGACTATGTCGTGGCGACCGGTCAATCGCACTCGGTGCGTGACTTCGTTGGGGCGGTGTTCGCTCACGTCGGTATCGAGGATTTCGAGAGGTATGTTCGGATCGACGCGCGTTTGTTCGACCGGTGGACGCCGTCGATCTAACCGGTGATCCCAGCCGGCCAAACGCAACCTTGGGGTGAGCGCCAACCGTCACCTTTACCGAGCTGGTCGGTCGAATGGTGCAAGCCGACCGTTCCTGACCGCCGATGCGGGACGGCGAAGGTCCGGCCGAGTTGCATCAGGCAGGCGGCCGGCAGGTCACGCTAGCTTCGCTTGCTCGGCATCGTGTTTCCAGTCAGATCAAGTTTTCGGTCAAGCGGCGGCCAACCCGTCGTCGATGAATTCGTCGAGGGCTCGGTTGAGTTGGCGCCAGGCGGTGGCGAGCGGGCTGCGTTTGGCCAGCTCAGGCGGTAGTCGTGGGTCGAGTTCGGAAAGTCCGGGCCCGAGGACACGTCCGTAGGCCTTGGTGAACAGGACAGCGATCGCGCGTCCGTTCGGGGTGAGTCGGTATCGGTGGGTGTGCTCGATCCGCTCGATCACGCGTTTGCGACGCAGGCGGCGCAGGTCGTAGGTCGCGTGCCGGCTCGTGTACGGAATGTCGAGCAGGGTACCCATCAGCTCGGTGAGTGCCTTGTTGTCGAAGCCGCTAATGAGGTGGCTGAAGCCGACGATGGCGGTCATTGCCGCCATCACTCGGGGATCTGCGAATCGCAGCCCGGGAGCGTGTTGGCCGTCGGTGGTGGTGGACGGCCGGGTCACCTCTGTCAGGGTGGCCACGTCGGGAGCGGGTCGGGCGTCGGCGGCTTGGGCGTCACACAGACGCTGGTTGGCGTGCTCACCAACCCGTCGGAGGGCTCGCCAGTTCTCGGCGTTGACCCTGCGACCGATGCCGAAGTCACGGGTGTCGCCGATCACCGTCTCGGTGCGCAGCGCCCGATGCTCCTTAAAATATTGCTTGAGCCGGCTGGATTTGTAGTAACAGCACAGTTGCGGATCCACCCCGTGGGTGATCACTTTGGTGCGGAACGTGCCCGGCGTATTGCGGTTGATTCGCTTGTCAAAGATCAGTGCGACGGAAGACGGGCGACCGACATCCAGATGGTCCCGGATGACCTGCTCGAAGAACGCCCGACCGGCGGCCGGTCGGTCGAATACCCGGGTGTCGGACACTTCGAACTGGCGGAACGCCAACTCGTAGACGTACCCAGCGCGCAGATCCGCCGTGGTGAACGGGGACGGCAGCCGGTGCGCCCAACGCCAGAAGAAGCTCTTCACGGCTCCCGATCCGCACCGGTCGCAGATCCGCTGCAAGGCAGCCGGATCGTCACAGGAACGGAAACCGTTGTCCAAGGCGGTGAATCCGATCCTGGCCTTCACGCATTGCCGCTTGGCCCACTCATGACCGTTCAACCATATCCAGATCGGATAGGGCGCATACGCATTGGTTTTCCAGAACGCCCCGCCCCATTCCGGGTCCCAGAGGTAGAAATAGAAATGGTTGATGAATGCCATCTGCCGGCCCCACTCCATGTGCGGGTGTGCGGCGTGTTCCTGACCCTTGGCCTTCCACGATCGCCACACCGGCGCCTTCTCCTGCGCGATCCCGATCAGTACCACTGCGCCCTCACCACCAGCGGCCGCGGCCGCGTCGATGTACGGGCGGGCGATCGCTTCCTTGTTCTCACCCTTCCCGAAGTGGATCATCGGCACGTCATGGTCTTTCGCCCAGCGGTGTACCTCGGCAACGTAGGCGTCCCCGATCTTCCCGAACGCCGCCGAAGACGGGATGACAAAGCCGCGTTGCCAGCGCAAGAACTGACACACCCAGCCCACGGTCTGCAGCTTCGGCACGTACGCCTGCAGGAAAATCCGGTCGATCGACCGGCAAGTGAGCGTGACGTGATCCCGCAGTAGGGTCGAGTAGTCGGTCATGACGCCTCCAGGTCTCAGCAACTCCGAGGCTACGACCGACGGCAGCGAGGGGGCCTCACCTACCGAGACCCCCTCGCCAGTCCGTTACATCCCTCGGAAGCCGCCGATGCTGGGCGGTATGAGGACGCTCGCTACTGCTAGTGCCATGACCATCGCGCTACCGGGTCCCGGTCTGCCTCGCCGGATGGGCCGCAAAGCTCTGTTAGCGTTCAGTGTTTCGTGGGCTCAAGGAGAGGCATGTCGACGTACGACGAGGATTATTACCGTGCCAACGGGCAGTTGGGCGACCGTCCGGCACTCGGGTTCTACGTACGGCTCGTCAGTCGCTACATCGGCGCGGGACCCTATCTGGATTTTGGCTGCGGCACGGGCTACCTACTCCGGCGGCTGTCGCAATTGGGCGACGCGTCGGGGTTCGAGGTCTCGGAGTTCTCGGCCGAACGGGCTCGGCAGACCGCACCTGGAACCACGGTGGTCACCTCGATGGATGACCTCCCGTCCAATACCTTCGGCGGAATCACGTCGATTCACGTGCTGGAGCATCTGAATGACGAGACGGCGGAATCGGTCTTGGAGACCTGGCGGCGGGTGCTCGGTCCCGGTGGCCGGGTTTTGGCCGTCATGCCGGACCCGGCCAGCAGGGCTCGACGGTTGATGGGTGCGGGATGGAACGGGTTCAGTGACCCCACTCACATCAACCTTAAACCACACCGGATCTGGGCCGAGTTCGTGACCTCGCGCGGGTTCGCCGTGGTCCGGGAGGGTTCGGACGGATTGTGGAATCCGCCGTACCGGGCGCGACCGCGGCTGGTTGATGCCGGCATCTACTCGGTCCCTGCATTCGGTCAATACCTCGCCGGCCGGATCGTCCTTCGTCCTGGTACGGGGGAGTCGAGCATTTTTGTATTGGAGAAAAACTGAGCCCCGATCAACGAGCGCACGCTCCTGGACTGATCGAGCTCCCGGCGGGTGGGGCCCGGCTGGCACGGATCGGACACTGAACAAGACTTCGTGAAGGAAACTGTGGGACTGGATGGGATGGAAGTTCGACTGATCGGTTGCCTCCAAGCGGTCGTCGGGCGCGGGCCGGTCGTCAACTTCGCCAACCTGTTATCCACGTTCGGCGAGCATGCTGCCGGCTGGCTGCTGATCGGTGCGGGTGGTGCGATCGTCGACGCCCGGCGCAGGCAGACCTGGGTCGGGATGGGAACGGCGGCCTTCACCGCTCATGCCGCTGCCGTTGTGATCAAACGGGTCGTCCGGCGGCCACGTCCGGACAGCCCGCTGATTCGGGTCCTGGACAGTACGCCTTCTCGACTTAGTTTCCCCAGCGCGCACGCCGCATCGACGACAGCGGCGGCGACGATGCTGGCGCCGCTGGTCGGCGTGCCGCTGGCCGCGTCGGTGCCGGTGGCGATGGGCGTCGGGCGGGTGTTGCTCGGCGTGCACTACCCCTCCGACGTGCTGGCCGGAGCCGGTGTCGGTCTGCTGGTCGGTGTGATTGCTCGGCGCTACGGGATGCGGCCTTGACCGGCCCCGCGCTCGTTCGCGCAGCGCGACCCAAACAGTGGATCAAGAACGTCCTGGTCGCCGCCGGTCCGTTGGCCGGCGGTTGGCCGAACGGCTGGGAGACCACGGTCGCCGTGATCCTGGCGTTCGTGTGCTTCTGCTTGATTGCCTCCGCCGTGTACCTGGTCAATGACGTCATCGACCGTCCGGAGGACCGAGCACATCCGGTGAAGCGATTCCGGCCGATCGCGTCGGGCGAGGTCGGGCCGGGTCTCGCGCTCGGCACTGCCGTTGTGCTGGCTGTCGCGAGCTTGCTCGTCGCCTACGCGTTCGGCCGTCCGCAGCTGATCGTGGTGCTGGGGTCGTATGCGGTGATCCAGCTGAGCTACTGCCTGTGGCTCAAGTATCAGGCGGTCCTCGACCTGGCGGCCGTGGCGAGCGGATTCCTGCTCAGGGCGATTGCGGGAGGCGTTGCGGCGGGCGTCGTGTTGTCGCAGTGGTTCCTGCTGGTCGCATCGTTCGGCTCGCTGTTCATGGTGGCGGGCAAGCGGTACTCCGAGGTGCACCTCGTCGGCGAGCATGCGGCGTCGACCCGGCGCAGCCTGGAGGACTACTCCGCGAGCTACCTGAGGTTCACCTGGGGCCTCGCCGCGTCCGCCACCATCACCTTTTACTGCCTGTGGGCGTTCGAGGTCGGCGGCGGGAACCCGCTGCTCGCTCAACTCTCCATCATTCCGTTCGTCCTGGCGTTGCTGCGCTACGCGGTGGACATCGATCGGGGCGCGGCGGGCGAGCCCGAATCGATCGTGGCCGGCGACCGGGTCCTTGAAACACTCGGCCTGTGCTGGCTGCTGCTGTTCGGGGCCAGTGCGGTGCTTGCATGAGCGCACGCGGCCGTCCCGATGAGCCACCCACTGTTCGGACCGGTGAACAGGCGATTGGGACTGGCAACCAATCTTCCTGGTGGGTTTTGGGTGGGACGGCTATCACCGGAATCAGCACTTATGCGCTCCTGGTGGCCGCGGCTCGTGCGGTCGGTCCAGAGGCTTACGGGGATTTCGGCGTGTACTGGGCCGCTGTCGTCATTGTGGGTCTGGGGCTGTTCCTGCCGATGGAACAGGAGACGACCCGCCGCGGCGCCGGCATCACGGCCGCGGGCGGGGGGCTCGGTCGATTGTGGCAACGGTCAATGGTCGTGGCCGCGATGGTTGCAGTCGGAACCGCCGTCGCAACTGTGGTGCTCTGGCCGTGGATCGGCGCCCTCGTCAATGATCAAGTGGGCATTTTGATTGCTTTCAGCATTGCGTGCCTCGGCTACTGCTTGCAGTTCCCCTGCCGCGGTCTGTTGGCCGCAACTCGGCAGTTTCGGGGCTATGCCACGGTGGTGGTAGTGGACTCGGTGCTAANGGCGCTCGTCGCGATCACCTTGCTGACCGTTCGAGAAGTGTCCGTCGTTCCTTACACACTGGCCGTCGGAGGCGCGGCGCTGACCGCCGGCCTGGTTGGGGTACTACTGGTCCGACGTTCCGGCTACGTCCGCGGAGGCGGTCGGGTAGACCATTTCGGGCGGGACAGCGCGCGTCTGATGGTGGCGGCAAGCAGCATGCAAACCCTGCTGAACAGTGGCACCCTGGTCGCTAAATTGGCGGCCGGCCCGGGTCAGGCCGCGCTGGCGGGCCGGGTGCTGGCCGTCATGACCATTGCCCGATTGCCAGTACTCCTCTTTCAGTCCCTGCAACCGGTGTACGTCACTCGACTGGCTACCCGTTGGCACCATCAGGATCGACCGGGCGTGCGCAGACTCTTGGTCGCATTGGGCGTCGCAACCGGCTGCTTGGCCATCACCCTGGTCATTGGCGCCGCAGTCATCGGGCCGTGGGCGACGAGCCTTTTCTTCGGGCCCCGGTACGAACTTGACCGGGGTTCGATGGTCCTGGTTGCGTTGGGTGTCGGTGTCTATCTAGTCGCCTCCGTTGCCACCGACTCGAGCATTGCACTCGGGTTGCATCGCGTCATCATCAGTGCATGGGCCGCGGGTCTGCTGGTCGGGGCGGTTGTGGTACTTATCATTTCGTCTCTACTCGCCAAGGCGACGCTCCCGCTGATTGTCGGAGCCAGCTTGGCCGGAATTGTTCTGATCACCGCTCTCGTCGTTCGCACAGGACGGAAAACGTAATGCTCGGTATTGCCGCGCTGCTCGTCGGCGGGTGGCTATTGCTGACCGCACTCGGACTGGCGGTTCTCGCACCACTGCGCCCCGGGTTTCGGGAGGCCTGGCTGCCCGCTGCTCCTTTGCTCGGTGCGAGCCTGATTGTCGCGGTCCTGTCCTCGACGTCCTGGCTGGTGCCGACAGGCTGGGGATTGGTGGTGGTAGCGGGATGTGCCCTCGGCTGCGTGACGATAGGGTTGCGTCGAGGCTCGCGACCCTGGGCATATCAAGCCCGCCCGATTGGTGCCGCGATCATCGCCTGGTTGATCGGAACCGTGAGTGCCTGCCTTGCGTTGATTCCCAATTTTCTGATGGGTGATTCTCGGGTAATCTCCGCCAATCTGAATCACGATGCTTTCTACTATGCCGCGGAAAGTAGTTGGTTCTCCAGCTACACCATGTCGGATACACCAAGTGTCGGAACTGACCCGGCCACCAGTGCATTGGTGCCCGCTTTTGCTCCAGTCGTTTCGTCATTCGAGATTCCGCTCCGCATGGGCCAGCCACTGGTTCAGTCGGCAATCAATGCCGTTCTGCGGATTGATGAGATCTCTTCGACCATGCCCATCATGGCTCTATATGGCTTGATGGTTCCGGGCGCCGCCATCGTGACTGGTCGGATGCTTCGCTTGCGGCCGTCGACATGTTACGGACTTGCTGTTGCCTCGGCGACATCGACTCTGCTGATTTATCAGGTGTACAGCCAGAACATGGACTCGTTGTTGGGCATCAGCCTGGCGATCGCGGCAATCGGGTGCGTGATCGGCGCTGCGCAGAACCGCAGCCCGGTTTGGCCAGCCGCTCTCATCGTTAGCGGGCTCGTCGGTGTCTATACCGAATATGCACTCTTTGTTGCGCCGGCGATCGCCGGTGGAATCTTGTTGCACCGTTCCAACAGATACCTGCTGAATCTCAAACGGGCATTGCTGGTCCTCACGATTTCAATACTCATCGCGCCTATGGCTTGGTGGCGCGGCGTGATCGCCCTGCTGTTCCATCCACCGAGTGGCTTCGAAACCAACTCTTCACCATTTATCGCGGACGGTCTGTGGGCGGCTATCAATCGTGTTCTGGGAGTCGCGCCGTTCTCCTCGGGGCTCGACCCCAGCAAGTCGGGTTTGCTTCTCGGCGCAGTTGTTGTCACCGGTCTAATACTCGCGCTGCTGTTAGCTAGAAATAGGGGCGCGTGGTGGGGTCTGCTGCTCGTTGGTCTGGGGTATCTCGCCATGATCACCGTCGAGCAGCGCGGTTTCACGCAACTCCGGGCAGTACTGCTGTTTACCCCGCTGGCCCTGCTGGCCTGCGCTGCTGGGTGGGATGGCTTGCGCCGGCATGTCGGGCGCGGGCGTCATCAATACTGGTCGAAGGCTGTTGGCTGGGCGTTAGTTCCCGTTCTGGTGCTGTGGGTAGGAGTCAACATGCGCACTGTCTGGGCTCAGGTGAACCCGGATTATATTGCCTCGCGCCATGTGAACGCCGACTATCTCGAGGCGGCCGATTGGGTTGCCGAGTTGGGCGGCGCGGATGGTACTGATGTAAGTGTCTTGGTGCCAGACTTCTTCCCGCAGTTGTGGATCGGTTTCTTGCTCAGGGAGGACGACGCCGTTTCCTACCCCATTCTCAATCCGTCTTACTTTCGCGTCGGTGAATTCTGGGGTGGCGAGTTGGACAGGTACCTGCTAGTTGGCTCCGGCGTTCAAGTGGACGCCGACCCAGGCGCCATCGTTCGATCGAATGGCACCTTCACCCTGCTCGACACGTCGGCCGGTGCCGTGACCGTCGTTGCTCCAGATGGCCTTGCGTCCTGGTTCCCGCACACTCAACCTGGGGGGGAATTTAGTGGATATATGGGAAATACCCTGCTGGTTCTCCGCTCTCCCGGCGCGTCCGAGAATGTGTCGGTGGCGATGTCCACGACAGAACCGACTGCGCCGCTATCGGTCGAACTGGTCGGTCAGGACGGCAACGTGTCGTCCGCCGAGCTGACCAACACTCCCCAGACGATTCCGGTGACGGTCCCCGATCAGAGTTGGGTCGTCACCATCGAACCCAAAGCGGACGCCCCAGCCGTCGGCACGGTGCAATTGCAAGGAGTAACGCGATGATGGCCGAGCGGGAGTACGACGTCGTCCTCGCACTGAACTACTACAGCCCTTATGTCTCCGGTGTGAGCGAAGCGGCCAGGGTGATCGCGGAAGGACTGGTCGCCAGCGGCCTTCGGGTGGCCGTGGTCGCTGGGCGGCACGAGGCCGGGCTGCCCAGCCGGGAAAACCTCAACGGCGTCGAGGTGATCCGAACCGCCGTCGTGGCCCGGTTCGGAAAGGGCATCATCAGCCCGGGTTTCGTGCCGATGGTAGTCAAGGTGGCCCGCCGGGCCAGGCTCTTGCTGCTGAACGCACCGATGTTGGAGGCCGGACCAATCGCCGCCGCCGTGCGGCACACCCCGATCATCACGATTTATCAGTGTGACGTCACGCTCCCGCCGGGTCTGCTGAATCGGATTCAGGAGACCGTGCTGGACGCCTCCCATCGGCTGGCAGTGCGCCGGTCCCAATCGGTGGTGGTTTCCAGCGAGGACTATGCGCAGCGCAGTCGGCTGTGGCCGAGCTTTCGCCACCGACCCATGCTGGTCATCCCGCCGCCGTCAGTTCTCCGGCCGGCAGGAAAGCCCAGTTACCGGTCGTCGGAAGGTGTTCATGTCGGTTTCCTCGGACGCATCGTCGAGGAGAAGGGTTTGGAGTACCTGGTCGAGGGCTTCCGTGGCCTCGACGACCCTGACGCCCGTCTGCTGATCGGCGGCGACTACCAGAAGGTTGCCGGTGGCAGCGTCATCGACAAGGTGCGGTCCGCCATTGGCGGCGACCCGCGGATCACCATGCTCGGCTTTCTGCCGAATGAATCTATCGCCGACTTCTATTCGTCGATCGACATCTTTGCGCTGCCTTCGGTGAATGCGCTGGAGGCGTTCGGCCTGGTCCAGGTGGAGGCGATGATGGCGGGCGTCCCATCGGTGGCCAGCGACCTGGCCGGCGTGCGGATGCCGGTGCGGAACACCGGTTTCGGGGTCATCGTGCCGCCGAAGGATCCGGCAGCGATTACCGCGGCAATCATCCGACTGCGGGACAACGACCTGGACCGCGAGGCAGGCGCCGCGGCCACCAGAGAGCGCTACCAGGCGAGCACGGTCATCGACCGCTACCGCGAGCTTTTCGCGCAATTGCCCGCCCCGCACTGACGGTGCCTTCGTCGTTGTGACACGGCACGACGGCAGCGATCGAAGGGACGTCGCGGGTGGTCATTGCGCTACCGCCCTTTCAGCGCTGGACATTTGTCCAGCGGCGCTGTTCAAGACGCGCTCGAACCGGTGTACTCCAGGATCCGGCATACCCGATCCGTCAAATCACCCAGCGCCGGGGTCGGGCCCGGCACCGGGCATGACTCACCCGGGACCTCTGTCCATCCGGGGGCGGTCCAGAAGTCTAGGTACATCTGGCAGTTCTCGACCGTGTCCTCGACGCACAGCGCACGCACCGGGCTGCCGCTGGCCAGATCGGCCTCGAATCTGACCTTGTACGCCGCAGGGTCGCCACCGCTCTTGAAGCCGGCCGCAAAGGCGGCATCCCGTCCGTCGACTAGCAAACGGTGAAGCAACGGCAGCATGACCCAGTAGGAGCCGGATACGAAGTGAATGCCGTTTTCTCGGGCGAAGTCCGCGGTGGCTTGGACCTCGGTGAGTACGGGGGCTTGGGACGGCGGCGTCAGTGGTCCGGCCATCGATACCACGCAAGCGAGGGCAGTCGCACCGGCGATCAGCGGCTGCAGGAAAGTAGATGCGGCGGGCACCCGGATGCTCAGCAGGGCCCCCGCGATGCCTGCCGCGATGCAAACGACGACAGTGAGGACCACCGGATAGAAGTAGCGGACGAAGTATGCGTTGGCCGCCACCCAGGGGTTGCCGGCGAAAAGGGTGAAGTAACCGACGGCGAACATGAGCGCGAGGGCCAGGCGGGACAGCAGTCCGGCCCGCAGTGGTCGGGCGATGAGCAGGGTGGCGGCACAGGCGAAAGCGATCAGCACGACGGTCTTGGTCGGGGAAAACGCGGTGATGACCGACTCGGTGGAGCGGGGGAGGTCGGCGATGAACTGCTGCTGGCTGAATGCGAAGTAGACCGGTTCAGGCGTGGGGTTTGGGGTCGGCTGACCGCCGAACCAGCTGGACAACAGGGTCCACATTCCGAGCCAGGCCAGCCACACCGCCCCGAAGACGAACCAACGGATCCACTGGCGTCTGCGTACCCACTCGATGACGGACAAGAAGGCGGCGATCACCACGACCGACGGGTTGAGACCTACTGAGACTCCGACCATGGCGACCGCGAAGAGAAAGGCCCACCATTCGCGTCGCTTCCACAGCATGTAAGCGCCGAGAGCGAGCAGCCACGACATCGAGTAGGGCTGGCTCTCCAGCGCCATGATGTGGATCTTCGCGGGCACGATGACCACGTGCGCGACGGCGACCAGGACGAGGAACAAGATCAGGGTGGCCAGCCAGCCACGCGAGCCGCTGACCAGGTGCACGCCCATCCAGGCGACGATCAGGAGCAGGCCGTGGAAACACAGTGCGTTGATCAGCAGGCAGACGAACAAGTTGACGCCGGGATCTGCGAACGGGCTCGCCAGGAACGACACCACCGCGGCGAACCGGTTCTGTCCCCAGAAGAACAGGTCGACGTTCTGTACCGACATCACTGACTGCAGGACGCCGTCCGCCTGCAGATTGTCTGCCGTGTAGCGGAAGATGGTCACCACCGACATCAGCGCCAGCAGGACGGCGAACAGTGCACAGATCCCCAGGCGAGCGACCCAGTCCTGCCGAGGACGGCCGGCGTCGAGCTCGGCCGATGGTGCGTCGGACTTGCCGGTCGGGGCCGCCGGTTCGCCGTTCTCGCTCCGGCTGGTAGCGGCGATGTGTATCGTCACCGGTCCTCCTTCATGATGGCGTCATTCTGCCCGGCGGTCAGCGGGATCGCGAAAAGCCTCGCCGGGCCCCCGCTGCGCGCGAGCCCGAACTCGGCTCAGTCGCAGGCGGCCCCGGGGGTCCACCGACAGCGGGCACTGTTTTGCGTCTGACTTCGTGAGTAAGACCCGCCGTGGAAATACCCAACCAGCCAGGTCGATACCAGCAAGATCATCGATCGAGGAGGTTGGGCAGCATGGGAGTGGATCCAAGTGGTTCGGGGCGACGCCGGCGGCGGTTGGCGCCGAGCGAGAAGTACGAGCTGTACCTGGAGGTGTTGACCGGGCAGGCGACGCAGCGGGAGGCGGCCGAGCGGTGGATGGTGGACCGCTCGACGGTGGTGCACATCTGTCGGGTCGCCAAGCAGGGCGCGTTGGACGCGTTGGCCGCGTCGGTGCCGGGCCGGCCGGGCCAGACCGGGGAACAGGCGGCGATGGCCGCGGCGCGGGAGGAGATCGACCGGCTGCGGGCCACGGTCACCGAGCAGGCCGTGGTGATCCACCTCGCGGAGGGAAAAGCACGTTGGGACTGAGCGCCGGCCCGGTCCCGTCCCGAGTGGACGCGTGCGTCAAGGCCGGCCTGCTGGACCTGGTGGACCACGCC
>JGI20202J14951_1000073_pt1 | contig 16795 bp, 16 predicted proteins | sample NGESurshal092012_8_FD_14951 | JGI IMG/M metagenome (IMG submission 14951)
GCATCACGCCCGAGACACCAAACACCCGATCACACTGCTGCTGACCAGCTGAAATGCCGCCGACACACCGCCCCACGGACTTTGCCGAGGCCCTGGGGGTGACCCGCGTGATGTGGCAAGGACCGCGGTCAATTCCAGCTGTCGATTTTGATGTCCCGCGGCTCCGGGGCGCCCTTCCCGGTTTCTAGTAGCGACTTCAAACTCATCAGGAAGACTCCCCACTTGGTGCTGCAATGGTGCATGAACTCCACCGGCTCCTTCCAGCCCTGGTGTGTGAACAGGACGGTGGTGTAGTCGCCGTCCTGCCTCAGATCCCATCTGACCGTCGTGCCGATCCACTCTTCCGGCCCGTCGACCACTTTCCACAGCACGTGTGTCGGGGGGTCGAGCTCAACCACCTTCATGTCGATTCCGCCCAGCTCGAAGTGGAATTGCAAAACCCCGCCGACGGCGGTGTCTCCCTGTGTGTCGCTCGCCCACCACCCGGAAAGGCCGTCGAGAGTGGTGATCGCCGCATAGACATCATCCAAGGTTGACGACGCGATTCCGACCTTGTGGAGAATATCCACCATTTCCGATTCCTCTTTCTCCTGTTGATTTCTGCACGCCGGTGTTGATTTCGGAAATTCTTAGCGCATTCGCGTAGCCTTGTACCAGGCATCCTCCTCATTGGGCGCGGGCCGTCCACTGGCGGAAAACCGGTCGCCACCGTCCGCCCTGGATTTCCGCGGCGTGGTCGTTGCTGATGTCGTGCTACCGCCGGTTGCCCTCGCGATCGACGGGTGTGGTGGTCTCAGATCCACCGCTTTCGGTGCGCTCGACGGCCTCGGCGATCTGCTTGATCCGACGCAGCCTGGCGTCCCAGGTCGCCCCGACGGCGGCGAGCTGCGCCACCGCACGTGCGAGTTGCGCGTCGTCCACTCGGTAGCGCATCTCCCGCCCGGCCGCCGTCGGGTGGACGAGGCCGACGCGGTCGAGTACGCCGAGATGCTTCGCGACGGCTTGGCGCGTCACCGGCAGCTGGACACTGAGGGTGGTCGCCGTTCCGTCGCCATCTGCCAGCAGCAGGTCGAGCATCCGTCTCCGGGTCGGATCCCCGATCGCCGACCAGAGGTCGTCGTTCACGGCGACACTCATCGGGCAGCAACCACTTTCGTCACCGGCGGTGATTCGACCCCGCGGATCTCCATGGTCTTCCCGCCTTCTGCAACGTTTGGTTGCACATCAGAGTAGCTCGCGCTTGCCGGTGATGCAACCATTGGTTGCGCATCGCCGGTGAAGGGTCCTACGGGGTGCTCGTGGCGCCGCTGATCCGCCCCGCGATCGTTACCCTCGAGAGGTGACCGACCTTCTGCCCGAGATCGCCATCCTGGCGGGCTTCGCGGCGATCATGGCCGGGTTGGTGTGGTTGACGCACCGCAGTCGGGGACGCCGCGTCGGTAGCTCGGTGGCCGGTCCTTTCGAGGAAATCTGGCACCCTGCTGCCCACCGAGCAAGGATCGACATCGAAATCCAGGACGAGCGCAAGGCACCGTTACCGTCGCCCGGCGACCCACCCGACCCCGGAACCTTCCCGCCGGACCCGCACGCATCGCAGTGAGAGATGCCGTGCCGCGTTCCGGGCGGCGGCGCCACATTCGGGCTCAAGGCGGCACCGTACCCCGGGTGTGTGAACCCTCGCTCTCAACCTCGGAGAGGTCGGACGTCAGTCGACGGGTATGACGGTGAGGGCGTCGTGAATTCCCCGAAAGTCGACCGGATTGCGGGTCAGCAGCGGCAGATCGGCGGCAACTGCTACCGCGGCGATCAGCAGATCGAATCGACGGGGCTTCGGATCCCGTCCAGCGGATCGCACACTCGCCCACAGCGCGCCATAGGTTCGTGCGGCTTGGGGACCGAATGTGATCGCTGCGAACGTGCTGACGATCCATTGGTAACGCTGCTCCCGCGCGGCATTCACCAGCGGATCCGGGGTGTGCAGGCCGGCAGCGAGTTCCGCGAGAGTGATCGTGCAGATCGCGGCGGACACGGCGTGACCCGCCACCGCGGCCGCGGGATAGTCGATCACCACCGACGTGTCGAGCAGCGCCCGCTCGAGTTCAGCCGTCATGAGCCGCTGGACCAACGGTCAACGTCGCGATCGTCGAGTAAGCTGTCCAATTCGGCGAGCTCGCGTCGGAATCGGTCGACCCCCCAGCTCGCCAGCTCGGCCACACCTTCGGCGATGGCGTCGACAGAAACGAATCGCTGCGGTCCACGAGTCCTCGAGGCGTCGTGAGGAAGAAGATCCGCCACAGGAACACCATTCCTGGTGACGACGAATGATTCACCCTGCTCAACTCGGCGCATGATGGCGCCGCTGTCATTGCGCAGTTCGCGTTGGCTGATCGTCGCTCCCATGCAACGACCGTAGCACTCAGGTGCTACGGGCGGGATTCATGGCGACCGCGCCGTTGGTACCGGTGCACGCCAGCCCGACGGCACGTCCGCTTTCACCGGCACCTCTCACGTCAGGCAGAATGCCGCGTGGACGAAGGAGGACTGGGATGCCCGTGCCCTCGAAGCCGCTGACCAGGCTGGGCTTTCTCACGATCGGCTTGTTCGACGGCGCCGATCCACGACCCGGCCACGAGTCGACCCTGGAGATCATCCAGCTCGGCGAGCAACTCGGCTTCGACAGTGCCTGGGTGCGGCACCGTCACCTCCAATACGGCATCTCCTCACCGGTGGCGATCCTGGCCGCGGCCACCCAGCGCACCAGTCGGATCGAACTCGGCACGGCCGTCACACCGTTGGGCTGGGAGAACCCGCTCAGGCTCGCCGAGGACTTCGCCACCGTGGACATCCTGTCCGGCGGCCGGCTCAATCCCGGCATCAGCGTCGGGCCGCCGATGCGCTGGGACGAGGTCAAGAGCGCGCTGTACCCGGACACCGCCGACATCGAGGACTTCAGCTACGGACGCGTGCTCCGGTTGCTGCGCTGGATCCGGGGGGAACCGGCAACCGAGTTCAGCGGTGTCGAGGGGATCGAGGTCTTCTCCGACCGCGTTCAGCCGCACTCCCCTGGTTTGGCCGGCCGCCTGTGGTACGGCGGGGCCAGCCTGCGATCGGCGAAGTGGGCCGGCGAGAACAGGATGAACCTGCTGGCCAGCAGTGTCGTCAAGGCCGAGGAATCGGAGCGCTTCGCCGAGATCCAGCTGTCCCATATCCGGACGTTTCGCGCGCACCATCCCGACGGCGATCGGGCGCGGGTATCGCAGGGGCTCGTCGTCATCCCCACCGACAGCGCGTCCGCCGAGCAACGCCAAAAGTACCTGCGGTACGCGGAGTCTCGAACCCCGCGCACCGCGAGTCCGCAAGGCCCGGCGCGGTTGATGTTCGAGGTCGATCTTGTCGGCACGTCCGACGAGATCGCCGAAATGCTGTACACGCACGCCGCCTTCCGCGAAGTCGACGAGGTCGCGTTCGCGCTGCCGTTCAGTTTCGAGCACGACGATTACGTGCAGATCCTCACCGACATCGCCACGAAGCTCGGCCCGGCACTCGGCTGGCACCCGGCCGACTGACCGCTCACGGGTGGCGGCCATGCCTGACCGCCGCGGGCCGGCGCTCGATCCGGGGCGCCCGGGCGCAGAATCAACTGGCCCGAAGCCACCGGCCCTGGTCAACACTGCGGTCGACGCCGGCATCTGACGGCGGAGCGGGCGGGACACCGCGATCCCGCCTTGTGTTGCCGAGAGTCCCGGCCGACAATGGGCGAACCTCCCACCGACCGAAAGGCTCGACCTTCATGCCCACCCTGCTCAATCCGTATCTTGGTTTCCGCGACAGCGCGAAGGAAGCGATGGAGTTCTACCAGTCGGTCTTCGGTGGCGAACTGACCCTGAGCACGTTCGGGGAGTTCCACGCGAGTGAGGATCCCGCCGAGCAGGACAAGATCATGCACGGCATGCTGACCTCGCCGAGCGGGTTGGTGCTGATGGGTGCCGACACCCCGAACAGCATGGAGTACACACCCGGTGACGTGTTCTCGGTGTCTCTCAGTGGTGACGACGAAGCCGAACTGACTGGCTACTGGAACCAGCTTTCCGAGGGCGCCACGATCACCGCCCCGCTCAACAAAGCGCCCTGGGGCGACACTTTCGGCATGTGCAAGGACAAGTTCGGCATCAATTGGCTGGTCAATATCTCCGGCGCACCGGCGTAAGTCGGAAGGCCGAGTACCGCGCATTCATCGGTACCCTGGGCGGTTCGTCCGCGCCGGCTGCTGATCGAGCAGCTGCACCTGCTGCTCGATCAGCTCGTCAAGGACGGGTAATGCTGGTCGACGCCGCTGATCCCCCGCCGGCTGCCACCCGCTGGCACCGGCATGGTCCGGCAGGCACGGCAAAGCGCTCACCCGGTGAGCACATTTCTTGTCACACTGGCACCATGCGCGCCGATCGGCTGGTAGCTGCCCTCCTGCTGATGCAAGCGCGCGGGCGGGTCACCGCCGCGGAACTGGCCGACGAGCTCGAGGTATCGGTGGCCACCGCCCGCCGCGACCTGGAAGCCCTGTCTTCCGCCGGCGTTCCCGTCTATCCGCAGGCCGGACGTGGCGGCGGGTGGTCGTTGATCGGCGGAGCCCGCACGGATCTGAGCGGCCTGAGCTCCGCGGAGGCCCAGGCACTTTTCCTGCTGCTGGGGCCGGCGGCGGTCATCGCGCCGGAGGCGAAAGCGGCGTTGCGCAAACTGGTCCGGGCGCTGCCGGCGACATTCCGCGACGACGCGCGGGCCGCGGCGGAGGCGGTGGTGATCGACCCGTCCCGCTGGGGCGAGCACGGACGATCGCGCCCGGAATTGGTCGAGTCTCTGCAGGCAGCCGTCGTTCGCCGGCGAAAAGTCAGGCTGGACTATACGAATCGGGCTCACCAGCGCGCCGAGCGCCTTGTCGACCCGCTGGGTCTGATCGACAAGGACGACGTCTGGTACCTGATGGCCCAGACCGACCAGGGCCGGCGGACCTTCCGGGTCGATCGGATCGCCGAGGTCGTCGTCACCGACACCCCGGTCGAACGACCCGTCGGCTTTGAGCTCGCCGCGGAATGGGAGCGCATCGTCGGCGAGGTGGAGCTGCATCGGTCGCAGCTGACGGCAACCGTGGTGATCGAGGCGAAGTTTGTTCCGGTACTGCGCGACCAGTTCGGTCGCCGCCACTGCGAGGTCCAGGAACGCCTCCACGAGGGGCGGGTTCGGGTGAGGGTGGCGGCGCCGACGGCGCTGATGATCGCCGAGCATCTTGCCGGCTGGGGAGCGCTCATCGAGGTGATCGAACCGCCGTCCGTGCAGGCCGAGCTGGCCAGGATCGGCGCCGAGTTGACTGCTCGTTATGCGCCTTGACGTCGGGCACCGATGGCCGCCGTGCGCGAACGAGACAGGCCTGACGATCACGAAAACCTCTGGCACACCAGAACATTGATCCAATGGTGGAGGTGTCGTGATGATCAGCCGGCATCGCATCAGGTGCGCATTGCGCGTGACCGCGGTGGTCACTGTGCTGGCCTGCGCCGGATGCACGAACGGTGCGCCGGGCGCACCGGAGGATTCCTGGCAGGTTGTCACTCCACCGGGCATCGCCCCGTCGTCGATGACTGTCGCCGGCGATGCCGTGCTGATCGGAGGCTTCTCCGCTGACGGCCGGCCGGCCACCCGTGGTCATTGCCGGCACCGGGCGGGATGCAGTCCTCACCACAACCGTTGGCGGTTCATGGATGTCGACGGCCGCGCCGCCGGGCGAGGTGCCAAAGGTTGCCCTCGCCGACGACCGGATCTACCTGCTCCTTCGATCAGCGAATGGCACAGGGACGGTCGCGGTGCGCGCGAGGTGAACGCCGGCCTGCGGGGAAGGCGTCCGCGACGGCGAACGATCGGTCTCCCGAGCCGGCCCGAAGTCGGCGGAGATCGACGGCGAGGCGGCGATGGGCGGGGCATGCTTGACGACCGTCCGGAAAGCGCAAGTTTCCACTTGCGCGTGCTGGGATTGATGTGCAAGCCTGTGCTTGCACATCGTTCACAGAGCCTGGAGGTACTTCGCATGACACCGGATCGCATCGAGCGCGAGATCCTCGTCGCGGCACCCGTTGAGCGCGTCTGGGAGGTGCTGACCAAGCCGGAGCACATCGCGGTGTGGTTCGGACCCGGCACGCCCAGCGTCGACCTACGCCCAGGTGGCTACCTGGTGCTGGACCACGGCGACTACGGGTCCTTTCCCACCAGGATCGAAAAGGTAGATCCACCAAGCTATTTGGCGTACCGCTGGGCCAGCGGCCATCCCGGCGAACCGGCGACGGAGACGAACTCGACGTTGGTGGAGTTCACGCTGGTCGCCGAGGGCGGGAGCACGCGCCTCACCGTGACCGAAAGCGGTTTCGCGACCCTGGTCATCCCCGTCGGCCGGGAAGCCAACGCCTCCTACGAGAGTCACACACAGGGGTGGACCGAGGTCGTGCAGGCACTTGTGCGACATGCGGAGCTGCACTAGACAGTGGAGCCCCAACAGGTTGCGGTCGACGCGATCGACGCCGTGCTGGCTGCGCTTGCCGATCCGATGCGACGGCGAGTGCTCGATGCGCTCGCCGCGCACGGCGAGAGCACCGCGACCGTGCTGGCGGCAGAGTTGCCGGTGACCAGGCAGGCCGTGGTGCAGCACCTCGCCGTGCTGGAGCGTGTTGCCCTGGTCGCCAGCTATCGGGTCGGCCGTGAGCGCCGCTACACGGTCCGGCCCGATGCACTCACCGCCACCGCCCGCTACCTGATGCTGGTCGCCGCCCGGTGGGACAGCAGGCTCGCGGCGATCAAACGACTGGCGGAAGCGCCGCCGCCGTCACCGCCCCGACGGTGACCCGCCCTCGTCACCGTGCAATCGCCGGGTGCCGCGCAGTGGTCACCGAGTGTTGCCTGACCCGCCCGATCCGGGTGTCAGCAATCCCGTTGGGCGGTTGGGGTGTTTCGCCATCCACCGGGCGCCGCTTTCATGGTCTGGGCTCCAACATATGACGGCGCCGAGTTCAGAAAACCGGCGCCGAGTGCGAGGCGGGACCCGAAAACCGGCGCCGAGTGCGAGGCGGGACCCGAAAACCGGCGCCGAGTGCGAGGCGGGACCCGAAAACCGGCGCACAGGAGGGCAACCGGTCCTACCTGCGGCAGCGACAAACCGGTCGTGGTTGTCGGTCCCGCTCGGCAGACTGGGGCTCGTCCCCCTGGCCGCCGTCCGTCGCGGCCTCGCTGTTCCGAACCTGTCCCGAACCTGCTCCGAACCTGTTCCGCCGTGTTTCGCTCGAGAGGAGGAGCCAGATGTCCCGGCCGACATCGACGTCCGGTCTGCCCCGAGCGCTGCGGCCCTTCGCCAACGGCCAGTTCCGGCTGCTCGCCGCCGCCCTGCTGTGCTCCCTGCTGAGCGTCGGGATCTGGCTGGTGGCCTCCGTCTGGCAGGTGATCCAGCTCGGCGGGTCGGCAAGCGATCTGTCGACTGTCGCGGCAGGTGCCAGCCTGGGTCTGGTGTTGGCGGTCTTGCTCGGCGGCGTGGTCGCCGACCGGGTCCGGCAGCGATGGATCCTGTTGGCCGTCGAACTGGTGCGTGGCCTGGGCTACGGCGTGGCGGCACTGCTCGCTCTGACCGGGCGCATCCAGATCTGGCAGCTGGCCGTCATCGCGTTCGTGCTGGGCGTCGCGGACGGGTTCTTCTACCCTGCCTACTCGGCGTGGTTACCGGCGCTCATCGACGCGGACGAGTTACTGGCCGCCAACGGCATCGAAGGAGTGCTCCGGCCCACCATCATGCAGGCCGCCGGCCCCGCGCTGGCCAGCGTGATCATCGCCGTGTCGTCCCCCGGGGTAGCGTTCCTCACCGTCGCGATGCTGCAGATCGGCGCAGTGACCGTGCTGGCGGCGATGCGCAGCACTCCCGTCCGCCGAAAACTCGATCGTGCTCGCCATCCCGTCGTCGCCGCCGGCATCGACCTCCGCGACGGTTTCGTCTACATGGTGCACACCCGCTGGTTGCTCGCCACCTTGCTGTTCGCGATCGTGCTGGTGCTGGTGACGATGGGCCCCATCGAGGTGCTGCTGCCGTTCGCGGTGAAGGATCAGACCGGTGGCGGCGCAGGGGCCTTCGCGGTCGCGTTGGGCGCGTTCGGGTTCGGCGGCGCGGCCGGCTCCCTGGCGGTCGCCTCGATCCGGCCGCCGCGGCGGTACCTGACGTTGATGATTCTGGCCTGGGGCATCGGGTGCGCACCGTTGGTGATCATCGGGCTCACCGATCGCCTGTGGTTGATGGTGGTCGGGCTGTTCGTCTGCGGGTTCCTGTTTTCCGGCGCCCAGGTGCTCTGGGGCACGCTACTGCAGCGCCGGGTGCCGCCGGCGATGCTGGGTCGGGTGTCCAGCCTGGACTTCTTCGTGTCCCTTGCCCTGATGCCCGTGTCGATGGCGATTGCCGGCCCGGTCGGCGAAAACGTCGGGCTGACCCCGACATTCCTTGTGGTGGGGGTGTTCCCGACGGTGCTGGCGGTCGCGACCCTGCTCATCGCGCGGCTTCGCACCGACGAGTTGGCGCACCCGTTGCGGTCGGACGAGTCCGCTTCAGCGGCCGGCGTTGACCTCGAGTCCATCGACGATGAGCGCTGAGTACACCGAACCGACCATCAATCCAGGCTCATTTCCGCCGCCGGTCGATGCCGGGCACCGGCCGCAAGCCGGACTGCCCACGACACAACAGATGAAGCAGCGAAATGGCGTGCTGGTGTGGATCGTCCGGCCGGTGCTGACCCTGGGCATCTACCACTTCGTCTGGTACTACAAGATTCACAACGAGATGCTTCATTTCGACCCGCGTCAGCCGATCAAACCCGCTGGGTCGACCTTGACGATCCTCTTCGGCTGGATCATCATCGTGCCGCCATTCGTGTCCTTCTTCAACACCGGCAACCGTATTGCGGGGTGCCAGCGCGCCGCGGGTCTGCCGGTGACCGCCAACCCTTGGATCGGTTTCGTGCTGTTGTTCATTTTCGCATTGACGCCCCTGTACTACCAATGGGAACTGAACAAGGTCGTCCAGCGCTACGCCGTGGCGCCGGGAGCTCCGGTCGCCCTGGTCGCGTAGCGAAACCTCAGCGTCGTTCGGCAATGCCCCGCACAAAGGCCGCCTGCCCGACGTGCTGGAGGTCGTCGGAGATGACGCTCACCAGGCGCACGGCAAGAGTCACCGGTGGGTCCCACCTGGTGTCGACGACACGGTCCAAGTCGTCGGCCGTGAGCGTCCGAAGGTACTCGACGGTCCGGTGATGCACGGCGACGTGATACCCGGCCAACAACTCCGCGGGAACCCGCACCGCGGCCACGTCGTCGGTGTCCTGGCCGTAGCCGGTCGCCGAGGTGTCGAACGGCAGCTCGAACCGATCAACCCACCCGCCGGTGGTCCACACCTGCTCCGATCTCCCGGCGTCGGCGATGTGGTCGTCCTGGACGCGGGTCAGGTGCCAGACCAACCAGGCGATCGAATTCGCCTCATCGTCGATCCGGAACCCCGCGGTTTCGGCATCGAGTCCGTCGAGTACGCGGTGGACCGTCTGCGCAACGCGGTCGAATCCGTCGATGAGAATTCCTGAGCTGTCCACGCTGCTGCTCTCCCCTGCACGATGACTGATCCGGCCCGAGCGACGGTACCGCGTGCGACGGGGCCGCAGCGGGGAAGTCGGGGAGGCTGGAGGGCAGTCGAGCAGGATCAGCCGGAGTAGACGGCGACGGTGATCGGGGTGTCGGGTCCTATCGCTGTGGCGGGTTTCACCGACTGCGCCAGCACCCGGCCGGCCTGCTGCCCGGACGGAGGTTTCCCCGCATCGGTGAAGGTCACGTTCGTCGCGCCTGCCTGCGCGAGCAGGGTCGCCGCCTGCTGCTGGGTCTTGCCAAGGACGTTGGGCACGGTCACCTGGCGTGCTCCGACGGCGACGCTGACCGGCGTTCCGGCCTTCTTCACCGGGGAGCCGGCCGGTGGATTCTGCGACAGCACAGCGCCGATCGAGCCGCGCGCGGAAATCGGTTGCTCGGTGACGCCCAGGCTGGCCGAATCACCCGCCCAGCCCTGGCCCTGCAGGTTGGAAACTGCCTGGTCTCGGGACTGACCCAGCAGATTGGGCATCACCATCAGGCCGTTGTTGGAATATCTGAGGGTGACCGGGCTCCCGGCGGGAACCTGCTGACCTGGCCGCACGTCGATCCCGATCACCTGGTTGGCTGGTTCGAGCCCGTCGGCCTCCTGCGGAACGGCCGTCAGGTCGGCCGCGGCCAGGCTCGCCGCAGCCTGGTCCAGGCTCGCACCCACCAGGCCATCGGGGACGGTGACGATCGTCAATCCTGTCCCGATGCTGACGGTGATGGTGCTGTTCGGCGGCACCTGTGTGTGGGCCGGTGGGTCCTCGGCCAAGGCCTTGCCCTTGTCGGCGTCGGAGGACGGCTGCAGGACCTCCTGGTAATGCAACTGCACCGCCGCCAACAATTGCTGGGCGGACGCTCGATCGGCGTTCAGCACATCCGGCACGGTGACCAGGCTGACGCCCTTGCCGATCTCCAGGTTCACCACCGACGCCTGCACAACCTGGGTCTGACTGGACGGCCGCTGGCCGACCACCTTGTCCTTGCCTGCGTCCGTGGAGTCGACGGGCGTGACGGTGCCCAGCGTCAACCGACTGTCCTGGATCTTGGCGGTGGCCTCCGCCAGGGACATCCCGGACAGGTCCGGCATCGCGACCATGGCCGCTGGTGGCGGCGCGGTGATCACCCCGAGGGTCAGCCAGACGGCCCCGACCAGCAGCACCACGCAGAACACCGCGATACCGGCGAAGCCCACCACTCGCCTCAAACCGCCCGTACGGTCCGGGTCCGGTTCCTGCGCGGGCACCGACCGCACCGGCGGAGCGAGCAGCGGCGGGGATTCGGAGCCGCGCGGCGCCGGCGGAGCCGCTCGCATGAGCTCGGTGCGCTGTCCCCCGGCGTTCAACGAATCCGGCAGCAAGGCCTGTACCTGCTGCCCGGCGAGCGCCCGGCGCAGGTCAGCGCGCATCTCCGCGGCGGTTTGGTAGCGATCGAGCGGATCCTTGTGCAGCGCCTTCAACACGACGGCGCTGACTTCCGGGGGCAATTCGGGCCGCACCTCACCGGGCGGGCGTGGTGCCTCCCGCACGTGCCGGCGCGCGACGGCCACCGGCGAATCGCCGGTGAACGGCGGGGTGCCGGTCAGCAGTTCGTACAGCACGCAGCCGGTCGCGTAGACGTCGGAGCGGGCATCCACGGACTCACCCCTGGCCTGCTCGGGTGAGAGGTACATGGCGGATCCGTGCGCTGCCGAGATCCGGGCGACGGCCGTCATGCCCGATTCGTCATCGGCCACGGATCGAGCGACGCCGAAGTCCATCACCTTCACGGCGCCCGCGTGGTTCAGCATGATCTTCGCCGGCCTGACGTCGCGGTGCACGATCCCGTGCCGGTGCGAGAAGTCCAGCGCCGAACAAACGTCCGCGATGATCTCCATCGCCCGACGCGGCGCCATCGGTCCTTCCTGGTCGAGGACCTCCAGCAGGACCTTGCCGTCGACGTACTCCATGACGATGAACGGGACAGGGCCGGCATCGCCATCGGTCTCGCCGGTGTCATAGACCGCGACGATCGCCGGGTGGTTCAGTGAGGCGGCGTTCTGCGCCTCCCTGCGGAACCGCGCCTGCGCCGACGGATCGTCCGCCAGGTCGGCGCGCAGGATCTTCACCGCGACCTCGCGGCCAAGCCGCAGGTCACGTCCGCGATGGACCTCGGACATGCCGCCGACGGCGATCAAGTCCGCAACGTGATACCGGCCGGCGACCAAGTATCCCGTCTCCGTCATAGGCCCCCCGCTCGCATCACTCACGTATTTCGGTGCCCGGTGATCACGCCGATTGGTGGCCCTACTCCATTCCCAGACCAGTATGCGACGAGACACGCGCGGTGACGACATCGAGTGCGGATTACCCGGTGAATCCTCGGGGCCGAACGGCGGTGCCGACGTGCGACGTCGGCACCGGCGTCGAGCTTGAGCTGAGCGTTGATGACGACGCTGACCGGGGTGCTGGTCACCAGGCACGGCGGCAGCGCGCGGGCGGAACTGATCCAGCCGTTGGTGACCACGCCGTGGGGATCACACCGCGCCGACCCCGCTGCCGGCGCCGGGCAACCCTATGCTCGGAGTAGGAGGAATTCATGCTCATCTCCCCAGACCCGCCGCCCGGCGCGCGGGTGCGGGACAAGGTCGTCACCGCTGCGGACGCCGTCAGGCTGATCCGCGACGGCGATCACGTGATGGTCGAGGGATTCATCGGTCAGTGTTTTGCCGAGGAATTGACCCTCGCGCTGGAACAACGATACCTGGAATCCGGGTCCCCGCGCGATCTCACCCTGGTGTTCACCGTCGCCGTCGGAGACCGGGAAGGCCGCGGGCTCGACCGGCTGTGCCACGACGGCCTGCTGAAGGCGGCTGTCGGCGGCTTCTGGGGAGTATCCCCGGCCCTGGGAAAGTTGGCGGCGGACAACAAGATCCAGGCCCACAACCTGCCGCAGGGCACCATCTCGCAGCTCTTCCGGGACACCGCGGCCGGCAAGCCCGGACTGCTCACCCGGGTCGGGCTCGGCACCTTCGTCGACCCGCGGCGGGGCGGCGGCAAGGTCAACGAGTCCACCACCGAAGACCTCGTCGAGGTGATCACCCTGGGCGGCGAGGAATTCCTCTTCTACAAGGCACTTCCGCTCGACGTGGCCTTCCTGCGCGGCACCACCGCCGATCCGGAAGGCAACATCACCATGGAGCGCGAGGCGCTCACGCTCGAAGCACTGGCAGTCGCCACCGCCGTGCACAACGCGGGCGGTTCGGTGATCGTGCAGGTGGAGAGGGTTTCCGACAGCGGCAGCCTCAGTTCTCGGGAGGTCAAGATCCCCGGTGTGCTGGTCGACTGCATCGTCCTGTCCCAGCCGGAACACCACTGGCAGACAATGGCGACCTCGTATTCTCCGTCGCTGAGCGGGGAATTGCGCCGGGTCCGCAACACCATCCCGCCGTTGCCGTTGACCGAACGGAAGGTGATCGCCCGCCGGGCGGCGATGGAATTGCGTCCGAACGGCGTGGTGAATCTGGGTATCGGCATGCCAGAAGGTGTGGCCAACGTGGCTGCAGAAGAGGACATCCTGGACTATGTCACGCTGACCGCCGAGCCCGGTGCGATGGGCGGGATGCCCGTCGGTGGGCTGGATTTCGGCGCGGCGGTGAACGCCCATGCGATCCTGGACCAACCTTCGCAATTCGACTTCTACGACGGTGGTGGCCTTGACATCGCATTCCTGGGGATGGCCCAGGCGGATCGTCTCGGCAATGTCAATGTCAGCAGATTCGGGTCCAGAATGCCCGGGTGCGGTGGCTTCGTCAACATCAGCCAGAGCGCGCAGAAGCTCGTCTTCGTCGGCAGCTTCGTGGTGCCGAACCGGGTAACGGTGGTGGACGGGCGCCTGGTGATCTCGCACGGGATGGTCACGGCCAAATTCCTGGACGAGGTCGAACAGCGCACGTTCAGCGGCCAGTACGCCGCCGCCGCCGGAAAACCCGTGCTGTACGTCACGGAGCGGTGTGTGTTCCGCCTCACCCCTGACGGGCTGGAGCTGACCGAAGTCGCCCCCGGCATCGACGTGGAGCAGGACGTCCTCCGGCACCTGGCATTCGAGCCCATTATTCGCACCATGCCGAAGCTGATGGATCCGCGGATATTCGCCACCGGGGTGATGGGGCTCAGGGACGACCTGATCATGATCCCGATGGAAGCCCGATTCAGCTACGACCAGTGGCGAAACATGTTCTTCCTGAACATGGAGGGGATGTCCCTGATGAACCGCGACGATGTGGAGGAGATCCGTGCGGAGGTCTCCCGGCGGCTGTCGCCGATCGGCGACAAGGTGCACATGATCGTCAACCACGACTATTTCTTCGTGGCACCCGCCGCCGCGCAGGACTACGACCTCGCGGTGCGCTGGCTCTCCGAGCACTACTACGCCAGCGCCACCCGGTACACCTCGAGTTCGTTCCGCCGGCTTCAACACGGTGGCCCGTCACCGCGCGGTCGGCGGATCTGACGGTCAAGGTGCCTGTGCGCGCGGGCCGTGGTGTTCGAGAAGTCATCCGGCGTCGGGACTTTCGGCTCTAGCTGCGAAATTCTGACGAGCGGATTCTGCGGGCAGACCTACGCCCGGAAGGACCGATGATGACCCATTCCACCATCCCCGTCGGCACGACTCACCAGCACCGGGTTGGAGTCGCGGTTTTCGCGGCGATCATCGCGTTTTCGGCCTATGCCGGAGCGATCGGGCTGGTGTCCGGCGGACTGTCGCTCGGCGACGTGCTCACCGCTCGGCTGCCCTTCGGCAGTCCGGTGCTCGGGGGCATCGCGCTGGCCCTGATCGTGGCCGTACCGTCGACCTGGCTGGCCTGGTTGGCCTGGCAGGCGGATTCGCGGACGGACGCCGTGGCGCTGATCGTCGGTATCCTGATCATCGGCTGGATCGTCGTCGAACTCGCGTTCATCAGGGAGGTCAGCTTCTTCCACCCGGTGTACCTGGTGGTGGGTGCGGCGCTGATCTGGATCGGCCGGCATGGCGCCGGCGACCTGCGGGCGCTCCTGCACCATCCTCCGGCGCACGCAGCGTGAACACCGTCCGGGCCTGATCCCCCCGGTGATCCCGGCCCGTCCGGACGGGATGCCAGGGCGGCCGGATGCGCTGCTCCGTCGCCCGCGCCCTCGGATGAGCGGCTGCCGGACCCGGCTGACCGCGTCCGTCCACGCTCAGCGTAATGCGGCGCTTACGATGAGTAGCTAGAATCCAATCATCATGACCGGGGGCGGCGAAGCGCGGGATCGGGCGACCATGCGGGTCGACGGCGGTCTCGCGGCGGCCGTGCTGGACTCTCTTCCGGATGCGACCGCCGTCCTGGACACGTCCGGGGCGATCATCGCCATCAACCACACCTGGTTGATGTTCGCCCTGGACAACGGCGGGTCGCCAGTCGCTACCGGTGTGGGCGTGAACTACTTGGAGGTCTGCCGTCGATCGGCGGACGGCGGATGCGACGACGGCGCGCAGGTGGCGACCCAGATCCGGGACGTGCTGGCCGGTCGCTCGGTCGAGGCCGAAGTCGAGTACCCTTGCCCCTCCCCCGAGGTGCGGCGCTGGTTCGTGATGCGGGTGACCAAGCTCAAAGGCCCCGCTCCGGGGGTGATCGTGTCGCACGTCAATATCACCCGACGCAAAATGGCTGAGCAGGAACTCGCCCACGCAGCATCGCACGACCCGCTGTCGGGTCTCGCGAACCGCACCCTGCTCAACGCAAGGCTGACGGCAGCCCTCGACCGGCGCCGTGAACACCGACCGGAACCCGACATCGGTGTGCTGTACATCGATCTCGATGATTTCAAGGTGGTCAACGACCGTTTCGGGCATGCCGCGGGCGACGAGGTTCTGCTCAATGTCACGAACCGGCTGCGGGGCACCATGCGCGCGGGGGACACCATCGCCAGAATCGGCGGTGACGAGTTCGCTGTCATCGTCCCCGATGTCGACCGGCGGGAACTCGCGGTCGTGGCCGCCAAGGTGCGCAGCGTACTTGCGCCGCCCCACCGGATTCACGGCCAGTGGGCGACCGTGACGGGGAGTGTCGGGATGCATCTGGCCGGGTCGGGCGAGGTGGCCGCTTACGCCCTGCGGCAAGCCGACCAGGCTATGTACGCCGCCAAGCAGGCGCGGGTACGTCCGACATCAGCGCTCTGATCGAGGCATGTCCATCGGCAGCTCCGTAGATTGATGCTGTGGCGCTGACCCTTTTGCCGTTGTTCCCGCTCGGCACCGTGTTGTATCCCGGAGTCGTGCTGCCGCTGCACATCTTCGAGGAACGCTACCGCCAACTCGTGCGCGACCTGCTGGCGCAGCGCGAGGGGCCACGCCGATTCGGCGTCGTTGCGATCAAGGAGGGCCGCGAGGTCGGTCGGGACGGCGTTACTGCGCTGTACGAGATCGGTTGCACCGCAGAGCTTCGGCGGGTTGTAGCGTACGAAGACGGCCGTTTCGACATCATCGCGGTCGGCGGGTCACGATTTCGGGTGGTCCGGGTGGATGCATCGCAGCCGATGGTCGGCGAGGTGGAATTGCTGCCGGATGTCAGCAGCGACGAGGCCACCAGGTTGTCCGGCCGGGCGGTCAGGATGTTCGGCAGCTACCGGAAGGCGATGCTGACGGCGCAGGGGCTCGCCGCCGACGAACCGCCCGATCTTCCTGACGATCCGGTCGAGCTGTCCTACGTGATCGCTGCGGCGATGCTGGTCGAGATGTCCGACAAACAGGAGTTGCTCGCGACGTCGACCGTTTACGAGCGGCTGGCGCTGGAGGTGGCGATGCTGCGCCGGGAGTCGGCCCTGGTCAGTCAGCTGTCCACCCGCCCCGCCGTCGAGTTCCCGCGTGCGGGGTACAGCCCGAACTGACGCTGTGGCCTGTTCAGGGCCTATCACGGGTCCGCCGATCGGGTTGACCCGCCGGTGTTCATTCCGGGTTCATTCCAGGTTCAGCCCGGGTTCAGCCCAGCAGTTCGTGCAGGTAACACCAGCGCCACGCCTCGCCGGGCTCGAAGCTGCGCATCACCGGATGCCCGGTCCGCTCGAAGTGCTTGGTGGCGTGATTGCCAACCGACGAGTCACAGCAGCCGACA
>JGI20202J14951_1000075_pt1 | contig 16635 bp, 17 predicted proteins | sample NGESurshal092012_8_FD_14951 | JGI IMG/M metagenome (IMG submission 14951)
CCGACAACCGCCACCCAACCGACAACCGCGCCCGCCGTCACCGAGTCCGAACAGCCCCCCGCCACATCGACCCCGGCGACATCGACCCCAGCCGCAACGACCCCAGCGACATCGACCCCAGCCACATCGAACGGTCCGTCTCCGCTGTTGGGGCTCCCCGGCGCGGTGCCGGCCAGCGGGTTCGACAACGGAACGGCATGGCACTACGGCGACCCGATCGGCGAGCAGCGCGCGTCCCTGACCGGATCCATCCTGATCGACCTGTCGAACAGGGCGATGCTGACCGTGTCCGGCCCCGACCGGCTCACCTGGCTGCACACCCTGACCAGCCAGTTCCTGTCCACGCTCGGCGAGGGTGAGGCGACGCAGGCGCTGATCCTGAGCCCGCAGGGCCACGTGGAGCACCACGCCTGGGTCACCGAGATCGGCGGGGTGACGTACCTGGACACAGAGCCCGGTGCCGGGATTGCGCTGCGGGAATACCTGGACTCGATGCGCTTCTGGTCCAAGGTCGAGGTCGGCGACGGGTCCCGCGACGTCGCACAGTTGGCCCTCATCGGCCCGCGATCGGCAGCGGTCGTGCAGCACGTCCTCGGCGTCTCAGCGCCGGCACCGGGCCGTGCCGTGCCGATCGCAGCAGCAGGTTTCGTCCGCAGCACGACCGACGGACTCGATGTGTTCCTGGCCCGGGCCGAACTACCCAGGGTGGCGGCCGCGCTGATCGCCGCCGGCGCCGTACCAGCGGGCAGCTGGGCCGCCGACGCGCTGCGGATACCGACCCGCCGCCCGCGCTGGGGACTGGACACCGACGAACGCACCATCCCCAACGAAGTTCCCTGGCTGCACACGGCTGTCCACCTGGAAAAGGGTTGCTACCGCGGGCAGGAAACCGTCGCCAGGGTGCACAACCTCGGCCGCCCGCCGCGGCGACTGGTGATGCTGAACCTGGACGGGTCCGCGGACCGCCTGCCGATCACCGGCGACGCGGTGACGACTACTCAGGGACGCGTGGTCGGCCGGGTTGGCACGGTCGCGCAGCACCACGAGGACGGGCCCATCGCCCTTGCGCTCGTCAAGCGCGGGATGGACAGCGGGACTGCCCTGATGGCCGGCCCGGTGGATGCCGCCGTCGACCCGGCGGATCTCGCGGACGAGCCGGACCAGTCGATGCCGGTGTCCGCGATCGACAGGCGGGCGCTGCGCGACATCCGGCGTGGCTAGGCCCTGGTGAGCATACGATGAGCAGCTCGGGCACCGGGCCGGCCGCGGAGCAGGAACTGGTTGGTCTCGACCGGATCCTGCAGGCGGCCGAACTCATTGCGCCGTATGCGGTTCGCACCCCGCTGCTGGCGTCGCCCTGGCCCGGCCTTTGGCTCAAGCCGGAGAACCTCCAGCCGATCGGGGCGTTCAAGATCCGCGGTGCCGTCACGGCAATCTCCCGGCTGGACCCCGATGTGCGGGCGCGTGGCGTGCTCGCGCACTCCTCTGGCAACCACGCGCAGGCCGTCGCCTACACGGCAAGGGCGTTCGGCATCGACGCCCACATCGTCATCCCGGACAACGCCTCCCCGCGCAAGGTGCAGGCGACCCGCGATCTCGGCGCGACCGTCGAGCTGGTTCCGCTGGAGCAACGGTTCTCCCGACCCGCCGAACTGGTCGAGCAGACCGGCAAGGCGCTGATCCCACCGTTCGACCACCCCGACGTGATCGCCGGTCAGGGCACGGTGGGGCTGGAGATCAGCCAGGACGCGGCCGACGTCGCGGTGGTGCTTGTCCCGGTCTCTGGCGGCGGGCTGATCTCCGGTGTGGCGGCGGCGATCAGCGCGCTGCTGCCGCATGCGAAGGTGATCGGTGTGGAGCCCGAACTGGCAGGTGACGCCGCCGAGTCCATCCGGACCGGGCGGCGGACAGCCTGGTCCCCCGCCGACACCTCGCGCACCATGGCAGACGGGCTGCGCGCCTTCGGCGTCGGCGAATTGCCGTGGCGGCACATCAGCACGCAGGTGCACGACATCATCACGGTCAGCGAGGACGAGATCGCCAATGCCACCCGGCGGTTGATCCTGCAGGCACGGCTGGTCGCCGAGCCAAGCGGGGCGGTCGCCACGGCGGCGTTCCTGCATCACCGGGACCAGCTCCCCGCCGGTCGTGCGGTGGCGGTGGTCAGCGGCGGCAACATCGATCCGTCCGTGCTGCGGACGTTGATGGCCGATGGCTGATCCGTCGGGTCGCCCCGACCATCCGGACCAGGCACGCCGGCTGGGCACCCTGATCACCCTTGCGCCCGCTGCCGGCACGCTCAGCCACCTGCTGCGCTCGGCCATCGATGCCGAACAGGTGGGCGCCACCCGAATTCACCTGGCGTCCGATCAACAGGACATCGTGGCGGTCGTCGCCGGTCTGCGCCGGCAGACCGACCTGGTGATCACCATTGCGCCGGATCATCCGGCGGCCGAACTGGTGGACCGGATGCCGTCGGACTTCTCCGAGGTGGTGCTCGACGAGGGGCCGGACGACGTCGATCTGGTCGCAGAGGTGGTCCGCATCGACCGCGAACATCCGCACCACGTCAGCCTGGCCGGCAGGGGCCACGCTGGGCTGACGGTGCTTTTCGCCGCCCTCGCCGTCGGCGCGCACCTCCGCGTCGGCACCGCCGACACCCCGGCGAATCCGATACGGCAAGATCTCACCGACGATCCACGGACCGCCGGGCGGGACGATGCGGCGCTCGTGGCACGAGCCGGCGGGTTGGCGCGGCTGGCCGGGCGCCCACCGCTCGACGCCACAGCGGCCAGGGCCTGGTGGCGGGTGGGTTGACCCTGTTCCCGCCCGCGGGCCGGCGCGCGGGCGTACCCGGAAAGAGATTTCGAGACCAGTGGTGAACGAGCGCGTGTCGAGAAGTTATGCCGAACTGGTCCGGGTCTTCCGGTCCGGCTTTCACGAGGGGTCGCATTTCGGCTCCGTGGTCATCACCGGCCCTGACGGACGGGTGCAGCACCAGCGGGGTGACGTGTGGACGCCGGTATTCCCGCGGTCGTCCAACAAACCGTTTCAAGCGGTCAGCATGCTGGCCAGCGGCGCGCCGCTGGCCGGGGAGGACCTGGCGCTGTCGGCGGCTTCGCACTCCGGCGAACCCAGACACGTGGAACGGGGCCTGGCCATCCTCGAGCGCTCCGGGCTGACCGAGGACGACCTGCAGTGCCCGCTCGCGCTTCCGCTGAACGAGGTGGCCCGGAACGCGGTCATCGCCGAAGGCGGTGGAGCGCGCCGGATCTACATGAACTGCTCCGGGAAGCACGCCGGCATGCTGGCCGCCTGCGTGGCCCAGGGGTGGGACACCTCGAACTACCTCGACCCCGAGCATCCGCTGCAGCAACTGGTGGCCGAGACGGTGTCCCGGCTGTCGGACGAGACGCCGACCGCGGTGGGCATCGACGGCTGCGGCGCGCCGCTCTTCGCAATCCCGCTGGAGGCGCTGGCCCGCGCCTTCGGCCGGGTGAATGCCGCGCCGGCGGGCACGCCCGAACACCTGGTGGCGAGCGCCATGCGGGAGTACCCGGAGATGGTGGGCGGCACCGGACGGGACGACACCCGGCTGATGCGCGCCTTTCCCGGGCTGCTGGTGAAGGGCGGCGCCGAAGGTGTGCACTGCGCCGCGCTGCCCGACGGCCGCTGCGTCGCTGTGAAGATCGCCGACGGTGGAGACCGGGCCCGGATGCCTGTGCTGGTCGGCGGCTTGCGCAGACTCGGGCTGGGCAGCGGTCGCAGGACTGGCACCGGATCCGACTCGGCGCCCGGTGCCGATCGGGCCGGCCTGCCCAGCGAGGCCCAGCAGCTTCTTCAGGAGATGGGCACCGGAGCGGTCCTGGGAGGCGGGGTCCCGGTCGGCACGGTGGAGCTCGCCCCCGACGTGTTCTAGTGTCCCCCGCAGCGCTGTTGCGGTCACGGCATGGGGACCGGACCGGCGCGTCACTGCCACCATGGCTCGACGCACCGACCCGGCATCAACCCAGGTCGGGAGAGGGCGCCGGAAACGCCCCGAATGCCGACAGGTGGGAGTGGGAGCACGACCGCTGAACCTGTACTGTTGACGGCACGACACACACCTGATTCCGGGGCCGCCGTCATCGGCCGCCCCGCTTCTTACTGCAAGGGGGTCCGCCATGGGGCGTGGCCGTCAGAAGGCTAAGCAAACGAAGGTCGCGCGGGAGCTCAAGTACCACACCTCGTCGATCGACGTCAACGCCTTGCAGCGCGAACTCACGGGTGGGGCGGTGTACCAATCCCCGCCACCGGTTGTCGACGATGACGACGACGAGGACGATCCGTACGCCTCGTACTACACCGACGAGGACGAGGACGAGCCGGTCGACGAGTATTCCTCGCCGTCCCGCCGCCGGTAAACCGGCAGTTGGTCGTCGCTACGGCATTCGGTGCACCGCGGTATCCGCCGCGTCGGGCTGATGGCGACCGCATACTCATCACATGACACCGGCTGACGAGTTGACCGCTGAGGAGTTGACCGCTGAAGCCGCACGTCTGCAGGCGGACAGGTTCGACCCGCGGCAGCTCGACGAGCTCTGGGATTTCGACGACCCGGCAACCTCGGAGCGCAGACTCGAGTCGCTGCTGGGGACCGACGACCTGCCACCGACCGCGCGAGCCGAGGTGCAGACGCAGCTCGCGCGGGCGTTGGGTCTGCAGGGGCGGTACGACGATGCACTGAAGATTCTGGACGCAGTAGTGGCTGGCATCGAGAACGCCGAGCCCGCAACTGCCGTCGAGGGAGGTCAGCCGGGCAGTCAGGCCGAATCCGGGCCGCCGGCAACCCCGCCCCCCATCGTGGTGATCCGCGTTGCCCTCGAACGCGGTCGCGTCCTCAACTCGTCGGGGAAACCGGCCGACTCGGTTGAGCTGTTCGCGCAGGCCCTGCAGGTGGCCCGCAGCGCAGGAGAGGATTTCCTGGCCGTCGACGCGGCGCACATGCTGGCGATCGCCGACCGCGCCCGGGCCGAGCACTGGACCAACGAAGCGCTGCGACAGGTCAGCACGTCCACCGACCCGCGGACCAGGCGGTGGGCGGGTTCGTTGCACAACAACGCCGGCTGGGCGCGCCACGACGCCGGTGACTTTGCCGCGGCGCTGGCCGAGTTCGAGGCGGCCCAGGACGCCTACGAGACGCACGGCACCGCCGAACAGGTGCGGGTCGCCCGGTGGGCCGTCGCCCGGGCGTTGCGGTCGCTGGCCCGGTTCGACGAGGCCATGGGAATCCAGCAGCAGCTCGCGGAGCAGGGACCCGCCGACGGCTACGTCCAGGAGGAACTGGCCGAGCTGTGCCTGGCGTCCGGCCGGCCGGACGAGGCACAGCAGCACGCGGCGGCGGCTGTCGAACTGCTCGGTTCCGACAGCTGGTTTCGCGAGTACGAGTCGGGCCGCTGGGACCGGCTGCGGCGGATCGCCCAGCTCGACTGACGCTAGCCCGGTCCGGGCGCGGCCCGGGCATCATCACCAGGGCACCACCAACCACCAGTCGTCCCGGGTGCCGAGCGACCTACCACCAGCCCTTTCGTTTGGCCCAGATCAGCAGCGAGGTCGACATCACGATCATGATCAGCAGCGCGACGGCCAGCTGCCCGTAATGGGTTTCGTCGTTGACGATGACGTTCATGCCGAGGATCGAGGAGAGTGCCGTGATCGGCAGGGTGACTGCCGCGATCACCGCCAGTCGCTCCGCGGCGATGGTCATCTTCGTGTTGGTGCGCGCCTGGTAGAACTCGATCGTGCCCTGCAGGTAGTCCTTCTGTCCGTCGGCCATCGCCCGGAGCCTGTCGAACTGGTCAACGGTGTCCTCGAGCAAGAACTGGCCGCGCTCGTGGCCGAAGATGTGGATCTTGGCCATTCGCGCATAGACCTCGCGGCTCAGCGCCGCCATGGTCTTGACCGTCAGCAGCCCGTGCCTGGCCCGGAACATCTCCTCGAGAAACTGTTCCGGATCGCCGAGATGCCCTGCCGTCACCCGCTGTTCGAGCGACCAGACGTCCTGGGTCAGCCGCGCGGTGAAGTTCCGCAGCCTGCCGCTCAACGCCGAGGCCAGCGCATGGGACAGGTCGTAGGAGGCCGCCGGGATCAGGCGCCCCGCCTCGAGACGGTGCAGTAACGACTCGACCTCGACCGTCGTCACCGCCGGGTCGGCCGCCGGATTGATCGGTCCATGCACCGTGACCAGGTAATTCGGTCCGACGAACTGGTCGAGTTCGATGAAGTGGACATGACCGTCCTTGCCGCCCTCCGGCGCGTGCAGCACCAGGAACAGGTACGCGGCGTACACATGGACCTTCGGCACCTGATTGCGCGCGATGCAATCCTTGATCGCCAATGGGTGGAAGCAGAAGACCTCGGCCAGCACCTGCTGGGCCTCGTCGTCCCAGGTGGGGACGTCCACCCAGACCAGCCCGTCGTCCCGGGCCAGCAGCGCCGCTAACTCGTCGACGGAGTGATCACTGACGACGGCCGCCCGGCCGCCGGTATCGGGGTGGGGCGGCATGGTCGCCGTGGTCGGAGCAACGGTCCACTGGGCGGCATGACCCGCGTCGACCGGATCGCCCGCCGCAGCGCTGGCGGGCGTGTAGTGCGCGGGCGGGTACTGCGCGGACGTGTACTGCGCTGGCGTGTATTGCCCGGGGCGCTGTTCACGCTCTGCCGTGGCCTGCTGGTCCACAACCGGTGGGGTAAGGATGAATCTGACGCGCACGCCGACCTCCGCTTCGCCGTCACGGGACCGACTGACCGGCCAACCGCCCACCGGAAACGACAGTAATCCCTGAGGCTGCGGCAGCTCCCCGACGGCACGTTCGCGAGGCACCTCCGACCGCCGGCCGCATGCCGGGGTTGACTCCGGCGTGGAGAATGTGACCAGTTACTTGCCAAATGCCGGAATCTGCGCGCGTCGCTGTTACTCCGTCAAGAGCCGACATGTGCGCTGACGAGCGGCCGCAGGGGGGGACATGGCAACGACCGTGGCGCTCACCAATCCCGTGGCGCTCACCGGTCCCACGGTCCAGGCGGCTCCGCAGGCGTCCGCACCCGGCACACCGGTGCTGACGGTCGACACCGAACTGGTCCGTCAGCGGTACCTCGTCCAGTGCGGTGCTCTGCCCGGGGTTCAGCTGCACTACGCGGTGAAGGCGAACCCGGCACCGGCGGTCCTGACAACGCTGCTGGAGCTGGGCTCCCAGTGGGACGTCGCCAGCCCGGGCGAGATCGACGCAGTCCTCGAGATCGGCGGCGAACCGCGGCAGATGTCCTATGGCAACACCATCAAGAAAGCTGCCGACATCAGCTACGCAGCGGCCCAGGGTCTGCGGCGGTTCACCGTGGACAGCGCGCCCGAGCTCGCCAAGATCATCGCGCTGGCTCCCCGCGCGACGGTGCTGGTCCGGCTGGCAACCTCCGGCGCCGGCGCGGACTGGGCGCTGGGATCGAAATTCGGCTGCCCCGAGCCGGAAGCCGGGCACCTGCTCGCGCTGGCGCACGACGCCGGCCATCCGGTCGGCGTGGCCTTCCATGTCGGGAGCCAACAGCGCCGGCCGCATGCCTGGGACCCTCCGCTGGCCGCGGCGGCGCGACTGCGGGCCGGCCTGCGCGCCACGGGCGGCGACCTGGCGGTGATCGACATCGGCGGCGGGTTTCCTGCGACAACGCTCGACGCGACGCGGTTCGACGATCGGTACGGCGCGACGATCATGGCATCGTTGGCCCGGCATCTGGGAGCGCACCCGCCCGAGGTGATGGCCGAGCCCGGGCGCGCCCTCGTCGCCGACGCCGGTGTCCTGGAGACCGAGGTGGTGCTCGTCGCAGAACGCGACGGCGTCCGATGGGTCTACCTGGACGTCGGGCTGTTCGGCGGCCTGGCCGAGGCGTACGGGGAGAGCATCCGCTACCGGCTGGAGGTCAGCCGAGACGGGTCGCCGTTGACCGGCGAGGCGGGCGAGACGGTGCTGGCCGGCCCGACCTGCGACAGCATCGACGTGCTCTTCCGCAAGAACCGCTACCGGCTCCCGTTGGACCTTCGGCCTGGCGACCGGCTGAGATTCCAGTCGGCGGGTGCGTACACGACCACCTATTCGTCGGTCGGGTTCAACGGTTTCGCACCGCTACGCGAGGTCTACCGGTGAGCAGCCATCGGCGGACCGGCACCGACGCCGCGCCCACGTTCCGTTCCGCCCTCCACCATCGTGATTTCCGACTGCTGCTGCTCGGTCATGGGGCCGGCACCATCGCCCAGCTGATGATGATGCTGGCCGTCGGGATCGAAGCGCTCGCCCGGACGTCATCGAGCCTGTGGGTGTCGGTGACGGTCGCGCTGGGATTCGTGCCGTACGTCGTGTTCTCCGGGTACGCGGGCGTGCTCGCCGACCGCTGGTCCCGCAGCGTGGTGCTGTTCTTCTCGTTCGCCTCGAGAGCGGCCTGCGCGGCTGCCGTGGCGACCGGATTGCTGCTGGGCTGGCCGGTCCCGGTACTGATCGTGATCACCGCGGTCGCCGCCGTCCTCGCGACGCCGTCCTACCCGGCGTTGGCAGCGGCGACCCCGGAATGCGTTGCGGACGAACTACTCCCGCCGGCCAACGCGCTGGTGACGGGGGTGGAGAACGCGGCCTGGATCGCCGGGCCCGGCGCTTTCGGGGTTGTCGTGCTGGCCGGATACGGACCCACGATCGCCACAGCGAGCTCCGCGGCACTGTTCGCGCTCGCGGCCCTGCTGGCGGCCCGGGTGAGGCTGCCACGGCCCGCCGGCGGACCCGCGGCCGACGGGCTGCTCGCGGAACTGCTCACCGGGCTCCGGCTGGTGGCGATCCAGGCCCGGATCCGGCGGCCGATGACGGTCGCGGTCATCGACAACTTCCTCTACGGGTACCTGGTCGTCGCCCTGGTGTTGCTGGCCGAGCGTGGGCTCGGCGGACCGGACGCGGTCGGTTGGCTCAGCGCCGGCCTGTCCGGCGGCGCACTCGCCGCGATGGCCGTGGTCAACCGGCTCGCCTCACATCGACGGCCCGCCCTAGTGCTGTTCGCGGTGATGGCGGCCTTCGCGGTGTCCGTTGCGTTGATCGGGCTGTCCGGGTCGCTACCGCCGGCGGTTGCGTTCGTCACGCTGGCCGGGGCGGCGACGCTCATTGCCGAGGTCATTGCCGTGACGCTGCTGCAGCGGGCGGCCCCGGACGACGTCGTTGCCCGGGTGTTCGGCGTGTACGACCAGCTCAACGTGGGCGCCATCGCGGTCGGGTCACTGATCGCCGGGCCACTGGCCGATCAGCTGGGTGCCGGCACCGCGATCGTGGTGGTGGCAGCGGGTTGCTTCGCCGCATCCAGCGTGGCGACCGCGACGATGCGTGGGCGTCAGCGAACAGCCCGGCACTCGGTTGAGGTGGCCGCACCAGCGACCAGCACTGTCGAAGAGCGCCGCAGCCACTGAGCCGCAGCCGCTGACAGGAATGCCAGGCACGACCGACCGGGTGGATCGACCGGGTGGATCGACCGGGTGGATCGACCGGGTGGATCGACCGGGTGGATCGACCGGAACGATCATGAGGGCCGCTCGCAGGCCGCAGCGTTGCTGGCGGGTGGGCGACGTCGGATTCCACCTGCCGGGCCGAAAATCCGCTGGGCTGCTCGACGACGGTCACGCATTGCCCTATCCGTATCCATATACGTATACTTGTCGCGGAGGTTATGATGATGCCGTGCCGAACAAGACCATTTACGTTGCCGACGGGGACCTGCCGCTCTTCGATCGCGCGCAGGAGCTCACCGGCGGCAATCTCTCGGCGACCATCACGCGCGCTCTTCGCCGCCTCGTCGAGCTCGAGGAAGGCGAACTCGAAGGCTACGAGGAGATCGCCGTCAAGGTGGGTCCCGGCGCAGGTCGACGGCAGCGGTTCATCGGCGTGCTGCTGGCCGAGTTGGGACGCTCGACAAAGGATCGGGTCGAACAGTTCCGCGTGTATCGCAGCCGGACCGGCAAGTTCGTCGTGCACGTGCAGCGGTCGGCGGAGGTGCTGTGGACCGCTGGGCCGGACGGTTCCGCACACGGCTGGCGCAAGCACTTCAGCAGCGACCAGCAATGGGGGTCAACCGCGCCCACCGCCACCCTCGATGTCTTCGATTCGCTCGAGGAGCTCCAGGTGAAAATTCCCGCCGAGCTCTACGACCTGGTCACGGCCGCCGTCGACCAACCCGTCATCGAGGACCTCGACATCTGACCTGCGCATCCAGCCGCCCTGCTGGGTCGCGCCCAGGTAGCCACTGCCGGATGCGCCCGCGGTGGCGTTACACCATCCCATCGAACTGCCGCGTGCGCTCGTGGGCTTCAGCCTGCCCAGCAACGTGCCAACCAGGAGACCGATCATGACCTCACCCAGACCCATTTCCATCGAAACCGCAGGCCTCAGCAAGGCCTTCGGCGACCACACCGTGCTCGACGGCATCGACCTGACGGTCGCCGCCGGGACCATCTTCGCGCTGCTCGGGCCGAACGGGGCCGGCAAGACCACCACCGTGAACATCCTCTCCACGCTCGTCCACGCGGACGGCGGGACCGCCCGGGTCGCCGGCCACGACATCGACCGGGACGGCTCCGCCGTCCGGGCGGCCATCGGCGTCACCGGGCAGTTCTCCGCCATCGACGGCCTGCTGACCGGGCAGGAAAACCTCCGCCTGATGGCCGACCTGCATCACCTGGGCCGGGCGGAGGGACGCCGCCAGGCGGACGCGCTGCTGCAGCGGTTCGACCTACAGGACGTCGCCGGCAAACCCGCGATGACCTACTCCGGCGGGATGAAACGCAAGCTGGACCTGGCGATGACCCTGATGGGCGCGCCCGAGGTGATCTTCCTCGACGAGCCGACCTCGGGCCTGGACCCCCGCAGCCGCCGCGGCCTGTGGGACATCGTGCGCGGATTGGTTGCCGACGGCGTCACGATCATGCTCACCACCCAGTACCTCGACGAGGCCGATCAGCTCGCCGACCGGATCGCCGTCCTCGACAACGGGCGGATCGTCGCGGAAGGAACGCCCGCCGAACTCAAGCGCCGTGTTCCCGGCGGCACCATCGTGCTGCACCTGAACGACGCGGCCGGGCTGGATGCCGCCGCCCGAGCGTTCCCCGACGGCACCGGAGACAACGACGCACTCACCCTGAGCCTGTCCGCGGGTGGCGACATCCCCGCGATCCGGTCAGTGCTCGACCGGCTCGAGCGTTCCGCTGTCACCGCAAGCCATCTGGAAGTGACCAGCCCGGGCCTTGATGACGTCTTCCTCGCCCTGACCGGCCCCGACGCACGAAAAGTCGCCCTGTGAATACCATCTCGCTCGCCGTCACCGACTCGTCCACCATGCTCCGCCGCAACCTGCTGCGAATGCGGCGCTACCCGAGCATGACCCTGCTCCTCATCGGACTGCCGATCCTGTTCCTGTTGTTGTTCGTGTACGTCTTCGGCGGCACGCTCGGAGCAGGCCTGTCCGGGGTCGCCGTCGGCGCCGACAGCCGGGCCGAATACCTGACCTACGTCACCCCCGCGATCCTGCTGATGGCGGCCGCGTCTGCCGCACAGGGCACCGCCATCTCCGTCGCCATGGACCGGACCGAGGGCATCTTCGCCCGCTTCCGCACGATGGCCATCTCGCCCAGTTCGGTGCTGACCGGGCACGTTCTGGGCAGCGTCATCCAGTCACTGCTCGCCATGGGAGCCCTGCTGGGGGTATCGGTGCTGCTCGGATTCCGGCCGGATGCCAGCCCGCTCGGCTGGCTCGCCCTGTTCTGCCTGCTGACGTTCACCGCGTTCGCGTTGACCTGGTTGTGCGTCGCGTTCGGCCTGGTGTCCGAGAGTGTCGAGACGGCCAGCAACCTGCCGATGTTCCTGGTCATCCTGCCGTTCCTGAGCAGCGGCTTCGTCCCGGTCGATTCGATGCCCGCCGGTCTGGCGTGGTTCGCCGAACATCAGCCCTTCACCCCGATCATCGAAACAGTGCGCGGACTGTTCACCGGCAACGCGGACACCGCCACCGCGCTGATCGCCGTCGGCTGGTGTGCACTCATCGCCCTCGTCGGCTACCTCTGGTCGCGCAAGCTGTACCGCCGCGACCCCACCCGCTGACCGGACGGCGCGTCCGCGAGTCCCTGACACGCCGTGCGGTGGCTCACAGCACCAGGACGCTGCCGGACCGCCGTACCCCCCGACGGCACGTCCGCGAGGAACTGGCCCGCGGGAGCCACTGAAGTGATCAGGTCTGCGAGGATGCCCGAGTATGAACCTCGCCGGCGATGGCACGTCCGTCCGAGCCCCCCGTCGACGCGGCCGGGCCGCCGCGCTGCTGGCGGGTCTGGTCGTCACGCTGACCGCCTGTACGACGAACACTCCTACGCCGGCAGCATCGAGCACGCCCGAGTCGGGCGGGACATCCGGCGCCGGCACCGGCACCGCCGGGCTCGGCGGCACCTCGGGCGGGGCCACGAGTGCACCAGTGCCTGACATCGCCTTCACCCCGATCACCGGGACCGTGCTGTACCCGCCGGTCCCGTTCGCGGGGTCCGACGGCAACACGCATCTGGTGTACGAACTCTCGGTCATCAACTTCAGCTCAGGATCGACCACCATCGACAAGCTCGAGGTCCTGGATTCCTCGACCGACCAACCATTGCTCACCCTTGGCCCGGCCGATCTCGAGGGGTCGACCGGGCGGTTGCAACCGGCCGGGACGCGCGCGGGCGCCGACCACCTCGAGCCGTCCGAGGCCGCGACCATCCTTCTGCACATCACACTGCCCGCCGGGGCCGGCGTGCCGACATCGCTGATGCACCAGCTCACGGTGACCGCGCAGGCCGCTCCGCCCGATCTCAACCCGATCGTCGAGCGCATCACGCCAACCTCGGTGGACGCGCGCACCCTGCCGGTGCTCGGCCCACCGATCCTCGCCGCCGGGCTGATCGCCGCGGACGGGTGCTGCGATGCAACCCGGCACACCCGGGCGATCCTGGCCGTCAACGGCCAGCCGTACGTCGCGCAGCGCTACGCCATCGACTACGAGCAGCTAGACGATCAGGGCCGGATCTACGTCGGCCCGTCGACCGACCCCAACAGCTACGCCGTTTTCGGCGAGCAGGCGATCGCGGTGGCCGACGGAACCGTGGCGGTGGCCGCCGACAATCTGCCGGAGCAGACGCCAGGCACCTTCCCGACGAACATCAGCCCGGCCGAGGCCGACGGCAACTCCGTGGTTCTCGACATCGGCAATGGACTCTACGCCAATTACGCGCATTTCCAACCAGGAAGTGTGAAGGTGCAGGTGGGCGATACCGTCAAGCGCGGCGACGTTCTCGGGCTGGTCGGCAATTCGGGGAATTCGGTGGCCCCGCATCTGCATTTCCACGTGATGAACGGCCCGTCCCAGTTGGCGTCGGAGGGTCTGCCCTATCTCATCGACTCGTTCACCGTCACCGGCCAGGTCGACAGCACCGCAGCCTTCGACAAGGCCGAGGCGGAGGGTACCCCGATCGGCACCGTCGCCGGCGTGACCTCGACGACGCACAAGGACCAGATGGTGCTGGATCAGAACATCGTCACCTACCAGGCTGCCGGATAGCCGGCCGGGCATGAAGCTGAAACTCGATCTGCATGACATCTACAACAAGGGCGGCGATATCGACCGTGCGCTGCGGGCGATCATCGACGAGGCCGTCGCCAAGAAAGCGCCGCTCGTCGAGATCATTCCCGGAAAGGGCTCCGGTGCGCTCAAGAAACATGTTCTGCGCTTTCTCGACCAGCGGGAGATCAAAGCGCTGTACCACCGCGTTGAAAAGGACTCCACGAACTTCGGCCGGGTGTTCGTGCATTTCCGCTGGAAATAGCACGTGGAATCGGCCCTGGAATGTGTACCGCGATCGGAGGGCCGGCGGCGTCATTGGGTTGCGGTCATGGCAACGTTGATCGGCTCGCTCGTCCGGCTGGAACCCGCAACAGCAGAACATGTCCCGGCGCTGGCGGCGATCCGTCGAACACCGGAGGTCCATGAGTTCTGACGTGGCGGCGACGATCTGGACGCCGCTGTGATCGAGGACCTCCAAGAGCCGGGTTCGACGCCGTACGTCATCGNATTCTCCGGTCGAGTGGTCGGCTGGATCCAGTGGTCGGCCGAGGAAGATCCGGACTACCGGTATGCCAGCATCGACTCCTNCCTGGACCCCGCAGCGCGCGGCCGCGGATTGGGCACGGACGCGGTCCGGAGAATGGCCCGGCACCTGATCGAAGACCACGGCCATCATCGCCTGGAAATCGACCCGGCAGCCGACAACGCGGCGGCCATTCGCTGCTATGAAAAGGTCGGTTTCCGGCCGGTCGGCATTCGGCGGCGCAGCGAGCGCGGAAATGACGGCAGCTGGCACGATGGCCTGCTGATGGATCTGCTGGCCGACGAGTTCGCCCCTGTGGACAGCGAAACTGCGGAGAAGCGACCGCGGGAGGGGCCGGCTGATATCAGCGCCTCGGCGTGGTGACCCGAATGATGAGGTTGTCCACGACGGTCGGCCGGAACGGGAGCCGACCGATCTCCACCACCTGAACCGCAAGGTCGCGGAGCTTGCGATTGCTGTCCTGTCTGGCGCTGGTCAGCAGCTGGAAGCCCTGCGCGGCGGACAACCGGTGCGTCGCCATCAGAATGCCGGTCGCCATGCCGATGATCCGGTTGCTGTCCAGGGCACTGCGGAGCTGTGCATCGCGGGTGTCCGCCACGTCGATGGCCCGTTCGCGGAGCGAATTCAACTCGTAGTTCGCCCTGGCCCTTGCCAGCAGCTCCGGTGTCGCGAACGGCTTGGTCAGATCAGATAGTCGTCGGCACCGGCGGCCAGTCCTTCGGCTGCCGCGGACGCGCCACCCCGTGCGGTGAGCACCACATCGGCAACCGCGCGGTGCCTTCGGTCGCACGCAGCTCCCCGCATCTCGCCGGGACCGGCGAAGATCAAGTCCTGAGTACCGTCGTCGGCGCAGATGCGTGCCACCTCCCCGGTTGACCGGACCTGACCGTCGCGACCGACCTCGTCGGCCGCGTGCATCGTAGACTGATCAACGTCCCAGCTGGGACAACCGCCGATGCGGGGCGCCGTACCCTCGACCGGACCGGGTCGCCACGCTTCTCACCACGGCGACAAATCCGGTGATCACCCCGATCGCAGACCCGACGAGTCCCAGGACCAGCATGATCCGGACAACCACGGTCCGGTCGACCGCGCTGCCGGTGAAATCGAACGGGAAGACCTTCCAGATCCGTGCCGTCGCAACGAAACCGACGGCCGACGTGAGCACCGTACCCAGGTCCTTGAACCAGGGCGGGTCGGTGATCAGGTACGCCGCGTTCGCGGCCAGGCTCACGATGATCGAGGCATTCACCAGCCCCATCACCAGCGCGGTGTCGGCGGTGAGGAACGGCACCGCCTCCCAGCCGGGCCACACATTGGCGGCATACAACAGGACAGCATTGATCAGCACCGCCACGACGTTCCCGAAGCGTCGGGTCGTGGCGGCGGGACGGTGTCTGGGCGCGGTGAGAGTCATCGGCGATCGCCTCGAAGTGTTCGGACCACTTCCGACGGTAGGGGCGTGCCGGCCGGTGCGACCATGGTCGAAGGTCACCTCAACGCGCTCACCGCAACGGCGGGGAGAATTGACCCTGCCGGCCCAGCAGATCAGCCGCGGCGGGCGCCGATCGCCGCGGGCCGGATACCCAGCGCCGCGCTGGTGGAATTCGCCTCCGGCGAAACCTGCAGCCCTTGACACCGCTGTATCGCGATATATCGTCGAACTATCGGGAAGTGCTCACTGAGGAGGTCAGCCATGACGTCGTACGCATGCGGCAGCGGCGGAGGTGAGTGGGATCTCGGGTCGCTGTTCAAGGCGTTTGCCGACAGCGGTTTCGGCGGCCCTCGCGGTCCTCGGGGGCCGCGAGGACCCTGGCAGGATCAACGTGGGCAGGATCAGCGTGGGCGGGGCCCGGGTTGGGGTCCGCCCGGTGCCGGGGCCTGGGGTGGCGGACCGCGTCGCCAGCGGGGGCAACGTGCGCGTGGCGACGTACGCTCCGCAGTGCTGGCGCTCTTGGCCGAGGAACCGATGCACGGCTACCAGATCATCCAGGAGATCGACCGGCGCAGCGGGGGATCCTGGAAGCCCAGCCCTGGCTCGGTGTACCCGACACTCCAGCAACTCGAGGACGAGGGCCTGGTCCGTGCGCAGGAACAGGATGGCCGGCGGGTCTACCGGCTCACCGATGACGGTCAGCGGGTGGCCGCCGATCGCGCCGAGGAGTTCGCGACCCTGTGGGAAGGTGTCGCTCCGAGCGAGGACGACACCCAGCTCGGCGACCTGATCTTCCAGGTCGGCGCCGCCTTCGTGCACGTCGCCCGCACCGGAACCCCCGAGCAGATGGCGGAGGCCCGCAAGGTGCTCGCCAGAACCCGGGCCGACCTGTACCGGATCCTCGGCGACCAGGACGGCGGCGCCGAGGGGAGCGCGCGGTCATGACCTCGCCGACCCCACCACGGATGCGCGCCGGCACCAGTGATCGGCAGGCGGCGGTGGACGGGCTGACCCGCCA
>JGI20202J14951_1000076_pt1 | contig 16616 bp, 16 predicted proteins | sample NGESurshal092012_8_FD_14951 | JGI IMG/M metagenome (IMG submission 14951)
CTCCAACAACGCTTTTGGTCGACCCATCATGATCAAAGTCTACCACATAGAGAACGAAACTCCGACGCAGGACACTAGCTGGATGACTTCGACTGGATGAGGCCCGCTGACTTCTTCCTGGTCTTGATGAACAGACCATGACTGAGGCGGGTTGGGTGCGGGTTGGGTGCGGGTAGGAAGCCGGTGGAGCCGCGGTGAGGCGGGCCGGGGCCTTTCAGCCTTCTATCGACCTGGTCTCATGACTTGCTCCCCTTCGGATGTTCGGGTGCTGCGGCCTTACTAAGTACGAGAGTACAGTACTAAGTACGAGATAGCCAGGGTTCGGGAGGCACGATGGTGAAACCAATCAGCGGCAGCACCAAGGAACGCGTTCCGCTCAGCCGGGACCGGGTGTTGGCCGGCGCGATCAAGGTCGCCGACGCCGGCGGGATCGGGGCGCTCACCATCCGCTCGCTCGCCCAGGAACTCGGCGTCAAACCGATGTCGGTGTACCACTACGTCACCAACAAGGACGAGATCATCGACAGCATCGTTGATCTCGTCTACAGCGAGATCGACCTGCCGGTGCCCGGCGGTGACTGCCGGACGGAGATGCGACGACGAGCGAACTCGGCCCGCCGGGTGTTGGCGGGTCACCCCTGGGCCACCGCGTTGCTGCAATCACGCCTCAACCCCGGCCCCGCGACGCTGCGACACCACAACGCCTTCATCGCAACCCTGCGCACCGCGGGCTTCTCGGTGGAACTGACCGCCCACGCCTTCGCCCTCATCGACAGCTACGTCTTCGGGTTCGCACTGTCGGAGAACGCGCTGCCCATCCACGGCCCGGACAGCGTCGCCGACACCGCCGCATCGATGATGCAATTCTTCGACGCCGAGGCCTACCCATCCCTCCTCGAGTTCACCATGGAGCACATCATGCGTCCCGATTACGACTTCGGCGAAGAATTCCCGTACGGGCTCACCGTCATCCTCGACGCCCTCGCCGAATCACTCCCCGACAACGGCGGCGCACGTCCCGACCAGCCGCCGATCAAACCATCAAAGCCTGCCAAGGCACGGGCCGGAACGCCCTTCGGGTAATGCCAGCCGGGCCGGTGAAGTCGCGGCCGGCGGCTTCCGGTAATCGGCGGCAAAGGGACCGGAGCTCAGCTCAGCGCGTGAACAGGCGAGGGGCACGACATTCGGCGTCAGGCAGCGCGTGCGACACCGGCTGTCACCCCGTCTGCAACAGCTCGGGGAAGCCTACGGATCCGCTGCCACCCGATCCGCCTCGAGCTCGTCGAGGACGTCCCGCATATACATCAGCGCGAGCCGTGCGTCGAGCCGTGGTTGGGGTGACCGGTCCTGGTCAGGGATGCGTTCGGCACCGGCGGCGATCCTGGCGGCGGCATCGGCGACGAGGGTTCGGGCAGCCAGGGCACCGAAGTCGCCGGCCGCCGCGAGGTAGCCCAGCACGCGGGCCGCCGCCGGGAGGCGGTCGATCGTTGCCATCATGTTGATGAACTCGACGGCGGCGTTCGTCGCCAGATCCGGGTAGTCGTTTTCGAGGAGCTCGTCGACGTAGGCGCGGAGGATCCGGAACGCCGCCGACCGGTTCCCCCGCCGAAAAGCGGCTCGTGCCTCGATCGGCTTGTTCACCGAGACGGTCCGGTCGGGAACCTCGACACTGACCGCTTCGTCGAAGAACCGGTCAGCCAGGTCCGCCTTTCCCTGCAACAGCGCGGAGTAGCCGAGCATGCTCAGCGCCACATAGAGCAGGGTCGGCGGACCCTGGGCGCGATACCGGGCCGCGAGGGTCCAGGCGTAGTCATCGAGTTCGGGGAATCGCCCGGTGTTCATCAAACCCGCTGCCACACCGCCGGTCTCGGCCAGTTCGGCCGCGTAGTCCTCGCCGTGCCGGCGGAACCAGGCCACCGCGTCAGGGGCATACCTCGTCAGGCCTTCGCCGTCATCGTAGAAGTAGGCGCGGGTGTAGCGAACCAGAGGGTGGTTGGGATCCCCGTAGCGGTGGACGAGCCCCTCATACCGGTCGTGGTCTCCGCCCTGCTTACACCGGTAGGTGACGCACACCAACCAGAAGGCGACGTTCGCCTTTTCCGCCGGCGGCGCGAGGGCGAGGATCCGTTCGGCCCAGTCGCTGATCTCGGTCTGCTGCCGCAGGTTGACCTCCCCGACAACGGGGTGGACGAGCGCGTCGGCCAGCTCACGGTCGCCGGTGGCGCAGGCCCAGTCGAAGCCGGCCCGGAGGTTGGGCCACAGCTCGGCGAGGCGGACGACCCCTTCGGCCTCGGCTGGGCCGACGAGCAACCGGTGAATGCGGGTCACCTGATGCAGGCACCACTGCGCATGCCGCCCAAAGATCAGGTCGGAGTCGTCGTCGGCCGAGAGCTGCTCGGCGGCGAACTCCCGGACGGTCTCCAGCAGCCGGAAACGCCGGCCGGACCGGCCGGACTCGACGAGCAGCATCGACCGTTCGACGAGCTCCCCCAGTAGGTCATCGACAGCGGCCAGGCCCACATCAACGGTGCCGGTCGGGCCGTCGGCGGCGACGCTCCCGGCGGCCGCGACGTCGAAGGCCCCGGCGAAGATCGACAGCCGTCGTAGGAGGAGCTGCTGGGGCCGGGTGAGCAGGTCGTAGGACCACCCGATGGTGGCGCGCAGCGTCCGGTGGCGTTCCGCGTCGGTACGGCGACCACCGGTCAGCAGGTGAAGGCGATCGCCGAGCCGGGCCACCAGGTCCGGTGGGGCCAGACTTCTGCTGCGAGCCGCAGCCAACTCGATGGCCAGCGGGATGCCATCCAGGCGACGGCAGATCTCCTCGACGTCCTCTCGGGAGGCAGCAGCGTCGAACGTCACGCAGACCGCCCGCGCCCGCTCGTTGAACAGCTCGGCCGCCGGCCCGGCCGGATCCAGGGGTGCCACCGGAATGAGTTGCTCATCGTCGATGCCGAGACCTTCCCTGGACGTGGCCAACACGCGGACCATCGGGCAGCCCTGCGCGATGGCGTGGGCGAGTGCGGCGGCACCGTCGATGACGTGTTCGCAGTTGTCCAGGACGAGCAGCGCCGGTCGTGACTGCAAGGCAACCACTATCGACCGGGTCAGGGTGCGCCCCGGGTGTTCCTTGACTCCCAGGGCGTCGGCCACGGCGCGCAGTACGTCGCTCGATGAGGTGATGCTGGCCAGTTCGATGAGCCATGCGCCCGTCCGACCGAGGTCGGACAGCTGCGCCGTCGCCAGGGCGAGCCGGGTCTTGCCGATCCCGCCCGGCCCCACCAAAGTGACGACCGGGGACTGTGTCAGTGCCCGGTCGATGACATCGAGGTCCTGATCACGGCCTATGAGCCGCCCAAGCCGAGGCGGGATGTTGCCGGGGCGGTGGTGCTGGCCGCGCAACTCCGGATGCTTCCCGGCGCCGAGTTGGAAGATGCGCCGCTCGGCGGGGTCACCATCGAGCCGGTAAACGCCCAGATCAGGGAGGTCGCTCCGATCAAGAAGAGCGGAAGTCACCGCGGACAACAAGGTCTGCCTGCCGTGACCAGCGGCGGTCAGCCGCTCCGCCTCGTTCACGGCAGCACCGAAGTAGCCGTTCGCTGCTTCATCGGTCTCGCCGGTGTGCAGCCCGATCCGCAGCCCCAGCTCGATACCCCCTGGCCAGGGTTCGCTGCTCACCGCCAATTGCAGCTCGGTAGCCCATGCGGCGGCGTCGTCGGCCCGGTGGAACGCCGCTCCGAACGACTCACCGCCGACGGCGAACAAGTACCCGCCCTGACGGGTCACCGCGGCGCGCACCAGCTCGTCGAGGCGGGCCATCGCCGCGGCCGCCTTCTTCCGGTTTGTCGCCCACAACCGGGCGGCGTCCTCGACCTCGCAGAAGCCGAACGTCACCGTCCCCGTCGGACGAGCAGACGCTGACTCCGACGGCGCGCCGCCGCGGAGTCGCTCGTCTTGGTCCAGGATCCGCGACTCCAAATCCTTCAGCCGTGGGCCGGGTTCCACCCCGAGCTGGTCCACGAGGACGCCCCGGGCATGCTGGAACGCGGCGAGCGCATCGGCCTGCCGCCCCACCCGGTACAGGGCGGTCATCAGCAGCGACCACAACCCTTCCCGGAACGGATAGTCCGCGGTGAGTTCGGTCAACGGACCGATGACCCCCGGCGCTTCGGTCTCGACCCGGCGCGCAAGGTCGGTCTCCACCGCGCCCAACCACTGCTCCACCAGCCCGCCCACGATCGGTGTGAGGCCGGGTGCGTCCAGTCCGGCCAGCGGCGTTCCCGTCCACTCCACCAGCGCCGCCTCGATAGCGCCCGAGTCGAGCTGCCGGCGGAACCGGGCAACGTCGACCGCGTCGGCCGGCACCGCCAGCCGATACGCAGCACCGGTCCGAACGATCGCATCGGCACCTAACCCGGCGCGGAGCCGAACGACATAGGATTGCAGGGTCTTCTCCGCCGTCCGAGGCGGCGCATCACCCCACATCAGCTCCACCAGCCGGCTGACCGGAACGACAGACCCGGCGGACAGGGCGAGCACCGCGAGCACCGTCTGACACTTCGCCGGACCGATGTCCAGCGGGACATCGCCATCGGTGACAGCGCTGACGCCGCCGAAAAGACCGATCCGCACCACCCTGACTCCCATGGGCCGCTCCCGCCTGTCGGGGTCGATGCAGCCTTTCACAGACATGGTTCGGTCTCCCACGACACCGCAGACACCAACCGCAGGCGGCTCTCGAACGAACGCAACTCACGCCACGAGATCCTGCCCTGCGGTGTCGTCCTGGACACCGGCATACACAACGGCGAGAGCCCGACCTGGCTGCCTCAACCGTCTCGCCACCGCGCTTCGACCGTCTCCCAACCCATCGCTGTCACGGTCTGTGCCTCGGCTACCGACAGCCGCGGGACAAAGGAGAAAAGCCATGACCTCGACGCCAGCCCTCCCTGGAGTCGCCGGGACGGACCCGAGCCGGTCCATCCGTAGCGCCAGCCTCACCGCGGGAATCGCACTGCTGCTCCTCGCCGCGCTGTCCATCTTCGGCTTCATGGTTGTCGTGAAAGGACTGGTCACACCAGGCGATCCAGCGCAAACAGCCAAGGACATCACCGAGTCAAGCGGCGTGTTCCGGCTCGGCATCGCCAGCCTGTACCTGGTGATCCCCCTCGACATCGCGGTCGCATGGGCCCTCTACCGGGTCTTCAGCCCCGTGAGCAAGAGCCTCTCGATGCTCGCGGCCACGCTCAGAATTGCCTTCGCAACGGTCTTCATGGTGGCCATCAGTCAACTCGTCGGGGCGCTTCGGCTACTCAACGACGACTACCTCGCGGCGTTCAGCCCAGAACAGCTGCACGCCCAAGTACTCCTGGCCATCAACGCATTCAGCGATGTCTGGCACGCCGGCCTGTTCCTGTTCGGCCTTCACCTCTTGGTCGTCGGCTACCTGGCTTTCAAGTCCGGGTACGTCCCGAAGCTCATTGCAGTCCTGGTCGCCATCGACGGTCTGAGCTATGCCGTCGACACCTTCGGCACAGTCCTCTCCCCCGGCCCCTGGACCGACACCGCCACCTTCACCTTCATCGGTGAGCTCCTGCTGGGACTGTGGCTCGTGATCCGCGGCCGACGCCTCACCGTCACCGAACCAGGGGCCCACAGCCGCCCCACAGCCGCCCCGATCACCACCGCCCGATGAACGGCAACGCGATCTATTCACCCGAAGTACCGCACCACATCCGAGGATGTCCCGGGGCAGGGTTCGGCCGGACGAAGCCGGCAAGCGGTCCGTCAAAGACCGGATCAGCAGACGAGACCGACCGTGCTGCCCAGAGGGGTCGGCACCGAATGATCAGGCTGCCGAAGGCAGCCCCCGGCAGATCGACCCAACCCACCAACACTCACCCCGACAGGGGAACATCTCGACACCGCTCATCGCGCTCGCCGGAGCAGCATCACCTAGTTCCGGGACGGCCTTCTCCGGCGTCCTGGAATTGCTCAAGTCCTTCGAAGAACTAGTGGACCCACGACCAGCAGGAACCAGGCCCAGCCCCGCAGCGCAACCCTGCAACATCGGTAGAGCAGAGGAAACGACATGAGCACCAGCAACAGCAAACCCGAGATTCGCTCACTGGACAGAGGGGAGGGTGCCGTGGCCTACGAGGTCAACGGCACCGGCCCACTGATCATCTGCATCCCCGGCATGGGTGATCTGCGCAGCAGCTTCCGGTTCCTGCGACCCCAGTTGCTCGTCGCCGGGTATCGGGTGGCGGTGATGGACCTTCGCGGTCACGGGGACAGCGACCATTCCTTCGCCGAATACGGGGATGGGCCGACCGCCGGGGACATCGAGGCCCTCGCGCTCAAGCTCGGTGGCCCGGCGATGCTGGTGGGCAATTCCATGGCGGCAGGGTCGGCGGTCCTTGTCGCGGCACAACATCCAGAACTCGTCAGCGGACTGGTGCTGCTCGGCCCGTTCGTCCGCGAACCGGAAAACTCCGGACTGACGCGCCTGGCCACCAGGGTGCTGATGGCCCGCCCGTGGGCAGCCTCCGCCTGGAACCTCTATCTGCCCAAGCTCTACGCCGGGACCCGGCCAGCCGACTTCGCCCAGTACCGGGCGGCGCTGACCACAGCGATGCGGCGGCCCGGGTACGCCAAGGCATTCTCCCTGACGACCCGCACCCGGCACGACGACGCCGAACAGGCCCTGCCCATCGTCAGGGCACCTGCGCTGATCGTGATGGGCGAGCAGGACCCGGACTTCCCGGATCCCGCCATCGAGGCCCGCTGGATCGCCGACACGCTGCATGGTGAACTCCTCATGGTCCCGGAAGCTGGGCACTACCCCCACTCACAGCGCCCCGATCTCGTCGGGCCCGCAGTGACCACATTCGCGCGGCGACTCGAGCACGAAATCAACAACGGCACCGGCCATGTGAACAACGGGGACCCGCGGTGACCATCGACAGTCGCCCGGGCCACCGGCGGTGACGCAGATCGCTCCGGTGGCCGGGCCTGGAGGGGACCGCCACTGCTGCCCCTGCCTGCCAGCCAGCACCCGGCTACCTCACGAACAGCGGAAGTGTCNGCGATCGAGAACCGACACGAACACCCCCGCATCGCACGACATTCACCCCAGGAGAAGAGATGGCGATCAATACGGTCGAGGCAATCCAGGTCGGCGACACCAGCCAGCGGATCCGCGTTCGCGGGGCTGATACCTCCACAAGGTCCCGGCCTGCCGATGATCAACGAAGTGACTGGCTCATCGCCATGGGCGGTTTGTTGCTCCGTCTGTCACTTGGGCGGGGAATCCCGGTGTGACAGCGGATCAGGTTGCGCGGCGGGCCCTTTCCAGGCCGTCCAGGATAAGGTCTCCCGAACTCGTGGTCGTGGTCGTAACCGGGCTGCAGGACGTGCTCACGGTCAACTCCACGACGTGGGGGTAATCCTGGGCGGCGGGCCGCGCCAGGATCATTTGGGCAAGCCTTTTGTCCCATCGTTTTGGACGGCAGGTTCGTCTCCTGCAGCGCGAGCCCGTAGATGTAGCTGAGCCGACCTGGTCGCTGCGGGAATTCGCCGGCACGTTCTACGTCAACCCGCGAAAAGCCCAGACTCCGCCTGGGCCTTCGCCAACCGCTTCATGTTCGTGCTGGCCTACGCCTTGGACAGGCCGATGGAAGATCTTCGTCCTGACCGCCGCGACCGTGTACGGCCTGGCGATGTTCGCCATCGCCTTCGCCAGCAACTTCAACGGCTACCCCGTCGGCATGGCCATCGGCGGCCTCGGCATCGGCCTGTACATGGCCGTCGACCTCGCGCTTGTTGCCGACGTGCTGCCCGACAAAGACAACAATGCCGAGGATCTCGGCGTGCTCAACATCGCCGGAGCTCTTCCCAGTTCCATCGCACCGGCGATCGCGCCCGTCATCCTGGCGGTCATTGGCGGCAGTGACGGCAGTGACGGCAGTGACGGCGTGTTGTACGCGGTCGCGGGATCTGCTCGATCATCGGAGGCGCCGCAATCCTGCCCGTGAGGGCGTCCGATGAACGGCTCCTTCATCGATGATGCGCGTCCCACCAGCACCGCACGCACCTTCGTGGCCAGGCTTCTGGCTCGCCGGGCCACCGGAAGCAGCAACTCCTCAGGCCTCTTGCTGAGAAGGTAGCCGCTTCAGCCTCCGGCCTACTGGTCCTGGTGCGGTGGCATCCATGTCTCGCCGTCCGTGAGCACGGTGTCCCAGAAACTGCAACAAAGGTTGTCGGGCCCACGCTGCACCGGCCACCATAACGACATGAACGACATGAACGACATGAACGACATGAACGACAACGACATTGACAGGAAAGAGTTCGACGTTGCGGTGATCGGCGGCGGCGCTGCCGGCCTGTCTGCGGCATTGGTGCTGTCCCGAGCCAGGCGCAGTGTGGCGGTGGTGGACGCCGGGGCGCCTCGCAATTCGCCCGCAGCGCATATGCAGGGATTCCTCTCACGGGACGGCATGCCACCGGGAGATCTGCTGGCTGCGGGACGCGACGAGGTACAGGCCTACGGAGGTCACCTGATCGCGGCCACGGTAGCCAAAGTCGACCGAGGCACCGGACCAGGGTTACGAGTCCATCTTGCCAGCGGGGGGCAGCTGACCGCCCGGCGGATCGTCCTGGCGACAGGGCTGCGTGATGAACTTCCTGACATTCCAGGTGTCCGCGAGCGGTGGGCCCGGGACCTGTTGCATTGCCCCTACTGCCACGGATATGAGGTCCGCGACCAGCAACTCGGTGTGTTGGGCGGAACACCCGACGCCGTCCAGCACGCACTGTTGGTGCGCCAATGGTCGTCGGACGTCATCTTCTTCCCGCACACCGACACGCTCACCGCGGACGAGCGTGAACAACTCATCGCCCGGGGCATCGGCATCGTCGAGGGCGGGGTCGCCCGGCTCGTCGTGGACGATGACCAACTCCGCGGAATCGAACTCGACAACGGCACGATCGTTGCCCGCACAGCGGTTTTCGTCCGCCCGCGTCTCATCCCGAACACCGGTCTCTTGGCCGAGATGGGATGCGCAGTCGACGACATGGGCTGGGTCAAGGTCGATCCCTTCGGCCGCACCAGCGTGCCGGGAGCGTGGGTTGCCGGGAACGCCGCGAATCCCCGCGCCCAGGTCATCACCGCCGCCGGCGAGGGATCCTCGGTCGCCATCGCTGTCAACGCAGACCTCGTCGGAGAAGACGTTCAGCTGGCTGTAGCAGCCTCGCGCTCGGGCGCCCTGACCTCCTGATCACCGGTCTGGGTACTGGGCACCGCCCGCGAAGCCGACCACGACCTCCACCCCATACCGAAGACTACAAGGAGTACGAACATGTCTACTGATCGCACGACACCCCGGCCCACGCCAGCTCCTCCACCGTCCAAGCACCAGCTGACGCTGATGATCTGGCTCGCGGTCTTCCCCACGCTCACCGTTCTCAACCTCGGATTGAGCAGCCTCCTGACGAACGTCCCGATCGTTCGGCGGACCTTCATCCTCGCCACGATCGCGGTGCCGATCGTCACGTACACACTGATGCCGCGCCTCCATCAACTCCGCGCCCGGCTGGTGGAACGCCAGTCCGCATCATGACCCTTGGATCTTGGAACCCGGCGGAACCACCGGTGGTTACCGTCAGCGACGCAACGTGGGTCGGCCCGGGCAAGAGGTCAGAACCCGTGGGGCTCCGGCAGCCTGATCCCNTCGAAGTGCCCGCTCCCTGCTTTCACGGCAAATGCCGTCGCGGTCAACCCGGCTGGCTGCCGTCACAACCAAGGCCCCGNCGGCNGGCCGGCATTGCCGCGGTGGGGTGGAAGGAGACAGCGAACGCCCTGGTGCACGGCAGAGGAGCCTGGTGCACGGCAGAGGAGTTGGTTGACGTCCGGCTGGGTGCTCTACCCTCGTGCGCATCCCCACTGCGATAGCCCCTGACGGGAGCTGCCTTGGCAAACCCGCTGGTCGAGACCAAGCTCTACCTCCCCAGGCTTCGACGGAGTTTGGTCGCCCGTCCTCGACTGAGCGGGCGTCTGAGCCGTGGGTCAGATGCCCGGCTGACGTTGATCTCGGCCCCCGCGGGTTTCGGCAAGACGACAGTGCTCACCACGTGGCTCTCCGCGACCGTCACGGAAAACCGGTCGGTGGCATGGCTCTCCCTCGATGAGAGCGACCGCCAACCTGCCACGTTCTGGACCTACGTGATCACCGCCCTGCAGACAGCAGTGCCCGGCGTCGGAGCGAGTGTGCTCCCACTCCTGCAGTCCGCCCAGCCGCCGATCGAGTCCGTCCTCGCCGCGATGCTCAACGAGCTCTCGGCCGTGCCGAACGACGTCGACCTGGTGCTCGACGACTACCACCTGGTCGACGGGCCTGATGTCCGGGCCGGCATGGTGTTCCTCCTGGAGCACCTTCCCCCGCACGTCCACCTGGTGATCAGCACCCGGGCTGACCCCCTCCTGCCATTGGCTCGGCTGCGGGCCCGCGGCGAGCTGGTCGAGGTCCGCGCCGCCGACCTGCGCTTCACTCCCGACGAAGTGGCGGCCTACCTCAACGACGTCATTGGGCTGGGCCTCGCGGCGAAGGACATCGCCGCGTTGGAGGGACGGACCGAAGGCTGGATCGCTGCGCTCCAGCTGGCCGCGCTCTCCATGCAGGGACGTGACGACATCGCCGGTTTCATCGCCGGCTTCGCGGGCGATGACCGGTACATCGTGGACTACCTGGTCGAAGAGGTTCTACAGCGTCAGACCGACCAGGTTCGGACCTTCCTGCTGCGGACCTGCCTGCTGGACCGGTTGAGCGGCCCGCTGTGCGATGCCGTGACCGGTGAACCCGGCGGAAGGGCCACCCTGGAGGCGCTGGACCGCGCCAACCTGTTCCTGGTCCCGCTCGACGACAGCCGTCACTGGTACCGCTACCACCACCTTTTCGCCGACATGCTGCAGGCACACCTACAGGACGAGCGGCCCGACGAGATCGCCGACCTGCATCGCCGAGCCAGCCACTGGTACGACCAGCATGGGCAGCCGTCACCGGCGATCCGCCATGCACTGGCCGCCGGAGACATCGAGCAGGCGGCGGATCTGGTCGAACTGGCCATCCCGGCGCTGCAGCGGAACAGGCAAGAAGCCACCATCCGTGGCTGGCTCGACGTCATCCCCGACGAGATCGTTCGGATGCGGCCGGTGCTCGCGGTTGGCCTCATCGGGGCGTTGATGGCCGGCAACGAGTTCGAGGGAGTCGAAGCGCGTCTGCGTGATGCGGAGCGGTGGCTGGAGCGGGCCACCCACGACCGCGAGGGGCCGGAAGCGCGATCGGCAGGAATGGTCGTCGTCGACAAGGCAGAGCTCTCGCGCCTGCCCGGGACGATCGAGATGTACCGAGCTGCGCTGGCGTTGGTCGGAGGTGACGCACCCGCCACCCTCCGGCACGCCCAACTGGCGATCGACCGCGCGGCCGATGATGACCACCTCACCCTGGCCGGGGCCTCGGCCCTGTCCGGGCTGGCGTTCTGGGGCCGCGGAGATCTCGACGCCGCGCATCGCGCGTACTCCACCTGTGTCGAGCGGCTGCTACGAGCCGGGCATATCTCCGACGTCCTGGGATGTTCGATCACGCTGGCAGACATCCGAATCACGCAGGGTCGCCTGGGCGATGCGCTCCGCACCTATGACCAGGCATTGCAGCTCATCTCCCAGGAAACAGGGACAGTTCTCCGGGGAACGGCGGACATTTACGTCGGCATGAGTCAGATCGCCTGCGAGCGTGGCGATCTGGAGGCCGCCGCCCAACACCTCTTACGCAGCCAGGAGCTTGGCGAGCACACCGGGCTGCCGCAGAACCCCTACCGCTGGCGGGTCGCGATGGCCCGCATCCGGGAATCCCAGGGCGATCTGCCCGGCGCACTCACCCTGCTCGACGAAGCGCAGCCCGTGTACCTGGGCGACTTCCTGCCGAATGTGCGGCCCGTCCCGGCGCTGCGGGCACGTGTGCTGGCCGCGCAGGGCAACGTTGGCGAAGCACTCGTCTGGGCCCGGGAGCAGAGCCTGTCCGTGGACGACAACCTCACCTACATCCGCGAATTCGAGCACATCACCCTCGCCAAGGTGCTCCTGGCGCGGTACACGACCGACGGTGACAAGAGCCCGCTGAACGAAGCCACCCGCCTGCTGCAGCGCCTGCTGTCGGCCGCCGACGCCGGCGGCAGAACGGGCAACGGTATCGAGATCTTGGTGCTGCAGGCGCTCACCCACCACGCCGGCGGCGACACCCCGGGCGCACTGGCGCCGCTGGAACGAGCGCTGACCCTGGCCGAACCGGAAGGCTATGTCCAGGTGTTTGTCGGTGAGGGACCACCGATGACGTCCTTGCTGAAAGCGGTCGCCCGACGGCGGGCCGGGTGGGAGTACGTTCGTCGGCTCCTGGCCGCCTGTACCCATGACGGCGCGACAGTCCCCGTGGAGACCCCCGTCGGACAGGCCAGCCGCGTCAGCGTGGGCCTCGTCGAGCCCCTGAGCGAACGCGAACTCGATGTGCTGCGGCTGTTGGCCACCGATCTGGACGGACCCGACATCGCACGTCAGCTCTTCGTGTCAGTGAACACGATGCGCACCCACACCAAGAGCATCTACGCCAAGCTCGGAGTGAACAGCCGACGGGCAGCGGTCCGTCGAGCTGAGGAGCGGGGCCTCCTCTCCCGCACCCGCGACCGCTGACCCCTGATCGCTGCCGCAGGCGCCCATCGGCCGGCGCCCGTCCATGGTTACTCCGGCCACCCATCCGGTGATCACCCGTACGTCAAGAAGCGGCCGAGTGGCGGCCCCTGGCGACGCACGGCCCGGCATCGCGGCCTCAGTTACCACATCCCGATCGCCGGGTCACCACATCAATCACCACATGTGGTGATGTCGGCTCACCACATCTGCTTCTACCTTTCGATCAATACCAAGGAACGTCCGAGATCCGGCCGGGAGATTCATCCGGGTAGGTAACAGCGAGGGGAGTGCGATGAGTGAAATATCGACCGCCAGCGAGGCCGGGCGGTACGAAATCCGCCTCAAGGGGCACCTCGACAACCGCTGGGCCACCTGGTTCGACGGGTTGACCCTCACCACCTGCAGCGACGGCACCACCACCATCCACGGCCTCGTCGTCGACCAGTCCGCGCTGCACGGCCTACTCCAGAGAGTGCGGGACGTAGGCCTGCCGCTGATCTCAGTCACCCGGGTCGAACCCAACCAGCCCGACCTTTCCACCAGCGAGCACCGCTAACTCAGCAACCCAGAACAGGAGAACGACATGTCGACCACCGCTCACACCACGAAAACCGCAGCACCGAAAGGAGTTCCGATGACCTCACTGAGGAAGACCTCGCTGACCGCGGGCGTCCTCTACCTGATCACCTTCGTCTCGATCCCGACCCTGTTCCTTTACAGCCCGGTGAAGGAAGCGAACTACATCGTCGGCTCCGGCCCGGACACTCAGGTCCTCATCGGCGGCCTGCTGGAAATCATCGTGGCCCTGGCCGGCATCGGCACCGCCGTCACGCTGTACCCGGTGGTCAAGAGGCAGAACCAAGGAGTCGCGCTGGGATTCGTCTCCATGCGGACCCTGGAAGCCGCCACCATCTTCGCCGGGGTCGTGAGCCTGCTCTCGGTCGTGACCGTGCGACAGGCCGGCGCCGGAACAGATGCACTGGTCACCGGTCAGGTGCTGACCGCCCAGTACCACTGGACGTTCCTCCTCGGACAAGCACTCCTGCCGGGAATTAACGCTGTGCTGCTGGGCTCCCTGATGTACAAATCCCGCCTCGTCCCCCGGTGGCTTCCCGTGCTCGGCCTCATCGGTGCGCCCATCATCTTCGCCTCCGTCATCGCAAAGTACTTCGGGGTCTACGACGAGCTTTCCGTGTGGTCCGGGCTCGCGGCACTCCCGATCGCCGTGTGGGAGTTCTCCCTCGGCGTCTACCTGACCGTCAAAGGCTTCAAGCCCTGCGCCATCACAGCCGAAATGACCGCAGCCGCCACCCCGCCCACCAACCGCGACGTCACCGCCTAACCACCAAACGGTCATGTCGGTTCACTCCCAAGACAAACCAAAACCCTTCACTGCAATCCCTTTCCCGCTCGTCGCCATCCCATCAGCACCGCGGCGGCCGATGCCCGGCCACCGCGGTGAGGACGACAAGCTCCCGCAATTCCACCATCATCACGACAGCCGATGCCCGGTTTGCCGATGGCGGCCCAGGGAGCACATCGAATCGAAATGTAACCCCGAGCTCCGAGCGGAAGCTTCCCGCTGCACCAGATGAGCGCAGCCGCGGCACCTCGAAGCGGTGCATTTTCACCAATTTCCGAAAGGCAAAACCGTGATCGAAGTAGAGAATCTCAGCAAGCGCTATGGCGACAAACTCGCCGTGGACGGCCTGAATTTCGTGGTGCAACCCGGAATCGTCACCGGGTTCCTCGGCCCGAACGGTTCCGGGAAATCCACCACCATGCGCATGATCGCCGGACTCGACCAACCCACCGCCGGCCGGGTCACCGTGAACGGTGGTGACTACCGGTCCGCCGCCGCCCCGATGGCCGAGCTCGGGGTGCTGCTCGAAGCCAAAGCAGTGCACACCGGCCGATCAGCCCGGAACCACCTGCTCGCCCTGGCGCAGACCAACGGCATCACAGCCCGCCGGGTGGACGAGGTCATCGACATCGTCGGCCTGCGCGACGTCGCCGGCAAACGGGTCGGCGGGTTCTCCCTCGGCATGGGTCAACGGCTGGGAGTCGCATCGGCGCTGCTGGGCAACCCGCAGACCGTGGTGCTGGACGAACCCGTCAACGGCCTGGACCCCGAAGGGGTCCGGTGGATGCGCACCATGCTCAAGGACCTGGCCGCGGACGGGCACACGGTGTTCGTGTCATCGCACCTGATGAGCGAAATGGCCCAAACCGCAACACGTCTGGTCGTCATCGGCCGTGGCCGGCTGATCGCCGACACCACCGTCGACGAGTTCGTCGCGCGCGCCTCGAATCATTCCGTGACCGTCCGCACACCGGAAGCGGCCCGGCTGCGGGACCTTCTCCTCGGCCCGGACATCACCGTCACCACCGACATCGGCCAACCCGACGTGCTGGGGGTCGACGGCCTGACCGCCGAACACATCGGCACGATCGCCTGGCAGAACCGGATACCCATCTTCGAACTCACCGTCCAACAGGCCTCCCTGGAAGAAGCATTCATGACTCTGACCAACGACTCCGTCGAATACCGCTCCACCGAGATCGCGGCCACCCAGATCATCGAAACCGCGACGGTGACGTCATGACCGACACACTGGCCCCCGTATCGGCAACCAGCTCCGCTCGCACCCGGTTGCGGGTGACGGGACCGCGGGTCGTGCTGTCCGAGTGGACGAAGTTCCGTTCGCTACGCTCCACCGTCTACACATTGCTGATGGCCGTCGTGTTCATGATCGGTCTCGGCGCCCTGATCACGGCCATCGCCGCGAATCAGCCCGGCGGCCTGGAACCCGGCCAATCCCCGATCTCGACGTCGCTGTCCGGCATCTTCTTCGCCCAGTTGGCCATCGGTGTCCTGGGAGTGCTGCTGATCAGCGGTGAGTACAGCACCGGCATGATCCGCTCCTCCCTGACGGTGGTGCCCCGCCGGCTGCCGATGCTCTGGGGGAAACTGGCCGTGTTCGCCGGCGTGGTGCTCCTGACCATGCTGGTCGCCAGCTTCACGGCGTTCTTCGTGGGCCAGGCGCTGCTGAGAGGGCAGCACCTGGACGCGTCGCTGTCCGACCCGGGTGCGCTGCGGGCGGTCGTCGGCGCGGCGTTGTACGTGACCGTGGCCGGCATGACAGCCCTTGCTTTGGGTGCGTTGCTGCGGAACACCGCGGCCGCGATCACCACGTTCGTTGCGGTCTTCTTCGTGGTCCCGACACTGACGCTCCTGCTCCCCGCCTCGCTGACGGACCACTTCGTGCAGTACCTGCCATCCAACCTCGGTGGAGTGTTGACCGGCGGCAGTTCCGGTTTGGCCCATGCGTTGGCGCCCTGGACCGGATTCGGCGTGCTGGGCGGCTACGCGGCCGTGCTGATCGGGATCGCCGCCTGGCGGCTCCGCCGAGTCGACGCCTGAACCAAGCCGAGTTTCAGACCGGGGATCAACCCCCGGGATCAATGCCGATCCCGCAGCAGAGCGGCTGAAGGCGATCATGTCGGCCTGGAATTGCCTGGCGCCCGGCGGCATTCTGCTGGTCATCGCCCACCACACCGACAACCTGGCCGACGCGTCGGCGGCCCGCAGGACCCCGACGTGCTACAGCGACCGGGATGTGATCGCCGATCTGGGCGCGATCGATTGCTCGGCCAGAGTGGAACGCACCGAGCGCGCGGCCCGTGCGGTGGCCGGGAATGACCGTCCCCGCGCTGGACACGGTGGTCCGCGCCCGCAAACTCGGGCCCGACTCCTAATCCGCCGGTGCCCAGTGCAGCTGCCGTGAGCGCGTGGTGCCAATCGCGGCCTCGGGTGCTCCACGCGCCAAGGGTCGGGTGGTTCTGAGGAGCCCTTGTCAACAGGTTCGGGACCTAG
>JGI20202J14951_1000080_pt1 | contig 16063 bp, 18 predicted proteins | sample NGESurshal092012_8_FD_14951 | JGI IMG/M metagenome (IMG submission 14951)
TACGGATTCACCAAGATGCCGTTCGGCCGGAACCTGGCCCCGGGCATGCTGCACCGCTACACCGGGCACGGTGAAGCGGTCGCCCGGATCTCCTGGTGCGTGGACCAACACGCCCTCGGCGTCATCACCGGCGAGGTCGGCGCCGGGAAAACCGTCGCCGTCCGCGCCGCCACCGCCGGCCTGGACACCTCCCGGCACGTGGTCATCTACCTGCCCAACCCCTCCGTCGGTGTCCGCGGCATGCTCCACCACATCGTCGCCGCCCTGGGCCAGGTGCCGAGTTTCTACACCGCGACGCTGGCACCGCAGGCCGCCGACGCGCTGGCCGCCGAACACGCCGAACGCGGCCGCACACCCGTCGTCGTGATCGACGAGGCGCACCTTTTGGACAACCAGCAACTGGAAGCGATCCGCATGCTCACCAACCACGACATGGACTCCGGGTCGCCGTTCGCCGCCGTGCTGATCGGACAACCCACCCTGCGGCACCGGCTCCGCCTCGGCGTGCTCGCCGCCCTGGACCAACGGGTCTCCGTCCGCTACGCCCTCGCCGGTATGACAGCCCAGGACACCGCCGGCTACCTCACCCACCATTTGAAGATCGCCGGCCGGGCCGACACCCTGTTCAGCGGCGACGCCGTCACCGTCATCCACAACGCCGCCCGCGGCTACCCCCGCGCCGTCAACAACCTCGCGATCAACGCCCTCACCGCAGCGTTCGCCCGGAAAAGCGCCATCGTCGACGAAAAAGCCGCCCGCATCGCCGTCACCGAAAACGGCGGCGACTGAAAGCAGGCAACGTCACCGAGCCGACAACGACGTCAACCCACCGACCAATGCCCCGCCCGGACCAGCCGGGCGGGGCATTCTCACACCCCGCACATCGGCAACACCGAAGAAGCCATCCACGGCAGACTCAACGACGGTCAACAGGGCATACCCAGCACCGGCAGCGGGTTGCTGGAACCCGAACCTATGGCGGTGCCGCCGGCAGCGACCGACGGACTGCTCGCCGGCGCGGATGATCCGGCCACGGTCGGCGAGGACGAGCCGGCGGCCGGTGTCGGCGTGCTGGCGGTATTCGCGACCCCGCCGATACCGGCGCATGCGGTCGCCGCGGCAAGCACGAACACTGCGGCGGCACTGGCTCCGACCAGGGCGAGACGCCGGGGGCCGCGACGGGGGTCGGTGGGCGTTGGGGTCGCGAAGTCCCGCTGTGATGTCACGGCCGTGGCGTGCTGATACCGCCGCGGCGTTGGGGGATGCTGCGCGTTGCGTGATCGTCCGTCGGTCGCGCTGTCGCCGAGCCATCGTTCCATGACCCACCATCCCCTGTCGCGACGATCGCTCGTCCTTCGGTCGCCGGCCGGTGAACACGGCCACGCGCAATCGTTCGGCTATGCTGTCGTCCCGGTCGGCCGGCCGACTCGCATGTGATCATCTTCCCGGCGCAGGTCCGGAGTCCATCAAACCTTCTGACGATGCCCAGCGTCTGCGGATTTTTCATTGCGCGGCGAGCCATCGCGCAAAGGACGGGTTGGACAGGCAGGCTGGTGACCGCTTGGTGCGGACCAGTTCGATCGCGTCGCCGCTGGGCATCCCGCCCAGCATGAGCGCGCGACACACCACCAGACTCGACCGGTTGAGTCCGGCCTGGCAGTGCACGAGTGTGGGCGCCCAGTCGCGGCTGTCATTGACCCATCGTGCGAGGCTGTCGACCTGGTCGAAGGCCTGATCGGTGCTGTCGTACATCCGCATGATCAGCGAGCTGTGCAGTTCGTGATGGACGGTGTACCTCTCCCACGGGTACAGGGACACCAGATGTTTGATGAAGATGGGCAGCACCAGACCGTCTTCACAACCGCCCAGCCACAGGTTGGGAACGATTTCGCTCATGAACGGCACATCGAAGGGCATCAGGCCGTGTGCGGAAACGCCCACCATGTGCTGGGTCATCGGATCGAATTCGATATCGATCCTGGTCGGGTCCACTCTCACGGGTCGCGCCTCCTTCGGATGCCAGGGTAACCGCGGTGGCCCGGCAGCCGCCCGGTTCGGCCGGAATTCGGGCGATCGGATCTCGACGTGCCACGCGCGGCAGCGCGACCCGATGCGCTTTCTCCATTGCCCACCACAACACCGTGCCGACGCGTGGACGGCGGCGTTCGTACTGATGGCCCTGGCCGTGGTTGTCACCCGGGCCGTGGTGGCGGCGGTGGTCGCGACCCGCACGGGTCGTCCTGCCGTTTCCGACAACCTGCGCGCCGACCGTGTGAACCCGGTCAGCGCCGGTGCGCCCGACGCGTCGTCACGGGGGGCGACGACGGAGTGGCGGGTTGTCCGTGCAGCGACGCCCGGTCGACCTCGATACCGACCACGCGGGCAATACGGATGAGCGTGCGGTCGGAACTCAGCAGCGACGCGCCAGAGCGCCAGGCCACGGACGCGACCATGCACTGGACCATCCCCGTCGGGATGATCTCGGCGTGCCGCGAGCGTCGGTAGATGCGCATCGCGGCATCCAGGTCGACGGCGGCGTCGAAGCGCAACAGGTCGAACCGCAACATCAGTCGACGCAGGTCGTCTTCCCGTGGCCCGTGGTGTGCGCGCGCCAGCACCTCCATCACGACAGGCTCGGTGACAGCAAGCGGACCGTCGTTGTCGATCAGCGCAGTGAGTCGCTGTTCGACCGGGCTTCCTGTCGCCCGGTCGTATTCCACCCACGCGGAGGTGTCGGCCAGGATCACGCCGGCCCGCCAGGACGATCGTCGGGGTGCGGTACCTGCATCGCGTGTGCACCCCGCATGGCCAAAGCCTGTTCCCGGGTCATCGGCTGACCGGCCAGGTGGCGCAGGGCGAGTTCCACCGCCTCGGTCTTCGTCTTCACGCCGAAGCGATCCATGATCGCCTGAACGTAGACCTCGTCGATCTCGATATTCGTCCGCACGCGGGCCATGGAAGTAAGCTACGCCATCGCGTGTACCGGGGGTGTACTCCGTCGAGATGCCGTCGACGGACAAGACGGCACCCGCGGCCCGCTCGACCAGCGCACGGACCTGTGCCGGATCCCTGACCTGCAGCAGACATCAACGAATAGCGGTGTAGGGCAGGCCCATCACGCCGAGGGAAACCCGATCAAGCCCGGCCCTGCTGACCCGCCCGTACAGGTCGCGGGCGAGCTGCTTCACCAGCACCTCGACGGGGTCATTGAGAGTTCGCAGCGACTCCGCGGCTCGGGTGGCGACGGCACCGGGATCGCCGGAGCGGCGGCCCGGTCACACTTCGAGGTTGGAGTCGCGTGGTGTTTTCGCCGCGTCGTCCGAGGTCGCGAACGCGTCGGCCTCGTCGGCCAGATCGGCGTACTGGGCGTGCACTCTGTCGTACTCCGCCTGCGCNTTGACGACCCGCGGATCGGTGCGGTTGCCGCCCGCCGCTGCGAGCGCATCATCGCGGGCCTTCCGCTTGGCGACGACCTCCTTCTCCAGGGCATCGTGACGCCTGCCGGCCTCGCCGTGGCTGGCCTCGAACATCTGCTCGGCCACCACGAATTCCGTGGATCCGCGGGTCAGCGGTCGGGACTTGGCTTCCTCGGCGACCTCTGGCTTGTTCGTGGTGCCGATCAGCCCGGTGATCTCCTTCGCCGAGCGATCCTTGCCGGCCAGCATCCGGGCCTGGTTGTAGAGCTGCTCGGCGTGCCTCGCTTCGTGATAGACCGTGCGCCGCAGGTTCATTCGCTTGTCCTGCGGCAGCGGGATCGGGTCGAGCAGCTGCGGGGTGATGAAGGCGGTCCATTCGCTGATCCGGAACCCGCCCTCGCCGCCGGTGTCGCCCTTGGACACCGCGGGAATCGGCGTGACCTGCTCCTCGGTCAGCGATGGGATCACCGCACCCCAGGCCGCGGCGAGCCGCTCGTCGATGCTCGACGCCGGTTTCAGGCCGTCGACCGCGTCATCGATCAGGCCGGAGTAGTGGGTGCGGTCAGTCTGCGTCGCCAGGCCGAATTCCAGCAGCCGGCTGAGCGTGCGCGGGCCGGCCATGCCGTCGCCCTTCAGCGGCGGGTGGGTGTCCTGGAAGGTGGCAATCGCGTCCAGGGTGGGGTCGTCGATCTTGCCGGTGGGTGCCGGAATGCCCAGCGCGGTCTGCATCTTGGTGATGAATGCCGGGGTGTACCGGTCGTGTTGGGACGCGTAGAAATTGCGTGCCTTTGCCCGTCCGGCCGGCGTGAGATCGGTGATCTGCACCGGCGGGATCGTCAATGTTTGATCGTCCAGCACGGTGACCGAGGACGGTGCGTTGGGGTCGAACTCGAGATCGCGGACCTCGGCACCGCCGGAGGGCTTGCGCGGGTTCGTCGACCTGTCGGGGGCGAGCGCGGTGATGTCGTTGCAGCTGGCCAGTTCTGGAACCTCGGATCCCGACAACACCTTTCCTCGGGTGAAGCTGCCCGGGTTGCCGCCCAGGCACATCGTCACCGGATCGCTGAACGACTTCACCACCACGCCGAGCGCATCGGCCAGCTGCTGCACCATCTGTGGATCGACTCCGGAGTTGCACGCTGCCAAGGTCAAAGAAGTGAGGGCCTTCCCGGCGATGGCCAGCTCGGCCTTTTTGGCCTGCACGGCGTCGAACGACATGCCGGTCGCCCGCGTGAAATGGACGTCGTCGCAGCCGCCCGAAGTCTTGTTCACCGGGCCGCCGAACCCGAAGAAGCCGCCTTCCCGTCCGGTGCCGTGGCCGATCAAGGTGACGTCCTGTTTCGCGGTGCCCCGGCCTTTCAGGGTGCTGATGAAGTCGTCGAACGATCCGAGTGCCGGGCCGCCGGCCGCCGCTTTGAAGTCCTGGCTCTGCGGTTCCCAACAATTCGTCACCGGTTTGCCGTCGGCGGTCTTCCGGTGGGCCGCGTTGAATTCCTCCTGCTCGTTGAGCGGCTGGGCGAATCCAGCGGCGGCCATCCGGTCGCGTTGCACCGGCATTGCTGTTGCCGCGGAGGCATCCTCGAGTTTCTGCAGCGGTTCGTCGCTGGTTTCCTGAGCCGTGTCGATCCCCGTATCAAGTTCAGCGGCGAGCTTCTGCTCGGGTGGGCAGTCGCAGTCGGAATTCGGTCCGCAGCGCTGGAGCGCGAAAGCGATCAGCCGGCCGACCGCCCTGTTGCCCGCACTCGCTTGCAGCGCGAGCAGATCTCCGCCGGGATGGTGGGCACGGGTTGTGCCCGCCCGGCTGCGGGGAGTGCTGGCCCGATCCGCGGTCTGACCACCATCACGCAGACGGTGTTCAGCGCGCATCGCCCGACCTCCCGTCAGGTCCTCAGTTCGGCATCCAACCATGGGAAATGACCCCTGACCAGGGATTTCACTGAAGCTTGCCCTTTCGGGCAAACTGCACCCGGGACAGATTCAGGCGGGTCGGCGACCGTACACGGCGAACATCGTGAGCGCGCAGAACAACCGATCCCGTCGGCCGGCGTCCTCGATGTCCAGCACGAACCTTTCGGCCATGACGCGGTCGATCATGCCGTGGTCGCCCAGCTGCTCCATCACGGTGCGAAGCGGAAAGAACCCGATCGGTGCGTCGTCCGTGTCGGGGTTCCAGTGGGTCCACACCTGGGTGGCGGCGGTGATCTCGACGTCCACCAGCCCAAGATCACGGCAACGGTTCAGCAGCCTGCCGCCCACGTCGTAGCCGGGGCCGCGAACGGCGCGGAACGCTTCGGTCACGGCGGCGTGCACGTCGGGTTCGATCAGGTCGAACATCAGGCTGCGCCAATCGGTGTCCGCGATGACCACGCGGCCGCCTGGACGGACGACCCGCACCATTTCGGCGAGCGCCCGTTCGGGGGCGGGTACCCATTGCAGCATCCGTTCGGAGCGGCACGCGTCCATGTCGCCGTCCGGGAGCGCAAGGGCTTGCGCGTCGCCGACCCCGAATTCGGCGTTCGCGCCGGCCTCGGCAGCGCGTCGACGGGCGACATCCAGCATCGCTGTGCTGGCATCCAACCCGAGAACATGCCCGGCCGCGCCGACATCCCCGCAGAGCCCGATGGTGACATCGCCTGGGCCGCAACCGACATCGACGATCCACTCACCGGGTTGGAGGGCGAGGTGGCTTCGCTCCCAGGATTTGAGGTACCGGACGGCCGGCCACCTCGCGGTGGCGTCCATGGTGGCCACCGGGAAGTCGGTGTCCGGTTGCCTGTCGACGGTCGTGAAGCCGGCGGACACATCCGGAGCATCGCCGGACTGGCTCGGCGCCATCAAACAACCGTACTGACGCCAGTAGGATCGCGAGTCGGCAGTTTGGCGGGCGGAACGGTTCGGTTGGCGCCCCGTCCATCGAGGTGAGCGGAAGGCGGATCCAATGAGCCCGGACACCACCGGCGATCTGGGTACCGTCCTGGGTGTCTGGGGTCATCCCGACGACGAGGCCTATTTGTCGGCCGGCTTGATGATGCGCGCGTTGGCCAACGGCCACCGGGTGGTGTGCGTGACCGCGACCAGGGGCGAGGCCGGCTTCCCGGCCGACGACCCGAGCTCCATCGACGAGCGTCAGGCGGTCCGTGAGGCCGAACTTGCCGCCTGCTTGGGCGTTCTCGGTGTCACCGAGCATCGTTGGCTCGGTTACGGCGATGGACGGTGCGCCGATGTTCCCGATGAAGAAGCGGTTGCCGTCCTGGCGGAGGTGATGACCGAGGTTCGGCCGGACGCGGTGCTGACCTTCGGGCCTGACGGCGGCACCGGCCACCCCGACCATGTCGCCGCGTGCCGCTGGAGCACCCTCGCGTTCGAGCGTGTGGCATTGCCGCGGCTCGCGGCTGCTGTATTCGACCAAGACCCGGGATTGGGACAACCGGATCTACGCCGGCGTCGATCGAAGCACGATCATGATGGTCGAGGGCCTGGAACCGGAGGCCGTCGACCCGAGCGAGTTGGCGGTCTGGTTGACGTGTGACGACGCCATGGTGACTCGGAAGGTCGACGCACTGCGGGCTCAGGTCAGCCAGGTCGAGCCGTTCGTGCAGGCCATTGGCGAGGATGCCTTCACCGAGTTGGTGCGGGAAGAGTTCTACCGCGAGCCGCGGGCCGGTGACGAGGAGATGATGCGCCGGTTTTCGGCGCCGTGATGACGGACATCCAAACCCTATCGACATCAATTGACCGACGTGCGTGAAAGAGAAATGCCCGCTACACATTGGTGAAAACGGCGGTGACGCTTCGGGACTCGAGCATCCGTTCGATGTCCGACCTATCGCTGGTGATCACGATGTCGCCCGGATCCGTGAGCAGCGCGACATGCCCGTCGACAACATCAGCCGTTCCGGTTCGCGCCAGCAGTTCACCGATGCGGCGGCCGACAGCAGTGTCGACGGAGACGATGTTCATGCCGGCAAGGGTTCTGGCCAGGTTCGCTTGACGTGCGCCGTCGCTCCAGGCCTGCGCGACGACGGCGGCGCTGGTCCGGACCGGAATGCGCTCGCGTTGGGCAATCCTGAGCAGGGCACCGACACGGCGGTCATTGTTGTCGATCGCGATAAGCCCACCGGCATCGAGCACGATCGCCACGTCAGCTCGCTCGCCGGGAGTTGGCGCCGCTGACACCGAGCACACGGGCGGCGGCGTCCAATTCGTCGTCAGTGAAGGGACCCTGCTCGGCCTCCCATACCTCCAGGGCTGCTCCGAGGAGCTCGTTGCGCAGATGATCGCTGGCCGCTTGACTGAGCCAGCGGGAGACACTGATCCCGGAACGCGCAGCGGCGTCCCTGACAGCCTGGCCCAGTTCGGGGTCCATGGTCACTGACAACCTGTCGACCTGCATACATACAGTCATATCACATACGATCGTATGCAAGCCCAAGCCCGGGTGATCGCGCGGCACCTGGCGGCCCTCCGCTTGGTCGATCAGCACACCTGCCCCGAGGGTTCGCCCTCGTCGCAGCCTGAGCGCCGGACTGTGCGAGCCGGGATGGATCAGCACCGCGCGCCGACTGCCCTGGCGTCGGCTGGACCCTGGCGTTGACGGCCGCTTGCGTGTGTGAATTGAGCATGCTGTGACAGCTGGGATTCCTGTGACGAACGCCGCGCTGGCAGGGCTCCGGATCCACGGCCCTGTCGGGGGTGGATCGTATGGTGTGACTCTCACCGAGAGGGGGTCGCGAGGTGCTTGCGACAGCGGAAACGATCGCCATGCCAACGCCAACTCCCATTGCCGCGGCCGCGGCAACGGCGATGGCCGCACGGACGAACCGTGCTCTGCCCGACCCGTTGGCGGAGGCACCCGACGGGTACCGGCACCTGCTCGAACGGCTGCTCGGCGGCGCCCGGGTCCGGTCGGAGCGGATCAACCTGGTCGACGCCGCGGCGGCGGTGTGGAGCCGACCAGGGTTCGACACCCTGATGTCGAGCCCGACCCTCACCTTCGAGCCTTTCGACTACCAGTTGCAGACCGTCGCCACGGTGCTGGGCCGCATGCGCGGCCGGGCGATCCTGGCGGACGAGGTCGGACTGGGCAAGACCATCGAGGCGGCCCTGGTGCTGTCCGAGCTACGGCTGCGCGGGCTGGCGCGACGCGTCCTCGTTATCACTCCGGCGGGTCTGGTCGACCAGTGGCGGGAGGAACTCGAGCGCAAGTTCTGCCTGCCGACGATCGTTCCGCGGCGCGGCGAATGGGAAAGCTCCGACGAATCGCCGGTCGTCGTCGTCTCGATCGCCACCGCTCGCCGCGATCCGACCAGGTCTGCCCTGGTCGGCGAACCGTGGGATCTCATCGTCGTGGACGAGGCTCATCGACTGCGGAACCCACGGTCGGCCTCCGGCAGGTTGGCCCGCGAACTCACCTCCCGCTACCTGTTGTTGTTGACCGCGACGCCGGTGGAGAACCGGCTGTCCGACCTCTACGAACTCACCAGCCTGGTCGCTCCCGGACTGCTCGGAACGCCCGCGGGCTTCCGCCGGACCTATGGCGCGGACGCCATCACGCCTCAGCTGCGACGGCTGCCGGAGTTGCGCCGCAAGGTGTCCGAGGTGACCATTCGCCACCGGCGCAGCGAGGTCGCGCTGCGGCTGCCGCATCGCCTCGCGGAGACCACGCTGATCGCGCCGTCCGCCGAGGAATCCGAGCTCTACGCAGGTATCGCCGCTCGCATTCGCCAGGAAGGCCGCGATGCGCCGGCCGGCCGACGGTTGACCTTGCGGTCGGTGGCACGACTGGCGGGTTCGAGCCCGATGGCCGCGGCGCCGACGCTGGCGAAGTTGGGGTGGACCGATCTGGCGGAGCGGGCAAGGTCCGTGGAGCGCCCGGCGAAGATCGCGACGCTGGTGCATCGGCTGCGTCCGCATGTCGAGGCTGGACGAAAGGTGCTGGTGTTCACCGCTTTCCGGGAGACGCTGGCTGCGCTGGCCGACGCGCTGGAGCGCGAGGGTATTCCGGCGGCCGTCTATCACGGAAGCCTGACCCGCACGGCGAAGGAGGCGGCGATGGCGGAGTTCCGCCACACGGTGCCGGTCCTGCTCAGCACCGAATCTGCCGGCGAGGGAAGGAATCTGCAGTTCTGCCACGTCATGATCAACGTCGACCTGCCGTGGAATCCGATGCAGATAGAACAGCGTGTCGGCCGACTGCACCGGGTCGGACAGGTCAATGACGTGCTGGTCACCAACCTGGTCGCCAGGGACACCATCGAACAGCAGATCCTGTCGGTGTTGGAGGCGAAGATCAATCTGTTCGAGCTGGTCGTCGGCGAGCTTGACATGATCCTCGGGCGGATCGACGACGACTTCGACTTCGAAACATCCGTGTTCGACGCCTTTCTCGCCGCTCGTGATGATGCAGATTTCCGAACCCGGCTCGAGGACCTCGGAGCCAAGCTGGCCGATGCCAGAAGCGACTACATCGGTGCCCGCGGCAGGATGGACGAGCTTGTCGGGAGTCAGGAATCATGACTGTCGCGGATCCGGGCCTGGACTTCTGGCTGCAGTACGTGAGTGCAGAGGGCGGCGTCCACGAGCGGTCCGGCGATTCGACGCTGGTTCTGCTGCCGGAGACCCTGCAGGACAGGCACGAGCAGCCGCAGGACATGACCATCACGACGGATCCCGAGGTCGCACGGGAGGACGGTGCACTCCTGTTGACGGCCGGCCACCCGCTGTTGGCCTCGGCGGCCGAGGCGGTGCTCGCCGACGGCGACGTCGGGTGTGTTCGGCTTGCCCGCCCGGCGGCCCGTCCACCGGACGCCGAGCAGCTGGAGGCCCGCGCCCGCGACCAGTTCGCCGCGGACCACGGGCGTATCGACCTGACGGGCGGCCCGCGACCCGCCGTTCGGACGATCCTGCGCGTCAGCTCATTGGTCACCTTCGCGCTGTCCGCCGACGATCACTTCCAGGAGCAGATCGAGTGCTGGATCGATGTCGCCTCCCGACTGCCGTTCACGGACGAGATCGGCGGCGAACTCTCCGCTCTACTGTCCGTCGAGCACGAGGAGCGAGATCAGCTCCAGCCGGACGATTCGAACCTGCTGCCTGCGCTGGCCGAGGCCGATCTGGAGATCCGCCGACGAGGAGAGCAGCGTCGAGATCTCCTGGCGGGCGGGGTTCAAAAGGCTCATCGTGAAGAGGTTCGTCGGGCCCGCGAGTACTACGAGCAGGTTGCGGACTCGCTGCGCAAACGGATGTCCGGAGCGGCCGCCGACAAGGTCGCTGCCTACGGGGCTCGCCTGGCGAGCACCGACGCGGAGCGTGACCGGCGGCTCGCGGAGATCGACGAGAAGTACAAATCCGCGTTCAGCTGCCTGCCCTTTCGCCTGCACGTCGTCGGCGTGCCCGCCCTGCGGGTCGAGGTCGACGTACGCCGCGGAAACAGGCGCTACCCGGTCGAGCTTGACTGGCTGCTTCCGCTGCGCACGTTCGCGCCGATGCGATGCCCGGATTGCGGATCGACGGACAGGCTCGTGGCCGGAAAGTCGTCGCTCGGGTGTCGCCGTTGTCAGCCGTCACGGGTGTCACAGTAAGGTGTCACCCGGCGAGTCTTCACCCGGTGCCTCGAGGGGGACTGCTCCGGGCTTCAGTGTGATCGAGAACGGCGAGTCCGGATCGTCAATCGCCTGGACCACGGCGGGACACAGTGCAGGAGGAACGTATGTGCGGCCGTCGGCCGTCGATACGAAACCCCATTCGTCCAGTTGGTCGACGATGTTCAGGACCAGGGTGAAGGCGATTCGGCTGATCGCCTCGGAGAGATCTTCCGGGACATCTACCGACAGCTCCTCGGGGAGATGTCCCGACTTGTTGTCGTGCATCGGTCTGGCCAACGACCTGAGCAAGGACAGGTCGGCTCCGTCGGGTCGGCACAGGGAGGCAAGCACCGCCAGCAGGAGGCCGACGACGGTGTCGTCGATCCAGGGCAAGTCGCTGCCGGCATAGATCAGGCCGTCCAGCAGCGAATCGACAGCCCCTCTGGCACCAAGTATTTGAACGGACAGATCAGTGGCACTGAAGATGTCGGAATTCGGACCAGGACGCGCCGTGGTGCTCGAAATGTCGATCATTCCGATGGCTTCGGCAACGCTCCAGGGCGCGGCCAATTCGGGCCAGTCCCACATCGAGTTCGGGGCGGCGCCTTCGGTGGTTGCCACGCCGAACCGGCGGCCCCATTCCGCGGTGTCGCCCCGGCGCATCGCCCCGGTCGAGGTGACCTTCCGGCCTGGACGGGTCCATTCGGCCAATGCGAGTATCCGCGTCAACAGCGGGGTGCGCAGCAGGGCGGCGAGTTCCGACCGAGCATCCGGCACGGTGATCCGCAGTGGCTTGTCGACATCGAAGCCGATCGCCGCGATTCCGGCATCGATTGTTGCCCGCAGGTCAGCCAGGATGTCCTCAGCGCCGAACGCCCCCACGCCTCCGACTTCTTCGTTGTCCGATTCTTCGTTGTCCGATTCTTCATCCCACAACCACGGATCGTCGGATCTCAGATTGTCAGGGAGATGCGGCAGCATGCCCGGTCCATCGGTGAGCCGCTTCCGCCACTCGTAGGGCATGTCGTTGTAGCGCTGCATGAATCCATCGATGGCGCCTGCCTCGGTGATATCGATTCCTTCGTCGACGGCGAGCTGCATCAACCGGCCGGCCATCGACAGCCGGCCCGGGTCGTTGAATCGTCGGGGAAGATCGTCACCGAGACCGGACAGGGCGGCGCGGGTCGCGTCGGCGTCGTTGTGCGATTTCCACCGACCGGTCACCACCAGGAAGTCGATATAAGTCAGCATGGCGGGCACCAACGTCGCGATGTAGCGGTCGTCGACGCCGACGACCTTGCGCGGAATGACCTGCCCGACCACCTCTGCAGCGGTCACCGGGTTCCAATCCGCCGGGTTGGGTTCGCCGAGATAGCTGCTCTTCAGCTCGCACGCCATGCGGACGATGTCCGCGGTCTCGCCGAACTGTTGCGGGTCCGGCTCACGTTCGGCCAGCCAGCGATCGAAGGCACCGAGCACGCGGTCGATCATGTGTTCGGCCGTCTCGGGCGTCTCGGGCGTCTCGGGGGCGCTGGTCCGCGAGTGCCGCTTCTTTGTTCGTTTGGTCGCCACTGGAGTCCTGTGATCGGGGGTCATTGCCGGTCGTCAGGCTATCGGGGAAGGTAGATGGCCGAGGGACCAGCCGTCCCCCAGAACCGCGGACAGTCGATATGCATAGGCATATCTGTCGGATATGCTGGTATGCATGCGGACGACGATGAACCTTCCGGACTCGCTGATGCAGCAGGTACGCAAGCGCGCAGAAAGCGACCGCCGGACGGTCACCAGCATTGTCGAGCAAGCCCTTCGCGAGTTGCTGGCCCGCGATGAAGGCGTTCCCGAGAAGGACGATCTCTTGCCGACCTATCGTGCGCCGGGAAGTCACCCGCTGGTCGACATCGACGACCGCGATACGCTCTACGCCGCCTTGGACGCCGAGCGTCCCGGGTGATCCTGCCCGATGTCAACGTCCTCATCTACGCCTTCTACGAGAACGCCGACGAACACCTTGCGTATGCGCGTTGGCTCAACCAGGCGCGTCGGGACGGCGAGGAGTTGCTCTACCCAGACGGAGTTCTCCTTGGCTTCCTGCGGATCGTGACGAGTGCGCGGATATATTCCCAACCCGCCCCGCTCGGTCAGGCTCTGGCCTTCACCACCGCGCTCCGTCGAGGCCGCCGATCACGAACAGTCGAGGACCACGAGTCGGTGTGGTCGGCTTTCGATCGCCTGGTCGCGGGGGATGGCCAGATCCGAGGCCCTATGGTCCCGGATGCCTACCTGGCCGCCGTGGCAATCAGCCATAAGGCGCGACTGGCAACCCGCGATCGCGGGTTCTCCCGATTCCCCGGGCTGAATTGGTTCGACCCCGGAATATGAATCGCCAGATGAATCCTCAACCGGGCGGCACTTCGGTGGGCAGGCCGGGCGGGTTCACCAGTGGGCGCCGGCGCGGTGGGAAGGTGACGATCGGTCGAAGCGGCGTTCGTACCATCGACCGCAGCGCGGCCCGGATGGTCGGGTCGCCCCGCCATTTGGTCGGCTCACCGCGGCAACCGGAGCCGATGGGCGATGTCGGTGGGCGATTCCGCCAGGCCTGCCGCCAGCAGGCGGCTGTCGGCGCTGACCAAAGGTATCTCGAGAGCGCCCGCCGCAGCCGCCCATGACGCGTCGTAAAAGGACAGCCGGTGCTCGCCGGCGAGGTTGGCCGCGAGACGGAACCAGTCGGCGGTCATTGTCAACGGCGCACCACAAATGGTCAGCAGGTCGTCGAGCTGATCAGCGACGTCCTTGGACGGCCACCGCAAGGCTCGGAGAAGAACATTGCCAACCTCATAGAAGGCCAGGTCGATGATTCGCGCCTCGACGTCACCCGCGAGGTGTGCCGCGCGTATCGATCGCGCTGCCTGGATCTCGGTCTCGCCGTCGCTGTGTAGCCACTTGATCAACACTGAACTGTCGATCAGCAACCTCGTCACGGACGGGAATCCCGTTCGTTGCGGATGAGTTCGGCAGCATCGAAGGCACCGGACCGTCGAAAGCGCTTCTCCGAGCGGGTGATCGCCTGCGCGACCTCCTCGGAATCCCGACGTTCGAGCTCGCGGCTGGCCGCAAGCGCCAACAGTGCGCTGCGGCTCGTTGCGCGCCGCTTCGCTTCGCGATCAATCCGCGCGAGCAGGTCGTCGGGAATCGAGACCATCACCTTGGACATACTCAGAGTATAGCTGTGAGTATTGCCGGTGCGGGGCACTTGGGTCAACGATCGCCGCTGCTGCCTACTCGTCGCCGTTGGTCCCGCCGCAGCACCTCAAGTCCTACTGACCCGGATTTCGGCTGTTCTCAGGCCAGTCCCCGACGGGAACGACCTCGTATAGGGACATGTCGTGACGCCTGATTCGATACAGCACCCAGCTCCAGAACAGCGGACCGGTCGGGCGCATCACGCCGCGAAATGCCGGCCGAGCGCCGCCGATCACCGCTCGGGCGCTGCCGGCCACAGTCCCACCCAGCGGCTTCCCCGCTGTAGTGCACGGCGTCAGTTCGACCCGGTCGGTGTGCGCGAGTCGCTTCGCCTTCCCGCTGCGGCGGCGGTGACGAAATAGGCCCGACCGTCTTTGACGGCGAGACTGACCGGGCTCGTCACCGCTTGCCCAGTACGCCGAAAGGTGGTGAGTAAAGCGGTGCGTGACCGCGCCAGGGTCGCGAACGTGGTGGAGTCGAACGTCTCGGTCATCAGCCGATCGTGCTCCATTAGTTGACCCTGATCAACGAATTAGCATGTCAATGAGTGTGGTGATCAAGTATCCGCTAGGGTGACGAATGTGAGCGGTCACGAACAGCCACCCGGTCGAACCGAGCCTGCCCTGACCGAGGCGTGGCGGCTGCTGATGGGCCTGGTCCTCGACCAGCGGATGCGGTGGTCCGAGGTCGCGGCAGAGCTGGGCATCTCCCCAGCCGGTCTGCGCGCACTGCTGGCGATCGATCCCGCTCACCCAGGTCCACAACGTGAACTCGCCAAGGCGTTGGATTGCGATCCGTCCTACGTCACCGGGATGGTCGACGAACTGGAGCGGGCCGGCTTCGCGTTTCGCCGGACCGAGCCAGCCGACCGTCGGCTGAAGACCATTGCGTTGACGGACTCCGGAGTGGACGCACTGCGGGCCGCCAGCGACGGCCTGTTCTCGCCGCCGAGCCAATTCGCGCGCCTCCCACCGGGCGACCAACGCGAGCTCGCTCGCATTCTCCGGAGCGCGATCACCGGCACTACAACTGACTCGCCGATTCCGCCGGCGCCCCGGCCCCGTCGGCAAAAGGGGCCGGCACCGCCGATCGAGCGGAGTCGCTGATGTCTTACGCGCCCGCGAGATTCAACAGCCAACCCGACGTCGACAAGAGGTCCACGGGGTGACGTGACCCCCTGCGCTCGGCGGCCCCTCTGGGCCCTTGTCCCCGAAGCAAGCGCCACGTGCTTGCTCAACCACTGGCGTTTGTCCGCGCATGACGGATCGTCCAGGCGGGCGCCGCTGTCGGCCATCGAGAGGTAGACTAAGCGAACTAACCGGGATTTGACGAGGCAATGAAGGGTGGCACACGTGGTTCGGATAGTGAACATGCACGAAGCAAAAACCCACTTGTCCCGTCTCGTGGACGAAGAGTTCATCATCGCTCGGGATGGGCGCCCAGTCGCTCGAGTCGTTCCTATTCGTGATGAACCGCGGACACCAAGGATCGGCTTCATGCCTGAAATCACCGTTCCCGACGATTTTGATCAGATGGGTTCGGCGGCGATCGGCTCGTTGTTCGGCGCGCCTTGACAGCCTATTTGCTGGATACCCACGTACTTCTCTGGGCAGCGCAGAACTCGCCGTCGATGGGTACTCAGGCGCGCGACATCATCACGAACCCGGCCAATGACATCCTGATCAGCGTTGCGAGCATATGGGAGGTGGTGATCAAGAACGGCCTTGGCCGGCCAGACTTCAGCGTGGATCCGGTACGACTCAGGGAACAAGCATTGCACGCCGGATTCGGTGAGCTTCCGGTCCGAGCACCGCATGTTCTCGA
>JGI20202J14951_1000081_pt1 | contig 16030 bp, 10 predicted proteins | sample NGESurshal092012_8_FD_14951 | JGI IMG/M metagenome (IMG submission 14951)
TGTCGCCGTCGAACAGGGTGCGGTCGGTCATGACGAGTTGGATGTCGATGTTGGTTCCGGCGGGGACGGAGCCGAGCCCGGTCGTGTCGGTAGCAGTGTCGGTNNCAGTGTCGGTAGCAGTGTCGGTAGCAGGGATTCCGGTGCTGGAATCCGCCGTGTCGTCGGCGGTGTCGCTGGTGGCGGTCCCCGTGTCCGGATCCGTTGGGGTGCTGGTCGGGGTCCGCGGCGCCTCGCCGGCCGGTTCGGCGGGGGAGACTGCCGGCGTGATGGTGTGGGGTTGGGTGATTCTGGTGACGAATTCGTCGGCCATGAGTTGGCCGCGGGATCGGCTGTCCCCGGTGGCGGTGGCGGTGCTGGCGTACCGGTTGAGGGCGGCGTAGACGGCGACGCCTTGGGCGACGGGGAGCAGCGCGCTGACGTAGGACATGGTGTCGGGGGCTGGCCGGACGCTGACTCGGCGGTCGCCGAGGGCTTTGCGGATGCGGGCGACGCTGTGCGCGGGGTCCAGGCGTTGGGCGACGCGGGCGGCGGCGTGGGCTGCTTGCCGGTCGCTGAGGGCGGGGAGTTGGCCGGCGAGTTCCTCGTCGACGAGGCGCCGGTCGGCGACGGAGAGGCAGGCTGTTTCGCGGGCGATGAGGGTGGCCCGCCATTCGGTGATGTCGCCGGCGGTCAATGCCGTATAGAGGTTGGGCATTTCGTGCAGGAGGATGTTGGCCAGGCCGAGGTGTCGGCCGCCGCGGGCCGGGGAGTCCCGGCGGGCCAGGCCGATTTGCGCGGCGATGCTGCGCTGGACGCTGGTGTTTCGTTGCTGCCCGGCGGGTTGTGCTGCGGTCTGGGCGGCGGCGAAGGCGACGGTGAGTTTGGCTTGCGCGGCGGCGCAGGCGGATTTCATTCTTTCCAGTTGGGTGATCTGGTCGATGAGTTCGGCGTCGGCGGCGGTGTCGTCCACGGCTGCGAGCCGGTCGACGAATTGGGCAAGGTCGTCAGAGGACAGCGTAGTCTCGCCGCTCTCGATCTCGCTGACCAACATGTGTTCGATTATATCGAGTTGAACAGGCAAAATCAAGAACCAGTTCGATCTCATGGAAGGTTCGGGTAGATCCACTCGTTGCCTCATGCAGGAACATCAGGCTGAGCGGCGGGTTGGTGCTGGTGGGTCGGGGGTCCGGTTCGCCTTGTCCCGATGGACCTGTCGATGACGCGGTGACCAGGTTCAAACGGCCTACGGCCTGGCTCTGCGCTGCGGGGCCCCTCGCGGTGCCCGCGGCAGGCAATAGCCCGGAAGTTTGACGCGAGAATCGTTGCAGCGCTCGAGAAGTGCAGGCGATATGGAGAGCGCAGGCACGGAGAGATATCGACAGCACACCGCCGCCTGCTGGTCGAGATTCTTGCGCTCCGCGGTCCTCAACCCCAACCCTCGCGACGCATCAACGTTTCGTCCGCTCCATCGGGCGACTCGCCGACTTTCACGAATCCGTGCCGGGCGTACACATCGATCGCGCGATGATTGGCGGCCTTGACGGACAACACCACCGCGCGGTGCGGATAATTCACGTGGGCCCAATCAATGACGGCGTGAACGGTGGCGTCACCGACACCCCTGCCGCGAAATTCCGGCGACACCCACATCGACAGCAATTCGACGGCCCCGTCATTGATTGCGTCGTCGTCTTTGACGATGGTCGCACCGACCATTCCGGCCGGCGCGCCGTCGCAGGTGATGATCGCGTTGAACGGCACCGAGCTCGGCCTCAGCGCGACGACCTCCAGCACAGCTCAGCTCCGGGTGAGCCGCTCGGCATGGTCGTGCTCCTCGGCCCAAACCTCCGAACCACCGCTGGTGACCAGGGCCCACCGGGTCACGACATCGTCCGGCCCCCGCAGCGACCCACCCCGCAGCGCGTCGTCGATGCGCCGGCGAACCTCGCCGGCCAACTCAGGTTCTGCGGCGAACAGCACCCTGATCTGCACCAGATCGCCGACGCGTTCAGCGCTGGTGTGGTGCGGCGCCAGCGGACAGGGTGGCTGGTGATCCCAGTGACCGCACAACGCGACCGTGATCGCCCCGCCGGGTGAGCGGAGGTCGCCGTCGCTGTCCATGACGAGCTCGGCCTGATGGGCGAAGGGCTGGCGCATACCGCCAGTGTGGCTGCTCGTGAGTGATTCGTCACCGGGGGCCGCTCCGCGAGGGCCGGGACCGGCAGCGGGTGCCAGGGTGGGATGCAGGACCGGCTTCAGGCAAGCACGGACCGCAAAGAGCCGGTGTCTGGCAAGCACCGACACGCACGACCGACGGACCACCCGGAGGGCCGGGACATGACGAAGTTTCACACCACGACGCTGCTGGCGACCGACCTGTCCAAGGCCTACGAAGCGATGGTCGACGAGGCCGTGACGGCGCAGAAGTACGAGTCGCTCGGCAACACCGAGGGCACCGTCGAAACCACGGAACAGGCTGCGGGGCATCGCATCCACGCCCGCCGCAAGGTCGCGCTCGACCTGCCCGGGTTCATGACCAAGATCATGTCGCCGACCAATGTCTACGACCAGGTCGACGTCTGGACGCCGGCCGCCGGCGGCCACGACGGCACCTTCGAGATCAAGGTCGAGGGTGCGCCGGTACACCTCAAGAGCTCCATGACGCTGCGCGAAGTCCCGGGCGGGGTTCAGTACGCCGTCGACGGCGAGGTCAAGGTGACGGTCCCGTTCGTCGGCGGCATGGCCGGCGGTTTCGCGGCCGACCAGGCCACCAAGGTCTCCACCGAGGAGGGCACGTTCCTGCAGAGCAGGCTCAGTTGACCTTCGGAGTCGGGCGCCGCCTGCCGGTCGGCGGTTTGGGTGTGCCGGCGGCAACCGCTTTCGGAGCCCCGCGCCGAGCCGCAGGCACCAGTGACTGCATGGCCGCTGCCTCCTGCATCACGAATTCGACCAGCACCTCGGGATCGGGGACCAGCCCGGTGTCGGTGGCGAACCCGATCGTCACCGTGCCGTTGTAACTGAAAATCGTTGCGGCCATCGGGTTGCTGCCCGAACACGGGGCGAAGCCGATGATCTGCACCACCGGGCTCCCGCCGAAACGCAGCAACCCTTGCGGCCCAGGCACATTCGTCAGCACACCGACGGTCTTGTTCGCGAAGAAGTTCGTCAGATGGAACTGGACCTGGCTCGGCGACATNGACATGAACCNCTGCAGGNTAAAGGTGATGACCGCCTCGTCGGAGTTCTTGATCCGCTCCATCTGCGCCTTCATCTGCCGGATCCGGTCCCGGGCGTCGGGCCCGTCCAGCGACATGGGCAGCATCACCAGCGCGAAGTAGTTGCCCAGTTCGGCGGGTAGGTTGTCGGCGAACGGCTTGAGATTCACCGGCACCAGCCACTGCACCTCCCGGACCGGTGCGTCGTGCAATTCGAGGTAGCGCCGGACACCGCCGGCCATGGCGGCCAGCAGTACGTCGTTGACCGTGGCCCCTTGACTCTGACTGATCGCCTTCACCTCGGCCAGGGATATCGGCGTCGACCACGCGATGGTCTTGCTGACGCCGAGCTCGCCCGACCACAACGTGTCCGGGCTGTCGGACAGCACCAGCTTGGTCACCGAGGCGACGTCGTTCACCACCCGGTTGTCCTTGCTGCCCAACAACCGCACGGCGTGCGCCAGCTGGCCCGGATGAGCGACGGACTGCACGCCGTCGTGCACCGCGCCGGCGCGCACCATCTCCAGCCCCGCGCCAGGCGCCGCCGCCAGCCTCGACGGCAGTTCCGTCGCCGTGCCGATCGGATCGGACACGGCCCTGCCTGCGGCACCGACAACGGCACCGGCCACTGCACCGGCCACTGCACCGGCGATACCGACGGCGGCGCTGCCGGCCGCGTTCATCGCGTCCAGCAGCTCTCCGCGGACCGTTCTGATGCTGTCCGCGGCAGAGTCCAAGGCGGATTCGAGCACTGTTTCGACACCACGAGACACCGGCGCCGGCAGCGGAATCGGCAGCCAGGACGGGGATTCGACGGTCCCCCGGCGAGAGACCACGGCTTCGACTGCGGCCTGATCGGAGTCGCACATGCTCAGCATCACCTGGGTCAGCCTGACCCCGTCGGCGATGGCGTGGTGGGTTCGGATGACGACCGCGCTGCCGAGGGTGCCGTCATCCAGGTGCACGCCCTCGACCAGGAACATCACCCACAACGGCCGGGTCCGTGGCAGCGACTTCGCCCGCTGCTCAGACATGAAGCGTTGCAGCGCAACGACATTGCCGGGTCGGGGTAGCCGGACCCGCTTGACGTGTCTGGTCAGATCGAAGCCAGGGTCGTCCGTCCACGCCCAGCCTCCGCCGGAGCGCACCGCCTTGCGCTGATACACCGGGAACCGACCGATGATCCGGGCCCGGGCGACGTCCAGCACCGCGTCATAGCCGGGGTTGCTGGCCATGATCATCACCCCGTCGATGATCATCAGGTTGTTCGGCCGATCCATCGTCAGCCACAGCGAATCCTGGACGCTCATCGGGGTCCGTGTGCTCACGGGTCATCCTCCACCATCTGCCTACGCCGCCCAGGCGAATGCGCGGCATTCGTCCGGCCGCCCGACCCACGCTACTGCGGGTAATTGACGCAGGTTAGAGGCCAAGGAGGGGACCTACGGGCCTTTCGACCTGTCTTGGGCCCGTCTGCCTGCGTCGATGGGACTTCCGGCCCTGACATCCGCCGCCGCGTTCGGCTGAACTGAAGGTCCGAGGCCGCGCCCCCGGGCCGGCTCGTCGCGCCGGCCGCGTCGGCCACGGTGAGAGCTTGGACGGACCATGGCAACGAGCGCAGCGACCGACACCATCTACATCTCCGACGATGTCCGTGCGGTCGTCGACGCCAACGTCGAGAAGGCGCGAAGCGCGGCGGAGGCGTTCCGCGAGCTGGACCAGCCCGCCGTCGATCAGATCGTCGACGCCATGGTTCGGGCCGGACTGAAGGCGACCGGCGAGCTGGCCAGGCTGGCGGTCACCGAGACCCGGTTCGGCGTCTTCGAGGACAAGGTGATCAAGAACTTCGTGGCCACCGAGTTCCTCAACGACTATCTCAAGGACAAGAAGAGCGTCGGGGTGATCGACTCCGACCCGGAGAACGGCCTGGAGTACATCGCCGAACCGGTGGGCGTCATCGTCGCGATCACCCCGATCACCAACCCGACCTCGACCGTGCTGTTCAAGGCGATCTGCGCGGCCAAGACGCGCAACGCGATCATCTTCCGCGCCCACCCGATGGCCACCAAGTGCGCGCTGCGGGTGGTCGAACTGCTGGCCGCGGCCGGGGAGGCGGCCGGCATGCCGGCCGGCGCGATCCAGGTCATCCCCATGCCTGACAACGTGATCACCCACTACCTGTTCAAGCATCCCGACGTGGATTTCCTCTGGACCACCGGCGGCCCGCGCATCGTCCAGCTGACCAACGAGGCCGGAAAGCCTTGCCTGTCAGTGGGTCCGGGCAACGCACCGTGCTACGTGCACAAGTCCGCCGACCTCAAGTGCGTCGTGGTCGACGTGCTGATCTCCAAGACCTTCGACGCCTCGGTGATCTGTCCGGCCGAGCAGACGATCATCATCGACCACGAGGTGTATGACGAGGTTCTCGCCGAGTTCGTCCGGATGGGCGCCTACCTGTTGAACGAGGAGGAGGCCGTTCGACTGGCCGACTTCGTGTTCGAGGGCAAGGGCGACTAGGTCAACATGATGGCCCTCGGGCAGAAGGCCCCCGAGTTGGCCAGGCGGGCCGGCCTGGAGGTTCCCGAGCACGTCAAGGTGTTGCTGGCCGAACTCCCCGCCGATCTCGACTCGCTGACGGCGCACNNGCTCCGCCAGGAGAAGTTGATGCCGGTGCTGGGCATCGTCCGGGCGCGCGACGTGCAGCACGCGATCGACTGCGCCGTCGTCGTCACCGAGCACGGCGGCCTCGGGCACACCTGCAGTGTGTACGCCCGCGACGAGGACGTCATCGCCCGCTACTCGGCGGCGCTGCGCACCGGCCGCATCCTGGTCAACGCGCCGACCGCGGTCGGCGCGACCGGCGGCATCTACAACTCGCTGCCACCGACCTTCTCGCTGGGCTGCGGCACCTGGGGCGGCTCGATGACCACCGACAACGTCAATTACAAGAATCTGCTCAACATCAAGACCGTGTCGCGGCGCAAGACCCCGCCCCAGTGGTTCCGGGTTCCGGCCGACATCTATTTCAAGGCAGGATCTCTCGAGGCGCTGGACGAGGAGAAGTTCCAGCGGGTGCTGATCGTCACCGACCACGTGCTCGCCGAGAACGGGATCGTCCGGCAGGTCCGCTCGCACCTGGGGAATGCCTACGTACGGATTTTCGACGCGATCCTGCCTGAGCCCGATTTCGCCACCGTTCAGGCCGGCGTCACTCTCGTCCGGGACTACGAACCCGACGCGCTGCTGGCCATCGGCGGCGGATCGGTGCTGGACGCCGCCAAGGCGATGCGGCTGTTCTTCGAACACCCCGAGCTGACCATGGAGGAGCTGACGCTGCCGTTCCTCGACCCCCGCAAGCGGGTCGCGCAATACCCCCAGGACAAGCACCAGCTGGCCCTCATCGCGGTGCCGACCACCGCGGGCAGCGGCTCGGAGGTGTCCCCGGGCGCCGTGCTCACCCACGAGGGACGCAAGGTCACCCTGATCGACTACTGCCTGCTGCCGGACAAGGCGATCGTCGACCCGACGCTGATGGTGTCGCTGCCGTCGACCTCCACCGCGGACACCGGGCTGGATGCGCTCACCCACGCCCTCGAGGGCGCGGTGTCGATCTTCTCCTCGCCTTACACCAACGCGTTCTGCACGCAGGCCATCTCGATGATCTTCGAGTGGCTGCCCAAGGCCTATCGGGACGGCAACGACCTGGAGGCGCGCAGCGGCATGGCCGACGCCTCGACCTTGGCCGGCCTGGCGTTCTCGAACGCGTTTCTGGGCATCAACCACGCCATGGCGCACGCGATCGGGGTGAAGTTCCACATCGCGCACGGCCGGGCCAATGCGATCCTGCTGCCCCATGTGCTGCGGTACAACGCCTCGCTGCCGAGCAAGTTCATGCCCGCGCCCGGCTACTCCTCCTACGTGGCACCGCAGAAGTACGCGCAGATCGGCCGGATCATCTTCGGCGGGCACGACGAGCAGGAGCAGCGCGACCGGCTGTTCAACGCCGTCGAGGGATTGATCGACGAGCTGGGCATGCCGCGGTCGATGAAGGATGCCGGCGTCACCGAGGAGGAGTTCCTCGCGGCGCTGCCCGAGTTGGTCGACATCGCCTTCCAGGATGTGTGCCTGCGCACGAACCCGCGGATGCCGCTGCTGGAAGAACTCGAACAGCTGCTGCGGGCTGCGTATTACGGGGTTACCGGCGGGTAACTTTCCCGACTACATTGGGTGGATGAGCGCCGATGCCGTCGCCGCGGCGAGTATTCCCGACCCGACGACTCCCGACCCGAACCAGACGCAGGACACCGACGAGGTCCATGAGCTGATCCCGCGCGGCACCGTGGCCCGGCTGCTCCGGCACGCCGTCGTCGGCCCCGGTGCCGAGCGGCACGTGACCACGGCGCCGTTCACCGGCGGGCCGGCGACGACCCTCCCGCTGTCCACCGAGGACGACGTCGAGACCGCCTTCGAGATGGCCCGCGCCGCTCGCGTCGCCTGGGCGCAGCGCCCGGTCCGTGAGCGGGCACGGGTGTTGCTGCGTTTCCACGATCTGGTGCTGGACCGGCAGTCCGAGGTTCTTGACCTCGCTCAGATGGAGAGCGGCAAGGCCCGGCGGGACGCCTTCGAGGAGCTGATCGACTGCGCCCTGAACGCTCGCCACTACGGCCGGGTTGGCCCGGGCCTGCTCGCCCCGCAAAGGCGGCTCGGGATATTCCCGGCGCTGACCAGGACCGTCGAGTACCACCATGCCAAGGGCGTTGTCGGCGTCATCTCGCCGTGGAACTACCCGATCACGCTGGCGATATCCGACGCCCTGCCGGCACTGCTGGCCGGGAATGCGGTGGTGCTGCGACCGGACATCCAGACCACGGTGACCGCGCTGTGGACGGTGGACGTGCTGCGCGATGCGGGCCTGCCCGAGGGGCTGATGCCGGTGGTGATCGGTCCCGGTTCGGTGGTGGGCCCCTGGCTGATCGACCGGGCGGACTACGTGATGTTCACCGGTTCGACGCCCGTCGGCCGCCGCGTTGCCGCCCGCTGCGGCGAACGGCTGGTTGGCTGCTCGCTGGAACTGGGCGGCAAGAACGCGCTCGTCGTGCGGGCCGACGCCGATATCGAGCGAGCCGCCGAGATCGCCGAGCGGGCCTGCTTCGCCAACGCCGGCCAGCTGTGTATCGGCATCGAGCGGGTCTACGTGCAGGAGGCGATTGCGGGGCCGTTCCAGGACGCCTTCCTCCGGCGCGTTCAGGTGCTGCGGCTCCGGCCCGGGGTCGGCTGGGGCGCGGAGATGGCGTCGCTGGTCTCCGAAAAGCAACGGGACGCGGTGCTGGCCCACCTCGATGACGCCGTCGGCAAGGGCGCACGCGTGTTGACCGGGGGACGTGCGCGGCCCGACGTCGGGCCGTTCTACGTCGAGCCGACCGTGCTGGCCGGCGTCACCGACGACATGCTCGCGTGCCGGAACGAGACGTTCGGCCCGGTCGCCGCGCTGTACACCTTCGGCACCGACGACGAGGCCGTCGCGATGGTCAACGATTCGGAGTTCGGGCTGAACGCCTCGGTGCTCACCCGCGACACCAGGGCCGGACGGGCCATGGCCCTTCGGATCCAGGCCGGCACGGTGAACGTCAACGAGGCGTACGGGTCGACCTGGGGCTCCACCGGTGCGCCGATGGGTGGCATGAAGGCATCCGGGCTGGGCCGCCGGCACGGCGTCGAGGGCCTGCTGAAATACACGGAATCCCAAACCGTCTCGGTGCAGCACCTGGTCGGCTTCGGCGCCCCGCTGGGCCGCTCGGACCGGCAATGGGCGGCAATTCTCACCACGGCAATCAGAACGATGAAGGAACTGGGAGTGCGATAATGGGCGCGGCAACGAACTCAGCGGCCGCCCCGAAGTCCGGGCCTGTCGAGCATTATGACGTGCTCGTGGTCGGCTCCGGATTCGGCGGTTCGGTGACCGCCCTCCGGCTCACCGAGAAGGGTTACCGCGTCGGCGTTCTCGAAGCCGGGCGGCGATTCGCCGACGACGAGTTCGCGACCACCTCGTGGCGGCTGCGCAAATTCCTGTGGGCTCCGCGGCTCGGGCTGTACGGCATCCAACGTATTCACCTGCTGCCGCACGTGGTGATCCTGGCCGGCGCCGGGGTCGGCGGCGGCTCGCTGGTCTATGCGAACACGCTGTACGTGCCGCCGAGTGAATTCTTCCGGGACCCGCAGTGGGCCAGTATCGCCGACTGGGAGCGGGAGCTGGCTCCGCATTACGACCAGGCGAGGAGGATGCTCGGCGTCACCGACGTGCCGCACCGCAGCCCCGCCGACGAGACCTTCGCCCAGGTCGCGCAGGACATGGGTGTGGGCAACACCTTTCGGCTGACCCCGGTCGGGGTGTTCTTCGGCGCCGGGGCCGGGAAGACCGTCCCCGACCCGTTTTTCGGCGGGGTGGGGCCGGCCCGCACCGGGTGCATCGAGTGCGGCGAGTGCATGACCGGCTGCCGGCACAACGCCAAGAACACGCTGCCCAAGAACTACCTGGGCCTGGCCGAGGCGGCCGGCGCGGTGGTCCACCCGATGACCACGGTGTCGGTGATCCGGCCCCGTGCCGAGGGCGGGTACGAGGTGGACACGGTGCGGACCGGTCCGGTGGGCCGTGGCCGGCGCACCTTCACCGCCGGCCAGGTGGTGGTCGCTTCAGGTGCCTATAACACCCAGAAGCTGCTGCACCGGATGCGTGACGAGGGCGTCCTGCCGGGGCTGTCCAGGCGGTTGGGCCAGCTCTCCCGCACCAACTCGGAGTCGTTGGTGGGCGCGGTGTCCCGGCGCAAGGACGTCGACTTCACCCGCGGCGTCGCGATCACCTCGTCGTTCTTCCCCGACCCGCGGACCCATGTGGAGCCGGTGCGGTACGGCCGCGGCAGCAACCTGATGGGGCTGCTATGTACGGTGCTCACCGACGGTGTCGCCGGCACGCCGCGGTGGAAGGTGTGGGCCCGGACGATGGCCACCCGACCGCGGGAGGCGCTGCGCACGCTCAACGTCCGGCGCTGGTCCGAGCGGGGGGTGATCGCGCTGGTCATGCAGTCGTTCGACAATTCGCTCACCGTCAGCGGGGGCCGCTCGCGGCTCGGCCGGTGGAAGCTGACGTCGAAGCAGGGCGAGGGCGGACCCAACCCCAGCTGGATCCCGGCCGGCAACGAGGCCGCGCGACGTATCGCCGAGCGCATCGACGGGTACCCGATGGGCCAGCTCGGCGACCTGATCGATGCGCCCATGACGGCGCATTTCGTCGGCGGCTGCTGCATCGGCGCCGATGCCGAGCACGGCGTGATCGACGGCTATCACCGGGTGTTCGGGCACGAGGGCCTGCACATCGTCGACGGCTCGGCCGTCTCGGCGAACCTGGGAGTGAACCCCTCGCTGACCATCACCGCGCAGGCCGAGCGGGCGATGTCGTTGTGGCCCAACAAGGGTGAGCCCGATCGGCGGCCCCCGTTGGGCTCCGGGTATGTCGAGGTGCCGGCGGTGGCGCCGAGGTCGCCGGTGGTACCGGCGACCGCCCCCGGGGCGCTGCGGCTGCCCATCGTGGCGGTGCGCCACGGTGCGCCGGCCGCTGTCTGATCAGCTGAGTGATCAGCTGTCTGATCAGCTGGGTGATCACTGCGCTGATCAACTCCGATCGAGGCTCTGATCAAACAGTGGGTTACGCGGTGGCGCGCAGCTCCTGAAAGGCGGATATCCGGCGATGCGAACGAGCGGGCCTGACTGGCGAGGGGGCCGGGGTTGTCCAGAGCGATCCGAGGAACAATCCGCTCCAGGCGTCGTCGTCGGACTCGATGGGGGAGTCGACGGCCTGCAGCACCACATCTCGGGAGCCATCCGGTGGCAGCGTGCCCGCCCGCCTGCGCCACTGCGTCCGACGCTCGTCGTCGGTCGGTGCGCGGTCGGCCTGGATGGTGCGAATCGACACGAGAGTGGTCATGTCCGGCTCCTTGTGGGTGATCGGCCCGGCGTCACTGGGTAGGGGTCGGCGGGCCTGCTGAACTGTCGCGAAATGCTCGCTACAGGTCAGAGGGTGACGTTCGTCCGATAAATGCAGCGGGCTGTCTTCTCTTGAGGATTACTTTCGGCGCCCGTCACCAAGGCCGGTTCTCGGCCTGGTCAAGATCGGGTCAAGCCCGAGGATTCTCCGTTACCGCGGAGTCAGTGCTTGACGACGGCGATCATGTCCCGGACGCCGGCGGTTGGCAGGTACGCGCGGGTGATCGCGATGCCGATCCGCGGTAGGTCGGCCTCGTCACGGAAGACCATGTACATCGGCGACAACCGCGGCTGGAACTTGCTCTTGAAGGCGTGCAGCGAGCGGAACCCGTAGACCGGCTCCAGGCTGGCGCCGAGGGTGTCCAGGAACTTCTCCACCACGGTCTCACCCTCGGGATCCGCGTCGGACTTGGCCAGCGGCGCACCCGAGAGCGAGATGTACGCCGCTCCCTGCTCCTTGAAGTACAGGCAGGACGAGGCGATCAGGAACTCCATGGTCGCCCGGAATCCGCCGTCCGCCCGGCGCATCAGGTCCAGCGTCCAGCCGACGACCTTCCCGTCACCGCCGTACACCGGCATCCAGGAGGTGACGCCGTGCACCACGCCGTCGGCGCCGATGGCAAGGCCGACCTTGACCTCCGGATCCAGTGCCTCGGTGACCCCGCCGAGGGTGAAACCCATCTCGGGCAATTCCTTGTCGCCCAGCCATTCCTGGGACAGGTGCTCGACCTGCCGGACCAGCGCCCATGACTCGTCGGCCAGCGTCACCATCCGGAAGCTCACACCCTCCTTGGGCGCCTTGTTCAGCGCCGTCCGGATGTCCTGCCACTTCTTGCCCTTGAACTCCAGGGTCGGCAGGTCGATCAGGTTGTCCTCGGCGACCTGCACGCTCTGCCAGCCGAGCGCATCGGTGACGGTGGCGGTCTCCCTGGTGCAGGAGAAGATGTACGGCACCAGGGCGGCCTTGTCGCAGAGCTGAATGAAGTCGTTGATGGTGGAGGTGGCAGACCCTGGCGGACCGATGGGATCGCCGAGGGCCACGGCGACGCCCGCGTGTTTGCGGAAAGCCAGGTAGCTCTGCCCGTCGGCGGTGATCATGTGCCGGTTCTCCGGCCAGGTGGTCATCCAGGAGATCGTGCTGCCGCCCCATTTCCGGAGCAGTTCCTTGGCGGTGTCGGGGTTGGACGTGCTGGTCGCCAGCCGCCGTTTCCCACGGCGCGGCACCCGGAAGGCGCTCCGGCCAAGGATCAGCACGATCAGGAATGCCAGATAGAGGGTCGAGCCGGCCAGCAACTGCGGGACGCCGTTCAGGTCGGTGTCGGCGTCGGCGTCGACCTGGGAGACGATGAGCACGACGATCACCAGGACGGAGATCAGGGCGGCGAAGAAGACCTGGAAACCGGACAGCACCACGGCGATCCACCAGGCCCACCGGTAGCCCTTGCGCAGCCCGTTGGCGATGAACAGCGAGATCGCCATGTCGATGATCAGGAAGTACCAGGCCTCGACGTCGTCGTCGGGGGGACCGAAGGGCGTGAGGCGTCCGGGCACGAAATTCGCCAGCAGTTGCACGGCGGCGATCAGCAGCACGCCGACCATGGCCAGCAGCCGCAGTTCGTGCCTGGTCGGCAGCGCTCGGGCCTTCCGAGCATGCGGACCGGCCAGCCTGGAGGAGAACGGCAGGCTGAGCGTCACCGCGATCAGGTGTTCGGCGTCCGCCATCTGTCCGACGAAAACTATCGAGAACAGCACGTACGCCCAGATCGCCAGCCGAATCCGAAGGCGCCACGGTGGCCGCACGGTGGCCGTCGCCACGCTCAGCACCGCGAGCATGCCGGCGGAGAAGCCCACGTCGGTCTCGGTGGCCCGCTGGACAGCCCAATCCCAACCGGAATTCCGGAAGATCCAGAACACCAGGGCGGTGATCAGCACCGCCACGAACTGGTAGGCCACGCAGATGATCACCGTGCGCTTGGTGCCGAGTACCCACTCGGAGAAGCCGGTCAGGAATGCGAAGGCGCCCGCGACATAGACGTAATAGAAAGGGGTGAGGGCGAAGAAGCAGCCCCAGATCAGCGTGAGCCACCGGCCGTCCTCGAACGCCGGCAACCCGTAGGCCACGTCGGCGTACCAGGACTTGTCCTCGATGCCTTCCCACAGGGTGCCGAGGACGACGGCCAGCACCAGCGTGACGACCACGTAGAAGGTGGTGAACGGCAGCCGCTTGACCAGGCGCAGGATCGCCGGTAGTTCCTTCGGCGCGGCTTTCGCCTCCGCGGTGGCGACCGCAGCGGAGGGCGGTGCGGACCGTTTGTCCGTGGACTCCCCGGCACCGGAATGCCCTTCGACCCCAACCACGGCAGCCTCCATGTCCAGGCGCCTGGGCGTCTGATCAGTCCGTCCGCTAGGACTGTATATCGCCGCGTCCGGGCAATCAGGCGGCTGTCGTCACCCGGAAGACCGGGAATTGCGCGGCCACCAGCTCGAAGTCGGCCAGCGGGGCGTGCCGATCCACCGGGATGTGCGGCCGTGCGCCGGGCGCCACAGCCAGGTAGCGGCGCAGGATCGGCGCCCTGGCGGCCGGGTCGACCTCGTCGAGCTGCACCTTCGTCCGGCCGCGCCTGCGGATCACCGCACGCCCGCCGGCGGCGCGCACGTTGCGCACCCAGTTCGCGTCGTTGCCGAGCATCGAGACCAGGTAGCGCTCGCCCTGGTAGTCAGCCAGCACGACCGGAAAGGAGATCACCCGACCCGAGGCGCGGCCGTGAACCTCCAGCGTCACAGCACGCTTCGGGGCCAGCAGGCCGGCGTAGAACTGGATCTCGGAGAACCGATTCATGATCCGTGCCAGCAGCGCGGGTCGGCCGCCGCGATACATCCACCGCTTGACAGCGAAAAGCCACCGGGTCACTTCATCCGTTCGGGCCCGCACCCACTGGTTCATCAAGCGCTCCGTCCCCGCCGAATCCACTGACGGCCGATCCCCTGGTGTCGACCGTAGACAGGTACCGCTGGCTGACCGCATTCGGCTGCTCGACGACGTAGCCGGCGTCGACGTCCCGGGCGAGCCGCAGGAACTGCGCATGGGTCCAGGCGAGCGGCGTCGCGGACGCGGTCGGACGGCCGGGAGTGAACCCCGGCTGACCGGCCGGCGACTGGAGGTCCCAGACCTGTTCCGGCAGCATCAGGCCCGGGCCCGCGGTACCCGCCATCGTGCGGATCTGGTCGCGGGCCGCGCTGCGATCCCCCGCGGCCAGCTGATATTCACCGCGTTCCCCGTTGAGCAGCGGCCAGGCCCTTCCCCGGGTGATCAGCGAGTCGTCAGGGAGACCGAAGTCCCAGGGATCACCGTTGGTCTTCTCGCCGTACCCGTCGAAAGACGCGCGATGCCAGAACAGGCCGCGCGAGGTCGGCACGCCGAGTTGCTGGTCGAGCACGCCGAGCGAGTTCACCACGGCGGGGTCGTCGGCCGGCAGCACGCCGAGCCGGACCAGGTCGAGATAGCCGCCGTCGACGACGGCGCGTTGATCGACCTTGCTGGGTCCGCTGTCGCCGATGGTGTACGTCGTGCCGGCGTCGGGATTGCCGTCCTTGGTCAGCCGCAGGAAATACGGCTGCGACGAGTACGGGCCGGTGGCGGTGACCGTCCACCCCTTCACCTTCGACTGCCAGTCGTCCGCGGTGGCCAGGTAGCGCAGCGCGGCGGCCTCGTCACCGTTGTGCCGCGCGAAGGTGGCCGCGCAGACCAGACCGGCGATCTCGCTGGCGATGGTGGCCGGGGAGTACCCGGATTGGTTCTCCCACCGTTCCGCGGGGGTCCACGGCGCGTTGTTGCCGTCCTGCTGGAAGCCGATCACGAAGTCGGCGGCCTTCTTCACCCCCGCCCACGTTCCCGCGTCGAAACGACCGAGTTGATACGCGAGGACTATCGGGAAGGCCACCTCGTCGAGCTGCAGACCGCCCCAGACCGGGGTGCCGTCGACCCGGGAATTCTGCGGGAACGAGCCGTCGGGCTTCTGCTGGACGGCGAACAGGTAGTCGACGGCCCGGTTCGCGCCGGCGGTGTCCCCTGCGGCGATCAGCCCGGTGCCGATCTGGTAGAGGTCGCGCGACCAGACCAGGTGATACGGCCCCGAGGGGTCGTCACGGCCGAACGCCCACGGTGCCGACGGGGAAGCCACGTACGCGCCACGGTGCGTCTTGTCCTCGCTCGCGGCCAGTACCATCGCCGACACCTGGTAGAGGCGGCGCTCCTGCGAGGTGCGCAGTGACCGGGGCAGGCCCGAGAGTCCTACGAGGTAACCGTGCCAGCCGCGGACGTACTCCCGGGAGGCGTCGGGATAGCCGCGGTCCAGCGATGCCCGCGCGGTGTTCACTGCCGCTGCATCGTCAGCGCCGAAGGCGAGCGCCAGCGTGCTGTGCCGGTGCCGGGCTGCTCCGGTGAGCCCGGTGTCAGCCGTCTGGATCAGGTTGCCCGGCTCGGCCGATGTGTAGTGCCAGTCCATCCGACCGTCGCCGAGCAGATCGGTGTACCCGTCGCTGATCCCGCGGAAGCCGCTGGACGTGGCCGCGAAGGCGGGCGAACCGATCAGCGCGCTCGCCTGTGTCGGGTCCGTGGCGACCAACGCGTCGTGCTTGCTGAAGCCCGCATCGTCGGTGCGGGTATTCGACAAGGCGGTCTCGTGCACCGCGAAGAGGCGGTAGCCTCGGTAGCCACCGTCGCCGCTGGCGGAGAACTGAAGGTCGATCAGCACGCTCGCGCGGGCGGGATCGGTGACGTACTCGGCCTGCAGCCGCCA
>JGI20202J14951_1000083_pt1 | contig 15772 bp, 12 predicted proteins | sample NGESurshal092012_8_FD_14951 | JGI IMG/M metagenome (IMG submission 14951)
GGCGGGCCGCCCCGACGAAGCGCGGGCGTCGCTCACCGTCGCCGCCTCCAGGGGACGCAATCCCGATGATCGGGCGATGGTGGGGCTGAGCGAGGCCGGCCTGACGCTGTGGTCGCTGCGCCGCCCGGAGGAGGCGGTCGCCGTACTGGCCAGGTTGGAGGGTGACGTGCCCGCCGACCTTGTCGCAGAGCCGCGATCGGCCCCGGCGCTGTTGACCCTGTTTTCCGCCCAACCCGCGGCCGCGCGCCGGATCGCCGAAGAGATGTTGGCCGGCCCGCTTCCGCCCGACGCCCGACGGCGCTGCCTGATGGTGCGGTTGGCGGCTCTCATGGTTGGCGACCGGCCGGACGAGGCGCAGCAGGCCGGCACCGAGCTGACCATCCTGCTCAGAACCCATCCCACGCCACCCTCGGCTCGGAGCCTGTCGACGGCGATCGCGGCGACGGCGGAGTTGTTCGGCAACCGGTCCGGCGAGCTTCCCCGGGCAGCGGGCAGCACCGGCCGCTGGCCGACGCCGCTGGACCCCATGGCTTCGAGCGGGCGCGACGGAGGTGGGTCGCCGCTACCCGGTCCGGTATGGCCGCTGCTGGAAGGGGTGCGCCATCACCTGGCCGGCGACTGCGCCGCCGCCGCCGTGTCGCTGCGGGAGGCCACGGTGCAGCAATTGGCCGGCGAGGGTCTGTTCCGTTCCGAGGCCACCGGTGGGCTGGTCGTCGTGCTGGCCGAGACCGGTCATCTCGCGGAGGCGCGAAAAGTGCTGGCGGACAACGGGCCTGATGCGCGGTGGGTTCGGATATCACCGCTGCCAGACTGGCCGGGATCCGGGCCCCGTGCGGCGAACAGGGCGGAGCCCTTGGTGGCGGCCGCGGAGGCGCACCTCGCGGTCGGCCTACTCGGTCACGCGCTGGAGTTGGCCGACCTCGCCGGCGACCGCGCGCAGCGGGCGAGGGGCCGCAGCGCCGACGCGGCCGCGGCCAGAGCCGGCGCAGTGGCGGCGCTGGCCAGGCGGACGTTGGGGACCGCGGACGCGCGCGGCGCCGAACTGCCCGAGCAGCTGACCCGGCGTGAGGCCGAGATCGCCCAGCTGGCAGCACAAGGCATGCGCGACAAGGACATCGCCGACGAACTCGTGCTGTCGGTGCGCACCGTCGAGAGTCACCTGGCGACGGCATACCGCAAGTTGGGTATCGCGTCGCGGCGGGAGTTGGTCGAGGCGCTGGGAAATCAGCCCCACACCGGGTCGGTGCCGTAGATCCGCCGGTGGTCTCTGGCGAATGCGGCGCGCCCGACGACCGTCCAGAGCATCCGCACCGGAAGCGGCATGTTCGCCAGGAACTCCCTGCCACGCTCAGGTGTGTTGGCCTGCAACAGGAATCCGAGATAGGCCAGCTGGCGGTTCTTGGGCATGCCGGCCCGGCCGCGCTCGTTCAACGCCTCCCATTCGGGGACCGTCATGACGTCCTCGACCAGCGGCAGCACGAAGTTCTCCTCATCGGCGAGATGCTCGTCGAGCCCCGCGGCCAGGTCGGTCAGCGCCTGCGCCAACTCCTGCCGGGCAGTCGGATCCGCTGAGGCGGCAAAGGCCCGGCCCAATGCGCCCGCCTGTTGGTAGATCTCGGCGATCCGCTCGTGCTGCTCCTCCATCCGCAGGATCAGCGCGCTGTCCATCGGGGCGCGCTCCAGTAGCAGCGGCCACATCAGGTCGTCCTCGCCGCTGTGATGGTGGTGCAGCATGGCGGTGAGTTCGTCGACGAACCCGACAACGGTCCGGGCGCGGGTGGTGTCGCCGTCCGGCACACCGAGGACCAGCCCCGGCAACGCGTGGAACTGGCGACGAAAACAGTTGTGCACGAAGACCATTTCGTAGGTGTCTGGGCGTGCGGTGACGTCGGCGGTCATGCCGGGGCCTCCTGGAGTACGGCGCCGTTCGCGGCGCACGTGTGCTGTGGACCTGTCGAGCGTGCAGGTGAGAATTAGCAGTGCACTTGCGACCGACTTGCGCCACCGGCCGCGGCCAGACGAAGAGGCTCGAACGGCAGGCCATCCGCCGGTTACGCTGCGGCCCATCATGGTGCGCGTCAGAGTGCTCGGAGCCCTGGAGGCGACGGTCGGCGTCGGCGGCAGGGACGTCGTCGCCGACCTCGGTGGCCCCCGGCAGCGCGCCGTGCTGGCCCAATTGCTGGTCGGCCGCGGCGAGGTGGTCTCGGTGGACCGGCTGGTCGAGGACCTGTGGAACTCCGAACCCCCGCCGCGGGCCATCGGTGCGCTGCAGGCCTATGTCTCGCACCTGCGGCGGGCGCTGGAACCCGGCCGGCAGCCACGAGCCCCGGCGGCCGTGCTGGTCAGCGAGCCACCCGGCTATGCCGTTCGGTTGCCCGTCGACGCCGTGGACGCCTGGCGTTTCGAGGCGATGGTGCGGAGTGCCGCCACCGCCGAGGACCCGGAGCACACCAGGTCCACGCTGGATCAGGCGCTGGCGCTGTGGCGTGGGCCCGCCTACGCCGAGGTCGCCGGGGAACCGTGGGCCGTCGCCGAAGCCGCCCGGCTGGAGGGGCTCCGGCTGGTCGCCCGCGAGCGGTGGTGTGCCGCGCTGCTGCGGACCGGAGCGGCCGCCGACGCGGTACTCGCCGCCGAGCTGCTGACCCGCGAGCATCCCTTGCGCGAAGAGGGCTGGCGGTTGCTGGCGCTTGCGTTGTACGCCAGCGGCCGGCAGTCCGACGCACTTGGCGCCCTGCGCAGGGCCCGCGAGATCCTCGCCGAGGAAATGGGTTTGGATCCGGGACCGGCGCTGGTGCAGCTGGAGTCGGATGTGCTCAGTCAGCAGCTGACGATCGGGCCGCCGCCGCAGCGCCCGCCGCAGGGGGCGTCGTCCGCGCCGGGTCTGACGGCCGATCCCGCGGCGTCCGTCGCGCCGCAAGGTTCCGAGCGAACCTCCGCGAACCCGGCTGCCGACGACGAGGCGACTCCGGGCACCACCGCCGCTCAGGTCACCAGCACGATCACGGGAACTCCGAGCGATCCCCGTGCCATCGACCTGACACCTCCGGGACGCGCGGCCCGGCCGGTCGCCGGCGGCGAGTTCGTCGGCCGGGACGCCGAGCTCAACGCCCTGCATGCCGCCGCCGGTGACGCTGCCGACCACTGTGCGCTCCGGGTCGCCCTGCTGGCCGGGGATCCGGGTGCCGGGAAGACGACCATCCTGGACCGGCTCACCGGCGACCTGGTCCAGCTCGGATGGCGGGTCGCCGTCGGTCGCTGCCCGGAGGCCGCCGGTGCACCGCCGGCCTGGGCCTGGGTGGAAACGCTGCGGAGCCTGACCGCCGACGTCGACCCCGGTCCGCTGGCACCGGCGCTGGCACCGCTACTGGACGAACGGCTCGCGGCCGCCCAGCAGTCGGATGCCTCCTTCGGCCGTTTCCTGTTGCAGCGCGCGGTGAGCAGCTACCTCACCACGGCCGCGAACCACCGGCCGCTGGCGATCGTGCTGGACGACTTGCACCGCGGCGACAGCGAAACCCTCGCGCTGCTCGGCGGTCTCGCGGACACCGTGACGGGCGTGCCATTGCTGCTGATCGGTTCCTACCGGCCGTCCGAGGTGAACGGGGAACTCCGGGACACCATGGCCGGGCTGGCCAGGCACTCACCGGTCCGGTTGCTGCTCGGTGGGCTCGAGCCCGACCAGGCGGCCCGGCTGATCCGCACTGTTTCCGGGGTGCAGCCGGACGAGGCGACGCTGGCCGCGATCACCGACCGGACCGGGGGCAACCCGTTCTACCTGGTGGAAAGCGCACGGTTGCTCGGCAGCGAGGGCAGTTTGGTGGCGACCTCCCGGGTGCCCGAGGGCGTCCGGGACGTGCTGCGCCGCCGGCTCGCCCGGCTGCCCGAGGTCTCGGTGTCCGTGCTGCGATTGGCCGCGGTGATCGGACGCGATGTCGACGTCGACGTGCTGGTGCAGGCGGCCGAGGTCGACGAGGAAGCGGTCATCGACGCGCTGGAGGTCGGCGTGCTCGCCGGGCTGTTGACCGAGCCCGCGCCCGGGGCGGTGCGTTTCGCGCACGTCCTGGTGCGCGACACGTTGTACGGCGACGTGCCACGGGTACGGCTCAGCCGGTGGCACGCACGGGTGGCCGCCGCGTTGACCTCCGTTCAACCCGGTGACGCCGCCGCGCTGGCGTACCACTATCACCAGGCCGGAACTCCGGCCACCGCGCGGCAGGCCGTCGATGCCGGGGTGCTGGCGGCGGAACAAGCCGTCGCCCGTTACGCCCATGACGCCGCGGTCCAGATGTATGCCCAGGCCCTCGTCGACCTGGACCGGGTACCGCCTCCCGCCCCTGACGGCGCGGCCGGCGACGCGGCCGGCGACGCGGCCGGCGTGGAACGGCTGTTGACCGAGCGGGTGCGGCTGCTGGCGCGGTTGAGCCGTTCACAGCTGACTGCCGGTGCCGGCGTGGATGCGCTGACCAGCCGTGGGCGGGCGCTGCTGCTCGCCGATGATGCCGGCCGGGACGATTTGGTCGTCCGGGTGCTGACTGCGTGGGACCTGCCCACCCCGTGGCTGAACCGGCAGTACGGCTCGATCGATTCCGGCGTCACCGCACTCATCGAGAGATGCTTGCGCGCAGACAATCTCGACGACGCAACGCGGTGCCGGCTGCTCTGCGCGCTGGTTTCGGAGGTCAGCGGGGAGGACCACGACCGCTCGCTGGCGGCGGCCACCGAGGCCGAATCCCTGGCCCGCCGGGCCGCCGATCCGGTGCTGATCGGCCTCTCCCTGCACGCGCTCAGCGCGGTGATCCTCGCCGATCTGGAACCGGACCGCCGGCAGCGGATCGCGCTGGAGTTGATCGGGATCGGCGGACGTCCCGGGCTGGCGGTTTTCGCGCTGATCGGTCATCTGGGAGCCGCCCAGGTCGCCGGCGCCAGGGTCGATCTCGACGTTGCCCGCGAGCAGACCGAACTCGCCGGGGTGCTGGTCGAGCGCTACCGATGGCGACAGTCCCGGGGCATCGTCGCGATGAACCGCGGGATGCTGGCGCACATCGCCGGGGACCTCGACGCGGCAGAGCAGCTGTATTCGCAGGGCGGTGAGCTGATCCGGCAGAGCGGCGCGGTGGACGCCGACGGCATCATCGCCGTCGCCTGGATGACCATGCGCATCACCCAGGGCCGGGTGGGCGAGCTGGAGTCGACCATCCGCGACACCGGCTCGGCACCGGACGTCGAGCGGGACCTGCTGGCGATGTCGCTGGCCGCGCACGGTCGGGTCGCCGAAGCTCGCGAGCTGCGACGTCGGATCCGGCCGGTGCGTCGCGACTTCTTCCGCTCGCTGTTCCTGACCATGCGGGCGATGACCGTGACGGTGCTGGCCGAACGATCCGAAGCCGAGTCGGTGTACGAGGAGCTCCTGGACTACGAGGGTCAGATCGGCGGTGTGGGTGGCAGCGCGTTCGCGCTCGGGCCGGTGGACACCGCGCTCGGCGACCTCGCGGTGTTGTTGGGCCGGCGCGAGGTCGCCGCGGCCCACTACGCCGCGGGGCTCGAGCTCGCCCGGCGCTGCGGTTCCGCGCCGTGGACGGCGACTGCGCAGGACAAGCTCGCCCAGCTCTCGGTTGCTTCCTGAGCGCATCGGGGCCGCGCGAGATTCGCCCGAGCCCGGACGAACGCTTTCTGCCGGGCCTGGCCCTGGAAATCGTTGAGCCGCACCGCCCAGGGTCGGGGTTCACGCGATCTCGCGGGCCACTCGGCGCCGGTTTCGTCCTCTCGGCTCCGACATATGTTGGCGCCGAGCTCATCAAGGCGGCGCTCAGTGAACCGGGCGGCGCAGTGTGGAACGGCACCATGCACTCTCCCGGCGCTGCACTCTCCCGGAGGATCCGGACCGGAAGCCGCTGCCCGGCAGGCCACGCACAACCAGCGTCGAGAAAACCAGTCCGCGATCTCCGGGAACCGGCCTAACCTGAGGCCGTGCGGCTGCTCGAGCGGGACGCTGAACTGACGGCGTTGGGCTCATATTGGGCCGAGGCGCTGGTCGGGCGCGGGCATTTCGTGTTTCTGGGCGGCGAGGGTGGCGCCGGAAAGTCCTCGGTCGCCAGGGAATTCTCCCGGCGGGTGGCCGTCCGCGCGCGAATTCTGATCGGCGCGTGTGACGCAGGTGCCACTCCTCGGGCGCTGGGACCGCTGGTCGACGTGGCCGAGGCGCTGGGCGTGCAGGCCGAACTCGAGGACCCGGATGTCCGCCGTGCGTCTCTGTTTCCGCGGGCCCGCGCCGCCCTGGGACGGTCGCCGACCCTGCTGCTGCTCGAGGACATTCATTGGGCCGACGAGGCCACGCTGGATCTGGTCCGCTACCTCGGGCGGCGGATGGACGGCCTGCCGGTGGTGGTGATCGCGACCTTTCGGGACGACGAAGTCGGACGCACCCACCCACTGGCCGGCGTCATGGGCGATCTTGCATCGTCGGCCGCCGTCAGCCGGATGCAGCTGCCGCTGCTCACCGCAGCGGCGGTCACGGAGCTGGCGCGGGAGTCGGACCGCGACGTCGACGTCGCCGCTCTGCATCGCAGCACCGACGGGAACCCGTTCTTCGTCACCGAGGTGTTGGCCGCTGTGCCGACCGCCGGAACCACCACCCTGCCGACCACGGTCCGCGATGCCGTGGTGGCGCGTGCCTCGCGGCTGACGAGGGCCGCTCGACGGGCGCTCGAAGCGGCCGCCGTCATCGGCAGCACGGCCGAGATCGCCCTGGTGCGAAGGGTTTCCGGCGAGCCGGCCGCATCCGTGGACGAGTGCGTCGAGGGCGGCGTGCTGCTGGCCCGGGGGCCGTCGGTCGCTTTCCGCCACGAGTTGGCCCGTCAGGCGATCCTCGACGCGCTCCCGCCGGGCATCAGGGTCGACCTGCACCGACGGGTGCTGGTCCGGCTGACCGCGGCAGGCAGCAAGGACCACCGCCGGCTCGCTGAGCATGCAGTCGCCTGCGGTGAGGGTGGCGCCATCGTCCTGCACGCCCCGCGGGCAGCCGATCTGGCCAGCCGGCTTGGCTCCCACCGGGAAGCGGCGGAGCATCTGCGGACGGCTTTGGGGTACGGCGACTCGCTACCGGCTGCCGACCGCGCAGGACTGTTGGAGCGGTTGTCCTACGAGTGCTACCTGACGTCTCGCGCGGCCGAGGCACTCGAGGCACGCCAGGGTGCCGTCGCCCTGCGCAAAGCCGCGGGTAACGCGGGCCGGCTGGGCGTTGATCAACGCTGGCTCTCTCGGCTGTCGTGGTTGGTCGGCCGCAACGCTGATGCCAACCGGTACGCCGAGGCGGCGGTCGCGACGCTCGAACCTCTCGGGGCGGGCGCCGATCTGGCCATGGCGTACAGCAACATGTCGAACCTGCGGGTGCTCGGCGGTTCGACCGAGGAGGCACTGGTGTGGGGGCGGCGGGCGGTCGACGCGGCGCGGGCGGCGGGTGACCGCGGGGTCGAGGCGCACGCACTCACCAACGTCGGCACCGCCCTGCTCCGGCGCGGCGAGCTGGTGGAGGGGCGAGCCAGGCTCGACGAGTCGCTGGACATCGCCCTGACCGACGGGCTGGACGAGCACGCGGCGCGTGCATGGGGCAACATCGGAGCGCTGCAGGCGGCCAAACGAATGCTGACCGACGCAGAACGGACCCTCCGCGTCGGATTGGCCTACTGCACCGAACGCGACCTCGACACGTCGCGCCTGTGCATGGCGGGCTGGCTGGCCGGGGTGTCGCTCGAGCAAGGCAACACCGACACCGCGCTGCGTCTGGCCCAGGACGTGCTGCGGCACCCGCAGATCTCGCCGGTCAGCCGGATTCCCGCCCTGCTGGCCACCGGCCTCGCGGCGATCCGCCGCGGTGACCCGACTGCGGACGCTGAGCTCGCCGAGTTGCACACGCTGGCCAGCGGTACAGCGGAGCCGCTGCGGTTGCTGCCGGTGGCGCTGTTGCAGGCCGAGGCCGCCTGGACCGCCGGGCGGGCAGCCGACATCGTCGGCCTCACCGACGAGGTGTGGATTGCCTGCGCCGAGTCCTGGGAGCCGTGGATCGTCGCCGAGTTGGCCTGGTGGCGGGCTCTTGGCGGTGCGATCGAGGGCGTCCCGTTCACGTTGCCCGCGCCGTTCGCGCTGATGCGCTCCGGCCGGGTGCGGGAGGCCAGCGACGCCTGGGCGGATTTGGGTCGGCCGTTCTGGGCCGCGCTCGCGCTCGCGGCGGGCGGCCCCACCGAGACCTCCGAAGCCGTGGCGGGACTGCTCCGGCTCGGCGCCTCGGCCAGCGCCCAGGCCGTCCGACGCGACCTGGCGATGCGTGGGTTACCCGTGCCGCGCGGTCCGCGAGCCACGGCGCGGGTGAACGCCGCCGGACTCACCGCCCGCCAGCTGGAGATCTTGGGGTACCTCGTCGACGGCCTGTCCGACGCCGAGATCGCCGCTCGACTCACGCTTTCGCAGCGGACGGTCGGGCACCATGTCTCGGCGGTACTCCGCAAGCTCGGGGTGCCGTCCCGGTCAAGGGCCGCTGCGGCTGCCCAGCAGATCCTCCGAACGGCCTGACCAACTTAGGCAGAACTCCCGATGTGGCACGGACGGCTGGACGCTTTCCTGGAGTAGTCAGCACAAAGCCGGCTCTCCGAGGGGACGTCTCATGCCAATGCTCATGGACGTGTACAGCATGGGCGACACGCTCGCCCTGCGCTACGCCACGCACGCCCACGCCGCCACCGTGAAGTTGCAGGGCGGCCAGGATGTCCACTACCTGCGCTACTGGGTCGACGAGGCCCGCGGCAAGGTCTTCTGCCTGGTCGACGCGCCGGACGCCACCGCTGCCGCGGTTCACCGCAGGGCCTACAGCCTGCTCGCCAAGGACATCTCCACCGACCACATCAACCCAGCGCAGTTCGACACAGCGGAGATCTACCGCGTGCAGGAAGGCGAATGAGCGCCCATTCACGCAGCCGTCGACGACGGATCCATCGGCAGTCAATCGGGAATCCACCGCGGAATCTGCGCTTCACGGCCGACCGAACGACCCACACATCTCATCACTGACCAGCAATTCGGGGGAATCCAATGAACAACCACGAACTGCCTCTGCGCAGATCGCTCCTGGCCACCGGGGGCGTCATCGGTATTCGAGAAGGGTGTGCTGAAGGTCGTCGGCGACGCGGGCAACAACAGCTTCACGGTGGGCCGCACGCCCGCCGGGTCATCACCTTGAACGATGCCCAGGTGGTGGGCGGCGCAGCGACCGCCTCCAACGTCTCCGTCGTTCACCTGGAGGGTGGCGCGGGCAACGACACGCTGCGGTTCGACGAAGCCAACGGCCCCATGCCCAAGGGCGAATTCCTCGGCGGTGACGGCCGCGACGCCTTCAAGGGTGGGTCGGCGGCCGACACCCGGATCGGAGGTGCGGGGATCGACCGGGGGGACCGGCGGACTCGGTGACCACACCGTGAGCCTGGGCGACGACGCCGACGAGTTCACCTGGAACGTCGGGGACGGTAACGACCATGTCGATGCCGCCGCCGGCACAGACACCTTGCTGTTCAACGGGAACGACAGTCGCGACATCGTGATCGTCTCTGCCGCTCCCAGCGGACGGGCGTCGGTCGGATCGTTCACCGCGCCCTTAGAGCGGTAGGCCCGGTCCATTCTCGGGCCGGCCCCATTTCGTCGCTCGCGCCGTCCATGCCCGGGGCGGCGGCCCGGTAGCGACGATGGCATTCCGGGCATTCCGGGCATTCCGGTCACGCTGCCGATCAACACCGCCCGGTCATTGACTACCGGCCGGCGACCGACTCGTACTTCCGCACCGACAACGGCACGAAGATCACCAGGATTCCGACGATCCAGATCAGTGAATAGACCACTGGGTGCTGCGCCGGCCAGATGTCAGGCGGCGGAAGCGCGGGACTGGTGTTGCCGAACAGTTCTCGTGCTGCCAGGGTCACCGACGACACCGGGTTCCAGTCCGCGAAAGCTTTCAGCGCCGGAGGGAAGTTGTCGGTGGGCACGAAGGTGTTCGCGATGAACGTCAACGGGAAGATGATGATGAACGAGGCGTTCTGCACCACTTCCGGAGATTTCACCGACAGCCCGACGAGGGCCATCAACCAGGAGATCGCATAGGCGAACAGCAGCAGCAACCCGAAGGCCGCGAGCGCCTCGAGCACCGACGTGCGGATCCGCCAGCCGACCAGCAACCCGGTCACCGCCATCACGAAAACGGTGACGACGTTGTTGCCGATGTCGGCGTTGGTCCGGCCGACGAGCACCGCGGACCGGGCCATCGGCAGCGACCGGAACCGGTCGATCAGCCCCTTCTGTAGATCCTCGGCCAGGCTGGCGCCGGTGATGGTGCTGCCGAAGACGACCGTCTGGGTGAAGATCCCGGCCATCAGGAATTCCTTGTAGTCCACCCCTGGCAGCGGGATCGCGCTGCCGAAGATGAACGCGAACAACAGCACGAACATGATCGGCGACAGGGTGGCGAACACCAGGAGTTCGGGCACCCGCTTGATCTTGAGCAAGTTCCGCTTGGTGATGACAGCGCCGTCGCCGACGGCCTGCGCGAGGGTCGTCACTGGTCCGCTCCCTTCAGGGCGTGCCGGTCGGATCGGGCCTGTGCAGCACCGTCGGACGATCCGCCGCCCGCGCTGCCGTTGCTGGATGGGGCTTCCGAGGCGTGACCGGTCAGGATGAGGAACACGTCGTCCAGGTCCGGACGCCGCAGACCGACATCGACCAGGGTCACCCCGGAGTCGTCCAGCAGCCGCAGCGCGTCGCGCAGCACCTCGGCTCCGCCGCGCACCGGCAGGGACAGTGAGCGGGACTGCTCGTCGATCACCGGCTCGTCGACCCCCAACGGCGCGACCCGTTCCCGCAGGGTCGGCAACTCGGCGGCCTCCGACACGGTGAACTCGAGCCGGTGCCCACCCACCTGGGATTTGAGCTGGTCGGCGGTGCCCCGCGCGATGACCTTCCCGTGGTCGATCACCACGATGCCGTCGGCCAGCCGGTCGGCCTCCTCCAGGTACTGGGTGGTCAGCAGGATGGTCGTCCCCTCGGAGACCAGCGACGCGATGAATTCCCACATCCCGATGCGGCTGCGCGGGTCGAGCCCGGTGGTGGGCTCGTCCAGGAACAGCACCCGTGGCCTGGCGATCAGCGAGGCAGCGATGTCGAGCCGGCGGCGCATACCGCCGGAGTAGGTCTTGGCGATGCGGCTGGCGGCGTCGGCCAGGTCGAATCGTTCGAGCAGGGTGGTCGCGCGTTGCCGCGAATCCGACCTGGTCAGGTGGTACAGCCGCCCGATCATCTCCAGGTTTTCCTGGCCGGTCAGATATTCGTCCACGGCCGCGTACTGGCCGGTGAGCCCGATCATCGATCGCACTTCGTCGGCGTGCGCGACGACATCCTTGCCGAAGATCCGGGCCGACCCGGCATCCGCCCTCAGCAGCGTGGACAGGATCCGCACGACGGTGGTCTTGCCGGCACCGTTCGGGCCCAGCAGGCCAAGCACGGTGCCCTCGGGGACGGCAAGGTCGACCCCGGCGAGCGCCGTCGTCTCCTTGAACTTCTTCACCAATCCTTCAACTTCGACGGCGGCCATCACGCCTCCAATGGATGAAGAAGCCACCGGTCAAGGCCGGCTGCGGTCGGTCGTTGCAACATCTCGGGTGCCCTTTCATGGCGGAGCGTTCGGTGGACATCTGCTGGACTGACGCTGACGAAACTGACTGCCCGACAACTGACCGCCCGACAACTGACTGGGACGCCGCGAGTACAGCACGGCACCCCGACAGTCCCGATCTCGCGCCGACATGCTTCCTCGGACAGCACGCTGACCGGGGGAACCAACACAGCTACGACGGCAGGTGGCCGGCTTTCTCATCGCAGGGGCAGGATGTGCGCATGGAATACCGCACCCTCGGCCGCAGCGGATGCGCCGTGTCGACCTTTTCGCTCGGCACCATGACCTTCGGCGCCGAGACCGACGAAGCCGGCACCCGCGACCAGCTCGACGCCTACGTCGAGGCCGGCGGCAACCTGATCGACATCGCCGATGTCTACGCCGCGGGCGTCTCCGAAGAACTCGTCGGCCGCTGGCTCGCCGCGCAGCCGTCTCGCAAGCGGGACACGGTCGTCCTGGCGACCAAGGGCCGGTTCCCGATGGGCCCCGATGTCAACGACGTCGGGCTGTCCCGCCGGCACCTGCAGCAGGCGCTCGACAACTCGTTGCGCCGATTGGGTGTCGATTGCGTGGACCTCTACCAAGTGCACGCATGGGACCCGGTGACCCCGCTGATCGAGACGATGCAGACGCTGGACGACATGGTCAGGGCCGGCAAGGTGAGGTACGTCGGGCTGTCGAACTTCACCGGCTGGCAGGTGCAGAAGGCGGTGGCGGTCGCTGCAGCCGCCGGCCTCGAGCAGCCGGTCACCCTGCAGCCGCAGTACAACATGTTGGTCCGCGAGGTCGAGTGGGAAATCGTGGCGTCCTGCCAGGACGCCGGTCTCGGGCTACTGCCGTGGTCTCCGTTGGGCGGTGGTTGGCTGACCGGCAAGTACACGCGGGAGTCGCGTCCCGCCGGTGCAACCCGGCTCGGCGAGAACCCCGAGCGCGGGGTCGAGGCCTACGACCGTCGGTCGGTCCAGGAGCGGACCTGGGCGGTCGTCGACGCCGTCCGGCAGGTCGCCGACCGGCGCGGGGTGACGATGGCGCAGGTCGCGCTGTCCTGGCTCGTCGACCGCCCCGCAGTGACCTCGGTGATCCTCGGCGCACGCACCCTTGATCAACTCCAGGGCAATCTGTCTGCCGCCGGACTCCATCTCGATGCCGCGGAGACCGCTGTCCTCGACAAAGCCAGCGACCCGCAGCCGGCCGACTACCCCTACGGCGGCCCGGGCCGCGATCAGCGCAGCCGGGAGATCGCACCGTAGCCGTTCGGACCTTCCCGTCTGTTGCTCACGCCGCGGGTGCCTTGCTCACCCCGCGGGTGCCTTGCTCACCCCGCGGGTGCCTTGCTCACCCCGCGGGTGCCTTGCTCATGCTGCAGCAACGGGTCGGCACACACGGCGAGAGCATCGTCGGCGTTGGTCACTCCTCCACCACGCGGACGATCAGGTTCGCCCGCCCGGCGGTCGACTCGATGAGCTCGGCGTTGCGCTGGTCGGTGCCCAGCGCCCACGCCTTGGCGTCATCGGGGCTCTTGCCAAAAGCCTCGTGCCTGCGCACCAGGCGGTGTTGGCGGAGCTCGTCGGCCGGCGACAGGAACCAGATCTCGTCCAGACAGGCTCGCGCACGCATCCACGCGCCGTCGTCGAGCAGGAGGTAGTTACCCTCGGTCACCACCAGCGGGATCGAGGGCGGCACCGCAATCGCGCAGCCGATGTCCTCCTCGATCTCCCGGCGGAATTCCGGCGCGTAGACGATCTCGGTCGCACCGGGTCGGCCGGGCGCGAGTGCGGAACGATGCAGGCGTTCGAGCAGGTTCGCGTAGCCCGGCGCGTCGAAGGTGTCGACGGCGCCCTTGCGGTCGCGGCGTCCCAGCGTTTCCAGGACGACGTTGGCCAGGTGGAATCCGTCCATCGCCACCAGCACGGCGAGTTCGGGACCGAGCGCAGCGACGACATGAGCCGCGACCGTTGACTTTCCCGCGCCCGGCGCGCCGACGATGCCCAGAATGTGACGCTCGCCCGGCACCGCCAACCCGCGTGCCCGCTCCACGAGCTCGAACAGGCTCGCTTCGATGACAGCCGACGAACTCACGATTGGTCCTGGCCTGTGGGCGGATGGTCGACAAGGCTTCGCTGTCCGCTGAGGGTGAGCGACGCCAGCTCGGCCAGCCAGTCACGCGGGCCGATGATCGAGCAGCGCAGGGCGGCCACGGCTGCCGCCCCGGCGAGCCGGTCGGTCACCGACAGAACGGGATCCGTGCGCAGGAAGGCGTAAGCCCCGTGCATCGCGTCGCCGGCACCCAGGGTGTCCACCGCCGCCACGGCGGGCACCGGGATCGACCCGAACCGCTCGCCCTGCCACCACTGGATCGGCGACCCCCCGTGCGTGACGGCCACCAGCCGCGGGGTCGGAAGATTATCGGGCTGCAGTCCCGCGCGGGCGGTCGGTAGCTGCCGCAGGACCGCCGCGGACTCGTCAGGTCCGGCCGTGCCCGGCCACCGGAAATCCGCCGAGCAGACCACCTCGTCGGCCATCGGAAGCAGCTCTGCCATCACGGGCTTCCACCGACCCGCGTCCACGAGCACCGGAACCCCGCGACGACGCGCGGCCCGCGCGGCGGCGAGTGCCAGCGCCGGATGATGCCCGTCGATCAGCATGACGTCGGCGCCGGACGCCAGAACGTCGTCGACCAGCTGCTCGAGTTTCCCCGGCGTCGGCAGCGACCGCGCCGCGGCGTCGGGCGAGACCACCGAACGCTCCCCGCTGCGCTCGGTGACCGCGACGGCCGAGATCGCCGGCGGCGCCGGATCGTCGGGGGTGACGTCGATCGTCCGCACGCCATGCACCGCCAGCTCGCCGGAAATGAAGCCCGCCAACGGGTCCGACCCCAACGCGGTCACCAGCACCGCATCACCGCCGAGGGCGGCGAATACCACAGCCGCGTTGGCGGCCGGGCCACCGGCAGCGACGTCCTGCCGCCGCGCGGTCACCTTCTCGTTGGCCCCGGGAACCCGCCGGACCCGGTGCACGACGTCCAGGGTGCTCAAACCCACGAACAATCCGAGCGGCGCGCGGGACACCGAGTCACCGGCCATCACCGGGTTGTCCTGCCGACCGCCACCTGAACTCCTCACCGCCCCGTCCAGCATTGCGCACCCGTTGACGGCGCGGATCAACATCGCCGGCGCGCATGAAATCGTTGACTTGCGTCACATGCGTCACATGGATGGCCACGTTCATCCGCGCGCAGGCCGGGTCGCTGGAGATGACCTCGCCGCCAGAAGTCCCGAGGAAAGCGTGCTCAGGTTCCGGTCCACCAGGCCCGATAGGGCCCGAACCAGTCGGGCGGGGCCTGCACGTGACGAACCGGCAGTCCATATTTCGCCCTGACGACCTCCGGCAGGTCCATTTTCAGCCACCGGGATGTCTCCTCCGGCAGGGTGGAGATGACGAATCCCGTATAGCCCGGATGCGCCTTGACCTCGTCGTCGATCGCCGTCACCGGAGACTCGGCTCCGACCCGGGTGTCGACGAGATTGACCTTGTTCTCGAACAGCTTTCGCGCCTTTTCCGCGAGTTCGTTGGCTGCCGCACCGGCATCCTCATCGGTGCTCCGCCGGAACAGCAGGTGCCGCACCCGGGTGGCCGGGACCAGCAGCACGAATTCCGCCTGCTGATCTGACGCGGTGATCTGGCCGAGTTGTTTCAGCAGCACGGGGTTGCTGACGGTTTCGTGAGCAACAACGAGGTAGCGGCCCATGATGTCCTCCATCGACAATGATGGGCAGCCGGCTGTCCCGGACAGGGCAGTGATGGCTGCGCAAGCATCAGCATCCGGGCTGTCACCACTCCGCGCAATGGTGCGCTCGTCCTGAACCTCGGTGAGTAACCCCACGGCCGCCGGTCGAGTAGTCGGTGCTCAGGTGCGGGAACCGCCGCCGGACGACAGTGGTATCAGCCCAGAGCCACTTCCGACAAGGAGACCGTCAGTGGACTTTCGCAGTCTTGACGTCTGGTCAGGCCGCGTAGGCGAGCGTGTCGAGTAGGGCCTCGGTGATTTTCGTGTCGTCCGGGCTGGGG
>JGI20202J14951_1000085_pt1 | contig 15685 bp, 10 predicted proteins | sample NGESurshal092012_8_FD_14951 | JGI IMG/M metagenome (IMG submission 14951)
TGACGGCCTTGTTGAGGAACTCGGTGCCGTTGTCGAAATCCAAACCCGTGATGGTGAAAGGGATTTCCTGCACGCCCACCTGCAAAGCGGCCAGGACGTGGGCATGCGCGTTGTTGCGCATCGTGCGGGTGAAAACCCACCCGGTGTGCACGCAGGTCAGGTTCAGGGTCCGGGCGAACTCGCCCTTGAGGGTCGGGCCGCAGTGCGCGACGGTGTCGCCCTCGAAGAACCCCGGCTCGGCCTCCACCTCATCGCCTGCCTTGCGGATCTTGATCGAAGACCGCAGCAGCGGCGAGGGTTTCGTGGTGGAGACACCCCTGATCTGGTCGGTGGCCTTCGCCGGCCGCAGGTAACGGTCGATCGACGCGGCCGACATCGCGAGCAATTCCTCCCGCACCGCCATGCTGTACCGGCCGACGCCGTCGACCAGCTCGCCGTGCCGTTCCAGGCCGTCCAGTTGCATGCGCATCGACGCCGCGAGGTACTTGCCGCACTGCCCGCCCGAGGCGGCCCAAACCCGTTGCAGGACCTTCAATGCGTCATAGGAGAACTTGGTCGCCCGCTGCTTGCGTGGCCGCGTCGTGACCGAGCGTCCAGCCCCCGGCGGGCTCTGCGCCGCGCTGGTCAGCCGACGCCGGGCGTTGTCCCGGGACCAGCCGGTCACGGACACCACCTCGTCCAGTATCCGGCCCTTCGTCCGCTTGTCCGCGGCCCGGAACGACCGGGCGTACCTCGTGGTGACCTCGGCACGAGACGTCATCGACAACCCACTCTTCATGCCCTACCACGCTCACCGCTACGCGGGCATTCCTACGTGAGGCACGGAGGAGCGTTTCGCGGGCAGTTTTCGTGAGTCTCGCCGTGCCCTGCACGCCCAACAGTTGCCCGAATACCCTGGTCTTGAGCATGCCGTGTCTCCTCCGTAGTTCCGGTCCCTTCGCAAGACCAAAAACTACGGGCAGGCGCGCGGCATGTCGCGTCAAACCCGCAGGTCAGGCACCCACTACAACGTCACAAGAGCCACGCCGGGGCGGTCGCCGCTCTGGCAACAGACACTGTCGAGTTCACCGTCATCGATGCCAGCATGTCGCTACGCGAACTTTCATATCGGTGCCCACCTGGTGCCGTCCGAGCGGTGCTCGGCTCATAGCTCTGGCGTGTAGGTTTCGCCGCATGCCACGCCGTTCCAACCGCAGCATAGTCGCGGCACTCCTTGCGCTGGCGCTGACCGTCGGTGCCTGCACCTCGACAACCGCCGGGCCACAGACCACCTCGTCGTCTGCCTTGTCCACCACCCCGGGTCGGCCGACTTCCCCGTCAGAGACTGCAACATCGAGTTCGAGGTCCACCACCGCGGAAGGTCGAACGACAGGCCCCTCCGGAACTGTCGGTGCCGAGGGGATAGGCGATCCCCATTACCCGCTGGCGGGAAATGGGGGGTATGACGTGGACTCATACGATATCGACCTGTCCTATGACCCGGAGAGCAACGGTCTTCAATCCACTGCGCATCTGGTAGGCACGGTGACATCGGCCGAGGGGCTCACCCAATTCAACTTGGATCTGCAGCCGACCATGCAAGTCTCGGCTGTCACCGTCAACGGCACGAGCGTGAACTTCTCGCACGTCGGTTCCGAACTCGTCATCACACCCGCCGCCCTCCTGGAACCCGAGACCGCCCTCGCGATCGACATCAGCTACTCCGGTAAACCGGCCGTCGTCCGGGGTGGTCGCGGCGGGGCACCGGACGGCGGCTGGTACCGAACCGATTCCGGTGGGGCATTCGCCGCCGGCGAACCAGTCAGCGCATCGGCCTGGTACCCGGTCAACGAACACCCCGCTGACACCGCCACCTTTGCCGTGACAGCGACGGTCCCCAACGGATGGCAAGTCATCTCAAACGGCCTCCGGCAGTACGATGACCTCCCTGACCCTGGCCAAGGAAACTCCGTCTTCCGCTGGAAGCTGGACCAGCCAGTCGCGAGCTATCTGACCACCGTCTACATCGACAAATTCACCACCATCGAGGACACTTTGCCGGACGGCAAGCCGGTCGTCTTGGCCATTGGACCCAATGTGCAGGACGGCAAGGATCTCGCAGCGCAGACCAAGAAGGTAATTGAGGTTCTCTCCGGCTATTTCGGACCTTACCCGTTTTCGGCTGCCGGCGGGATCTTAACCGGAGAATCGTCGACCGACATCGACCTCGAAACTGCCACCAGACCTATTTACAGCGGCGCCTCGCTGAACGGCGTGGACATCGTCGTGCACGAATTGTCGCATCAGTGGTACGGCAACACCGTGGCCATCAAACAATGGTCCGACATCTGCATCAACGAGTGCGTCGCCTCGTACGCACCCTGGCTGTGGAAGGAACAAGTCGACGGCACCGACCTCGACGCCATGTGGAAGCGGCAAATGCGCCGGGCGGTGGACGATGAGGGTTTCTGGCGATCACCACTCGTCGACATGCCCGCAGGACAGGAGTTCACTTCCGTCTACAGCCGGGGGCCGCTGGCCATGCATGCACTGCGGAAAGAGATGGGCGACAACGCGTTCCTGATCCTGCTCAAGCAATGGCCAGCGACATACGCAGGGAAACATGCATCCTTCGACGATTTCGAGGCGTTTGTGTCCACCGTGGCTGGCCGCGACCTCGCCCCGTTCGTAGATGCATGGTTTCGCGGCGAGACGGTGCCCTCGAGCGATCTCCTCTACCCCGGTGATCTGGGCAAATAGGAATGAGCTTTCGCGCACTCGCCGATCCTGGATTGCTCCGATCGACCCAGGTTCGTTGGGTAGAGTCACATTGGTCGGGATGTGGGCTGATCGCCAAGGCGGAGTCAGGGGTAGCACACGGATCCGCAGTGCGGCCGGCATGTGATCATGATGGTCCACTGCTCACCGTTCCGGCCGGTCGGTCGGAGTCGATGGCCGGTCAGATCGAAGGTCTGATCCCTGAGACCGCTGGGGTGGCCTTTCCACAAGGGGCGGCCTGGCCACCAGTGGGCGGGGTGTCCGCTTCAACCCGATCGCAGGCCCTGGCGGCGGCAATGGAGTCTGATCGAGCTTGGATGCTTGGATCTCCGACGTGTTGATCGACGAAATCGACGGGGGCGCGCCACTTCTGGACCCAGGCGCGCCCGCATCGGATTGGTCATGACCCGATCGGGCAAGCGCACGAGCGTGGGCGCTGACTGCAGCGACCGCTGTTTCGAGCGGGCCGCGACCAACGTTCCGCCGCCAGATGACACCGAAGAGCAGGACGGCAACGACCTGGAGAACGAAGGCGGTGGTCGGAGAGAATATCTCCAGTGGTGAGTTCATGAAGACGACATGGGCGGTGTAGAGAGTGAGGGTCATCGCGCCGGCGGCGGCTAATGGTGCGGAGACGACGTCGATCACCCGCCGCAGAATTGGCTGGGCGATGTGTCCCAGCAGAAGCATGGAGCCGAGCAAAGCGACGGCGCCGCCGATGGTGCCGAGCAGGTCGAGAGGTGTTCCTGCGTGCGGGGCACGAGTGGCCAGCCACCACCAGCTGGTGGTCGGCGTGGTGCCGTCGAACCCGAACGCCAAAAGGTCGTCGACGACACCCATGCCACCGGCACCGGCCGACTGCAGCGCCGCACCACCGCCGAGCGGCCCGAGCAACAGCCACCCAGCCCCGAACGCGGCGATGCCGAGCGCCGCGCCCCAGATCAGCAGACGCCAGGCGATCCGGACCGAGGACAGTGTCATGCGGCCCACGACCAGTCCTGCGCAGAGGTAGGCCATCCACGGCAGCACCGGGTACGACCCGGAAACGAGTAGTTCGCTGAACGTGCCCAGCGGATCGGAAAGCAGGTCACCGAACGTGAGGTTCTCGCCGGACGGCACCGGCAGAGCCGGTCGCAGGAATTGGCTCAGCACCGGCACGACGATCGCTGCGGCGAGTCCGGCCACCACCACGGCGCGGGTGCGCATGAATACGAGCGGAATTGCCAGCACGAACAGCAATGCGTAGTAAGGCAGGATCACGCCGGCGATGGAGGCGTCGGTGTAGCCGAGAGCCAAACCAATCACACCGATCGCCACGGCGCGGCCGGCAATCGCCGCGGCAGTGGGTCCTGCCCTCACCCAGGGCACCCGGGCCCGTCCGGTGGTGAGCGAGAGCCCGACGCCGGCCAGTACGGCGAACGTCGCAGAGGAGTGACCGGTGGCGATGTAGCTGACCCAGTTGGGATCGAAGTTCTCGTCGTACGGAATCAGCGTGTGCACGGCCATCATGCCCAAGAGAGCCAGGCCACGGGTGATGTCGATACCGATCAGTCGAACCGTACGCAATCGAATGCCGGTACTCGCGGCACCTGGACTGGTCCGGTTCGGCTCGCTCCGGGAGACCGTGGCCGGCACCAGGTGAATGCTCTCTCGGGCCACCACCTGGCGTAGGAGTCGCACCGTGCGCTGCTTCGCCAGCGGATGATGGTCAATCTGCACGACTGCCGTTGAGGCACTCGGAGACCCACCCTGGCCGTTCGGCGGTTTGACGTTGGCCGGCCGGTGCCTACCGCGCTGTAAGTCACCGGCCGGCGGTCGGATGGCGCCACGGCTGCGGATCGCGTTGTCCACCCAGGTGCGTGCGGTCGTAGCAACGGCCGTAACGGCTGTTTCGAGCGGGCCACGGCCGACGGCCAACCGCCAGGCCAGCCCGAACAGCAGGACCGCCACCACTTGCAACACGTAGCCGTCCGTGGGTTCGAAGACATCGAGCGGCGAGTTCATGAATACGATGTGGGCGGTGTAGAGGCTGAGGGTCATGCCCCCGGCCGCAGCGAGCGGAGCCATGACAACATCAATCATTCGCCGCAGAGTTGGCTGCACGAGATGGCCGAGCAAAAGCATGGCGCCGAGCAGTCCGACAGCTGAGCCGATGGTACCGAGTAGGTCCAGAGGTGCTCCGGCGTGCGGTGCCCCGGTGGCCAGCCACCACCAACTGGTCGTCGGAGTCGTGCCGTCAAACCCGAACGCGAGCAGGTCGTTGACGCTGTCGGCGTCACCGTCCAGCAGGCCGGGTCCGGCCAGCTCCAGTGCGGCCCGGCCACCGAGCGGCCCCAGCAACAGCGAGGCCGCCACACCGGCAGTGATCGCCAGGGCGGCACCGAGGATCAGCAGCCGCCACGCGACCCTGACGGACGACAACGTGAGCCTGCCCACGATCAAGCCTGCACAGATGTACGCCATCCAGGGTAACGCCGGGTACGCCCCTGTCACCAGCAACTCGGACAACAGGCCGAGCGGGTCGTTAAGCAGGTATGCAGGAGTGGGATTCTCCAGAGCCGGCACCGGCAGTGCAGGCCGAACGAATTGACTCAGCACCGGCACGGCAACCGCTGCAAACACCCCGACCACCAGCAGCGTGCGGGTGCGCAGGAAAAGCAAAGGAATCGCCAACAGGAACAACACCGCGTAGTAGGGAAGGATCACCCCGGTGATCTCCGCATCGGCGTAGCCCAGGGCGAACCCGACGGCCGCGATGGCCGCCGCCCGCCCGCCCACCGCGGCAGCCGTCGGCAACGCGCTCGCCCATGGCACCCGAGCCCGTCCGGTGGTCAGCGAGAGCCCGACACCGGCCAGAACGGCAAACACCGCCGAGGCGTGACCGGTGGCTACGTAGCTCACCCAATTCGGTTGGAAGTTCTCGTCGTACGGAATCAGCGCATGCACGGCGATCATGCCCAGCAGCGCAAGGCCGCGGGTCACGTCGATTCCAATCAACCGGGGCTTGTTGTTCCCTATGCCGGGCCGCGGCAGAAAGTTCGACGTATTGATCGTCGGGGTCTTGCTCGGCTGGGTGGGACCGGGCTCCGCGGAAACGCTGGTTGCTGCGGTCACGGGGTCATCACCGTCTCAATGAGGTCCAGGCCCAGGTCGAAGTTCGGTTCGTCGGGTAGACCGCAGTCGGCGTACCAATCGACGGTTGCCTCCGGGTGCGGTCCGACAACCGCCACTCGGCCCTTACCGAAAGGCGCGACCAGCGCTGCGATCTCGTTGTTGGGGTAGCGAGCCAAGACCGTGGTTCCGGCATCGGAATCGAGCAGGAAAACCGGGCCGTCCTGAAAAAACATCCGGCGTGGACGGCCACGCCAGAGCACCTCCACCAGGGTGTCGTCCGTGGTGCCGGTGGTGGCACCCTTGCTGGCGATGTACTGGTCGGTATCGCCGGTAAGAAGCCCGAACCCAGGGGTAGCGCCCGCCAGATAGCCGCCCAGGCAGAAGCCCAGGTAGTTCCCGCCGAGCGCGACATAGTCGCGGATTGTTGACCGGTGCTTACGCATTCGCCGGTAGGCCGGAGTCAACTCACCACCCCCGGGCTGGGCATAGATCGCAGCACTGGCAAGGGTTTTCGCGTTCAGCGGCAGCTCACCGTCCGGGCCGACATAGCGCACGTCAAAGCGACGGGGAGACGAGCGCAACAGTGAGACGACCGCATCGGAGCAGGCTGTGGGACGCGCCGCTGGTCCTTTGTAGACCAGCGCCAACGGGGCGCTCACGCGGCCGCCTCGGCGGGGATACCCCGCCAGCGGGTCCGAGCCGGCAGTTGCTCACCCTTCATCACCAATGACAAAGGTCCCAGGGCCGCATCAGGTCCGACAGTGGCGTCGTAGAGCACGATTCCGCGGTCACCCACGGTTGCCCCGCCACCGATCCGGACAGTCGACATCTTCATCACCCGGTCCTCGAACAAGTGGGTCTGCAGCGAGACGTCCCGGCCGACCATCGCGTCGTCACCGATCTCGACAAGATCGAATTCGGTGAGATAGGTGGTACCGATCCAGGTCCTCCGCCCGATATGCGCACCGAACAGCCGCAACACCGGCGGCAACATGGGCGTGCCCACCAGCATGTAGAGCAGCGCCGGCACCGCCGCCGCCTCGTACAGCCCGGTGACGAATTCCGAACGGCGCACGAAACGGCTCCAGAGCGGTTCCACCCGAGCCCGATACCGGCCGACGACCAACCATTTGGCCGCGGCCACCGTGCACACCACCAGCAACGCGGTCAGCATCGCGAGCACCGGGGCAACCAGCGCTGTCGTCTGCAGGTCGGTGCCGACAGCCGCCAAGGTGGCTATGGACTGCAGGTAGAGATAGACCGCAACAGCAATGAGGGATGCCGGCACGCTGATCCGGAAGAATTCGATCAACAGTCGCTCGGCGATCCGCCAACGCGAGGGCCGGTAGGTCAGGTTCTCGGCGAAGTTGCCGCTGTCCTGGCGCGCCGGGAGATTCATCGCTGGTGAACCGAGCCAGGCCGTACCGGCCGAGATACCGCCGGGGGGAGGCACTGTCGCCACCCCAATCAGGGAGTCCGGGCCCAGTCTGGTTCCCGGGGTCAGCATGGCCGCGTTGCCGACGAAGGCTCGCTCACCGATGTCGGTGCGGCGGAAAGACACCCAGCCGTTATGGAATGTCGCCCCGCCGGCGATCGCCATGTCGGCGACGAAGCTTTCCCGTCCCAGCGTCAGCAGATCAGGATCCAAATGGGCCACCGTCGAAACCTCGGCGCCACGACCGACCTGCGCACCCAGCGACCGCAACCAGGGCACCGTGTAAAGCGTCGCGTACAGCGAATTGGTGTAGGTCAAGCTCATCTCCAGCAGTTTGTCCGCAAGCCATTTCCGCACACCGATGGACGAGTGTGCAGGCATCACCCCTACCGGGGTGGTGGGCAACACCATCTTGTGCAGGGCGTAAACCAGTACGCAGACGGCGACAACAAAGACCGGACCGACGAAAGCGGCCGCGATCAACCCGGTGAATTCATCGGTGGCCAGCAGCACACCCCAGACCAGGGCCAANGTGGGCACGAGAGCCAGCAGTGGGACCGCCTCGAGGAGCGCCAGGCCAGCAGCGACCGCGGTGCGCTGCGATCTGCTCCATTTCGCCGCGGCCGGCTTCGATGCCAGTTCCGCGACGATCGGATCAGCTTCGTCGGATCGTGCCGATGGTGACCCCGCCCACTGCTCGCCACGCGGGATGCGTTGCCCACGAACGGCTGTGGACTGCTCGGCGAGTATGGCCCCGGCGCTGACAATAGAACCGGGCTCCAACACGGCGCCCGATCCGATGAAAGCATTCGCCCCGATGACGATCGGCTCCATGATGACCCAGCCGTCCTCGACCACCCAGGGACGCAGCGAGACCCCGTACCCGATGCTCGCTCCATCATTGATTCGAATCAGCGCGGGCACGGAGAGCGTCGACGTGCCAACGTGAACGCCACGTCCTACCCGAGCCCCAAGAATGCGCAAGTAGGGTTCGAACAGTGGGGAGCCGCTCAACACCGGGAGCGGAGAAAGCGCCAGCATCAGGTCGAGCGTCCACACCTGCAGATAGACCCGGCTCCAGAGCCGATAGCGGCCCGGTCGCAGCCCTAACGAGAGCGCTCGGACCAGCAGCGGGGCGACGATCCAGCGCAACAGCAGGTAGACAGCCGTCGCGGCCAGCGCAATCATGGTGAGGACACCTATGGAGATCTCGCCCTCGTTGAAGGTATAGATGGCCGCGACCGGGAAGGTCAAGACCAGCAACATGAGATACAAGATCGCGGACTGCACAACGCCGGCGCGGCTGTAGCGCGCGCTGGTGTGCCGCTCGCGCGCCGGACGCGGTGCCGGTACAACCCCGCGGACCTGTGTGGTGTCGGCCTTGGCGTCCAAGCGTCGGGCCATTGCCCGAACGGTGGGGTTGTTGTACAGGTCTCGCACGGCAGGGCTCACCCCCACCCCGCGCTCCCGCAGCAGCGAGACGCAGATGGCGGCCAGTAGTGAATGCCCGCCGAGATCGTCGAAGAAGTCCGCGGTGACCGACAGATCGGCCGGTTCCAAGCCGAAGGTTGCCGCCCACGCGTCGCGAACCTGTTCCTCCATGAGACCGACCGCCGGGACAACCTCGCCCGTCGTCGTGAGGAGTCGCGAACCGCTGGGCGCCGGCAATTTCCGGCGATCGACCTTCCCGCCTGGGCATGGTCGGCAGTTCGGGCAGGACCTCGAAATAGCCCGGGACCATGTAATCAGGCACCTTGTCCCGCAGTCGATCTCGCAAGCGAAGGATCAGATCGGCGTCCTCGGTCCGGGTGGTGCCGGGTTGCCGAGTGACATAGGCGACCAGTTCGTCTGCTCCACCGACGGGCATCATGGCGGTGACAGCACTTTCCACTTCGGAGTCGTCCAGCAGCAGGGTTTCGATTTCCCCGAGGTCAACGCGGTGCCCGCGGATCTTGACCTCGTCGTCAGCGCGGCCCAGGTAAACGACTTCGCCGTCGCCGTCAATGCGGCCCAGGTCACCGGTGCGATAAATGCGCTCACCATTGAACTGGATGAACCGGTCCGCTGTCTTTTCCGGGAGGTTCAAATATCCGAGTGCCACTCCTGGTCCACCGACACAAATCTCACCGACATCGCCGTCCGGAACTTGATTCTTTTGATCGTCCAGTATGACAACCGAGTAGGTCGGAAGGGGGCGGCCGATAGTGACGGGCCGACCGGGAAACAATTCACCCCACGTCGCAGTGACCGTCGATTCGGTCGGCCCGTAGGTGTTTAGCATCCGGCGTCCCGGCCTGCTCCAACGCTCCACAATTCCGGCCGGGCAGGCCTCGCCGCCGACCATCAGGCTGCGCACCAGCGGTAGGTCACGGGAGATGGTGGCCAGCAGGGTGGGGACGCAATAGAAGACGGTTACGCCGGTCTCGTCGAGGAAGTCGGCAAGTTCGGCGCCGAGCCGGCGAGAGTCGTTCGGACCGACCACGAGCGTGGCGCCGGCCGCGAAGGTCGGCCAAATCTCCTCGATGGAGAAGTCGAAGGAGATTGTCATCCCCTGGTAAACGCGGTCCGTTGGCCGCACATCGTAGACGTCGGTCACGACGTCGATGAAATTGCAGATGCTTGATTGCGCTACCGCAACACCTTTCGGCCGGCCACTGGAACCGGAGGTGTAAATGATGTAGCACTCTGCCTCGTCCGTCAGGTGCCGGGGAAATGACAGGACGTTGTCGGCGGGGAGCCGGTAGTCCGGCTCACCTGCTATCTCGGCCTCGGCCTCATCTAAAGCGAGGATCTCGCACGGCGGATCGCTCAGTGGTGCTGCCAGGTCCGTGGTCGTGATCAGCAGATCGAGGCCGGCGTCACCGGCAATGTAATCCACGCGATCAGCCGGCGATGCCGGATCGATCGGCACGAAGGTCGCACCGGTCTTGGTGACAGCCAGCAACGTCACATAGGTGGACGCCGATCGCATCAGCAGAATCCCGACCCTGGATCCCTGACCCAGGCCGCGCCGGCGAAGGTGATGGGCCAGTCGATTGGCACGCTGATCAAGTTTCGCGTAAGTGATCAGCTGGTCGGCGTCCTCAACCGCGACCGCACCTGGCGAACGATCAACGCTGCGCTCGAAGAACTCGTGCAGTCGAGCCACACGCGTTCGGTTCGGAACTGCGGTTCCAGCCGGTTCGGCATGCGTGAGCGTCACCTGTTCGTTGCCTTCCATTTGGCGGCGACGACAACCGCCCAGCGACGGCGAAACAGTTGCCCCCGGCCGTACGTCGCCCCACTGGCGGACCATCACTCGCTGTGAGGTCCGCCTCGGGTTTGGATCACTGTCGAGGGACCCTACCGGACCAAATGGACCCCGTCGAGCCGCTCAGAGGCGCACAGTGCGCCATGCAGACCTGACAAGTTACGCCGAACGAGGGTTGTGCGTCCCCATTCGGATCATGCTTTGGCTTCACTCGAAGGAAGCGTCCTCATGACGGGCGTGTGGCCAACGTATGTCCGCCCACGTCGCTCAAGGATTTCATCCATGTGAACCACAGCGACGACGTAGGAACTTCACAGCGGGGTTTGGTTCACAAAGCGAAGGAGTTGGTCATCAGGGCGGTACCCGTGAAGCTAGGCAAGCAGCACTACAGGCAACCCTCCTGGAAGCCCATCCGCCTGCACGTTCGGTACGAACCGACTTCCGACCCGTCCCGTGAAGCGCTGACCGCACCCCGAAGGTTCTCCAATGAACTGGCACCTGCTTGTCTCCGACGCCGACAACTTCAGCGTCGAGTTCGAGATCAACCCGTACATGCACAAGGTCGACCAACCTGACTGGGACCTCGCCGTCAGCGAACATGAAGCGATCGTGGCAGCCCACGTGGACGCCGGCCGAACAATTGAACGCATCCCGACGGTCTCGGGATGTCCCGACATGGTTTACACCGCCAATGCAGCCCTCGTCCGCGGCAACCGCGCGATCGTCGCGCGACTGCCCGCAGAGCGAGAGCCCGAATTGCCGCACTACCGTCGCTGGTTACTCGAGCGGGACTTCGACATCGTCGATGCCCCGTGCAGTTTCAGCGGTCAAGGGGACTCGCTCGCGTTCGGCACCCGCCTGTTTGCCGGCTCGGGTTGGCGGACCGACGAGGCTATGCACCCGGTTATCGCAGACGTTCTCGGCTACGAAATCGTTCCCGTGCGGACTACCAGCGATCGCTGGTACGACATTGATCTGGCTATCGCCGTCATCACTCCAGAGACAATCGCGTGGTGCCCACAAGCTTTCGACGCCCGCAGCCGCCGGACGATCCGCGAGCTGCCTGGTATCGAACTGATCGAGGTCGGGCTTGACGATGCAGAACGCTTTGCCCTCAATCTTGTTTCGGACACCGAGACCGTGACCATGACGACCGGCGCCCCACGCCTCGCCGGCGCTCTTGGCGACCGCGGCTATCGAGTCGTCGAACTGCGCACCGAGGAGCTGAAGAAAGGCGGCGGCGGCGTGCGATGTACCGCCCTCGCCCTCGACACCTGAACAAATTCGCTGGACGAACGATCACGATCGTCAACCTGATCCCGCCATCACTTCAAGTGGAAACCTCACCACAGTTGTAGCCGCGTCCGATCAGAGAAGAGACCTCAATGTCGCAGACAGCTCGCGCTCTGCTGGCGTGCGCGTTCGTTGCGGTCATGCTGCTGAGCGAGGCGGCGGCAGCTCATGGCCTAGCGGCATACACCGCCGCGACGTCTGAGGATTTGCTGCCCGACCTGCAGGTCGAGCCGTTGGGGGACTTCCGTGTCCAGATCCTCGACGGCCGTCGTATCGTGCGGTTCACGACGAGCATCGCCAACCGTGGTGACGGTCCGCTGGAAATCGCTGCAACAAGGACCAGCACATCAACGCCGGACATGGCCGTCGTCCAGCACCTCTATCAGCGCGCCGGTGGCTATATGCCTGTTCCCACTCGAGCGGTGCTCCGCTATTCGGAAGAAGGCCGGCAGCGCTGGAAGCTGCGGGATGCGGTCGAATTCGCCCTGAGAATGCCCGGCGAGGACAAGCCCCGTGTCGCGCAGACAGTCGGGCTCTGCCTCACCGACGACACCCGCTTGGGCGGCACGTCCGACGCAAAATACGACGGCTGTGTCGACGGTCGGCCGGATGCTCGCTCGGTAGCCGAGGGCATCTCGGTCGATTGGGGCCACCTCAATCGGTTCTACATGGGTGGCCAGTGGATCGACATCACCGGGCTGCCACTACCAGGCCGGTACTGCGTGGCGGCTACCGCCAACCCACTCGGACTGCTGGCAGAAAAGCTCAAGGACAACAACGGAGCCTCGACGTTGGTTGACCTCACGTCGAACGGCGTCACGGTAGTCAGCACTGGGTGTTGAGGAGCACATGTCGTCACCAACGCTTCCGGTGATCATCTGCGGACGGGATCAGACCCGAAGTCAGGCGCGCAGCAGAGAGAGGTGCAGCAGATCTGATGGAGAAACTCCCGCCATTTCGAAAGCTCCGACTCCTCCGCTACGCCCTTGCCGTGCTGTTCTCGATGATGTCGCTGACGGGATGTACCAGTGAGGTCGGTGCTGGTCAGGAGGCGCAGGCGACCGGTGCTCAGGACTCATCGGAGTCGGCCGAGTCGCGCCAGGTGCCGTCAGGCCAGGCGCCACCAGCCGACCAGCCCGTGTCAACGCCGCCTGCCGCCATCGAGATCGCTTGGACCAAAATTCCCGGCGAAATCAGGGACATCGGCATCGGCGGCGTCGATGAACAAGCGATTTGGGTAGTCGGCGGTGAATCCGTGCCTGGTGGCTTCGAGGTCAGCTACTGGACCGGCAGCGGCTGGGACATCATCGAAGGTAGCGCTGCGGTTGCCATCGACGTGGGACCCAGCGGATACCCGTGGATCGTCACCAGGGAGAACCGCATATTCGAGTGGACAGGTGCCGACTGGGCCGAGCGGCCGGGGGAAGCCCGCGACATCGGAATTGGCGCCGACGGCTCGGTCTGGATCATCGGCACCGACCCGGTGCCCGGCGGTTACAGCATCCGCCGCTGGACCGAGACGAGCTGGGAGGACGTACCCGGAGGCGCTGTCGCCATCGATGTGTACGCGCGAGGCGACCTCGACGAACAACGACAAGGTGAGCCGTGGATCGTCAATGCAGACCATCAGATCTCCCGCTGGGACGGCTCCGAGTGGGAGCGGCAACCAGGAGAGGCCCAGGACATCGGGGTGGGCGCGAACGGAGCTGTGTGGATCATCGGAACAACTCCGACAACCGGCGGCTACAACATCGCCACCTGGAACGGAGAGGACTGGGCAGCCGCCCCCGGCGGCGGCGTGAGGATCAGCGTCAACCCCGATGGCTTCCCATTCGCAGTGACAGACGACCAGCAGCTCCTGCAAGGGACCTAACCGTGTGGTGGGGTCAGGGGGATGAACTTCTCGACGCTGAGTACTTCGCCGAGACGTTCCAGACCGTGGCCTCGGGGCTGGGCCCCGGCACAGATAACACCTGTATCCCAGCACCTGTATCCCAGCCAGATGGCTGCTCGCGGGCAGTCGCCGGGGTCGCGCCGCAGCTCGGAGACCGGTCTACGTGTGTGCCGGTTCTGAGCCCCTGACGCCCGCAGTGATGAGACCTGGCGCTCGGCTTTGGCGATCGGGGGCGGCCCGCGGTATGCCCCGATAGGGTCTGCTGGTCCTCGGTAGGCTTCACACCGTGTCCTTGCCTTCCACCACGCGCACGGTTCACGTATTCCCTGCAAATCTAGATTCCCGTGAGCAGTTCCAACCCATCATGCACAAGGACCTGGAGCGGCGAGGGCGAAAGTGCAGCGACCGAGGCGATCTGGGAAGAGGGCGTTTGGACGTCCGCCATCGCCACGATATCCACCAACAGTTTTGGTTTATTACGCCACGAACGAAGCCTACTAGAGTTAGGGACACCTATGTCTATTTCGGCAGTATCCGCCATCAACCCCTCTCCAGCGGCTTTCACAACTGCCTCCTTACGGGTCCACAATCTCAGCAGCGCCTCGTCCAGCTCGCTGGAGGGGACCCGGCTCAGCGATGCTCGCTCCTGCTGAGTCAGAATCGACCACAAGTCTTCGAAGTAGTCTCGTCCCGCCACCATCGTCTCCACGTCCAGCCCGACGGGAGCCGTGCCAAATCTCGCCACACCGACCAACGCACCTGAGTGCGTGACCGAAACGTTGAGATCGCGCAAAGATGGAATACTCACTCTACCGTGCGGTCCGCCGCATCGACCACACCGGCGGTCGATTTCGATAGCGGCCGGGGCGATCCTGAGCTCGCGGCTCGCGAGGACTCTCACCATTGCAGCGCCAACTGCAAAACGGAGGCGGTCCGACTCTCGGCTGAACCTCGAATAGCGATGGATTTCGTCGGCGCTCAGCAACCGTTCCAGGCCGCGGGGTGCCTCAGCCCAATGACACCACCATACGTCGACGGCTTGCATGCTGGGTGTCCTTGTCGATCGATTCAATTGATTTCGAATTCCATTGGTCGGGGCCCGAGCGCTGCTGAAAGAATTGAACCCAGAAGTGCCGTATCGACTATACATCCACTTTCAACGGATGGATGCTCACCACAGACCTTCCCCTCCCGATCCCCGGTGTTCTCGGCAGCGGGGTGCCGATCATCGAAACTTCGGAGGAACTCTTGCCGGCACGCAACGTCGGGTGGAAGATGCGGCAGTTCCCCACCGCGTGCGCGCCCCTGGGTGAACGCGGCCGCCTGACGGCGGCCGATGCCGTGCTGGTGGGCCGTCCACTGGTGTCCAACTTCACCCGCCGCCCTCCACCGAGGAACGGGCCGGGCTGCGGGTCAGCGAGCTGGTTGGCTCGACCGACGCACACGGAGTTGCGGCTAAATCGAGGGTGTTTCGGGCTGGTCCTTCCGTCGCGTAGGTGCATGACGCCGAATACACCGGCGCGCCCGCGATCCGATCAAGGCCCGGTACCTACTACCCGCTGACGCCGACGCTGAAGGCCCGGTCGTCGTGTCCGACACCGGCCACGGGAGAGGCCGACGTGCGCTCATTGGCCAGGGTCTCGCTGTGGAGGGTGACGTCAGGGGGTGGCCGGCGTCGGTGCAGAGTTCGGCGAACCAGTGCGCGAGGCAGGATGTGGACAGTCGGGTGGTGTGGTCGGCGCGGCGTCCCCGACCACTGCCGCACTCAATGGCCGGTTGGGATGCGATCTCGTACCAAGATCACCCGGAACGGCTGAAACGGCTGCAGCGCAACGGATCTGGGGAGCGCGCCCGGAGGGATTCGAACCCCCAACCTTCTGATCCGTAGGGTTATGCATGTTCGATACTGAGGCCTCCACCAGCCTCTACAGTAACAAGAATA
>JGI20202J14951_1000089_pt1 | contig 15371 bp, 10 predicted proteins | sample NGESurshal092012_8_FD_14951 | JGI IMG/M metagenome (IMG submission 14951)
GGCCACCGTGAGCTCCGTCGAGGAGAAGCCCTACACCCGCCGGCCCTACCCGCCGTTCATGACGTCGACGATGCAGCAGGAGGCCGGGCGCAAACTGGGCTTCAACTCCGAGCGCACCATGCGCACGGCGCAGCGGCTGTACGAGAACGGCTTCATCACCTACATGCGGACCGACTCCACCACGCTGAGCACCACCGCTCAGGAGGCCGCCCGCAGCCAGGCCCGCGAGCTGTACGGTCCGGAGTACGTGCCGGACGCGCCGCGGCAGTACACCCGCAAGGTGAAGAACGCCCAGGAGGCGCACGAGGCGATCCGGCCCGCGGGGGAGAACTTCCGCACGCCGGGCCAGGTCGCGAACAAGCTGTCCGGCGACGAGTTCCGGCTGTACGAGCTGATCTGGCAGCGCACCATCGCCTCGCAGATGGTGGATGCCAAGGGCCTGACGCTGTCGGTGAAGATCGTCGCCGCCGCCGACGGCCGGGAGTGCGTGTTCAGCGCGTCCGGACGCACCATCACCTTCCCCGGCTTCCTGCGGGCCTATGTCGAGACCGTCGACGCCGAGGCCGGCGGCGAGGCCGACGACGCCGAGCGCCGACTGCCCAAACTGACCACCGGGCAGCAGCTGGACACCCGTGAGCTGATCCCGGCCAGCCACGTCACCACTCCGCCGGCCAGGTACACCGAACCGTCGCTGATCGGCGCGTTGCAGGAGCTGGGCATCGGCCGGCCGTCGACCTACACCTCGATCATCCGCACCATCATCGAGCGCGGCTACGTCTGGAAAAAGGGCCAGGCGCTGGTGCCGTCCTGGATCGCGTTCGCGGTGATCGGCCTGCTCGAGCAGCATTTCGCCCGGCTCGTCGACTACGACTTCACCGCGGCCATGGAGGACGAGCTCGACGGCATCGCCGACGGCCGCATCGGTCGGACGGACTGGCTGACCGCGTTCTACTTCGGCGGCGACGTCGGCCCCGAGGGCTCGGTGGGGCGCACCGGAGGGCTGAAGAAGCTGGTCGGCGAGCGGCTCGAGGACATCGACGCCCGCGAGGTCAACTCACTGCCGCTGCTCACCGACTCGGAGGGCCGCCAGGTGTTGGTCCGGGTGGGCCGGTACGGGCCCTACCTGGAGCGGGTGGTGATCGGCGAGGACGGCACCGGCCAATCGCAGCGGGCCAACCTGCCGGAGGATCTGGCGCCGGACGAGGTCACGGCCGATGTCGCCGAGGAACTGTTCGGACAGGCCGCCGACGGGGGCGAGAACGAGCTCGGGGTCGATCCCGACACGGGCAACATCATCGTCGCCCGGGACGGCAGGTACGGGCCGTACGTCACCGAGGTGTTGCCGACCCCGGACGCACCCGAAGAGGGCGCTGCGGCCCCGAAAAAGGCTGCCAAGGCAGCAAAGCCACGGACCGCCTCGCTGTTCAAGTCCATGTCGCTGGACACCGTCGACCTGCCCGCGGCGCTGAGACTGCTGTCGTTGCCCAGGGTGGTCGGCGTCGACCCGGCCGACGGCGGCGAGATCACCGCGCAGAACGGCCGGTACGGGCCGTACCTGAAGAAGGGCACCGACTCCCGGTCGTTGACCGACGAGGAGGCGCTGTTCACCGTCACGCTGGACGAGGCGCTGGCGCTGTACGCCCAGCCCAAGACCAGGGGCCGGTCGGCTGCCGCCGCGCCGCCGTTGCGGGAGGTCGGCACCGACCCGGCCGGTGGCAAGCCGATGGTGATCAAGGACGGCCGATTCGGACCGTACGTGACCGACGGCGAGACGAACGCGTCGCTGCGCAAGGGCGATGAGGTGGAGTCGCTGACCGTGGAACGCGCGGCGGAACTGCTGGCGGATCGGCGAGCCCGCGGCCCGGCACCCAAGCGGGCGCCGGCCCGGAAGGCGGCGACCACCACCAGGCGGAAGAAGCCGACCACCCGCAGCGCGGCGAACTGAACGAGGCGCTGTCGGCGCGCCGTTCGGTGCGGCGGTGGCGGTGGTGCGGCAGTGATCGGTGCGGCGCGCGATTCTCGCGCCGCCGGAACGATGCTCGTGCTGTGGGTGCGTTCCTCGTGCTCTGGGTGCGTTCCTCGTGCTCTGGGTGCGTTGCTCGTGCTGTGGGTGCGTTGCGCTTGCTGCAGCATGTGGTCGGCGCGGGTGGCGTGAGCAACGTGTGGTCGCGCGCCGACCCGGCCCCCTGGCAGGGTGCGAGAACCCGCATCGCCGGCGTCCGGTGCGATCCTCCAAGTCGCTGGCCCTTGCGCCTACGATCGAGCCATGACGGCGGGCTTCGACGCCATGCGCGGAACCGATCAACGGTTCTCCGACGCGCTGAGCGGCGCGGACGGCACCGGGGATCCGGCTGTCATGATGCCTGTCCTTGACGTGTATCCGGACGCGTTGTCGGCGCCCATGCCGTCGCTGGAAGCCGGGTCGATCCCGATCGTCACGGCGCTGGCGGCGATCCAAGGCGGCCCACCGCCCGCCGCACCGCCCGCCCGGCCGGCCCAGAGCGGTGGGCGCGTGCCACCCGCCGTCCGCGGTCAGGCCGCCGGCGGGCGTACCGTCCGGCCCGCAGAACCAACCCGGCCCACCCAACCCCTCCGGCCGGTGCAACGGACCAGGCCAGTCCAGCAGCCACCAACGGCCACCCAGGCCGGGTCGCCGCAGGCAATCCGGCCAGTAGCACCGAGTCCGGCCAACGCCCAGTCGGCGCTGCGGAACCTCTCCGACCGGATCGGCACCTGGAGCTACCAGAGCAAGGTCGCCCAGTCCGACGCCTACTGGAACGCCCGCCAGCAGGTCGCGCCGCAATCCACCCGCCCGGCGGCGACTCAGCGCTCGGCCGCTCCCGCTCAACGTCCGGCGAACTCCCAGCGGGCCGTCGCGACCCAGCAGTACCGACCCGCCCCGACCCGGACGTCAGCGCAGTCGCAGGCCTCCGCCTCGCCCACCGAGGTCGCCCCGGCAGCGCCCACCGTCTCCCAGTACGGCCAGATGCGGGAGATCCGTAACCAGTCACAGCTGCGCAGGGCGACGAGAACGCCACGGCAGGTACGCAAGTCGCGCGGGCAGAGCGTGCTGTCCGTGTTGGTGTTCATCGTCATCGTGCTGTTCGCCACGGGGGTGGGTCAGCGCATCATTGACGCCGTCAACTCGCTGATCCAGCGGTGAACCCGCTGACCGTGCGGGAGCGGCGGGCGGTGAACGGACGATGAGAGGCAAGCGCGAACCCAATTCCGTCACGGTCCTGCTGCGGATACCGATCTTCCGGCGGCTCTGGTCGGCCATTGCGATTTCCAGCCTCGGCGACTGGCTGGGTCTGCTGGCCACCACCGCGCTGGCCGCCTACCTGACCAAGGACGATTCGAGCATCGCGCAGGGCGCCGCGGTGTCCGGGGTGCTGCTGACCCGGCTGCTGCCCGACCTGATCCTCAGCCCGTTCGCGGGGGCGCTGGTCGACAAGTTCGACCGCCGGACGGTCGCCGTCGTCGGGGATACCCTGGCGGGGCTGCTGTACGTGTCGATCCTGGTCAGCGGCAACCTGTTGTGGCTGCTGATCGCCCAGTTCCTGGTCGAGGCGATCGGGCTGTTCTCCACCCCGGCCAAGCAGGCCATGTGGGTGAACATCGTGCCGCGCGAGCGGTTGGCGGTGGCCAACCAGCTCAACTACGTGTCCGTGTACGGCATGGTGCCGGTGGCCGCCGCGATCTTCGTGCTGCTGTCGACGGTGGCCACCTTCTTCGGCGTGCCCGATCTCGAGGACTCGGGTGGCGGCGCGCTGATCTCAGGTTCGACGAACACGCTGGCCATCGACATCGCGCTCGGGCTGGATGCCGTCACCTATTTCTTCTCGGCCGGCATGGTGCTGATCTCCCGCGGCATGATCCCGGCGTTCGTCGGCGAGCGATCGGCCACCAGGAACATCTTCTCGTTGATCATCGAGGGTGTCTCGTTCATCCGGAAGAACCGGCTGATGCGGGCGATCTATATCGGGATCCTGGGCGCGTTCGGAGCCGGCGGCCTGGTCGCCGGGGTCGCGCAGGCGTATGTCGCAACACTGGGCGCCGGCAACGCCGGCTACGGCATCCTGTTCGGCACGGTGTTCACCGGGCTGGCGATCGGCATGCTGATCGGGCCCAAGGTGTTCCCGACCGTCCCTCGGCGGATGATCTTCACCCCGGCGATCGGCGCGGCGGGCATCTCGCTGGTCGTCATGAGCGTGCTGCAGGACTTCCTCGGCGCCGCCATCACCGCCTTCGTGATGGGCGTCTTCGCCGGGGTCGCCTGGATCAACGGGTTCACCATGATCGGCCACGAGGTGTCCGACCAGCTGCGTGGCCGGGTGTTCGCGTTCGTCATGTCCTCGGTGCGGATCATCCTGCTGGCCACCATCGCGGCCGGCCCCATCCTGGCGGGCGCGCTCGGCCCGTACCCGCTCTCCGCGGGCGACTTCCGGATGGAGATCAGTGGGCCCGCGCTGGTGCTCGCCGCCGGCGGATTGATCGCGCTGCTGGTGAGCATGTACGCCGGGCGGCAGATCGGCGGATTGACCTCCGGNNTCACCCGGAGGGTGTTCGGGCGGCGGCAGCTGAACATCTGGGACGAGCAGGACGAGCATGCCGGTGCATTGATCGCCGTCGAGGGCGCCGACCAGGACACCGTCACCCAGTACGCGGACGCGATCGACGAGCACCTGCGGGAGAAGGGGTTGGTGACGGTCCGGGTGCGCTCGCAGGCACCCGTCAACGCTGTACCGATGCTGCGTGACGGCCGACCGGAAAGCCCGGCGGATGCGCTACGGGCGACCGCCGATCTAGCCGACTTGTCGACAGCGCGGATCAGCCCCTCCCTGCAGGCCGGTGCTGTGGTGATCTGCGAGGGGTTCGTGGATGCTGCGATCGTGCGGTACCGGGCCATCGGTCTGGAGGAGCAGCGGCTGGCCCGCGTCGCGCAGTGGGCCGTCAACGGGTTGAAGCCCGACCTGACCTTGGTGGTGGACCCGCCATCGGGCAACGGGGCATCGTCGGTGACGCCAGTAGATCGGCCAGCAGATCGGGTGCTGTCCGCGGAGAAGCCCGCGGCGGCGGAGAACTTGGCCGCCGTGGCGTCCAACGGGGCAGTCCCCGCAGGACCTGACGCCGCCGACCTGACGGGGGTGCATGAGGCGGCAGAGGTGGCAGGGGAGGAGAACGAGGAGGCCGTGTCGGGCCTGGCGCTGGCCGGTGAGGCGCTCTCGGAGCTGGCGGCACCCGGCCAGGAGGTGCCGGAACCGGATCAAGCCCCAGCATCGACTCGGGCAGGGTCGACTCCGGCAGCNTCGACACCGGCAGCGTCGTCAGCGGCAGCGTCGACACCGGCAGCGTCGTCACCGGCGGCGCCAGACGCCGGCGCCGGGACCGCAGCTACCGAGAGCGTGCTCGACGAGCGGAGCGGACAAGCCGACGACGATGACGAGCAGGTCGACCCGGCGCAGGCCTACCGCGACCGGGCGTCCTACGCGCCGGAGCGGTACATGACCGTGCAGCCACACCCCGGCCACCTGCTCCCCGAGGTGGTGGAACGGCTGGAATCGGTGTTGCGGCAGCGGACTCCGGCACTGGCCGATCCGCAACCCGCGGCCGCACCGAAGGTCAGTGCGTGACGCGTGGCCAGCGGCGTGACCAGGGTCAGGCCAGCAGCTGACCCAACGGCACGGCCGGATCGGCCAGCGCCGCCGGGTCGACCGAGCGTCCCGTGTATCCCGCGCGTACCAGGTTCTGGATCCGGTCCGCCACGTCCCAGATGTTCGCGTTCATCCCGGCCAGCACCCGCCCGCCGGCCACCCAGAACGCGATGAACTCCGGGGCCGCGCCACCCGCGGCGACCGGATCGCCACGGAACACGACCCGGTCGTACCCGCCCGGCGTCACCCACCCCGCATACTCCATGCCCAGGTCGTACTGGTCGGAGAAGAAGTACGGCACCGGCGCGTAGTCCTCTCCGGTGCCGAGCATCGACCGAGCGGCGGCCGGTCCACCGTTCAGCGCGTTCGCCCAGTGCTCGACCCTGATCTGGGTGTTCAGCAGCGGATGGAACCAGGACACGACGTCGCCGCAGGCCCAGATGTGTTCGTCGGAGGTCCGCAGCGCCGCGTCGGCGACGATCCCGTCGTCGACCCGCAGCCCGGCGGATTCGGCGAGCTCCACGGCCGGCCGGATGCCCACCCCGACCGCGACCACGTCCGCGGGCAGGACGGTGCCGTCGGCCAGCAGCACGCCGGTGACCTGCCCGTCCTTCCCCTGGAATTCGCCGAGCCCCGCGCCGAACCGGAAGTCGACGCCGTGCGCGATGTGCAGATCCCGGTAGATCGCGGCGACCTCATCGCCGAGCACCCGGCGCAGCGGCAGGGTGTCCATCTCCACGATGGTGACCGAGCAGCCGTAGTGACGTGCGGCCGCCGCGGTCTCCAGCCCGATCCAGCCCGCCCCGACGACCACCACGTTCCCGCCGCCGCGCAGGCCGGCCTGCAGCGCATCCGCCTGGTCCAGAGTGCGCAGGTAGTGCACGCCGGCCAGGTCCGAACCGGGGATGGCCAGGGTCCGGACCCGCGACCCGGTGGCCAGCAGCAGCTTGTCGTAATGCAACGAATCGGCCGGATGCAGGGTGACCAGTCGGCGGGCGGTGTCGATTTCTTCGGCGACGGTACCCAGTCGCAGCTCCACGTCATGTTCTGCGTACCAGCCGAACTCGTGCACGCGTCCACCACTCCGCGGGTCGTTGCCGAGCAGGTACCCCTTCGACAGGGGTGGCCGCTCGTAAGGCAGCTCGCTTTCCTCGCCGATCAGCACCACCCGCCCGGCGAAGCCCTCGGCACGCAGGGTCTCGGCCGCCTTGGCGCCGGCCAGCGAGGCACCGATGATCACGAACACGTCGTCGGTCATGCGCACAGAGTCCTCCGCGGTCAGCGGACTGACAACCGGTGGCTGACTACCCCGGCCGCCAGCCCCCTCGCCCAGGGCCGAGGCGGGAAGCACTGTCGGCGGGCTCGGTTACGGTGTGGCGGAACACAAACCTGGAGATCGGGCTGGAGGTGGTCACGTGGCGCAGAGCCCGTCGGGTGCGGTGGACGCTCCCGAGCCGGCCGATCTCGCACGGGCGCTAGGGTGGACGGCCCAGCACACCGAGCAGGCGTTGTGCTGCCTCTGCGGCATCCCGGGCGATCCGGTCATGGCGGTCGCGCCGTTCGGGGTGGTGCGTTGCCCGATCTGTGATCTCGCGTTCGTCTCACCGCGGCTGTCAGCAGCCGCGCTGCAACGGATGTACGACGATCCAGGGTATTTCGAGGACACCGTCTACGGCGACCCGACCGGACGTTCGCCGGCCATGGTGCTGCAACGGACCTGGACCGCGGGACGGTTGTCGGGCTTGGTCGCCCGCCGGCCGCCGCCGGGCAGGCTGCTGGAGATCGGCACCGGCTACGGGTACTTCCTCGCCGCCGCCCGGGACGCCGGTTACGACGTGCGCGGGGTCGAGCTGTCCCGCACCGGGACGGCGCACGCGCGCGACCGGCACGGGCTGGAAGTCTTCCGCGGTCAGTTGGACTCGGCGCCGGCGGACCCGCCCGCGGACGTCATCTGTTTCTGGGACACCCTGGAACACGTGCCCGATCCACTGGAATTCCTGCGGCAGGTGCGCCTGCGGCTGGCCGATGACGGGGTGTTCGCCCTCTCCGTGCCCTCGTTCGCCTCGGCTCCGGCCCGGCTGCTGGGGGCGAGGTGGTGGACGCTCAAACCCGAGCAGCACATCTGGCTGTTCACCCCGACGACGCTGCGGCTGCTGGCGGCCAGGGCCGGGCTGGTGCTGACCTCGGTGGTCACATCCCCTTTGCGCCGGGCCAACGCCGGGCGCACGGACTCGCTGGTCGCGTTCGGACGCGCGCTGCCGCAGGTGGACCGATGATCGCGGCACCGGTCTTCGACGACGTGATCGGTCAGCACGAGGCGATTGCCGTGCTGTCCGCCGCCGTCGATGCGACGCACGGCGATGTAGGTGTGGCGGGCGCCGCGATGACTCATGCCTGGCTGTTCACCGGCCCGCCCGGTTCCGGCCGGTCGGTGGCCGCCCGCGCGTTCGCCGCCGCATTGCAGTGCGCAGACCGCGGCTGCGGGCATTGTGCGCACTGCCGGACGGTCATGCACGCGACGCACGCGGACGTGCGGACCGTGACGCCCGAGGGGCTCACCATCTCCGTCAAGGAGATGCGGGCCGTGGTGCAACTGGCGGCCCGCCGGCCGGCCACCGGACGGTGGCAGATCGTGCTCATCGAGGACGCCGACCGGTTGACCGAGGGTGCGTCGAACGCCCTGCTGAAGGCCGTCGAAGAGCCACCTCCACACACCGTGTTCCTGCTCTGCGCGCCGTCCACCCACCCGGATGACGTGTCGGTGACGATCCGCTCGCGCTGCAGGGTACTGGCGCTGCGCACGCCGTCGGCGGATTCGATCGCCGAGGTGCTGGTCCGTCGTGACGCTATCGATCCGGAGACTGCGGATTGGGCGGCCTCGGTCGCGGCCGGGCACGTGGGCCGCGCCCGGCGGTTGGCGACCGACGAGGTGGCGCGGGAGCAGCGGCGCAAGGTGCTGGCGGTGCCTGGAGCGCTGCGCACGGTTGCGGACGTGTTCGTGGAGGCCGGTGAGCTGCTGGCGGCCGCCAAGAGCGAGGCGTCATCGGTGTCTGACCGCCGGGACAGTGTCGAGTTGGACGAGCTGAAGACGGCGCTCGGCGCGGGCGGCACCGGCAAGGGCGCCGTCGGGGCGGCCCGCGGGACCGCCGGCGTGGTGAAAGAGTTGGAGCGACGGCAGAAGTCGCGGGCCACCCGCACCGAGCGGGACGTGCTGGACCGGGCCCTTGTCGATCTGTCGGGCTTCTACCGCGACGTGATCGCGGTGAGCCTGCAGTCACCGGCGCCGCTGATGAACCCGGACATGTCTCGCGACGTGATGGTGGCCGCGTCGCGGCTGGGTGCCCAGGGCGCGCTGCACCGGCTGGATGCGGTGCTCGCCTGCCGTGAGGCGATCGAGCTGAACGTCAAGCCGCAGATCGCGGTCGAGGCGATGATGATGGCGCTCTACGCGGGTCCGGTCAGCGTCTGAGCCTCCTGACGATCAGACCGGCGATGTGGACAACTCCCCAGCATCGGGCCGCTCACTGGCAGACTGCCCCGCGTACCGTGAGCACATCGGTGCTCGTCCGTGCTCGTCGGTGGGAGGGTCGGCAGATGACGTCGAATCCAGAGCTGGCGCGGTTTACCGCATTTGCCGGCGAAGACCTGACGCAGGACGAGTTGATCAGGGCTGCGCGGGCCACCGCGGCGGCGGGCATCCTGGCGACCGGCGCGGATCCGTTCACCGGGTTGCTCACCGGAGCGGGTTTGACCTACGCGGACCTGCTGAAGACCCCCGAAGACGGCCGGCGGTACGAGCTGATCGACGGGAGTCTGCTCGTGTCACCCACCCCGAGCCTGCGGCACCAACACGTCTCCCTTGGGCTTTCCCGCTTGTTGATGGACGCTTGCGGACCCGACCTCGTCGTTGGCGAGAACTCCGACGTGATCCTGGATCCCGGTACCGAGCGCCGCACGGCCATCCCCGACATCTACCTCGCCGACGCCGACGGGTTCTGGGAGACGACCCAGCACGCGCTGCCCGTCGCGCACGTCCGGCTGGCCGTCGAGATCGCCTCTCCGTCGAGCGTCACCACCGATCGGGTGCTGAAGGCCGAGTTGTATGCCGCGGCCGGGGTCGAGCACTACTGGCGGGTCGAGTTCACCTCCGACGACCGTCATGCCACCTGCCTCGTCATCGCGTATCGGCTGATCGACGGCCGGTACGACGAGGTCAAGCGGGCGGGGGCGGGGGAGTTGTTCGCGGTCCACGAGCCGGTCGACATCGGCTTCGACCCGGTGGTGCTCACCGCCCGACCCTGACCGGCGGTGCCGGCGGTCCGCGCTGATGCGCAGGTCCACGAGAGGGCTGGCGTGCGGCGGTTCATGCCTGTTCCGACCTCGGCGGTCGTCGCGGTGACCGCGACCCGCTCGCATCCGAGCATTCGTCGGGCGATCAACGGACCGCGTACCGTGACGGCTCATGGGCATGCTGTGCGCGGTGACGTTCACACCGAACGGGCAGTTGCACTATGCCGATCCGGGGGAGCTGCGACCCGAGGTCGGCGACATGGTGTTGCTACCCACGGAGCAGGGGCCGGTGACGGCCAGGGTGGTGTGGGCGGCCGAGTATTCCGCGGAGGACACCGAGGGGTTCCCGGTGCTGGTCGGGATGGCGAGTGAGGCCGACCTCGCCGCGACCGAGGATCTGCGGAAGGCCAAGGCGCAGGCTCTGGTGGCCAGCCGGAAGCTGATCCGCGAGCACGGCCTGCAGATGAAGGTGCTCGCCGTCGATCCGCAGACGGCCGCCGGCAAGATCGTCATCTACTACTCGTCGCCGGAAACCGTCGACTTCCGTTCCTTGCTGCGGGACCTGTCGGCAACCCTGGGCAGCCGGATCGAGCTGCGGCAACTCGCCTCCAGGGACGCCGTGCGGGTGACCGGTGCGATCGGCTCATGCGGACGCGACACCTGCTGTTCGACATTCCTGAAGGACTACGAACCGATAACCCTGGCGATGGCCCGCGATCAGGATCTCCCGGCCAACCCCATGCGTATCTCCGGTGCGTGCGGGCGGCTGATGTGCTGCTTGAAGTACGAGCACCCGCTCTACCAGGACTTCAAGGCCACCACACCGGCCATCGGCGAGGACGTCGACTCCCCGGCAGGGCCAGGACGAGTGGTCGGGCATTCGGTGCCAGGCGATTCCGTGGTGATCAAGCTGGCCGCCGACGGGTCCCGGCAGGTCTGCCCGAAGGCCTCGGTCTGCGGCTCCCGCAAGGCGTACGAATCGCGGTCGGCCGACAGCTGACGGGGCCGCGCCGGGGTCGTCCCCGACGGGTGTCATGGCTACGTGGCTCAGAACAACGTCGCGAGCATCGCCCCGATCGTGAACGCCGCACCGGCGATCCAGATCCAGGTGGGTAGGTGCTTCATGTCGACCTCCTCCTCACCCGGTGACGACCGAGCCGTTGACGACGGACACGGCAACGGGTGCGAGCGGCTGTTCGGCCGGGCCGTTGGTCACCGCCCCGGTGGTCGCATCGAACGCACTGCCGTGACACGGGCAGGTGATCTGCCCGTTGCGGACCTGGGAGACCAGGCATCCCTGATGGGTGCAGACCGCCGTGAAGCCGTGCACGGTGTTCCCGGCGCCGCGGGTGAGCACGATCTGCTCGTCTTGCAGGACGATTCCGCCGTTTTCGGGAACGTCGGACAACGGCGCCAGGGCGGTGGCGGTTCCACCCGGGGCGGGGTTCGGGGCGGGGACTGTCGTGCCGCCGGTGGCGGTCCGGGGCTTCGGGCCAGCGGCCCGGTACCAGGCGAAACCCGCGACGCCGGCGACGACAGCCACTCCGCCGCCGACGATGACCGCACGGCGGGACTGACCGTCGGATGCCAGATCCTGGGCGGCCCCGGTTGCCGAGGAAGATGCGCCGACAGCACCCACGGAACGATCGGCAGCGGATCCGGCAGTGGCCGCGCCCGCTGCCGACTGTTGCGCGTACCCGGCCGCGTGCCCGCCCGCCGGTGGCGGTCCGCTGTGCTGCGGGTACGCACCCGGCTGCGCGTATCCGCCGGGCTGCTGATAGCCCTGCTGCGCGTATCCGCCGGGCTGCTGATAGCCCGGTTGGGTGTTTCCGCCGGGCTGCTGATAGCCCGGTTGGGTGTTTCCGCCGGGCTGCTGATAGCCCTGCTGCGGGTAACCGCCGGGCTGCTGATAGCCCGGTTGGGTGTTTCCGCCGGGCTGCTGATAGCCCGGCTGAGGGTACCCACCAGGCAGCGGCGATCCGCCCTGCTGCGAATGTCCGGCCGGCCCCTGCCCGCCCTGCCACTGGGGTGGCGGAGCCGGCGTTTGGCCTGGCACGCCTTGCCAGGGTTGTTGGCCCGGCTGACCTGGCGGGGGTTCTCCCTGCCATGACTGCGCTGCAGGCGGTTGACCGGCCGCGGACTGCCACGGCTGCTGGCCTGGCCGACCCTGCGGCGGCCACGGCGGCTGGGTCGGCCGGGCCTGCCCGCCCGCTGAACTCGGCGGCCCCGGTGGAGCTTGAATGGGCGGAGGTTGAACGGGCGGAGGCGGCCCGGCGCGCCAGCCCTCTTGCCCACCCATGGGCCCGCCCTGCCATCCGGGTGCTCCGGCGGGCTGCTCCTGACCGCGCCCAAGTGGGGGTTCGATGGTGGGGCGCGGCGGATCCGATGGCGGTGGAAGGGGCATGATCGTCGTTTGATCGGCCGCCCAGTCGCTGTCCGACCCGGCCGGATCAGCAGGTGGTCCGGCGTGCCGCCCGCGCGATGCCATCACGGAGGGCCCGGGTCCGGTGTCCCCGGACAACGCTTGGTGTCCTGCCTCGGGAGTTCCCGGCTGTCCGCCGTCGGTCGGCTCCGGCTGGTCGGTTTCCGGTCCGGACTGATGGACGTTCACGCGAACTCCCGGCAGCTCATGAGCCTCTCGACCTCCGGCTCATCGACGGACAGATCCCTTTGACAGATTGAGCACCACACCCATCATCACCCGATCCCGGCCTCGCATCGATCCGGCGCGAGGTGGAACGAGCACCACACTCAGAAGATCGAAGCCCCGGAGACCGTGAAGAACCACAGCGCCGAGCTGAACCAGACAACGGTGAGTGCGACGGCCAGCGCCCCGCCCAGTACCGGCAGCGTCCACCCGGGCAATCCGGGCAGCCGCAGCGCGAGCATCTTTGCAGCGAAAATGCCGTACACCAGGCACCCCGCCAGGCTGTGAATCAGCGTCCGGGCCGACGAATCGGAAAAGCCCAGCGACCAGACGCAGTGGAACACGACCGGCAACGACACCAGGAACGCCACCGTGCCGCTCCAGCGATGCAGCGGGCTGACCCAGGTCGGCGCCGACGAAACGCCCGGAAAGCGCCCCCACATGGCGAGCGCACTGGCCACCTGGACGACCACCAGCAGGATCACGATGGTGCTCAGCCACGACTTCATCGCCAGCAGCGTGCTGAACCCCAGCGTGGTGATGGCCGCGCCGTCGCCAGGGCTGACGCGTGCGTACGCCGCCAGGATCGCGGAGACGATGATGCCGACCGCTCCCACGGCGGCCAAACCCCACCGGGGCGGCTGAGAAGTTCGCACCACTGGTGGGGCTGTCACGGGTTCCTCCGCTGTGCGCTGCGGTCGGTGCTCTCCGGCAAGCGGACGCGTCCTGGGCGGGACGCGCACCCCCGGTGGAGGGCCTGCCCGGCTCGCGCCCGACGCCAGGCCCGCCCGAATGCCACTCGGCGTGTGCAGGCGTCCTCGGGCACGGCCTCGATCTGATCGTCGTGGGTCAACGGTGCGCCCCGACGGCCCCGGTCGTCAACAACATCGGCGCCGTCGTGCCTGATTGGGCAACCATGGCAGGCTGCGCGGGCCAGGTCCGGGCACCGTTGCCATGCACACCCGGCGCCCCTCGGGAGACCGGTGTACCAAGGACGTCATCGCGGACACCACGCTGGGCATTACGGACAAGGTCGTCGTGGTCGGCGCGCACCTCGAGGGGCCTGCGACACCGCGAACAACCTCACCACCACGCTGTTTCGCGAGCAGGCGCTCGCCGGATCAGTCACCCGCGTCGCGGGCAGTGACGAAATCCATGGCAACAGAACGAACGAAACGCCCGGAAGTGGGATCCATTCTGGATTCCATAGGGAATCATTCGAGAGAAGCCAACGCCCGACCGGGCCGCGCGTCTAGACATCGCGACGACGTCTCGGTCGTGGGGGACAGTTTGCGCTGGCCGACATCCAGGAGGGCATCGAATGTTGCTGCGTACGAAACGACCGGCGAGAGCCGGTGCCACGATCGCACTGCTCGCGGTCCTGGCCGCAGCGTGCACGTCGGTCGACACGTCGTCCCAGACGGCCGTTCCCATGTCCGTCGCGGGCACCTCGGAAAGCGGCACCTCAGGCGCCGGGTCATCCTCATCGTCCTCAACGGTCAGCAGTTCGGCAGCACCCGCACCGGTCGCGTTGGTCACCTCGTCCCCTCAGCTCGGTGACGACGCGCTCTCGCCCGTCGAGCCGGTGACGATCACCGTGGCGCACGGGATCATCACCGCCCTCTCGGTCACCAACCAGGAGGGTGCCGCCGTCGCCGGCACCCTGTCGCCGGACAAGACGTCATGGACCCTCGGCGAGCCGCTCGGCTACGACAAGACGTACTCGGTCAGCGGTACTGCTCTCGGCTCGGACGGCCTGGCGGTGCCCATCGTGGGCACCTACACGACGGTCACCCCGGTGGACGAGGTCACCACGTCCATCTCGCCGGGCGACGGCGCCGTCGTCGGCGTCGCGGCTCCGGTGATCGTTCACCTCGGGTACGAGCCGGCCGACAAGGACCTGATCGAGAAGCACGTGACGATCACCACGACGCCGCACGTCGAGGGCGCCTGGGCCTGGATCCAGCACGACGGCGACAACTGGCCATCGTTGGACTGGCGCCCGAGGGAGTACTGGCCCGCCGGGACCGTGGTGCACGTCGCATCGAACGTCTACGGCCTGCCCTTCGGTGACGGGTACTTCGGCGGCGACAACGTCGCCAGCGACTTCACCATCGGCCGCAACCAGGTCGTGCTCGCCGACGCCAACGCGCACAACATCGCGGTCCAGCAGAACGGTGTCACCGTCGCGACCTACGATGCCTCGTTCGGCAGCGGTGACGAGATCGGCGACCCGAACCGGGTCACCCGTTCCGGCATCCATGTGGTCTCCGACATGCAGGAGACGGTGAAGATGAGCAACCCGGCCTACGGGTACACCAACATCACCGAGCACTGGGCCGTGCGGATCAGCGACAACGGCGAGTTCATCCACCAGAACCAGGGCACGGTCGACGTCCAGGGCGTGGACAACGTCAGCCACGGGTGCATCAACCTGTCCGCGGAAAGCGCCGAGGCCTACTACGCGTCGGCCATCATCGGCGATCCCGTCGTGGTCACCGGCACCAGCGTGCAGCTCTCGGCCGCCGACGGCGACGTCTACGACTGGACCATCCCGTGGGAGACCTGGCTGCAGATGTGAGGGGTAGCGCCCGCCGCTCACCCCCGCCGCTCAGCCGGGACGCGCTCGCGGGCGGGTCGGGCGAAGCGGTTAGACTCTTGCACGCCGCCGCTGTAGCTCAGTCGGTAGAGCGTCTCACTCGTAATGAGAAGGTCTGGGGTTCGATTCCCCACAGCGGCTCCACCGGCTGACGGCCCTTCACCTGTAGTCGGGGTGCGGG
>JGI20202J14951_1000094_pt1 | contig 15153 bp, 10 predicted proteins | sample NGESurshal092012_8_FD_14951 | JGI IMG/M metagenome (IMG submission 14951)
TCCCCTTAAGGGTACCTCAAGTCTATAATGCTTTTACAGACTGCGTTTCAGACTTAACGGGAAAAGTCAGAGGAATTGATAGAGTGTAATCACATTCAAAAACTTCCTCTAGAGTTAGACTATTGACTATTTGATTTTTCGACGTTTCATTCCCTATTTCAGCTTTGACAAGCTCTTTAGCCCTTTTAAAACAGACTTCCCGTATATCGTCTATATAGTTTTTATCAAGAGAAGAATGCTTCAGTTTTAAGTCCTCAATTATATGCCGTCCCTTAATAATTGAAATTGCCCATTCTGAATTTCTAAAACCTGGATATTCTTTCCAGTTTATGATCGGAACCATGAGTAAAATGAGCTGATTTCTCAGTTCTTCTTTCTCTTCAGAACTCAGAGTATTTTTAAGAAATAGCCTATCTTTTTCCTTTTCAGATTCATTTTCAGGCTGCTTTACTTCTTCAGGTTTAAATATGTTATTTAGCTTCACTATAAAATCTCCGAACAGGATGAAATTTAGTAAAAGCCTGTGGAGTACTTCCATCAAAAGATTTCTCTGATGAGGAGAACCACAAGCTTTACTGGTACGGTTATAACCTAACCATTGACTGATTGTTTTTGCCCCCCCGCCCCCCAAAGTTGGGGGGCCGGGGGAGCTTTTTCTCCGGGAGCGCCGTTTTCAGACCATACTAGAAATGATGGAAAACCTATCCCTCTATTCTTCCCTGCTGCTCACCTTGCTCATTATGGTGGGGTTATTCTTCTTTATCCGGGCTTCGGTCAAAGACCGGACAGAGCGAGAAGAGTTCACTTCTTCCTTGGCTGCAGAAGCCTTGGCGGAAAAAGTCAAAGAATATTTGGAAAAGCGGACCTATAGCTTGGCAGAAACAGAAAATGCGGAGGTCCAGGTCTACCAAGGAGTAATGCAACCCAGTAAATTCATGGCTGTATTCCTTTCCTTTGCTGCCTTACTAGGCTTGGTCTGCCTGGGTCTTGTGTTTGGTGTCTTTTTCCCGCAAGCCTACATCCTGTGGTACGTACTACCCCTCTTATGTCCAGTCGCGGGACTTTTCTACTGGAAAAAAGCGAGAAAGACAGAAACAGTACGCTTCAAAATTACGCCCACAGAGCATGGTCAGACCAAGCTAAAAGTCGAGGCTCACCGGGATGAGCTAGCTACTATGAATCAGGCGCTTCAGGGTGTTTTAGTCCCGTAAGGGTCTTAAGGATTCCACAAAGGAGAGGACACAATAGCCGCTACATCTAAAACAGTGAGGATACCTTCTCTATATGGCAGGTAGCCTCTCAAAAAAGGCATTAATTCTGGAGTCGGTGTTTCTGTTCCAATCGAAGATTGAAGGCGCTCATTCGCTAGACGGATCACTCCGTGGACTTTCTGTACCGCAAAACTCAAAGGAATTTCCTCTGCCTGGATCTGAATAATGGTGTATCGCTGGACGTTCATATCTAGGGGATTAAACCCTAGCATCATCGACAAGTCCACAACCCAAGAAACTCGGCTCCGTCGATTGGACAGACCAAGGACGCAAGCAGGCATCAGGGGCATAGGGGTAATTTGCTGGGCTCCGATCATAAGCACAGCTTTGGCAGAGGCCATCGGAAGCGCTACAGGGCCTTTTGTCCCTAACTGAAACTCAAGATAGGCTTCTTCCAGTGATTTAGCAGAAGTCATGGTCTGCATAACAATTAGCCCACTACAGATTTAACAGCCCGCACCAATTGCTCTTGCGTAAAGGGCTTGGTCACATAGACATCAGCCCCTTGCTTCATCCCCCAAAGGCGGTCAATTTCTTGATTTTTGGAAGAGCACACTACGATAGGAAGCTTCTTGGTTGCTGGGTTACCCTTTAGGCTACGGCATAGCTCGAAGCCACTCATTCCAGGCATTACCACATCGGTTACAATAGCATCTGGCTTTTGTTCAATAGCTTTGTTGAGCGCTTCTTTGCCATCCGTTGCATTAATTACTATATAGCCATTTTCCCGCAGATAATGACTGATCAGTTCCAGTTCGGAAAGAGTGTCATCTACAACTAAAATAGTACTCATCGGCGGACTCCTAGATAATCAATTCATCAGCAAGGCTCAGATCTACTATGCCCATAAATAGACTGGGCTATCACACATGCAAATGACGATTAACGACCTTGAGTAAGCCCTCTTTTGTGAATGGTTTTGTTAGGTAATCTGATGAACCTACTAAAGCAGCTCTAGCCCGGTCAATGAATCCAGTATGCCCAGTTACCATCACGATTGGGGTTTTCTTAAATAAGGGATTCTTGCGTAGTAAACGGCATAATTCATAGCCGTCTATCATAGGCATTCCCACGTCGAGTAAAATAAGATCCGGCTTGGTTCGTGTGATTTGCATCAATGCTTTTACGGGATCATTAATAGCCGAAACACTATATTTCGGATCTCCTAAACAACGACTAATCTCATTAGTGATGGTTGGACTATCATCTACACAAGCGATGGCATAGATAGCAAGTTCTTTGGCGGGAGGTGTAAGCACTGAGGGAGTTGATTTTGGCAGTCTGGGAAGTTGATCAAAAGGTTCCTGCGGCTCTCTTAAATGGATGATCTGTCCACGAATATAGGGGACTAAACTCTTGGCCAAATCTAGTTCGTCACGATTGATGAGGGTAGCTATTTGCCGTAAACTAAAGCCCCTAAGGAGGGTGCGAAATTTTTCAGGTAGCTCCGGCAAACCCTGCTGCTGGTTTGCCGCTTGAGTAAAATAGTAGAGGCGTTGATAGGGAGACCAGAGATCGATACCCAAAGACTGCCAAATCTCTAGCCGCTTCTTCGCCTGTTCGTCTAAGGTGGAAAAGTTAAACTTACAAATACTGGAAACTTTGTCTGAGTGTGTGAAGCTACACGTCCCATGATCTAGCCATGAAAGAGATTCAAAAACTTCTTTTGTGATTTCCTCAACCGTTTGTGTCATCTGTAAAAAAGTTATTTTCTGTTGTTGTGATAACCAGACGAGTACGGCTCCATCCAGAGGCTTAGTCGATGGAGTCTTCTTGTCAAACGAATTACTCAGCTGCGTGCGGATCTCATCGCTCAAAGCAATTCCTTTGCGCCGCAAGTAGTTGTATAACCTTTCTAGGGGTTCCAAGTTATTCGTAATGTGCGTAATCTTACCAAGCTCTAAATCAATAAACCAATGTACTGAATTATGCATGACAACTAACTGTCCACTAGCCTGTTGATCACAGAGTTCATGTAATAAAACCAGAGGTTGACTATCTTGACTACTGTCCATAGTGATCACGGTGCCTAGAGGTCATGAAGGGGAGATTTTAAACGGTCGCTATTTGAGTGAGATATTCATAGTCCAATAAAAAGATGAAAGGTTCATCTTCTACGCGAATGGCGAATCGACTGATGGTGTGTACTTTTTGAGGCACAGTAGGGATCAAAGATATAGGTACAAAAGCAGACTCACTGATACGACGCAGTACAGGAGTTATATGGATCGGGATGGCAACCAGTGTTTTTTGAGGAGTCTCAAAAAAGATGAGATATCCTTTTTCTATATCTAGTTCCTGAGTGCTCTTACCTTCCGTTAGATAGTTTTCTAAGTTAAAAAAATGGAGATCCTTTCCTTCGTAAAAAGTTGGTACATACAGGCTTTCCTGGTCTTTAAAAATAGCCCTTATCGGTGTTATTTTTTGAGCAGTTTCTGTTGAGACAGCAAGCCATTCTTGACCTAACCTGAAAGTGATCACTTGTTTGGTCATAGGGGTTTTACGATCAGCCAGTCGGCGAGAGGTAAAACTAGAAATAAGAGCCATAATGCCTTTGCTCCTATGCGGTAGGGGTGCGGTGGGTGGACTGAATAAGCTGGTTCAAGGCTTGGAGTAGTTCTTGTTCTTTGAAGGGTTTGGAGAAATACTCGGAGGCCCCTAACCTTAGGGCTAGCTGACGGTGCTTGTCTCCACTCCGCGAAGTCAGCATTGTAATTGGCAAGTGCTTTAGGGCCGGATTCGCTTTGGCCTCTGCCAAAAAGCCAAAACCATCCAAGCGAGGCATTTCGATATCGCAGATCACGGCATTGACTANCAGGCCGCTGGTTAATTGTTCAATGGCATCCTGTCCATCTTTGGCTTGAGCGACGCGATATCCTGCTTTTTCTAAAGTCATGGCCAGGAACAGACGGACGTTAATCGAATCGTCGATGACGAGAATGCTTTCACGTTCCTGCTGTACTTGGCCTGCTGCAGACTGGACTGGGACTGCTGTCTTGGGTGCGTGTTCTTGGTTGGCAATCCAGGCAAATAGTCCTGGGATACTGACTAAGGGGACTACCTGACCCGTTCCTAGAATAGTGCAGCCACTAAAGCCGGGAGGCATGGGAATAGGACCTTCTGCTTGACGGATGGCTACTTCCCGCTCTCCCCAACAGCGCTCGATTGGAACGCCAACCAGATCACTGCCCTGGCTCAAGATCAGCATGGCTGGGTTTGCCATCATCGCTATGTCGTCCGTCTCTACCTTACGGATAGGGCAACGGTAGTTGAGCCACTCTTTGAGAGCGAGTTTGGGNACTGCATAATTTTCCCACTGGAAAATAGTAGAGTCGTTGTTGTCCTCTTCCTCAAGAAGTGCCATTTGTTCGATGGCATCTACAGGGAAGGCCAGCATTACATTCTGACTTTCGACGAGGAGCACCCGACCTACGGAGAGGGTGACAGGCACGCTCAGGGTAAAAGTGGTACCGATGCCTGGTTGGGTGTTAACCGTGATTTTTCCGCGTACTTGCTGGATGTTGGTGCGGACCACATCCATGCCGACGCCGCGACCGGAGAGTTCTGTAACCTGATCTGCGGTACTGAATCCCGGTTCAAAGATGAGGTCAAGCAGGTCTTGGGGGAGGGCTTTTTCTAGTTGGGCTTGGTCAAATCCCATCAGTTGCGCTTTGTCTCGGATCTTATCTAGATTGATCCCACCGCCGTCATCGCTGACGGTAATGATCGTTTCATTCCCTCGATAGAAAGCTTTGATCTCGATAGTGCCTTGGGCTGTTTTGCCTCTTGCTAAACGGGTCTTGATATCTTCAAGCCCGTGGTCAAAGGCATTACGCAATAAGTGCATCAAGGGGTCACCCAAAATCCCGAGTACAGTCCGGTCGATTAGGGTGGAACCTCCCTGAATTTTGAGGGCAGCGGGTTTACCGAATTGCTGTGCTAGATCCCGAATAGCGCGAGGGAAGCGTCCTACTACATCTGTTAAAGGGCGCATCCGCGAGTACATAACGTTGCTTTGGAGCTGCTTGGCGGTGCGGTTCAGTTCGGCGGCTGTATCGTCTGCGCTCCGGACTGTTAGGTCGATGTCACTGGTGACTTCTTGAATTTGGACGATACTTTCCATAACTTCCTGCCAAACCAGGTGGAGTTCGCTGTATCGATCCATCTCCAGAGCATCGAAGTTTTCTTCTGAGGTGGATGGCTGCTCGCCAAGCATAGGAGTGTTGGCTTGGTTCGCTTCTTGGTCATAGGCTGAGCGCAAGCGGAGATTGAATTGCTCCAAGTTCCGCACGCGGGCATTTAAGCTGGTGACCAGGTTGTGTAGGCGTGCCAAGTATAGGGCCAAACCGTTGCGTTCAATGGTTAGGTCTCCACACAGGTCATCTAGTTGGTCTAGACGCTTGGCTGGAATACGGACAGTGTTGGCCTCTGAATTACTGGAAGCAGTTTCTATCTTCTTGGGCAGGATGGATTTTTCTAAAATATCCGAAGGAGGCTCTGAATTTAGAACGGTTTCAGCAACAATCTCTTGAGGGATTTGAGGTTCCAGACTGATTTCAAAGACTTCCGCCAGCACAATAGGTTGTTCGGTTTCAAGCGTGAAGACTTCTTGATTCTCAAGAACAAGAGCTGTTTCAGCAACTAGCTCTTGCAGGAACTCATGCTCTAGGACAATATCCTCTTGAACCTGCTGTAGCTCCAGCGGTGCTTCGTTTTTATCAGGTATATGTTCAGCTTCAGTAGCATGCTCTTGATCTACTTCGCTTTCTATGACATCGATTACTGTTGCTGCAACAGCCGAGACCTTAACGAAGGCAGCTATTTCAGACCATTGGCTGGATGGTTCGTCTGCGGGTTGCTCAGCCTCAAGAATCTCTGCTGTGATCGGTGCCTCGATGATTTCTTGCTCGACTACAGCCTCAAGGGCAAGAGGCTCCAGACTGATTTCAGAGACTTCCGCTAGCACAATAGGTTGTTCGGTTTCAATCGTGAAGACTTCTTGGTTTTCAGGAGTTGTAACCGCTTCAGCAACTAGCTCTTGCGGGAACACGGGCGCGATAGGTTCTACCGTCTGTGCCTCCTCCCTCCAAGAGCGAATTAGGGCCAGGTAGCCTTCTTCCGTAGTAGGCAAAGTTGTAACCGCTTCAGCAACTAGCTCTTGCGGGAACTCATGTTCTAGAGCAATATCCTCTTGAACCTGCTGTAGCTCTAGCAATGCTTCATTTTTATCTTCGGGTATATCTGCTTCAATAGCATGCTCTTGGTCTACTGCGGTTCCTATGGCATCGGTTACTGTTGCTGCAACAGCCGAGACCTTAACGAAGGCAGCTATTTCAGACCATTGGCTAGATGGTTCGTCTGCGAGTTGCTCAGAATCAAGAATCTCTTCTGTGGTAGGTGTCTCGATGATTTCTTGCTCTACTGCCACATCAAGGGCAAGAGGCTCCAGACTGATTTCAGAGACTTCCGCTAGCACAATAGGTTGTTCGGTTTCAAGCGTAAAGACTTCTTGATTTTCAGGAACAAGAGCTGTTTCAGCGACCAGTGCCTCCATGATTTCTGGCTCTGGACTGATCTCTAATACTTCAGGCGATACCACAGGTGCAGCAGCCTCAATATCAAAGACTTCTAGGAATGATGCTTCTACTTCTGAAAGGGTGATCTGTTTTGACAGAGCGGACTCTATGCCAATGTCGAGGAGGGCTGCGAGCTTTCCAAGGCCCATATCTTCAGACAAGTCGGAAGTTAACTCCTCGGAATCAGAGATGGCGAGGGGCGCTGGTTCTGCCTTAATCTGTTCTTCTTCAAGGACTACAGGTTCTGCCTCAAAGTCAAAGAGGTTTGCCAGTAAGTCCATCTCCCCAATTTCGGACGTTTGTTCTTGTCCTGGTTCGATTCCTTGCTCTTTGGCGTCTGTCTTCGCTGCCGCTGCGACTTGTGGGAACTCTGCGTTTCTCTGTAAAGTTGGAGTCTCTCTCTCTAATTCTGCGAACAGGGAGTCTAGATCGGCCCACTCATTGTCTAGGATAACTTCAGCTAAAGGCTGGACGGGTGGAGCGGCCTCTAGTTCTTGGAAAAGGTCTAAATCTAATCCCAGGAGTAAAGCTTCTATTCCAAGGTCTGCTTCTGTCTTCGCAGGGATGGGGTCTGTGATTTTTGCGGTGGTGGCTTCAAGCTGTAGATCGGAGAATAGGGATTCTAGCTCAGGCCAGTGCTCTAACGCGAGCTCAGGTAGTGCCCCAGGCTGTATTTCTGATGCTGATAGAAGAGACTCTATCGGCGCTATATCCATACCTGAGAGCAAGAGTTCTAGCTCGGGCTGTTGGGGGTTGTCAGCTGCCGGGTCAAGGTCAGAAGTGTCTGGGACGGCGATCGGACGGTAATCTAGCACACTGGGTATCAGCTCGCGTTGACCGATGAGGACTAATGCTTGGGCATAGCGCCACTTCTCTAGAGCCAGAGTAGCAATCTGTGCGACCTGTGCTGGATACGTCTCTAAATAGTGGGTAACGGACAGACAAAGACTGCTGAAATTGCTTAATTGCAGCATTTCCCCAAGCCCATCCAGCTCCTGTGCCAGAACGGAGAGTTCTGATTCTAGGCAAGGTTGATCGGGTTGGGATAAGACTTCTTCTAAACGAAGTAAACTATATTCAACTTCTGATTCGAAAAACAGTTTAACGAGGTCGTGTCCACTCTCTTGGGAAGCCAGGGCGGTCTCATCCTCCGGTTGCACTTCCCCCAAAATGTTTTGGAGCTGATCAAAGAGGGGGGAGGCTGGTTGGAGCATTGCCTCTTCATTAGGGTCTGTNCCTTCCCGACTCATTTCGATGATCTGGCGGATGGAATCGAGTGCGTTTAGCAACAAGTTCTCTAGTTCTTCCTCCACTTCCGGACGGCGTGCTTGCAAAATTTTGAAGCAGTCTTCTAGGCGGTGGGCGGTATGACTCAGCAGGTGAAACCGCATTAAGGCCGCCCCACCCTTGATCGAGTGGGCAGCTCTGAGCGCCCCATCCATTTTCTTTGAGTCCACTCCCGTCACAGAGAGTCCCAGGACTACCGCTTCGAGGGNATCTAGATATTCTTGAGCTTCCTCCAGAAACTGGAGACGAACTTCTAACTCCTTATCCATGATTAACTCTCAGGGTTGATTTTGAAGGCACCTACGGACTCTTGAAGCTGCTGAGCTACTTGCACCGTCTGCTGCAAAGCTCCAGAAACCTGACGGGAAGCATCGGAGGTCCGGTTGGAAGTTTGGGCAATGTCCTGCATCAGGGCGTTTACCGACTGAGACGTCTGTGCCTGAGATACGGTAGCGGTGGAAATCATCTGGGCCAATTGGTCGATTTGGCGGGATACCTGCAGAATCTGGGTCAGGTTTTTCTTCGCCTCTTCCACTAGCTGGCTACCCTCAACGACCTGAGTGGTTCCTACTTCCATAGCTCGGACTACTTCGCTGGTTTCCATCTGAATACTTTCAACGATCTGTTCAATTTCCTTGGTCGCCGCCGCAGACTGAGCCGCCAAGGCCCCAACTTCTTCTGCAACTACCGCAAATCCTCGACCTTGTTCCCCGGCTCGAGCGGCCTCAATACTGGCGTTGATCGAGAGGAGGTTGGTCTGTTCTGCAATCTGGTTAATCAGGGATACCGCCTTGGAGATCTTCTGGGAAGATTCACCCAGACGCTTAACCTTTTTGGCGGTATCGCCAATGGTTTCTCGGAGGTTAAGAATCCCTTGTACCGTGAGGTCCATCGCTATTTCCCCTGCTTCAGCCGTAGCGGATGCCGTACGGGCCACCTGCGCTGCCTGAGAAGCACTACCGGCAACTTCTTGAATGGAAAGGGTCATGTTTTGGACAGAATCTAGGGTGCGGGTAATTTCATCGGACTGCTGCAGGGCGTCTTCGGCCAACTGGCGTAGGGACCCTTCGTTCTCACCCAACGAAACGTTCAGTTCTCCAGCGGCTGATTTGACTTGGGTAACAATGGCGCGCAAGCTTTCAATAATGGCGTTGAAGAAGTCGGCAACCGTACCCATTTCTCCAGCGTTGACGTTGGCGCGGACGGTGAGGTCTCCTCGAGAGGCCCCTTCTACTTCCATCAGCAGTTCAATCAATTGTGTTTGGAGGAGTTCCTTCGCTGCTTTCTGTTCCTCTGCGTCCAGACGACGGGCTTCTGCGCTGGTTTGGATCTCTGCCAGGTGGCTTCCTGTTGCTTACTCAGATCCTGGAGTTGACCAGCCATCAGGTTGATGTTAGAACCCAGTAAGGCCAGTTCATCCTCTCCTTCAACAGAGACACGGGTATCCAGTTCACCACGACCGATTCTTTCTACGGCATCTGCGGCCATAATCACGGGACGGGTGGCTCGGTCAGCCAGATAAGCAGCCAGTAAACCAACCAAGACGGCTGCTACCCCTGTTCCTGCCGCCAGAATGAGCAGCAACTGCTTCTGGGTTGCAAAAACACTGTCCGTATCTTCAGAGATGATCGCTTCCCAACCCAAGTCAGGAAGGCCTTCGAACTTATCAAATGCGGCATAGGATACGAGTAAACGTTTGGAACTGCTTTCTGGGTCGGCGATGACCCGAGCGACTTTTTTCCCAGATGCTTTTAATTCCTTAAACTCAGGAAATACCTCCTCGGCAGTTCGTTGCCACTTCTCTTTCTGAGAAGTAATAAAGAAGGTTCCTGAGCGATCCAGTACTTGAAATTCACCCGCTCCATCGGCAAAAGATTTGATCGCTTCTTGTAGGAAGGAGACCGGCATCTGCGAGCGTACAACTCCAATTATTTTGCCCGTATCATCTTTTAGGGGGGCCGCAAAGTAAATAACAAGATTTCCCGACGATTTTGATATTTCTGGCTGGCTGATGAAAGGACGTTTAGTTTTGAGGACTTCCTGAAAATAGGCTCGGTCTTTGAGGTTGCCTAGGATTTTTCCTTTGGATTGGACCAAGACGTTACCGTTGAGATCAAGAGACGCAATGCTGTCATACATGCCGGAGATACTGGCATAGCGGGTTAAGGTGTCCTCTTTTTCTTGCAGAGTGGTTACTGCCTGCACCTTAGGATTTCTGAGGATCGGGAGGTTAGCCAGTCCTTGGATATTTCCGTACCGCTCAAACATGTAGCGATTAACCCTGTCTTCCAAAGCTCCAGCACGAGATTGTTGCTCTTGACTAATCTGTTTGGTCAGCGTTTGATCAGCGGCGTAATAGGCGGTTGCCCCAATCGCTGCTGCTGGGAGTACTCCAATCGTGATCGCCAGCAATGTCGCTTTGGTTCTGAGACTGAAGCCCTTCAATTTACTGGGTTTGGAGGGAGTGGAAGGCTGCGTGGGAATTGATTGGAACGGAGCAAATTCTCCCACAGTGGAAACACGGGTAAATTCCGGCACATTTTTGGAATTCTCCTCCACCGATTCAAGGAGCTCTGATTCTGACAAATTCAGATAATTACGGGCTCCGCTAGGACTATCATGCCCTCCTGCAATCACGCTACTGACGGCAGGGCGATCCACTAATTTGGCCAGGGAGGTCCGGGCCATGCTGGTGACTTTGGGGTCATCGCTTAGGCGGAGGGTTTCTTGAAAATACATTTTGGCTTCTTCCACCATGCCTGCTTCTCGACAAGCTGCTCCTAGCCAGACAAGTAGTTGGGCATCTTTGTCCTGCTCATTTATAAGTTCTGAGAATTGTTGCACCGCTTCTTCATAGCGGCCTTCTTTGTATGTCTGGATGGCCTGTTCAAATCGAGCATTCATGGAGCAAGAGCCTCACCGTTGGAAAAATTCATAAAGACTGGACTAGGTAGGAGTATTCATTGAACAAAATAGGTGCTATCTAGCCCTTACGGATTACTAATTAGTGTTCCCTATTCTTTGGTTTTAATTATCACTGAGAGCATTTCTCATGCGAGTGAAGACCCCCTGCAGAAAGAATACTTGAGCGGTCAGTTGCCATCTCCTCTTATAGGAAAAGCCTTCTCGTAGAGTAGCGAGTACGGATTCTGGGACACAGGAAAGTCTTACTCAGAGCTGATTAGACTTAATCACAGTAAACTAAATTTCAGTTAGTAAAGCATGCCTTAAACTAACTTTATTCGCTTGTTGAATAATAGTTTGTGCGGTTACTTCCCTGCTTTTACTTTGAAGGTTTCTACAGACTCTTGAAGCAGTTTAGCTGCTCTTACCGTCTGCTGTAGGGAGCCAGAAACCTGACGAGATGCATCGCAGGTGCGACTTGAAACCAGGGCAATGTCTTGCATGAGCGTGTTTACTGACTCAGAGGTTTCTACTTGGGATACCGTTGCGGTGGAAATCACTTGAGATAGTTGGTCAATTTGTTGAGAAACTTCGAGAATTTCTCCTAAACTTCGCTTGGATTCTTCAACCAGTAAACTACCCTCAGCAGCCTGAACACTACTGAGCTCGATGAATTCGACTACTTCGCTAATTTCTAATCGAATGCTGTCGATGATCCTTTCAATTTCCTTAGTCGCTGATGCTGAGCGAGCGGCCAAAGCACCGACTTCTTTGGCGACTACCGCAAATCCTTGCCCTTCTTCGCCAGCACGGGCTGCCTCAACCCCAGCGTTAATGGCGAGCAAATTGGTCTGGATAGCAATTCTATTGATCAGGACTACCACCTTAGAAATCTTCTGGGAAGATTCTCCCAGGCGTTGAACCTTTTTCGCGGTGTTACCGACTGTTCCCTGCAAGGTTAGAATTCCTCGCACCGCACGGTCCATGGCTTCTTCCCCTACTTCTGCTCTTGCCGATGCGATGCGGGCCGCCTGCACTGCCTGGCGAGCGCTACTGGCGACTTCCTGAATGGAGAAGGTCATCTTCTGCACCGAATCGAGGGTGCGGGTGATCTCTTCGGACTGCTTCTGGGCGTCTTCGGCCAGCTGGCGTAGGGACCCTTCGTTTTTTCCCAGCGAGGTATTGACTTCTCCAGTTGTCTCCTTAACCTGGGTAACAATGGCGCGCAAGCTTTCAATAATGGCGTTGAAGAAGTCGGCAACCGTACCCATTTCTCCTTCGCTGACGTTGGCGCGGACGGTGAGGTCACCCTGGGCCGCTCCTTCAATATCACTCAGCAAGTTGGTTACTTGCTGCTGGAGTAGTTCCTTGGCTATTTTCTGCTTCTCTTCGCCCTGCTTACGCTCGGTAATATCACTTTCAGTAGCAATAAACTGGATGATGTTCCCATTTTGGTCCAGGGAAGGCGTGATGTTAAGGGATAACCAATAGGGTTCACCCTGCTTGGTGTAGTTCAGAATTTCTTCTGTAAAAGGCTGTTTGGAACGCAGTTTCTCGCGAATGCGTTGGACGGTTGCCAGGTCGGTGTCTGGACCTTGGAGGAAGGAACCTGGTTTTTTACCTATAACTTCTTCTAGGGTGTAACCTGTGGTGCGGGTAAAGCCTTCGTTTACCCATTCGATGAGCCCCTCTTTGCTGGTAAGAATCATCGCGTTACTGATCTTATTGACGACTAGGGACAGTTTCTCCAGCTCTTTAAGGTGGGCTGCCATATTGTTGACTTCTCGGCCCAGAATCTCAAACTCATCCTCTCGGAGCATGTCAGTATTTAAGTGAAGAAAGAGTTTCCTCTGCCGTTTGAGGTTTTTCCACCAGATAACCGGCCACTGTAGAGGATTAGACTTTTGGGGAGCACGTGTTGCTTTCCCGTTGTTGGCCGAGGTCTTCTGCTGGGGGACGCTAACTTCCTGAATGATGGACTGAGCGTAGAGGTCTACATCGCTACTTTTTTCGTTTCGGCGGGTTTCCATGGACTGAGCCACGGATGGAGAGAGAACAGGATCTGCGGGGAAATTCGTATAGCTGACTGCTGCCATGACACTTTGTGTCACTTCAANGGGGTGGGGGACCTTCTCTACTTCCACTGCTGCTGCGTTTTGCTCTGCAGGAGGAGTGATCGGGGCGGAGATCTTGTTGTTAGCTAGTTTTTCTAGCGCCGTACGCGCCCGGTGGATAGTTCTGGGGTCATCGGTCAGTTTGAGGGCTTCTTGAAACTCAATTCTGGCCTCTTCCATCAGTCCTACTTCCCGGTAGGTGGCTCCTAACCATGTGCGGAGTTCAGCATTTTTGGGATTCTCGTAGGACAGTTGGGAAAAAAGTTGTAAGGCGTCTTCGAAGCATCCTTCATTGTAAGCTTGGGTAGCTTGTTCAAACCGAGCATTCATGGAGCGAGAGCCTCACCGTTTAGATAAGTTCATAGGAACTGAACACAGGTCCACACCTTCTGACATGCCGTTCATGGAAAGAGTTCGTTGGGCTTTTTTCCATCGCTATAACGACAAAATGGGGGATCTGCATACTCTATAAAGGTTCCCTGACCAGTGGTTTTACTCACGAGGCCAGTAGGACTCCTCACAAAAACTTCATCTAAATCGCTTTAGCGTCCACTTAGCCAGGGGAACTGCTTTGTGGGTCAGGAGCATCTTTCTTGAACTCATCCCGAACAGGTTCTGGCATCAGAGGCTTTGTCAAAGGTCTCCAGGCAGGTAGCATGTCCAGAGACAAATTCTCCAGTGGATTGCGGAACTCACGGACCTTATGCCAAACCGAGCGGGACATCAGTAGCTTGGTATGAGTAATTTCACCCTCAAGAGACTCCAAGATACTCTGACGTTCTGCCTGATAGTCCCCGGCAAACAGTTCTAAGGATTGGGGTGGATAGTGGGACAAAATCTTGCTGATATGGACCAACAATTCCCGGTAAAGCCAGGTGTAGGCCGGATGAATCCAGAGAGTGAGGCGATGAGGCTCAAGTCCCTGTTTGGAGATCTTGAGGTCGAAGGCTCCAATGGCTGCCCTGCGCTGTGGTTCATAAACGTACTCGAAGACCTGCTCTTCCTGGTGCAGACTCTGGTTAATCCCAAAGACAATTCGGTCTGGCAGGGGCCTGCGGAAATCATCTGGATGGCGGTCGTATACTTGCCGGAGCATGGAAGGCATGGTGGCGCAATCAAGTTGGCACAAAAGGGCGGCATCGGCGTTACTGACAGGCCGCAGATTTAAGGATTGAATGGCTACTTTGGCAAGGTTTTCCAACACCGCCGAGGGTAGACGCCAGTAGGTGATTTCTGCCATCGACTGAAAACCATTTTGCCGATATATGGCAATCTGCTCTTTGTTGTGGATGTCTGCTTCGACAATCCACGTCTTGGCGCTGCGGTAGTACTCAAAAATGTAGGCCAGCAGCAAGGTTCCTAAGCCTTGACTCTGCAAAGGATCGCCGAGGGTAAAGTGCTCTATCCGCCAGGTACTCTGAATTTCGTTGGTGGGAGATACCTGAATTAAGCCAACCACAACTCCATCAATCTGGGCGACATGAACATCGAAAAGGTGCTGAAACCGATTGGGTACCAGATTTAAAAGCTTGACCAGCCCAAACCAGCTCCGTATTTCTCGAACCTTTCGTACCCACTGAGTATCTTCTGGTTCGACACTTTCTAAACTATTTAGGTCACGCAGTTGCACAGGGCGAATCAGCATGGTTTGTCGTGTAACTACCTATCATCCATAATAGCCTGGGCACACAAGTCCTTGACAGTCAGGTTAAAACAGGGGCTCTCTTTGGTAGCATCCCACTTACTCCCTGTAGGGATAGGATTTCTTCAAGGCTGAGGCAGGTCTATTCATCTAGGCGCTTACTTGCCTTCTACCCTGATTTCCTTACTTGTCAGGATGAATATTTTTCTCCATATACTTAATTAACGGTAGGACTCCTTGAAACGTGAGCGCTGGCGGCTCAATCATTTGAGGTCTGGGTTGCAATCTATCGCTATCAACAAAGTTTTAACAAAATGGTACAAAATCAGAAGTCAACGGTCGTAATCACAGGTGCATCC
>JGI20202J14951_1000095_pt1 | contig 15087 bp, 10 predicted proteins | sample NGESurshal092012_8_FD_14951 | JGI IMG/M metagenome (IMG submission 14951)
GGGGGCGAGCCGTCGGCCCACCCGGCCCCACACCGCCATCACGGCGAGCACCGGCTCGTACAGCCGCCGTTCGATCCGGTCGGGAACCCGGCGGTGGTACTCGATGGCCTCGACCAGGTAGGCCGATTCCCGGTGGTGGGTGACGTCGACGTCCTGCTCGGCCTGCACCACGTCGTCGAACACCCGCTGCAGTGGCTCGGCGAAAGACGTTGCGGTGTATTCCATCCGCGCCGACAGCGGGCCGGCGCCGCAGTCCCACAGCCGGGCCTCGCGGGCGGCCCGCCTGGTGGCCAGCGCGCGTGCCGCGGCCAGCGTGGCGACCAGCCCGATCACCAGCGCGACGGTGAGCAACAGCGGGGACAGGGACCCGGCGAAGTCGGTCAGCGCGATGGTCGTCGCCGTCACCGTCACCGGATCTCCCGATCCGACGACGCCGCCGGCGACCGCGCCGATGGTGGGCAGCACCAGGGTCGGCAGCAGCGCCAGCCCGACACAGGCGGCGGCCGCCAGCCCCATCCCGGCCAGCATGCTGGGCGGGCTCTCGTGCGCACACTCGGCTTCCCGGCTGCGCGGCCTGGCCAGGAAGCCGACCCCGAACGCCTTGACGAACGTCGCCACGGCCAGTCCGGCGGTCAGCGCGACGGCGGCGACCGCGAGCGGCATCACGATGGTCGCCGACACCCCGGCCGGCAGTCCGTGGATCAGCGCCTGCAGCAGCAGCCATTCGCTGACGAACGCCGCGCCCGGCGGCAACGCCGACGCGGACAGCGCGCCGATGCCGAAAGCCGCTGTGGTGCGAGGCATTCCGTCGTGGAGCCCGCCGAGGTAGTCCAGGTCGCGGCGTCCGGTGGCGTGCACCACCGAGCCGGCCGACTGGAACAGCAACGTCTTGAAGGCGGCGTGGTTGACGATGTGCAGCAGCGCGGCGGCCATCGCGAGCCCGGCCAGCGTCAGGTCCCCGGACGCGGTGAACAGCCCCGCCGCCCCGACACCGACCAGCACGATCCCCATGTTCTCGGTGGTGGAATGCCCCAGCAGCCGTTTGAGGTCGGTGCCGATCGCGGCCTGCAGGATGCCGTAGACCGCGGACAGCGCGCCCAGCGCGAGGACCAGCAGCCACCACCACGCGGCACCGCCGCCCAGCAGGTCGAAGCCGACCCGCACGATGCCGTACACGCCGAGGTTGACCATCGCCGCCGACATCAGCGCCGACACGTTGCTGGGCGCCTCCGGGTGCGCCCGCGGCAGCCAGGCGTGCAGCGGCACGATGCCGGCCTTGGAGCCGAAGCCGATCAGCGTCACCAGGAAGATCAGTGCCGCCAGGCCGGGCGAAAGGTGGTGCCCCGCAAGCCGCAGTGCCGCGAAGGTGGAGTCGGTGGCGTTGGCGGCGAAGATCAGCAATCCGATCAGGATGGCCACCAGTCCCAGGTGGGTCATCACCGCGTACCAGCGGCCGGCCGAGGCAACTTCCGGCCGCCGGCGATGCTCGGCGAGCACCAGCAGCAGCGACGTCAGCGCCATCAACTCCCAACACAGCAGGAATGTGCCGACGCCCGCCGCTGCCGGCACCAGCATCATCGCCAGCACGAACAGCGGCAGCATGCACTGCACCAGGCGACCGTCCAGCCCCCCCCGGCAATAGCCGATGCCGTAGATACCGGTCGCCACCGCCACCCCGCCGGTCACGGCCAGGAACGCGCCGCCGAGCGGATCGATGGCGAAGACCACCCCGGACAGCGGCAGCAGGTCCGGCGCCGCGAACCAGGCGACCTGACCGGCCATCGCGGCGACCCCGGCGACCAGCGCGCCGGCGCCGCAGACCGCGATGCCAACGCCGACCACCGCCGACCGCGCGGGACGGGCGATGAGCAGGGCGGCCAGCGCGCTGAGCAGTCCGAAGGTCACCGCCGTCAGCAGGCCGGCCTGCACGGTGTTCACCGCGTCACCGGCCGGTCAGCCGGCGGAGCGCCTCGACGATCGCGTCCGGGCGCGGAGGGCATCCGGTGATCTCCAGGTCGACCGGCACGATGTCGCCCACCGCTCCGGCGACCCCGTAGGCCTTGCTGAACACCCCGCAGTTGCGGGCGCAGTCGCCCACGGCGACAACGAGTTTCGGGCCCGGCACCGCCTGGTAGGTGCGGCGCAGCGGCTCGGCCATGTTGAGCGTGACAGCACCGGTGACCAGTAGGGCGTCGGCGTGCCGGGGCGAGGCCACCAGCCGCGCGCCGTACCGCTCGGCGTCATAGACCGGCCCGAACGCGGAGGCGATCTCCACCTCGCAGCCGTTGCAGGAGCCGGCGTCGACGTGCCTGATCTGCACCGAGCCGTGCAGTTCCTTGATGGTGTCCGAAGTGAGCACAGTCGCCGTGGGGGCGTGATCGGTTGGAGCGGGCGGCGCGGGTTCGGCCACCCGGCCCACCGCGCGGATCTTGCGCCACAGACTCAACACCGGGCCCTCTCCGCTACTCGACCGGCGCCGCGGGGCTGACGGGACTGCGCAGGTCCGCCAGCAAGCCGGCCTGTCCGGCGATGACCTCGGTGAGGATCACCCGGGCGACGGCCAGCAGTTCGGCGATCTCGGGGCTGGTCAGGGAGTAATAGACCGACGAGCCCTCCTTGCGGGTGACTACCAGTCCCGCCCTGCGCAGCACCGCCAGCTGCTGTGACAGATTGGTGGGCTCGATGCCGACCTCGGGCAGCAGCTCCGACACGGCGTGTTCACGCTGGCCCAGCAGCTCCAGCACCCGGATGCGGGCGGGGTGGCCGAGCGTCCTGAAGAACTCGGCCTTGACCTGATAAAGCGGCGCGCTCATGAACACTCGCCATCGCCGGTACGCATGGGTTCAACAGTTGCATACATTGGCAATTGTTCAACACATCCCGACCGAACGAGACGCAGGTCACTGGAGGCGTGCTCAGGCACACGTGCCGAGCGGGACCTTTGGCTCTGTTCGCTGCTTTCGACGCGCGCCAACGATGAACGGAGCCGGTACCGGGGTGACGAGGGAGTCGAGGCACATGCAAGCGCTCGTGGTGTACGAGTCGATGTTCGGCGACAGCCGGGCGATCGCGGAGGCAGTGGCCGCCGGACTGTCGGGGGAGATGGCCGTGAATGTGGTCGAGGTCGGTGCGGCCCCGGCCGCCGTCGATCGCGACGTCGATCTGCTGGTGGTCGGCGGGCCAACCCACGCTTTCGGCATGAGCCGACCGACGACCAGGGATGACGCCGTGTCGAAGTCCGAGGGTGCAGGGGTGCTGTCCAAGGGCGACGGACTGCGGGAATGGCTCGACGCGGTGCACATGGAACTGGATGTACCGGCGGTGGCCTTCGACACCAGGATCAACAAGCCGCGCGTACCCGGTTCGGCAGCGCACGCCGCGCAGCGCCGGTTGCGGCACATCGGCTGCACGACGGTGGCGCCGGCCGAGAGCTTCTACGTGCACGGCACCAAGGGGCCGCTGGTCGACGGTGAGATCGACCGGGCACAGCAATGGGGACGGCAGTTGCTGGCGAAGCTTCCCCATCCCCAGCCGGATGTGCCCGCGAACTAGCGCAGAGCGGTTGTGGAAACAACGGTTGCGGGGTTTGCCATGCTCGACCAGGTCAGCACGAAGGTGGCCATCGCCTGTCAAGGAGGCGGCAGCCAGACCGCCTTCACCGCTGGTGTGCTGAGCAGGATCCTGCGCGACCCAGGGCTGGACCGGGATTTCGAACTGGTCGCGATCGGCGGAACCTCCGGTGGAGCGATCTGCAGCGCGTTGGCCTGGTACGGCTTACTTGCAGGATCGGACGGTCCGGGCCGCCGCGGGGATGTTGCCGCTGATCTGCTCCGCACGTTCTGGCAGCGCAATTCCGCCCACGACCCGTGGGACATGATGGTGCTCAATCCTTTTGTCGTGGGAATGCATCGTCTGGTGGATGCCGGTGTGCTCCCGGCGACGGCTCCGGTGAAGGGTGTGCAGGGACAGTTCAGGGCGCGCCTGGAAGGCTTGCTGAACGGGCTGATCCGTTTCGACGACCTACCCGAACTGCTCCGCGCCCATCCGCGTCACCCGACCCTGATGTGCAGCGCTGTCGACGCCGTTACCGGTGAATTCGTGGTGTTCGAAGAAGCATGCCCCGATCCGGACTGGCGCCGCGAGCGCTGGGACGCCCACCCGGCGGCGGTCTCGGTGAAGACGGTGCTCGCCTCCGCGGCCGTGCCCCCGTTGATGCCGGCCATTCGCATCGACAAAGGTGTCGGGCACGATCCGCAATTCGGTGAGTACTGGGACGCCGCGTTCGCGCACAACCCGCCGATATGGCACCTGGTCGATCGTGACTACTCGATGCGGCCGGACGAGCTCTGGGTGATCCAGATCGACCCGGAACTGGATCCGGACGTGCCGACCGCGCCGTGCCACGTAGTGGCCCGTCGGTTCGAGCTGAGCAGCAATCTGTCCATGGCTGCGGAATTGCACTGGATTCGACAGATCAACCAGTGGATTGCCCAGGGGGTGCTGCCGAAGGAGGACTTCAAGCCCATCGACGTGGCCCGGATCCAGATGAGCAAACCGCTTGCCCGCCGGCTGGACCTGGCGTCCTCGGTCGACCGAGACCCCGCGTTCCTGCGCGGGCTCATCGCCGACGGCGATCAGCAGGCGAAGGCGTTTCTGGCCGAGCGTCACGACCTCAAGTCCGAATGGTGGGAGCCCAACCTCCCCCACCGCTACCACCCCGTCGTCTCCACCACCTGGCCCGCGCGCCCCTGAGCGGCGCGGATCAACATCGACAACGCGGCTCAACTCGGCGACTTCCGTCACACGGGTCCCATAACCGACAGCTTTGTCCGCGCCCGCGACGTTGATCCGCGCCGGGGTGGGGGTGCGCGGGGTCGGCGCCGGGGGCGGGTCGCCGCCGATTCGCCGAAGCGGTGCGGGCGGGCTGTCGATTCCGCCACGGCATGTCCGTCTACTGGGTGTCCGCAAGTCCTGCCCGGCGCCGATGTGGTGACCGGCACCAGCAAGGGAGCATCCGATGTCGAAATTCGTGTTCGTCTACAGCGGCGGCAGCATGGCGCTCACTCCGGAGGAGCAAGAGGCCTCGATGCAGGAATGGGGGACGTGGTTCGGAACATTGGGCGAGGCCATCACCGATCCCGGTAACCCCTTCGGCGCATCGTCGGCGGTGACGGCCGACGGCAGCGTCAGCGGCGCCGGAAAACTCGGTGCCAGCGGGTACACGGTGATCACCGCTGATTCTCTCGATGCGGCGACCGCCTCCGCGAAGGGCTGCCCGGTCCTGGCCACCGGCGGCGCCGTCGACGTCTACGAGGCGCTGGAGATGTAGCGGCGGAATCCACCGCCAATTCATAAGGCCGGCAGGTGCCGCGCGGGTGAACCTCACCCGCGCGGCACTGCCGTCTACCCTTCGCCGGAACCGGTCCCGGCGACACGCCCGAGAACGGTTCCGAAGTCCTGCCGCTGCGGGACCGATGGCCCTGGCCGAGGACTCGTCGCGCACGTAGCACTGGGGTGCGCCCAGTCAACGACGACGGCGGCGCGTGTCAGCGACCGGAGCGACTCCGCAATCGCCTCTGCATCTTCCGGCCGCTAATTCGGGCGTGATCCAGGTCGTGGATTCTCCTGCGATGCAGGCTGTGACCCCATCCGGTCCGGCCATCGATCGGGAAGCTCCGGAGAACTGGCCGGCACCGCCCATTTGATTCCGGCTCCACCGCGGTCATTCCGGCCGTTGCAGCCTTTTCGCAACCTTCTTTCTCCTACCGTCTGGAGAATCGCCCGCTGACCACGCGGAATTGCTGCCTTGCAACATTCTTCACACCCGCGCCCGGTCGCGCTTCCGGTGCCCTGCGTGCCACCCACAAGGAGGTCCCACTTTCGACGAAGCAACCCGCACATCCTCGATTGCCACGACGTGCAGAAGGAGATCGGAAAATGAAGGCAGCAGTCGTCCATGATTTCACCCATGACCTTCGCGTCGAGGATGTCGCCAAGCCTGTGCCCGCTCGTGGGGAGGTGCTGGTCCGTATCGAGACATCCGGCTTGTGCCATACCGATATCCATGCGGCGCACGGCGACTGGCCGGTCAAGCCGAACCTGCCGCTGATCCCGGGCCACGAGGGTGTCGGCATCGTCGAAGAGCTCGGTGCCGGCGTCGAACGGTTGAAGATCGGCGACCGGGTGGCCATGCCCTGGCTGGGGTTCGCCTGCGGCGTCTGCGAGTACTGCATCGACGGGTGGGAGACGCTGTGCAGGAGGCAGGTCAACACCGGGTACGGACGTGACGGCTCCTACGCCGAGTTCGTCACCGCCAATGCCGCCTACGTGGCCGTCGTGCCGGACGAAGTCGATCCGCTGGATGCCGCGCCGCTGACCTGTGCCGGCGTGACGACCTACAAGGCCGTCAAGGTCTCCGGCGCCCGCTCGGGGCAGCTGGTTGCTGTCTTCGGCATCGGTGGGCTCGGTCACCTGGCGCTGCAATACGCGAAGATCGCCGGCGCGAGCGTCGTCGCCGTTGATGTGTCGGACGAGAAGCTCTCGTTGGCAAAGAATCTCGGTGCCGACCATGTGGTCAATGCGCTCATCGACGATCCGATCGCGGCGATCGGGGCGCTCGGCGGGGCGCATGCCGCCATCACTACCGCGGTCGCACCGGGGATCTTCGAGCAGGCCTTCGGCTCCCTGCGCCGCGGCGGCACGCTGGTACTCGTCGCGCTGCCCCCCGACAACACGGTTTCCCTGCCGATCTTCCAGACGGTGCTGAACGGACTGACCGTGGTGGGGTCGATCGTCGGCACCCGACAGGATCTCGCCGAGGTGTACGCATTGCATGCGTCGGGCCGGACCGAGGTGATCCGGGAAACCCGCAGGCTGGACGATGTCAACCAGTGCTTCGACGAGGTACTGAAGGGCGAAGTGGCCGCCAGGATCGTGTTCGATCTGCGCTGAGCCCGCGGAGAACGCCCGCCGCCGACGAGCCCGGTCGATCGGGCTCCTCGGCGGCGCGGCATTTTCTCGCGGTGACGCCACGAAGGCCAACGGCGGGGATAAGGCCGAACCCTCGGTGCGCGCGGCACGTCGTGGAACGGAGCGTTCGTCAGCGGGTCAACGCGGTGCAGGTCGTCACTCGGGGCCCTGCGCTCGACTGAGCGCCGCTTTTCAGGACTGGGCGCCGTCTAATGCTGGCGCCGAGACCATGAAACCGGCGCTGAGTGGGACTTCTGTGCCCGGACCGCCGTCTGTGCCCGGATCGCCGTCTGTGCCCGGACCGCCGTCTGTGGTCGCGCCGCTGTCCGGGGCGGCCCTGCTCGTCCGCAGGGGCGGGGATCAAGCCCCTGCGCGCGACTCATGATCGGCCGGCGAAACCGAAGATCCCCACCCTGGGCAGACCAGGGCGGGGATCGTGTGGTGGCCAGGGCCGGGATCGAACCGGCGACCTTCCACTTTTCAGGCGGACGCTCGTACCGACTGAGCTACCTGGCCAGCAGAACGGGCCGGTCCCCATCGTGTGGTTCCGGCCCGCGCAGCGACCCCGACGGGACTTGAACCCGCGACCTCCGCCGTGACAGGGCGGCGCGCTAACCAACTGCGCCACGGGGCCTCGCTGTGGCTCCTTTGCCGACCGTAGCCGACACGGAAACCGTGTACCCCCAACGGGATTCGAACCCGTGCTACCGCCTTGAAAGGGCGGCGTCCTAGGCCGCTAGACGATGGGGGCTGGGCCTTGACACCCGCCTCCAACGGCTGGCCGTTGGGAGCTTGGAAAGCATACGGCACGCCGAAGGAGACCTCCAAAACCGTACCGCACGGCGGGCCGGACCTCATCCAGTAGCCCTTCGGGGTCCCTCGAGGGCCGATCGGAATTCGATCGGCCCTCGTCGGTCGAGCCCGATCCGCGCCGCTCAGCCTGCATCGCCGAGCAACGGGAACCGACCAGGCCGCGCGCGACCGGCGAACCGACCAGGCCGCGCGCGACCGGCGAACCGACCAGGCTGCGCGCGACCGGCGAACCGACCAGGCTGCGCGCGACCGGCGAACCGACCAGGCTGCACGGGACGAACCGACCGTCCCGCATCATTCCGGGCGTCGTGGAAAGCGCGCGCCGACCGGGTGCGACCGACGCACCGGAGCGCGACGTCCCAGTTCGATGTCCGCCGGGTAAGCCAGGATGTCCGACTGCGTGCGACGCGGGAAGCGGGCGCCGACGGGGAAGACCGCAGCCGCGGCAGTACCGGTCGCAGACTGCGGCCGGTAGGCGTGCACCTCGGCCGCCGAGCGGCGAGGAAAGCGAGCACCGACCGGGAACGGATTCCGCGGCCGCCGCGGACGCGAAATGCCGTCGGGAATTCCGGGGCCAGGAGTGAGGGTGCGGGCGGGTTCGAGGCGGGGCCGGCTGGTGGCGGTGCTGACTGCGGACATGGTGATCTCCAAAACGGACGGGTGGGTGGTCGCTGGTCGGATGGTCCGATCGCCGACTGGGTTCGATGGCCGTGGCGCGAGCCCAGTCAGGGATCAGCCGGTCACCGATCAGCACCAGTGAGTACGGCGATCAGCCGGGATCGGTTCTCGCGGCGATGCGACCCGCGTTCGCCGACTGAATGGCTCCCGTCGTGCAGCGGACAGCGAGCAAGCCAGTGGCAACAGGGTGGCAGAACCCTCGTGCGCTCTAGTGACTACGCGAGCGATAGTGTCGATTACACTAGATAGTCTAATGAACGTGCAAATTACCCGCGTGCGTTGTGTGACGCTGTGTGACGAGGTGAGCAGATGAGCATTCCGCCCGCGGACAGCCGCTACGAATCGCTCACCATCGATGACGAAGGTTTCCTCCGACTGTCGTGGCCGGTCGGCGGGCAGATCACCGGCCCGTCTGCGCAGGAAGCCTTCGACGAGGTGAACCGCATCTGCGCTGGTTCCCGACGGCCGATGCTCGTCGACATGGCCACCACCAAGTCGGTCGCCCGCGAGGCACGCGCGGTGTTCGGCCGGCCTTCCGCCGCGTCGCGGATCGCCCTGCTGGGCAAGTCGCCGGTGGACAGGGTGATCGCGAACTTCACCCTCGGCGTGAGCCAGGTTCCGTGCCCCACCAGGTTCTTCACGGATCGCGACAAGGCCATGGCGTTTCTGCGGGAAGGCCCGCATGACAGAGGCGTTTGACGACAAACGGCTCGACGAGCTGGTCGACCTGATCGTCAAGCTCGCGTCGGGCAATCTGACAGCCAGGCTGGCACCGTCCGAGGCCAGGGACTCGGTGGACGCAGTGATCACCGGCATCAACCTCCTCGCCGAGGAACTCGACCTGATGTACAAGACCCTCGAGCATCGGGTCGCCGAGCGGACCGCCGAGCTGGATCAGGCCAGGCGGGACATGGAGCGGCTGGCGCTCTACGACGGGTTGACCGGCCTGGCAAATCGATCCCTGTTGGCTGATCGGATCGGCCAGGCGATCGTGCGGTCCGAACGCGGCGAACGGCCGCCCTGCGTGCTGTTGCTTGATCTCGACGAGTTCAAGACCATCAATGACGGGCTCGGCCACAGCGCTGGGGACGGTGTGCTGGTGGAGGTGGCCAAGCGGCTGAGCAGCGTGGTGCGCAACACCGACACCGTGGCGCGGCTTGGCGGTGACGAGTTCGCCATTCTGATGCCTGGCACGTCCGAGGAGGACGCGCTGCGGATAGCCCACCGGGCGCTGGCCGAGCTGCAGAAGCCGTTCTCGGTCGGGGACAGGGCGGTGTGGGCCGGGGCGAGCATCGGTGTGTGTTTCGGCCAGCGCGGGCAGGCCGCCGACCTGCTGCTGCGGGACGCCGACACCGCCATGTATGCGGCCAAGGCTCGCGGCCGCGGCAACGTCCAGGTGTTCCGGGCAGAGATGCACCACGCTGCGCAGGAGCGCCTTCAGGTCGGTTCCGAGCTCGGTGTTGCCGTCGCGCAGGGCCAACTCCGGCTGCACTACCAGCCGATCGTGGCGCTCGCCACAGGCAAGATCATGGCGGTCGAAGCGTTGGTCAGGTGGATGCATCCGGAGCGAGGGTTGTTGCCTCCAGCGGAGTTCATGCCGGTGGCGGAGGACAGCGGGCAAATCGTGGAAGTCGGGCACTGGGTGCTGCACACCGCCATCCGGCAGCTGAGCGACTGGGCCGACGCCGTCCCCGACCCGTTCCAGGTGCACATCAACCTGGCACCGGTGGAGGTCAGATGGCCCGGATTGACCGAGTTCATTTCCGCCGCTCTCGAACAGCACGCGGTGACGCCGAACCGGCTGGCCGTTGAAGTGTCGGAGACCGGCCTGATGATCGGGGACATCGCCGGTCTCGAGGCACTGCGGACGCTCCGGCAGCTGGGCGTGGGTATCGAGATCGACGACTTCGGCACCGGTTATTCGTCGATCAGCTACCTGCGCCGGCTGCCCATCGACACCGTCAAGATCGATCAGTCGCTGATCAGCGAGTTCGGCAATGACAGCGAACAGATCACCTTTGTGGGGGCCATGCTTCGACTGATCGATGCATTGGGCTTACGGACAGTAGCGGAAGGGATCGAGACCGCCACCCAGATGGAGCAACTACTGGGATTAGGCTGCCTCTATGGTCAGGGCACCTTCTTCGGCGAGCCGGTTCCGGCGGCAGAGATGACGCGACTTCTGCAGGCCCGTCCGATCCCGGCAAGTTCGTCATGACCGCGATGTCGCCGAGCACTGGCGGCCCGACGTCGCCGTCGCGGCGTGCGCTGGTCCTGCTCTCCAGAATGATGCTGGTCCCGCACGTGGTTTGGGTCGCGATGCGTACGCCCAAGGACACCGCGGTCGGCTGGGAACGCTTCTGGGGCAGCGTTCGGGCGACGGGCGTCGGGGGTGACGTGCTCTGGGACACCGGCGACCTCGACGAGATGGACGCCTACCTCGCGATCATGGCCGAACACCTTGACCCCACCTTGCCGATCGTCGACGTCGGTAGCGGCAACGGGCGGTTCACCCGAAGGCTGACGTCAGCGTTCCCGTCCGCGATGGGGGTGGACATCGCCGAAAACGCGGTGGACCGCGCCCACCGGGAGTCGGACGGGCTTGCCGCGGTCAGCTTCCGCGCTCTTGACGCCACCGCTGCGGACGCCGGCGAGAAGATCAGAGCCGACATCGGGGCCGACGCCAACGTCTTCGTCCGCGGTGTGCTGCACATCCTCGATCCGGCGGGACGTGTCGCGTTCGCCAGGACCCTGCATCAGGTGGTCGGCGTGCGGGGCCGGGTCTTCCTGGCGGAGACCAACTTTCGGGGCAGCGCGCTGGGTTACCTGGAGCACCTGGGGGCGACGGCGCGGCATATCCCGGCGCCGCTCGAGCGAGCCATCGCCGACCTGCCCCGCCCCGGCCACTTCGGCGGGCCGGAAAGGGTGAACGTCTTCCCCGCTTCGGAATGGGTGGTCGTCGCCGACGGCCCCGCGGACATCGAGACCATTCCACTGCGGGGCACCGGCGAACCCGAGCACATTCCGGGGTACTACGCGGTCATGGCTGCCCGGCAGTAGCGGTCGGAGCTGTCCGTACCGACGCGCCGTCATCCCGGGAGCGGCAGATGACGAAGTCCGCGAACGCGTGCCGGCCCGGCCGTTCTCCGATCGGGTCGATCGCCGCCCGGACATCGCGCAGTGGCCGACGGTCATCTGCAACGGGGGTTCGTCGGGCTGGTAGGTGGTCCGGATCGGGTAGTCGACGCCCGGCCGCCGGGTCATCTCGATGTGACAGCCGAGAACGTAGGCGACGGGACGGGTTTCGCAGAACGCGATCGACTTCTCGATGCTGCGGGGTGAACGCCGGCCAGTCGCCGACGTGCAGCCGTCCCGGAGACACCGTGTCGCCGGTCAGCAGGAACCCGGTGTACGGGTCGTAGAACGTCACCGCTGCTTCGTGGTGTCCAGGCGCGGAAAGGCACTCGAGGACACGGCCGCCGAGTTCGACCCGCGAGGGCATCAGGAGCCGCGCCGAAACCGAAATACTCGCGGGTCGTCGCCCAAGCGGCACCGACGACGATGGTCGGTGTTGTGCTTGGCCGACGGTGATCCGTGAATCTACCGCACGTCGATCGGGCGGCGCACCAGCGGCTCGGCACTGAAGTCATCCAGGTCCCATCCACGCGTCCAGCGTAGGACCGTTCCTGTCGTCGACGATGTCGTCCCCGATGACCACTGCACCCTCCAGCGGAGGCTGAGTCGCCGCGGCATATCGTCGCCCGGAGCGACGCGCCGCGCGTCCTCGCCCGGGAGGCCGACCGTGTCCGACACCATCACCCTCGGCGCCCGCGAGCCGGACCCGACGTGGGACGAGTTCTATCGGGATCTGCACCGGCATCCGGAGCTGAGCTTCCAGGAGGACCGGACGGCGGGAATCGTCGCCGATCGGTTGCGCGCGATCGGGTTGCAGGTCGCCAGCGGCATCGGGCGGACCGGGGTCGTGGGCGTGCTGCGCAACGGCCCCGGCCCCAGCGTTCTGATGCGCGCCGACATGGACGCCTTGCCCGTGCAGGAGGACACCGGGCTGCCGTACGCCAGCACGGCCCGCGGCACCGATCCGGACGGCCGGGACGTCCCGCTCATGCACGCCTGCGGCCACGACATGCACGTCACCTGCCTGCTGGCGGCGGTCACCGAGCTTGCTGCCGACCGTGCGGGCTGGTCGGGGACGCTGATGGCTGTCTTCCAGCCGGCGGAGGAGTTGGGAGCCGGGGCCCGCGCCATGGTGGACGACGGGATCTTCGACCGGTTCGGGCGGCCGGATGTCGTGCTGGGCCAGCATGTCGGGCCCTTCGCCGCCGGCATGGTCGCGCTGCACGCCGGCCCGGCGTTCGCTGCGGCCGACGCCCTGCGGATCGTGATGTACGGACGCGGCGGGCACGGCTCGCGCCCGGAAGTCACGGTGGATCCCGTCGTGATGGCCGCGGCGGCCGTGCTGCGCCTGCAAACGGTCGTCTCCCGCGAAGTGGCCGGCACCGAGATGGCCGTGCTGACCATCGGATCGCTGCACGCCGGGGCAAAGGACAACGTGATCCCGGACCAGGCCGAGCTCGGCCTGACCCTGCGGACCTTCGATCCGCACGTGCGGGATCGGGTGCTGGCGGCCATCACCCGCATCGTGACAGCGGAGGCGTCGGCATCGGGGGCGCCGAGGGACCCGGACATCGTGCCGATCCAGAGCTTCCCGGCCGTCGTGAACGACGCGGCCGCCACGGACCGGATCAGGGCGGCGTTCACGGCCAGGTTCGGCGTGCAGCGGGTGATGGACCCCGGCGTCGTCACGGGCAGCGAGGACGTCGGAGTGCTGGCGACCGCCGCGGGCGCGCCGTGCATGTACTGGCTGCTCGGCGGGACCGACCCGGCGACCTTCGCGGCCGCGTACGCGGCGGGCACGATGGCCCGCGACATCCCCTCGAATCACTCACCGCAGTTCGCCCCGTTGATCCAGCCGACACTGGACACCGGCGTGGTCGCGCTGGTCAGCGCCGCGACGACCTGGATGCCGACGCAATGAATCCCCGTCAGTGACTCCGACCGCCCGGCTCGCTGCACGGAGCTGACACACGAGACACCGGACCCCCGCGGGTGCGGGGATCCGGTGTTCGGGGTGGGTGATCGGGTTTGGGGTGATCGGGGCTGAGCCGGTGCGCCCAGCGGGTGTCAGCCGTGCATGTCCTCGAGTTGCTTGCCCTTGGTTTCCTCGACCCACTTCAGCACGAAGAAGAACGACAGCAACGCGAACGTGGCGTACAGGCCGTAGGCCAGCGCCAGCGACCAGTCCTTCAAGGTGGGGAAGCTGACGGTGATGATCCAGTTGGCCACCCACTGTGCGCCGGCGGCCAGCGATAGGGCGGCCGCGCGCATCCGGTTCGGGAACATCTCGCCGAGCAGCACCCACACCACCGGGCCCCAGGACATTCCGAACGCGACGACGAACAGGTTCGCGGCAACCAGCGCCACGTTGGCGGATGACGACCCCAGAATGGCGGTGCTGAGGTCCGGAACCTTGTCGGCGACGTTCTTCGCGTCGCAGGTGGCGGTGACTGCGGTACAGGTGGACGCGGTGCCGAAGATGATCGACATCGTGGCCAGCGTGATCGTCATGCCGACAGAGCCGATGAGCAGCAGGGGTTTGCGGCCGATCTTGTCGATGGTGGCGATAGCGATCAGCGTGGTGAGGATGTTGATGGTCGCCGAGATGACCGTGATGACGAAGGACTGGTCCTCGGTGAAGCCGACGGCCTCCCAGAGGATGTTGGAGTAGTAGAAGATCACGTTGATGCCGACGAACTGCTGGAACACCGACAGCGCCAGGCCGACCCAGACGATGGTGGCGATCTTGCCGGTGTCCGGCATCTTGAGGTCGTGCCAGGACGGCTCCTTCTCCCGCTCCATGGTTTCCCGGATCCGCTGGATCTTGGCGTCCAGGTTCACCGAACCGAGCAACTTGTTCAGGATCTCCTTGGCTTCCGGGATCCGGTGCTTGGAGATCAGGTACCGCGGCGACTCCGGGATGGTCAACGCCAGCAATCCGTAGGCCACCGCCGGGACCACCATGGCGATGAACATCCATCGCCAGGCCTCGAGGCCCAGCCACCAGTCCGCGCTCGAGCTACCGGCCACCGTGGCGATGATGAAGTCGACCAGCAGCGAGATGAAGATACCGGTGACGATGGCGAGCTGCTGCAGTGAGCCGAGCCGGCCGCGGAGCTTCGCCGGAGCAATCTCGGCGATGTAGGCCGGCGCGATCACCGAGGCGATACCGACGCCGAGGCCGCCGATGATCCGGAACAGCACGAGGATCCACAGGTTGGGCGCCAGGCCGGTGCCCAACGCGGCCACGAAGAAGAGGATGGCGGCGATCCGCATGACCATCAGCCGGCCGATGTGGTCGGCGAGCCGCCCGGCGAGCACCGCGCCGGCCGCTGCGCCGAGCAGCGCCGAGGCGACCGCGAAGCCGAGCGATGCCGCGTCGGCGTTGAACTGCGATTCGATCGCCGAGTTGGCGCCGTTGATGACCGCGCTGTCGTAGCCGAAGAGGAAGCCGCCCAACGCCGCTACGCTGGCGATACGGACGACACCCGT
>JGI20202J14951_1000110_pt1 | contig 14346 bp, 12 predicted proteins | sample NGESurshal092012_8_FD_14951 | JGI IMG/M metagenome (IMG submission 14951)
CCGGTTCGCCGCCGACGGCGTCCCCGAATACCTCCCACCACCCTGGATCGACCCGAACCGCGCACCACGAAGAAACACCATGCACCACAACCCCTTCCACCAGAGGACATGACCTCACCGGGTCGGCGCTCGCAGGGTGGCCAGACGCAGACGCAGGTCGATCCGGCGATAAGCACCGGCGAGTTCTACAGCGCCTTCCGAACCGGCACCGGCGGCGCGCGACGGGTCTCACCGTGGCTCGCACTGACGCCGAGGCCGTCGCCTGGGCTGACAGAGAGTCAGCTCGTCCAGCGCTGCAGTGCGGCATCGGCACCGTCACAGGGAGGATCGGACCGCATCGGCTGGGACGATCGGGCGTGCAATGGCTGGGACGACAAAGCGTGCAAGTGGGACGAGACCGGAAGGAGCGCAAGGCATACCGCGTCGATTCGGGGTGACCATCGATTGCCGCGATCCACTGGCTCTGGCGGCCTTCTGGCGTGATGTCGTTGACTACCAGGACGATCCTGCCCCGGAGGGCTATTCGAGTTGGGCCGAGTACGATGCTGCGAATTGCGTCGCTCCCGAGGCTGCGGAGGCCGGTGCCACGATCGTCGATCCCACCGGGGTCGGTCCATTGCCGTATTTCCAGAAGGTGCCGGAGCCGAAGTCGGTGAAGAATCGTGTTCATCTCGACGTGGTCGTGTCCGTGACCCAGGAGTGGGTAGACGTGCAGGCTGCAACGGATCGGGTGGTCGCCGCAGGAGGCCAGATACTGCGCATATCAGACGATCCGAACGACCAGTTTCATCCTCGTCGGTGATCCGGAGGGAAATGAATTCTGCCTGGTTCTGTGAAAATGACGCACCGGGTCCATGTGTAGCTCTCTGCCCGAGGACGCACTTGCCGCGGCTAGCCCGGGGATCCAATTGCCGCCCTCAGTCCGAGTACCCACTTGCCGCCGTCAGCCCGAGGACGCCCTCGCCGCCGTCAGCCCGAGGATCCACAGGCCGCCGTCAGCCCGATGACGCACTTGCCGCGGCTAGCCCGAGGATCCACACGCGGACATCGTCAAGCACCTGCTGATCCACCGGCCGTTGCCATTGCGCGCGGTAGGACTTCAGGGTCGGCGAACCCGGGTCCCGCCGCAGAATGTGCGTCAGATCGTGCACCCGGATGGTGGTGATCGGGCCGGGGACGGTGGCCGTCATGGTGTCGAGGTCGGCCGGATCCACCTGGAGATCCTTATCGCCGGTGATGGCCAGCACGGGCACGGTGATCCGGCTCAGGTATGCGGTCGGATCGAGCGTCATGAATTCGCGCATCCACTTCGCATTCGTCCTGGCGCCGTTCATGCGAACAACGTCGGCTGTACTGGCCTTGAGTTTCTGCAAGGCCTTGGCCTGCTGCCGCGACACATCGGTGCGCAGCAATCGCATGATGGCTTTGACCGGTGCAGGCAGCGTCGGACCGATCATGGCTGCCTGCCACCTCAGGGTTTGTTCGCCGGTCTTGGTCTGACCGGCCAGCAACACCACACCGGATAGTCGCGGGCTCGTCGAGTCCGCCGGCCGACTCGACTCCGCGCCCAGAACCGTGGCGATCGCCGCACCTTCGCTGTGACCGATCAGGAACAACGGCGCGCCCGCGCAGCCGGTGTCGTCCGCGACAGCGGCCAAGGCGGCCCTGGCATCGTCGATGTTGTCGGACAGGCCCGCGCCAAGGAACTCGCCGCCGGATGCGCCCACTCCTCGCTTGTCGTACCGCAGGGTGGCGATACCGCTCCCCGCGAGCGACGCCGCCAGGTTACGGCTGACGGAAAGCGGAGCCCGGGGCGCATCACCGTCCCGGTTGATCGGACCGGAACCCGCGATGATCACCGCGGCGGCCCGGACCGGTTGACCAGCGGGCGGCAGCAGCAGCGAGCCGGCGAGGTCTACTCCTCCAGAACGGAAGGTCAGGTGACGTTCCCGATCGGACCCGCGTGCGGCCCCGGCAGCTTTCCGGATATCCGCTACCAAACCCGGACCGTCGGGCACTGAGAGCACGACTTGGTCGAACGTGTTGTCGTGCAGGCGAATCCGTACGCCGGGCTGCCCGCGCCGAGCAACGGCGAACGTCTTGCGGCCCTTCGAGCGCCAGGTCCCGATCTTGATGCGACCTGGCACTCCCAATCCGGGAGCGCGAATACCCCGGACGACCCGACAGGGCTCGGCGACGGCCTCGAGGTCGCGCACCTGGCTCAGCGGAACCGTCAGGTCGCCGTGCAGACCGCCGATCTTCTCTCCAAGGCTCAGTCGAACGTGGAACGCGTCCGTACCGACCACAAGCTGCGCCATGGCTGCCTCCCGGCCATCGTTCTCATCCAAGAGAATAATAGCGTCTGTGAGAGCATGTCAACCATGTCCTCGGCAGACTTGCTCCTGCACCCGATCCGGCTGCGCATCATTCAGACCTTCCTCGGCGACCGGCAGCTCACCACGTCGCAACTCCACGTGGAGATCGCGGACGTGGCCCCAGCCACGCTCTATCGCCAGGTCGCGACGCTGGCCGAGGCGGGTGTCCTCACAGTGGTGGACGAGCGGCGGGTGCGCGGCACCGTGGAAAGGACCTACGCGCTGTCGATCGCCGACGCCCAGCTCTCCGCGGACGAATTGAGCCGGATGACCCCGGACGATCACCGCCGCGCGTTCGTGGCGTTCCTTGCGGGGGTGCTGGCCGATGTGGATCGGTACGTCGGCTCCGGCGACGTCGACCTCGAGCGGGACGGCGCCGGGTACCGCACCGTGGGCCTCTGGCTCACGAACGAGGAACTGATGGAGATGGTCAACGAGATCGCCGCGGCAGTGCAGGCCCGGGCGGCCAACGGACCCGACGCGGGGCGAAGTCGCCGGATGCTGAGCACCGTGCTGATCCCCGTGCCGGTGCCCGAGCCGGATCCTCCCGCCGAGCCGGATTCTCCCGCCGAGCCGGATTCTCCCGCCGAGCCGGATTCTTCCGCCGGGCCGTGACGGTGCCGTGAGCGGTCCCCAGTGAGCGATCCCCAGTGAGCGATCCCCAGTGAGCGGTCCCCAGTGAGCGGTCACAGCAAGCGGTCACAGCAAGCGGTCACAGCAAGCGGGTCGGGGACGCCGATCGCGCCGCGCGGAGTCGGGGTGCGGCCCGCACCCGCTCCATGAAGGGGCATCATCGACTGATGCCAGGCTGGTTGGCCCTCGTGCTGCTCGTCACCCCCGTGCTGATCGTGGCGGTGTTGGGCACCCGCGAGGTCCGCAGCGCGGAGCGCGGCCGGCGGATCACCACCGTGCCCGACGGCTGGCTTCCGGCTCGCGGAGTGGTTGTGGACGAACGAGTTTCACGTCGCGGCGGGAACAGCCCGGGCGGGCGGCGGCGTCGGCCGGTCATCACGTTTCAGTCCGTCGACGGACGCGAGGTGACCTTCACCTCCAGGATCGAGGCTGCCGGAATGCCGCGGCCGGGCGCGTTGATCGCGGTGTACCACGACCCCGCCGACCCCACGCGGGCGTGCATCGCGCCCGAGGCGTTGCCCGATGTGCCGCTGCCGCTGTCGGGTGCGGCCAGGGTCAGTATCTGGGTCATCTGGGTGCTGGCGGTGGTGACGGCGGTGATCTTCGTCGGCGTGCTGTTCGACTTCTGACGGCGCGCCTGAACTCACCGCGCATGACGAACCTGGACGATCGTGGCCGCCCCGAACATCCGGTGGCAGCCGACGAGACAGCCACCATTCTTGGCTTTCTGGAATACCAGCGTGCGACCCTGGCGTGGAAGACCAGCGGGCTCGACACGGCCGGTCTGCAAGCGACCATCGGCGCATCGTCGATGACTCTGGGCGGACTGCTCAAACACCTGGCCTACGTCGAGGATCTGTGGTTCTCCCGATGGCTGCTCGGGCGGGATCCCGAACCCCCATGGAACACCGTCGACTGGAAGGCCGATGCGGACTGGGACTGGCACTCGGCCGCCCACGACACCCCGGAGCAGTTGAACATGATCTGGCAGGGCGCCGTCGCCCGATCCCGCACCCTGGTCACGAGAGCGTTGGCTGCCGGCGGCTTGGACCGGCCGGCCACGGGAATCCCCAGTTCATGGGGACCTGAGGCACCGAGCCTGCGGTGGATCGTGGTCCACATGATCGAGGAACACGCGCGGCACAACGGTCACGCCGACCTCCTGCGGGAATCGGTGGATGGGGAGACGGGAGAGTAGCGCGCCCACCGTCATGGCCCTGCTCCTGGGCGGGCAACTGCTGGCCGCCCTGGCCGCGCTGGCCAGCGGGCTCGCGCCTCAGCCGGGCTGGTTCGCGCGGGGCCCGGTGACGGACCGGACGAACCGCCACCCTGGCGCGGACCATTGTTCCCGCAAGACCTGGAACACCTGCCAGGCCCCCCGCGCCGGCCAGTCCCCGGGGAGCAATGAGGCGGGCAGGCCGGGATCTATTCGGGGGAACAATCGCCAGGTGTCGATCAGCCGGAGGTAGCGCGCAAACGCCACCTCATCCGTCAGCCGACCGCCGGTATCGGCAGAGCGCCAGCGTGACAGGAACTCCGCGTACTGACGTTCCAGCCCGGACAGGTCCCACCAGGCTGCGACATCGACCTCCCCGAGCTGGCGTGCCTGGAACCACGTCACGTACTGATCCAACCCCGCCGCCGCCAGCAGGTCTCGTGACGGTCCGGCCAGCGGCCCGGGTGCGACCCACACTCCAGGACTGACGGTTCCGAAACCCAACCAGGACAGCTCGTTGCGAAGCCGGTGCCGCAGGTGACGATCGGACTCCGGCACCGAGAAGACGGCCAGCACCCAGCCGTCGTCCTCGCCGGCCTGGCCGTGCCGGAAGATCCGCCGGTCTCCGGTCTCAAGGTCGTGCAGGCCGGCGTCCGTCAGCGCGTAGCCCGCGTCGCTCGACCGGCGCTCCGCGGCAAGGAATCCCCGTGATTTCAACCGCAATAGTGCCTGCCGGACCGAGGAATCTCCGACGTCGACGGCCTTCAGACAGCGGATGAGGTCCGCGACGGAGATCCAGCCACCCAATTCGCGCAGGTAACTGCCGGCGAAAGAGACGATCAGCGAGCCCGGCGATCCTGCACGTTCAGGTGGCAACACGGCGGAGCCGGTGGCGGCGACCATCACCGGGTCAGCTCGCGCATCCGATCCATCGCGTCCCAGACCTCGGCGAAACTCGTTGGCAGCGGCGATAATCCGATCCGGATGCTCGACGGGGCGCGGAAATCCGGCAGTACGCCGGCGTCGATCAACCGTACGCAGATCTCCCTGGCATCGCCGCGATTCACACTGACGTGACCGCCGCGCCGACAGCTTTCGCGTGGCGAGCCCAGCGAGAATCCTTGTGGAACAAGCCATTCGTCGGTCAGTGTGACCACCATATCGGTCAGCGCGACCGCTTTCGCGCGGATCGCGCCGATGCCGGCCTCGGCGATCACGGCCGCGCCTTCGCGGACCGCGAGAATGGCCGGGATCGGCGGGGTTCCGGACAGCAGGCGGCGGATGCCGCGGGCCGGAAGGTAGCCCTGTTCCATTTCGAAGGAGTCCGCCCGGCCGAGCCAGCCCCAGATCGGCTGGTCGAGCAGGTCGTGGTAGCGCCGGTTGACGTACCCGAACGCCGGCGCCCCCGGCCCGGCGCCGACGAATTTGTAGGTGCAGCCAACCGCGAAATCTACGTCGCATCCGTCGAGGAGGATCTCGGTCGAGCCCACCGAATGGCACAGGTCCCAGACGACGAGAGCACCTGCGGCGTGGGCGATTTCGGTGACCATCCGCATATCGGTGAGATAGCCTGACTGGTAGGCGATGTGGCTCAAGGTCACCACCGCGGTGCGCTCGTCGACCTCCGCCGCGACCATATCGGGAGTGACGCCGGAGTCGGGCGGTGGCTGCAACCACACCAGTTCGAGGTCCAGGTCCTTGGCCAGCGACTCCACCACATAGCGGTTGGTGGGGAAGTTGTCCCGGTCCAGGACGACTCGCCGCCGTTCGGGGCGGAGATTCAGCGCCGCCCGCATCGCCTTGTAGAAGTTCACCGTGGTCGAATCGGCGATGACGGTCTGACCGGGCGCGGCACCGAGTGCGGCCGCGGCGAGTTCGTCGCCGACGATCTCGGGCAACTCCATCCAGCCCTCGGACCATCCCCGGATCAGTCTGTTGGCCCACTGGTCGGAGGTGAACGACGACCACACGGCACCGATCGAAGCCAGTGGGCGGCCCAGAGAATTGCCGTCGAGATAGGCCACCACGTCATCGGACTGTGGCAAGTAGCGACGGCGGAAATGCGCCAGCGGATCGGCGGCGTCGAGCGCCACGGCGCGGGCGCGATCGAAGGTGGTCACGGCGGTGGACATCGACCCGGGTGTTCCTTTCTGGCTCGGTGCGACGGGCACCGGAGTTCGCACGCGAATGGCGGATGAATCATGGCTGCGAACTGAGGTCAGCGGCCGATGTCGGTGCGGACGGCGAACAGTTCGGGAAAGAAGGTCAACGACAGGGCTCGCTGCAGGAACGCGACCCCGGACGAACCCCCGGTGCCCTTCTTGTAACCGATGATCCGTTCCACCGTCTTCAGGTGCCGGAACCGCCAGGTCTGGAAGGTGTCCTCGATGTCGACCAATTCTTCACACGTCTCGTAGACATCCCATTGCTGTTCGGGCTTCTCGTACACGCTCGCGAAGACGTGGACCAGATCCTCGTTCAGCGAATGCGGCTGCGTCCAGTCGCGGTCGACCAATTCGGCGGGGATCGGATAGCCGCGCCTGGCCAGGAAGAGCAGGAACTCGTCGTACAGGCTGGGCGCCGCCAATGCCTGCTGCAATTCAGCCTGGATGTCCGGGTCGTGGCCGAACACCGCGATCATCGCGGCATTCTTGTTGCCGAGCAGGAACTCCAACAGCCGGTACTGCGCCGACTGGAAACCCGAGGATTTCCCGAGCAGGTGACGGAACTGGGCGTATTCGCTGGGGGTGAGGGTGGCCAGCACCGACCACTGGTCCGTCATCTGTTTCTGGATGTGTTTGACGCGAGCCAGCCTTTTCAGTGCCGGCCCCAATTCGTCGGTCGAGATCAACGACATGGCGGAGCGCAGCTCGTGGATGACCAGCTTCATCCACAGCTCGGTGGTCTGGTGCTGGATGATGAACAGCATCTCGTCGTGCCGGTCCGACAGCGGGATCTGCGCGCCGAGCAGCTGGTCGAGGTGCAGGTAGCTGCCGTAGTTGAGCCCGCGCAGGTCTGTTTCGATGCCCTCTTCGAGCGGGCGGATGTTCGGACTGTTCACGGCACCCCGTTCGTCGGCGACCCGGCTACCATAGTGCGTCTGTGTAACGACCGTCAAGTGAACGCACAAGAGATTGGCGGGCGGTCGCCACCGGCAGCGATCGGCAACTCGGCGACCGGGGGACCTGCTGTGCCGCTCGTGCTGACGAGAGCGGTATCACTTCATGGGGGTTCGGCGCGTGAGCTGCCGAATACGCTCTGCCGCAGCGGGACTCAACCGCTCGAGCTCATCACGATCGCCCAGGGTGAAGTCGCGCCAGTCGAATCCCGGCACCACGACGGTGGACACCAGGGTCCAAGACCCGTCGGATGACGACCCCTGCCAGTGACCACGGGGCACGACGAACTGCGGGTGCTGCCCGGCGGGCGGGTCGGGCCCGATCAGGACCTGCTGTGACGCACCCTCCGGGTCGATGAGCAGCAGGCGCAGCGGGGCCCCGGCGTGGTGACAATAGATTTCGTCGGCCGCCAGCCGATGCAGCGCCGAGAACTCGTCACCGATCAGCATGAAATAGATCGCGCTGGCGCCGTCGCCGGTGAAAGTGCGGCGGAACAGGCCGCCCTCGTGCGGCAGCGGTTCCAGCCCCAGCGCCGCGGCGACCGCCAGAGCGCTTGCCGTGTCCTGGGTTTCACTCCCAGGGACGGCGGGCGGATCGGGGATCGTGGTCAGCCGGTCACCACCGGGACAGCTGCCAGCGCCGCCGCCAGATCGCTGTCCGACAGTCCGGAATCCACCATCTTGCCGGAGAGGAAATCCTGATAGGCCGCGAGATCGAGCAACCCGTGACCGCACAGTGCGGTGACGATGACCTTCGCCTCACCCGATTCGCGGCAGGAAATCGCTTCACGGACCGTCTCGGCCAGCGCGTGGGTCGGCTCGGGGGCCGGCACGATCCCCTCCGAGCGGGCGAAGGTCAGCGCAGCGGTGAAGCATTCTGTCTGGTCGATGGCGACGGCTTCCAGCAGTCCCAATTCGTAGATGTGCGAGATCAGCGGGGCCATCCCGTGGTACCGAAGGCCGCCGGCGTGAATCGGGTCGGGCACGAAATCGTGACCGAGGGTGTGCATCTTCAACAGCGGCGTGAAGCCGGCGGTGTCGCCGAAGTCGTAGCGGTATTCCCCGCGGGTCAGCGACGGGCAGGACGCGGGTTCGACGGCGCGGATCACCGGTGATTGCCGCCCGGCGAGCTTCTCCCGGATGAAGGGAAATGCCAGGCCGCCGAAGTTGGAGCCGCCGCCGGTGCAGCCGACCACCAGGTCGGCGCCGCTCTCGCCGGCCTTCGCCAACTGCAGCAGNGCTTCCTCGCCGATGATCGTCTGATGCATCAGNACNTGGTTCAGCACGGATCCCAGGGCGTACTTGGTGTCCGGATCGGCGGCCGCCANCTCGACCGCCTCGGAGATGGCGATGCCCAGCGAGCCGGTGTGGTTCGCAGGGAAAGTGCGACCGGCTGAGGTCAGCTGCGACGGGGAGCGGTGCACTGTGCCACCGAACGTCTCGATGAGCGTCCGTCGATACGGCTTGGCGTCGTACGACGCGCCGACCTGCCATACCTCGCATTCCACGCCGAACAGTGCGCAGGCGAAGGCCAGCGCGGTACCCCACTGACCGGCGCCGGTCTCGGTGGTGAGTTTGCGGACACCGGCCTTGGCGTTGTAGTAGGCCTGCGGGACAGCCGTGTTCGGCTTGTGCGAGCCGGCCGGAGAGACGCCCTCGTATTTGTAGTAGATCCGCGCCGGCGTGCCGATCGCCTGCTCCAGCCGATGCGCCCGGTACAGCGGCGAGGGCCGCCAGAGCCGGTAGACGTCCTGCACCTCGTCCGGGATGTCGATGTAACTGTCGGTGGACACCTCCTGCAGGATCAGGTCCATCGGGAACAGCGGGGCGAGGTCGTCGGGGCCGACCGGCTGATGGGTTCCGGGATGCAGCGGAGGCGGCGGGGGAGCCGGAAGGTCCGGGATGATGTTGTACCACCGGGTCGGCATCTCCGACTCGTCCAAGAGGTACTTGTGCTGACGCGGGCTCATCGGCTCTTCCTCGCGACCCTCGGGGGGCCTGTGTGGTGACGGGCTGGGTGGTGACGGGCTGGGTGGTGACGGGCTGGGTGGTGACGGGCTGGGTGGTGGCGGGTGGTGTGGTGAGGGGCGGAATGGTGACGGGCTGGGTGGTGACGGGCTGGGTGGTGACGGGCGCTGCGCAGTGTGCGGACCGCTCTACCGGGCGATGCTGGGGGACTGGCTGGTTGGCCGCCCGATTCGGACGCGGACCGTTCCCTGGCCTGGCCCGACGAGCGGGACCCCGAGGCTAGTCGAAGAACGTGGGAAACGGCGTACCGGTCGAGGCGGTAGCCTGCGTTTTCCGCGTGGACACCGGGCACGACGACTCGCTGTCGACCGTGCACGCCCGGCCGGCCCCGAGGTCCTGCGGAGCCGGGCAACGGGAGGACGCATGGAACAGACCACCGAAACCGGCGCAAAGCCCGCTCGGAGCCGCGCCTCGCGGGGGCGTCGAGCAGGCGCCGTCATGCTCACCCCGGGCGCGGGCGCCAGCAGGGACAACCACACCCTCATTGCCCTCGAACATGCGCTGGCGCCGCTGCCCTGTGCTCGAGTCGACTTCCCGTATCGCACGGCTGGACGCCGAGCACCCGACCGTGCACCGGTCGCGATCGCGCATCTGGTCAGCGAGGCCGCGGCGCTGCTCTCCCGGGCCGGTGTAGAGCCGGATCGGCTGGTGCTCGGCGGGCGCTCCTACGGCGGACGGATGTGCTCGATGGCGGTTGCCGAGGGCCTGCCGGCCGCTGGGCTGATCTTGCTGAGCTACCCACTGCACCCGCCGGGGCAGCCCGAGAAGTTGCGGGTGGAGCATTTCCCGGCGATCACCGTGCCGGTGCTCTTCGTCTCGGGCAGCAAGGACCCCTTCGGCGCGCCGGACGAGTTCGCCGGCCACATCGGCACCATTCCCGGCCCGGTGACCCAGGTCTGGCTGACCGGCGGCCACGATCCTCGCAACGCCGACGCTGCCATCGCCTCCGCGGTCATCGATTGGCTGGCGACCCTCTGACGTGCCGATCACCGTGCCGATCATGGGGCCGATCACCGTGCCGATCATGGGGCCGGCACCCTCGTGGGCATCAGGGGTGGTTCAGGCCCAGAGATCGTCCAGCGTCGGCAGGCTGACCCTGGCGCGGACAACCCGCGGGCCGGGTGCCTGCCGGGGCGGCGTCAGGTCGTGGAGATCGATGACGGCCATGGCAGTCTCGTCCACGAACCGGCTGAGCGGGGCGAAGCTGTGCTTGTCGTCGCGGCCGTGCCGGTGGTGCGGCATGCGCAGCGGCGCGTACAGCGAGAGCTCGTCGGCGGCCCGGGTGACGGCGACGTAGAACAGCCGCTGCTCCTCGATCAGGCCGGCTGGCTGGGACAACGCCATGTCGGCCGGGAACGCGCCGTCGACGAGGTGGATGACATGAACGACCGGCCATTCCAGCCCTTTGGCCGAGTGCACCGTGGAGAGCGTGAGGTAGTCCTCGTCCAGGTGCGGAACCCCCGCGAGGTCGCCGGTCGACGCGGGTGGGTCCAGGGTCAGCTCGGCGACGAACGCGGCGAGATCCGGGGCGGTCGCCGCCGCCGCGACCAGCCGATCCAGATCGGCGATCCGCACCACGGCATCGGCGTAACGAGCCGTCAGCAGCGGGCGGAGCCAGGCAAGGCAGGTCGCGGCCCGGTCCCCGATCCGGGTCATCCTGCGGGCCGCGGTGATCCCGTCGAGGGTGGCGGCGAGCGCGACCCTGGACATGGCGGGAGCACCGGCGACCGCGACCGCGTGGCCCCCATCGCCGGTGAGGGCGTCGAGCAGGCTCCTGGCCCGGGACGGCCCGATGCCGTCGTGCAGCCGCAGCAGCCGGAACCAGGCGACCTCGTCGATCCGGTTGTCCAGCACCCGCAACGCGGCCACAAAGTCCTTGACGTGGGCCGCCTCCAGGAACTTCAGGCCGCCGAACTTGACGAACGGCACCCGGCGGGCGGTGAGTTCGACCTCCAGCAGATCGCTGTGGTGGCCGGTGCGCATGAGCACCGCCTGGTCGCGGAGCGCCCGGCCATCCTCGACGGCGGCCAGCACCGCGTCGGCCACCGCTCGTGCCTCGCCTGGCGCGTCGTGGCAGCGGACCAGCCGCGGCCGCCGGCCACCGGGTCGGTCCGAGCGCAGCACCAAGCGAAACCCGTCACGACCGGGTCGTATGCCGTTGGCCAGGTCCAGTAGCCGTTGCCGGGACCGGAAGTTCCGTTCCAGCCGGACGACGGTGACGCCGTCGAACGCGGTGGTCAGGTCGACCAGATGGGCGCTGTCCGCGCCGCGGAAGGCATAGACCGCCTGCGCGTCGTCGCCGACCACGGTCAGTCCCCGCCCGTCAGGTCGCAACGCTCGCACGATGTCGACCTGGATCTGATTGACGTCCTGGTATTCGTCCACGAGCACGTGATCCCACTTGGCCGCCATCTCGGGACCGAGAATCGGGTCCGTCAGCAGGCTTCGCCAGGCCAGCAGCAGGTCGTCGAAATCCAGCAGGCCGCGCTCGCGTTTGCGCACGACGTACCCGCGCAGCAGCGCCATCACCTGATCGACATGTGGTTCCACCCACGGAAAGTCGGTCGCGACCAGGGTCCTTGCGGGCCGGCCGGTGTTGACCGAGCGGGAATAGATGTCGACCAGGGTCGACGCGTTCGGCACCCGGGTGCGGCCGCCGGCGAGGTCGAAGTCGTGCCGCAGCAGGTCCATTGCGTCGGTTGCATCGGCGCGGTCCAGCACCGAGACCGCGTCCGGCAGGCCCAGTGCCGCGGTGTGGCCGGCGACCAGCCGGTGGGCGACCGCGTGAAACGTGCCGCCCTGCACCCTGCGGCCCGCGTCCTGCCGGGTGCACATCGTCGCGGCACGGGCGATCATGTCGTCCGCGGCCCGGCGGGTGAAGGTGAGCAGCAGCACCCGCTCCGGCGGCACGCCGCGATCGATGAGCGAGGCGACCCTGGCCGTGAGGGTGCGCGTCTTGCCGGTGCCGGCACCGGCGAGGATCACCAGCGGGGAATCGTCGTGGGTGGCGGCCGTGAGCTGGGCGTCGTCAAGGCCCGCATCCCAGCCGTCATCGAACATGTGTCCGAGCTTAACCCGGCTCCGACGATGGGCCGCGGATACCTCTCCGGCGGGTCGTCGGCGCCTACTTGTCCCGCAACCGGCGGGTGTAGTTGCGGTAGACCCGCGGCCGGGGAACTGCCGGCGTGGCTGACGGCTCGGCAGGCACCGGCGGCTCCGCCAGGAACTGGACACGTTCCGCCGGTGACCGTCCGCCCAGCAGGTCAGCGGGGAAGACCGTCGACCCGGTGCTCTCGGACCGCTCCTGTTGCCCTCGGTCGCGCGTGCTGACCGTCTGGTCGTCGAAGGTCACCTGCGTGACGCCCTCGTCCGGATAGGTGGCGTGTGGAAGCTCATGATGATCGTGATCCTCGAGGCTCGGGTGTCGCCGGGCCTTCCGGCGAATCTGCTGTCGATTTCGGCGCCCCGGCCCCGGTGGATTGCCCGACCCATGCCGGAGCGACCCGGGAGATTCCAGAGAGTTACCAGGAAATCCCTGGGGACGCACGGTGCGCGGGCGACCGTCGGCGGGTTCAGGCCCCGATCGTCGACGGTTCGGGTGAATTGAGCCTGGAAGCGGCGGCGCGAATCAGTACCGAGGCCCACGTTCGGAACGGCCGCCAGGCGTCAGCGATCTCCAGGAACCGATCGGGAGTGCACGGTTCCGGGAGCCGGTAGAGGCGGGTGACCAACTCCCGGACGATCGGCTCGTCAACGGGCGGGACGTCCGCGAAGCCGACGGCCCTGATGGTGATGAGGGACGCATAGAACGGCCCGATCCCCTTCAGATGCTGCATCTCCTGCGTGGTGATCTCGGGCCCAAGGGACTTCAGCCGGTCCGCGTCCAAGCGACCGGCCAGCGCGGCGCGGGCGATCCCCTGCATCCGGGTCATCTTCTCGACGTTGATGCCCGGGAATCCGCGAACCTCCAGCAACTGCTGCGGCGTGGGCAGCGCCGCCAACCGCTGACCAGCAAGGTCGAACACCCGGCCGTGCTGGAACGACAACCGGCGACGGACCTCCGCCATCTGATGCCCGGTGCGCCGCGCGCTCAACACTGACCAGATCGCCGCCTCGTAGGGCGAATAGAACAACGGGGGTAGCAGGCCGGGGGCGGCCGTCTGCAGCCGGCCGATGACCGCATCGCGCCGCCCCACGTCGGCGAATTGCGATGCGTCGTGATCCAGCGACAGCACCCGCGCGACCTGCGCGCGGATGGCGGCAAGATCGGTGCCGGTTCCCCTTTGCGGATGGAGGTCGCGCACCACGCCGTGGACGCCGCGGGCATCCTGCCGGAGCTCCACCCCGGCCTGCGCCGCGTAGCCGTCGACGCAGAACGCCAGGCGGAACACACCGTCGAACCGCTCCGCCGAGCGCTGGCCGAAACCGAACTCGGCGGACTCGCGCAGGCTGAAGCCACCGGACGGGACGATCGTGAAAGTAGCCATGCCGGCATGATGCCCGGCACCACCGACAGTGCCCTGGTCCGCCCGTTCTGGCCCTGTTCCCCTGCAGAACGATCCGCGGGTCACGTAGGTTGGCTCGATGCCGACGATCGTTGTCCCTGGCCCCGCCCCGGAAAGTGAACGAGGCGCCTACTTCGCCGGTCCGGTACCGACCGCCGACAGGCCGGGTCCGTGGCCGGGCGTCGTCGTCATCCACGACGCCCTCGGACTGGGTGACGACATGCGCGAGCAGGGCGACTGGCTGGCCACCGCCGGCTACGTCACGGTGATGCCGGACATGTACCACGGCAAGCGGATGATCCGGTGCGTCAAGGGCGCCTTCCAGCAGGTCATGGCGCAACGCGGCCCGGTCTTCGACCAGATCGACCAGGCCCGGTCCTGGCTCGCGGCGCGCGACGACTGCACCGGCATCGTCGGCGTCATCGGGTACTGCATGGGCGGCGCGTTCGCGCTGGTGCTGGCCGGGCGACC